>ERZ779850.11-NODE-11-length-212695-cov-36.076416_pt1 | contig 212695 bp, 173 predicted proteins | sample MGYA00511249_ERZ779850 | MGnify/ENA primary metagenome ERZ779850 (study PRJEB29588, sample SAMEA2162475) | human gut metagenome | biome: human gut; feature: human-associated habitat; material: faeces | place: Denmark | collected 2008/2010 ...
TAATACTCTTTCTGAATTTCTCATAATGTCTCACACATTTTTCATTAATTGTATTAAAAGAATTAACTGCCTCCCTTTGCCATGTGCAGGTCATTATCCTGCTCGGACTACTACGGAGGCTCCGTTGCCTTGTCAGATATTCAGAGGTCTGCACCTCATAGCCTTACAAGTGGCTTTCCGATTTAGGCAATCCCCGTTTGCTTGCATAATAACTCTTGCCTGATAGACAGGAGGATATGACTTTCGTCCTTTTCTGCTTATTGCAGATGCGTCGTGACAAGTACATGCTCTGTTCTCCTCAAAGACTGGAAAATGAGTGTCACGATACAACGAGTTTAGCTATCTTACGTTGCAGGTACGCGCAGATACCGCTTGGACTATCATTCAATCAGTATAGATTTTATCCTTTGTCTATCTTTTCATCCCACCATTCAGTCGCAATCTGATAGCTGATTGACTTATGGATTTCCTACATGCTACACTCCCCATCGTCTTTCGTTGAATGGATAAGTAGGCGGATGATAGGTCTTTTCAATGTACACTTGCCTAATTCCTTGCTAATGGAATAGTTATTTATGCAGCCTTGACGGGCGCACCCTTGATACTGTCGATTTCGAAGACGATGAAGGTCTCATCAAACAGACTGCTGTCCATATTCTCATTCAGTGTCACATCGTGGCTGCCTCCTTTATAGAAATCCTTCAACAGATAGTTGTAGGACGAGAGGTCAATGCCATGCAGACCATTCTCCTCGCATATCTTCGGCAGTCGCTCCGTACTGAACTCATAGAAGCTGTTGAAACAGAGGTTGCTCACTCTCTTGGTGGTGAAATAGGCATCGTAATACTCGTTGATGACTTGCTCTATCAGTCTGTCTTCGGTCTTGCTCACTGTGCCTTGACTTCCTTTCCATATCAGCATCACGAGGTTTTTCAGGAATCCCAACTTCTCGATGTTCCATTCCTCTCGCTTGATTTTGAAAGGGTTCATCGTGATAGGATGCTCCTCGGTATAGGAAATGTATTTTCCGCCGAAGTATTCACACAGTCCCTCATATGAGTTTCCTGTATCTACCAGTACGATGTCGGTGTCCTGCTCATGGGCTTGGCGCACCATGGAGTTAACATAAAAGCTCTTGCCGCTTCCCGAAGGACCGAGGACAAAGAAGTTGCTGTTGTCGGTCAGCTTGTTTCGTCCCTCTTTTCCTGATATGTCGATGGCTACTGGTACTCCTTGGCGGTCGGTATAATAGACCTTGAAGGGTGTGTCCTCGCTATGCACAATCTTTTCTTTGTACATCAGGCAGGTGGCAGCGTCGCCCAACGTCATAAATCTGTCATAGTCGTCATTCATCCCATAGCAGTTGCCGGGGAATGAGTTGACAAACAGCTCCAACTGGTTGTAGGCTCGCTTCGAAATATGGATGCCCATCCTGCCAAAGGCATTCTCCAGATGGTTGGTACACTTTTGTATATCCGTGTCTGGCTTCACCGTCACTATCAGATTATAGTGGGTATATACTAGTTGCTTGTTTTCCCTCGCTATCACCTCCTGCACTCGCTTGATGTCCTCTACGGCTATCAGATTGCTTGGGGTCGGCATGCTGGCATGGCGGTTCTTCTTTTTGTCGAGCATGGCAAGCTCACGCTTCTGATTCGGCACAAAGATGATTTGGTTATACACCACACTCTCCACACCAGGAATGCTGTCCACCAATGCCACCAGATCCACTGGCATACTTGTGTTGTTCACCTCGATGTTGGTAAACGGACGGATTTGTGTCGGCAAGTTGGCGCAATCCACATCCACCAGACTATACACCTTGCAGCGTCTGTCACCCATACCTATCGTCTCGTCATCCACCTTGAATCCTGTCATGCTCACCGTCTTGTCACGGAAGTTCATGGCAAAGAAGCGGTCAACATACACACTTGCTTCTTGCTTGTTCAAGAACTTCGACTTGATACCGGCATCCTTCAGTTGGTCTTGCACCTTTCTGATTTTCACCAGAAAATCTCGCCACTTCTTGCTGTCGAAAGACATCAGACGGCTTTTCTTGTTCTCCTGCGTAATGGTCAGATAGGTCATGCTGTCCGTATATTCTCTTCCGTTGAAATAGCGGAAGTAGGATTCTGATAGGAACTCATGCCCCTTGCCACTCTCATCCTCAAACTGCTTTCTGGTAAAGATGTCCTGCTTGTGTAGGGCATAGCCTTCACCCAGAGTCTGTGCGATGGCAGCAAACAGATTGGTGAACTCATAATAGCTGTCTATATTGGCAGAATACTTCTGCACTGGGTTCTCCATTCTCAGGATGGCAGAATACTCTCCAGTCTTTGTATAGAGCACACCGATACCGTCCGTGTCTTCCACGGAGAAGTAGATGTCCTGAAAGATTTTCTTCCGCTTGCCACCAGTACCAAAGGCATAGACCGATATGGCCATGCCAATGCAGATTGCCACGAAAAATAAGATTACATATAGTACCATATTCGTTTATTCTTCTGTTTCTTCGGATGATTGATGATTTTCTCCCATACTGGATGATTTGTTGTCATTCTCTTGATAAGAGGTATTGTAGCTTTCTTCGCTATAAAGGGTTGATACACTATCCTTTGCAGTGGAATCCATCCTGCTTGTTTGTGTTTCCACGGTCGCAGGATGTTCTTCTGCCTCTCTCGCCCAAGCAGCTCTTGCCTTGTCAGCACTCCTCATGGCATCCAATGTGGGTGGTTTGTAGGTCTTGTCCTTGCATGCGGTCAGCAATATGCCAGCCAATGCCATAATGATAATGTTCTTTGCTTTCATGCTCATAACCATTCTTTTATGTCAAAGATGCGATACTTTCGCTGAAACAAATAAAGGTAGACCCACACCCTTGGGGGAGAATGAGCCTACCAGTCGTTCACTTTCTACTTGTCATCCACATCTTGGTCATGTCGATACTTTTTTGTTTCACATTTTTATATGCGCTTGCTGTAGGCATAGATAAACACTCCTTGGCCGTTCTTCTTGGTATGTAGTCCCTTCCGTTGCTTGAACATGATGAGACCTGCACCCGTAGTGATTGCCACGACCAACACTATCAGTCCTGCAATAATACCCATCAGACAGTAGGCGGCAATGAAGCCGATGATGGCTCCTCCTGCCGTGGCTGCTGCCCAATAGATATACCGCCCTTGTATTCCCATGAATTCAAGGGGCTTCTGGAGTCCCTTGAACAGTGGGTAATCGGGGTAGCGGATTTCCTGCTCTTCTCTTGCCATTCTTCACGTCGTTTCTCACTTACTGAATATGCACGGAATAACTCTCACTCGTTAGTTGGTCACACCGAAGAACAATGGCAATGCCTGTGCTGCTGCTACGAGGAAGATACATGCTCCTACAATCATCATGATCTTTTTCTTGACATCCTGCTCCTCATTGTTCATGGCGATGTAAACGCTGATGGCACCCACTACGGCGACAACACCTGCAATGGCATAGCAGAGTTTGACCACGATAGGTACGTACTTGGCAATTTCCTCCGTCACTGTTGTAAGCGCAGTGGTACCTGCCGTGTAATCACCTGCCGAGTTCTGCGCCATGGCAACGCCACCGCCCACAAGGAGCATTAGCGCCAATGTTTTCAAGCGTCCAGAAGAAAGGACGCTCTTGGCGTTCTTCTTCAGATAGTTTGTTGTTTTCTTAAACATTCTTTCTTGTTTTACTTGTTAATGATTCGTTTGGCAACACCTTATTATAATTATATAGAAAGGTGTTGTCGCTTTCATATGATATACTCTTCTGCAGTTGAGTCTTAAATCTGGTAGCCAAAGAATGCTGGGAACAGGATGGATGCACCTATCATAAACAGACAGGCTCCTATCAGCGTCAGTATGGACTTGGTAACACCATCTTCCCCTGTGTTCATCTTGATGTATATCTGCAAAGCGGATATAATCACCATCACAGCAGCGACAGCGTATGTCAGATACAGCACATACAGCATCATCGTCACCACATAGTCGTACATCCCTGCTAGTGCGTCTGCTCCCCAGCTATAGTCCACATTACCGCATTTGGCTGATGCTGACAGGGGGAGCAGCGCAAAGACAAAGGAACTTACTACATTCTTTATGATATGGCTAAATTTCATCCTTGACTGGTATTGTTTTGATGTTTGGTTGTCCTGGCTTTGTCTCGCCTTGTTTCAATAGGCTCTCCGTGAAGTCGTCCTGCCATAGTCCGTCTATCCATATGGGAGAAGTGGACTCCATCTGCCCATCCATCTTTTCCTGCAACGACTCGGCTGCGTTCTTCGGCTTCTGTTGGTTGACATCATTTCCTTCGTCTTCATCAACATCATCTTCTCTGCCGGAAGAATCCGTTTCTGGAGAATAACCTCTCATTCCGTTGTTCTCTGTTCCCATACCATAGCCCTCATCGTATGATGTGCCGTCTTGGAAACTTGTGTCGTATTGCTTGTCGGCAACGCTAAAGCCACCATCGCTTTCATTGACGGCTACTGCGGATTCCTCTTCCGTTATGTTGCTGATGTCAAACACTTCCTCGTTGCTCTTGGCTTCTTCCTTCTTACCATACAGGTCTCTGGTTATCATCACCGCATAGTAGATGGCGTATGCAATGGTAAGACTGATAGCGAATATCAAAAATGGACTCATATAATACTTTGTTTTATTGATGATTTATACTCTATGCAGTGGCAAACGTGCCAATTGCGAGTGCAAAGTAAAGAGTAAAATCCGACATAAAAGAATTTTGTAAAGTATGGCCATCAAAGTTTAAGATATATTCAAATTATAATTATACATCATACTCTCAATCATACTTTAATCAGCTTCTTCTGTTAGTTTTCGCATGTTTGGGAAAAGGGCATAAAAAAAGCCCTCCGAATGGGAGAGCTTGGCGTTGTTAGTGGTTCGATGTCAAATATTTATCTTTTGAGCTTTATCTAATCTTCTGTGACAATAAGAAATCATAGACAAAATATCCAAAGCATCTTGTTCTTCAATAATCCATTCTGTTTTCAATTCATGAGCTTCAGGATTACGGAACATATTGCATATTCCTATAAGAATGGACTTGAACCCATTATGTTCGTCTTTTTCAGATCGTGTTTGGTAATTGTTGATAATCAATATTGGATTGTCTTTTCTGAAGACATGCTCAATAAGATTCTGACCATCATACAGAACACCACTAATGTCTTGAATTCTTTTTATGAGAGCTTTAGACGATTCGAAAACTGCATGAAAATAATTATTGGTCATCAGTTCTGCTTTGCAACATTGAAAAATCAATTTGTGAACTCCTCTTTCTTCCAAATCGTGCTTCAGTTTATTTACTCTTTTTTGAGCTTCCGAGACACTATTCGCAGGTGATTTTAACTCACTGAATTTTCCGCTTTCATTAAAAATATATCCAACTAATGCTAATTGGACATTTACTTTTTGCACAATCTCTTTATAATTAATTTTGTCAATGTTTCTTGCAGGAGCCAATATTGCTCCTATAAAACGTAATATAGAGTTAGAGCATTGTTGGATGTTTTGAATATTAGCTAATGCACTATATAGTCGTTTCCACTTGGTTATTCCAGGAGAGATGTCTGGTATAGAACATTGTGCCAAAAACAGTTCTATTTCAGAACCAGTGTATCCATCAACGGTTTCCCCGATAATCTTGGATATACTTTCTACAATAGCTTGACTAAAACATTTTCTTTTTGTCATATTTACTTGACATTATGTATTGCTACAAATTATTTTTCCAATATTTTTCAGCCATAGGCTTTAGCCTGTCTGTGATAACTTGCATTACCACATTAAAGCTGAGTTCTTCTTTCCATTGAATCTTCCGAAGAAACAGTTTCCATTGCATCTGCCGATTGGCATCATTGACAAACTCGGCTGTGAAAAGTTTCAGTTTAGGATTGTATTCAAGTTCACGATTATCAAATGTTGCCTTGATTGCGTCATATAGTGTTTCATCGTCCAATTCTCGTTTTGTCAACAACTGGTAGCAGTCGAAGAAATCTTTCATTCGACTGTTGTACTCGTCACGGTCCAACATAGTGTGGAACTTCTCGGCAATAACAGTCTCCAACGAATAGGCTTGGAGATTGACTGACGGAATGTTCGGCAACAACAAAGGAAAATCAATGGATGCAGGGTAAGGTGTCACGACATCTCCAAAGCCTATGTCCACTGACATTTTATGGATAATGCTGTCCATGTGTGCCGTGAAGAAGAACCTTGTACCAGGATATTTCTTTTCCACAGTGATAGGCTCCATCGTTATGTTTTCCGTATCAAACGTAACGCCATCCTCATCACAGACTATGCCCAAAATTTCCTGGAACACCTTTGTTAAGAACTCTCTGTCACGGTTTATTCTTTCTGCCATGAAGTCCACATCTATGGTCGGACGAGCGTTAAGGCCATCCATTGCATAGAGCAAAGAACCGCCTTTAAGCAGAAAGTTGTCCTTGTACTGACTTACAGATACCCTGTACAGCAGTCGCTCGTTGAAATATCTTGCAAGAAGATACATATATTTATAGCCTGTCTCGTTCATCAGATTGAGCAGACGAGTCTTGACAGACTTGCCATAGTTTTTCTTTCCCATTTTATTCTATTGCTATTTCAAGATAATTTTTCAAAATATTGGCAACCCTCAGCCGTTTTGCATATTCTGCCAATTGGCTTAGGTTGCGGTTCTGTTTCTTCAGATAATTTCGTATCACCTCGTAGCATACTTCCAATCCGATTTTGTTACGATACTTGACGGCATCACATACGCTACGTTCCATATCCGTCATACGAATATTGTAGCCCGACATTTCCACATCCATAACACCAAACTCCAAATTCTCCTTTTTCCAATAATAAAGTTCTATCGGTAGGGTTGGCGGCATTGCCACCTTTCGCTTGGCTTCTATGGCAACACAAAAGGAAGGTGGAACAACAGTGGAGAGCTGATGATATGCCCAAGCGTTGTACAGGCATACAATTCCATTGGGAACGATACGTTCAATATCTATCATCGTATTGAAAAGAGCGTCAGGAACAGCATAGACCCCATGGCGAACCCTTATCAGTTCGCCACGTTCCTTAGCCCTCACAATTTTCTGATAATCTGATTGGTTTGGGAACTCTGCGGTGGTTATGATTCCACCTTGCGAGGTTGCCTTATACATAATCTCATTCATACCTTTACCTTATTATGGTTATTTATCGGTGCAAAGATACAACTTTATCTTCAAAATCAATAGTTTCCTACGGAGAATATTTGTTTTATCCGTTCAAAACTATCACATTTTACTATTCTACAGCTATATTTATGGATCTCCTGCCTATTAGATAGTCATTTACGTCCTTATATTCTGCATATCGCATGGCTTCATTGCAGACCTTTTTGAGGTAACGTTCCCTGATACTTTCTGTTGCCAGAAGTCCTGCCTTGTCATTATCAAGATAACAATGGATAGCAGTATAACACGCCAATCGTTCCATGCATTTCCCAAGGCTACTGATGGAGTTCAGCACGATATAATCACATGGCTCTTGTATGCAAATCACATTGTCGCCTCGCTTTTCCAAAGTCTTGTACGAAAGAAAGTCCATAAACCCCTCGAAGATGCAGCATCTGTCCTGCACTCCAACTTGCTGTGAATGTATCAAGGATATGTCTTTCTCGCCCAAACAACCTTTATAATATGGGTTACGCAGCTCATAACCATCCCTGTTATTTGGAAAGGCTATACCAAAATACCGCTTGCCCTTAAACGTGTACCAGATCTCCTTGCAATAGCGTTTACCTATGTCCGCATCCACATGGCGTGAACGTAGATACGACATAAGCACAGGGTAGGACAATTCTTGGATATGTACCTTGTCCATCTTGTCTGTCTCTACTTGTGTCGGTATGGGAGGTTTTGCCTTTGTGGACTTTGGGTTGTTCATGTCCGCTGCTATATGCTGCAATGCAGCACCCACATCATCCGTATTGTAGAGAAGTTGGGCAAGAGCGATGATGTTGCCACCCTTGCCAAGAGCAAAGTCATACCATTGGTTTCGGCTGAAGTTCACCTTGAACGATGGCTTTGTCTCCGCATGCAATGGCGACAGATAATAAGATGTGGACTTGCTGCATCGTTTGGGCTGATGTCCCAATGCGCTCAGATAGTCCGTGAGTTTGATTTCCTTTGCTTGTTGTATGTTCATCTTTCATTCATTTTTTGTTCATTCGTGCGCTTATTATATATACACCAGAGTGAATGAACGGTTTTGTGAAGTCATTTTGTCGTATGTCCATGTAGTTAAATATGATGCCACTTCACAAAATCCGTCCGTTCTACTATTATATATACACCGAGGTGAATGAAGTGGTTTTTAAAGTGATTTTCGCTTCATCCTCACTTCTTCACCTCCTGCTCTTCAAGCAGCGGAAACGAAGGATAATCCTTCATTCTGCAATACTCGTTGTTGCCACACTTCACCACCAGTTTGCTCTTCAATAGGAAGGTCAGCAACTTTGACATGACTGTTCTACCTCTGGCAAAACCAATAGTTGTATATCCTTTCGTCAATGCGTTTATCACATTCTCATAACCTGACACCACTTTCTTGCCGAAAGCCATTCCAAGTGCCTTGTCATGCTGCTCATCGGTAATGTCGGCTATTGTCATCTTCGGCTGTTTGGCTGTGGTGGAGTCAACCACATAGTCCTTGGCAATCTCTGGCAATCCCTCCTTGTTTATTTGGAACGCAAATGGCGCAAAGTCCTTGTCTCGGATGTTGAGCGGTTTCACTTCACTCACATTCGCCATCGAATTGCTCTTGCTTATCACCAGTACCGTCTCTGCCTTGTTGCTGAGTTCCGTTCCTATGTGACCTCTTACATTGTCATCACCCTTGTTCAAGTGTAGGACACAATGGATGTGCAGGTCATAGCGGCTTGACCACTGCATCAGTTTGTTGATGATATGGACAGACTCGCTCGGATTGTTGATGTCGAGCATCAAGTCCCTTATGCCGTCAATGATGACCAAGCCAAACCCCTTTTGTGTCTGCAAGGCATATTCTATCAACCGCAGTCTGAGGTTGGGACTGTACTCTCGCAGTCCGAAGAACACAAGGTTCTCACTGTTCATGTTGTCGGGCAATCCTGCAAGCCGGAGGATGCGCTGCATCACGCTGTGACAGTGGAAACGGCTCTGCTCCGTATCAACGTAGAGTATCTTACGCTTGTCATCGGGTAGTTTTGCCGTATATTGCAGCACCTTTCCGTTAGCAAGCGAGGCAGCTACCAAAGCGGACACGTTGAACGTCTTTCGGCTCTTCGCCTTGCCTGTGGAGGCACTGAAGTTGCCAAGCGTGGCTATGGTCGAGTTGTCCACCCATATTATCTGTGGCGGTGTCTGGTAGGTCTCGTCCGCATGGATAAGCGATGCCTTCAGCAACTTTTCCAACAAATCAGCATTGTCCGCTGCGCCTTCAAAGAGGCTCATGTCGTTCATTCCTTCCATCGTCATCTGCTCTTCAAGGGTTTGTTCATCACATAGCGTATGGCATCCTGCTCATACACCTCTTTTGTTTTCACAGGGTGCTTCTTGATCCATTCCACCAGTTCTTCCTTGCTGAAATAGATGGTCTTGCCGTTTGGCTTGTAATGGGGAATGGCAAAGGTACGTGTCAGTTTGTAAAGCTGACTCTTTGAAGCGTCAAGGAATACGCTTGCCTCGTCAAGGGTGAGCACGTCTTTTCCTGCAAAGAGCCATTTCTCCAAGCACTTGATGCGCTTCAGCACATCCTCCACTGGTCCAAGCAGCTTGAATGCTTCTTCCATTTGTTGAATGCGCTCGGCAAGTCTCATTGGTGTCATATCTGCCAGTTCTTGTTCAGTCAACTCGTGTTTATCCACGTCTTTCGTTGGCGGTAGGATAGTGCCATCCTTTGGTGGATTGTTTGCCTGATTTGTTGTCTGTCCAATCATTGTCGTAATTTTATTTATCGTTACACATAACGAGGTCGCCCTCCATAACCAGGTTTCTGATTACGGAGGGCAAAGGTAAGGGCATTTCTGCCCAATCGGATGGAAGTGCACTTGACTGTCAACCGACTATCAAGCCAACTGTCAAGGTTTTCATCTGTCAGATGGTGTCCTTGCTGTCATTTTTACCGCAATCTGCTATTTCTTGCACTTTCTTGCGGATAGCCTCATAGATACTGGCGTTGGTACTTTTGGCATCACTGGTTGCTGAGGACAGCTTGGTTGTTGTAAGTGGCTTGTCTGTTGATGAAGACAGAATGAGTTTATGCTTGGCAATGACCGATTGCCATTGCTTGCAAATCAAGTTCTTGCTGCAGAGCATGTCAAAGAAGAATGCCACATGTCTGTTACTTCTCGCCTTTAGCTGCTTGCAGACTTGGCACGAGAAGAGTTTTCGCATATCCTCTTCCGACACATCGGCTGAGAACAAATGAACCTCATTGGCATGGCGCGCAATGAGGTTCAACTGAGTAGAATCAAAGTAACATTGAAAGTCCTGTTTCGGTTTGGTTTCTTGTGCTGTTTGTAATATTGACGGTGGTTTACCATGGAGATACTGACCGTTTGGAGGCGGCTCCGTGGTGTTGAACTTGTGATGAAGAGCCTTGTAGTCATGATACTCGAAATCCGCTTTGGTAAAGAATATGACTACCAAGTCCTCACGTTCTTCAAGAAACTCCTCCATGATGTAGAAGTTCTTCTTGTGCTCGTTCTTGCCTGCCGCATACTGGCAGTCCGTATAGGAATGGCTGTTGAGAAAGTCCTTTTTATAGCGGTGATATAGTTTACCGCATCCTATGACTTCCGTCTGATAGCACTCATGGGCTTCCTTGAAGAACAGCCACAATTTGTTGGTACCACAAATGTCACCTACACCGTTAGCGAAGGTGCATTCATTGCATTGGGGTAAAAAGAGAGAACGAGGAGTCTTCTCGTCCTTGGTTGTTTGATGTATTATTATGTTCCATTTTTATTCTTCGAACGCACTGTCCAATAGGGAAACAGCCTCGTCCTTTTTCTTGTTGATGATTTTTGCGTAAATTTGTGTCGTGCGCACCTCCGTATGACCGAGAAGTTTGCTTGTAGTGTATAGGTCTGCGCCCATGGTCAGCTCCATCGTGGCGAACGTGTGCCTTGAGACATGGTAGGTCACATGTTTACTGATACCTGCCGCACGGCTCCATTCCGGGATGCAGTCGTAGTTCTTGCTTGGCAGTGTTGGAAACACCTTGTCCTCGTCACTCGCAGATCCACGCTCAGGCATCCAACGAAGGGCTTGCTTGTTGAGAGGAAGATAGAGAGGCTGCTTGGTCTTGTACTGCAATATCTCAACTCGTGTCTTGTCACCCTCGGTGATGATGTTCTTCCACTTCAAACTCTTCACGTCACTGATACGGAGTCCGCAGAAGCATGAAAACAGGAACGCCGCCTTGATATCCTCACGCTTGCAAGGGGTGTCAATCAGTCTCTTCACCTCGTCAACGGTCAGATACTCTCGCTTGGTACCGCCACCTTTCAGAACATCCATGCGAAGACGCAATACGGGATTGTCGTCCATTATTTCTTCCTCAATAGCCATGTTGAAGGCTGCTTTGAGGCATTTGAGATAGTTCATCACCGTGGACTTGGACGGATGGGTGTGCTTGTAGGTGATATAGTCGTTCAACAAGAACACCATGAAACCATTGCAGTATTCCTTGGTCATCTCTGCGAGTGTCACGTTTGGCGAGTGTTCTCTCACTGCATTCAGCACGCTGTTCACCCAGTTTCGGGCAGATTGTCTTCCTCGCTCCACTTGTGCGTCACGGAATATCTCCAACCAATCCACAAGTCGCATTTTGATTCTTGACTTGTCTTTGAGCCCTGCGATACCGTTAGTGATGCTCATGATGCGTTGTGCTTTGATGGCATAGACTGCTTGCATCGTCTGCTTGTTCTGCTCCCTGGCAGCTGCGTCAACCTCTGGTATGAGATAAAGGCGCAGATAATCATAGGTACGGCGACCGTTGACATTGATGGATAGATAGACCGACTTGTTGCCGTTGGCAAGTTCCTTGAAGCGGATTCTCACAGGCTCCTTGGTCTTGGAATTTCTCTTGCGCTCAGTCTCTGCAACGGCAATCTCTGTCTTCACCTTCTTAGTGGCAAGATACTCCTTGTATTTGTCCACGTTGGCATCTGGATCTTCTCCATGCGGCTTGTAGCCTCTTCTGCCGACACGCTTCTCAAAGGTTCCGTCCTTCAATGCCTTCATGCGTTCCTTGGCCTTTTTCTCAGCTTCTTTCCAGATTTCCTTGTGTTTCTCCTCGCTGTCATCCTTACGAAGGTAAAGACCAACTGACTCATAGGCACGTTGTCCCTTACCATAATATATATCAAGAAAGAGAGAACGGTCTCCGTTGCGCATCTTGCGACTACGAACTATCACAGAACTGGTGTATTCCTCAACTTTCTCCACTTGGTTCAGCTCGTCAGAAGGATCTGTGAAAGTCTCTCCATTGACAACCTCTCGCATCTTGCGTTCTTTCAGACGCTCTGCCGTCTCCATGACCAAGGCATTGTTCTGTTTGTCTGCTTCGGTAATCTCTGGATTGATATAGAGTTTCAGAAACTCGTACTTGCGCTCACCATTATAATATATGTCGAAGTAGAGCGACTTGCTGCCGTTGGCAAGGTTCTTGAAACGAAGAGTGACAGCTTCACGCTTGTTGGGTCTACCTCTATGCTTTTTGATTGTTCCGTCTATGGCTCTGTCCTCACCGTCATCGTCAATAAACTTCCATTGGTGTCCTTCTCTGCCCGAAACAGCTCCGACAACTTCGTTTGTCTCACTTTCCTTTCCCTTGGCACCTTTGCCATTTTTAGCACTGCCGACTTTTTCCTTCTTATTTACTCGTGCAGTCTTCTTGCTTGTAGTTATTGTAGAAGCAGGATGCTCCAAGGAAGACTTCACTGTTTCCAACTTTCCCGACAGGATTTCTTGCACTCGTTGGTTTTTGATAGCTTCTGCCTTCTGCAAGGTCTCGGCATTGACAGCCTTAGCCTTGTCATCGTCTTCAGGAAGCAGATAAAGCTTCAAGAACTCATACGACCTCTTTCCACTTTTGTAAGTGTCGAGATAAATCGACTTTGTGCCATTCGTCAAATCCTTGTAGCGTATGCGCACAGGTTCATTGTTACTTCTCATGTTACTTTGTTATTTATTCTACTTATTGTCATTTTGCGAGATTTGTTACTCACGGTGCAAAGATACGAAAAATAATTGGATTTGTTACCCAAAACAAGAACCAATTACGAACCATTAACTATAATAAATAATGAAATCAAATAGTAGAGTAACAAATAAATAACAAAATACACATCATGCCAAACACCTACTATATGCTGTGTATATTAGCATTTACGCACAATTTCTTATCATTTCAAATGTTGCATGAGATTTGACGTTGTATTGGCGTTGCTCGTTTCGACAATCAGGGCAATGCGAAGGCCTTCATGGCGTGGAACGAGTGACAGGACAGACTCCACGCTTTACGTATATATAAGCGAGTAGATTTCGTCAACGAAGGAGTCAGTTGACTGCATCTGTTAACGGAATTGGAATGAATATTCTACGAAACAATCCATATCGCCTGTTAGGAGTCTATTCAAACTCTCCTACGAAGGAAAGGCTGGCTAACCACAATCGCATGAAAGCGTTTTTGAAGGTGGGCAAAACCGTCTCTTTTCCTTTGGACTTACCCCAATATCTTTCAACCATTAAAAGAACCGAAGCTTCTGTAATGGATGCTGAGGCCCAACTCACTTTGCCCAAAGACCAGCTCTTGTACGCCCAGTTTTGGTTTGTGAAAGCGACTCATTTGGACGAAGTGGCCTTCAACCATCTTTTCGCTGGCGAAATAGACAAGGCTGAGGAAATTTGGCAAAAGAAAGACACAGCATCGTCTTTGCAGAATCGTATCGTATGTGCGTTGATGCATGAGGACTATCGCAGTGCTATAACGTGTGCCGAGTCCTTGTATGGAAATCCCCTCTACTCGAACCAGTTTGTGTCTGCTATCCTGGGAACGGATGGAAATGCTGATATAGGCAGTTTGGCTTTCCGCTTTCTCGATGTGCTATGTGACGAAGTAGGGGCAAATCAGTTGCTTCCTTTCATCGATGATGATGCATGGAAAAGCCATGTAGAGGAAAAAGCAGTGAAGCCTCTTGTTGATAACATACAAGACGCTATTGCTATTGCCAAGAAATCAAAGGGAAAAGGGGCAGAAGCAAGGCTCAATGCCGGAGAGGCGCTAAGGAAAAACACCAAAAGTGCTTTCCAGCAGCTGAAGGGATTTCTCTCTGCAACGGACTTGCAGTACCAAATGATTGCCGACAAACTGGGACTTGAAATCCTGCAATGTGGTATTGACTACTACAATGGCTCCGAAGAGCCTGAGGCTGCACACAAAGCCATGAGTTTGCAGAAATATGCCCAAAGCATTGTCGTTGGACAAATGGCAAAAGACCGATGCAAAGAAAATGTCGATATTCTTCAAAAGATTATCGACGACCTGCCACCATTGGAGGTTTACGCGGAGGACAAAGCCATAAAAGAAGAATTGCGTAAGTATTGTCAATTGCCTGATAAGATTTGTCATGCGGTTACGCTGTTGAATAACACGAAGCCGCATGTTCAATCTATAAAGAGCAAGCTTGGTGCGTCAAACTCCTATTATCTTAAAATCTCGACACAGATAGTAGGTAATACGCTGATTAATATCATAGCAGAAGTGAATGAGGCACAAACCAGATCTATCGCTGATCTTGAAATAACTCTGATAAAAACAGTGTTGGGAAAAGCATGGGGAGCCACAATAGAAATGGATGGTTTTGATATGGAGCCCGATTTCAAGAGTGGTAAGTACAACACAAATCGTTCTATATTGAAAGAACTATGCCAAAAATTAGGTGTTCCTACACCTGAAAGAGGAGTCGGGCCAATTCCAACGCCTCAGCCAACCCCAACACCTCGACCTTCGCCAGGTGGAACTTCTTCTAATAGCTCACGCGGTGGGTGGATTGTAATGTTTGTTTTGCAGTTGGTTGTTTGGGGCGGCCTTGGTTCACTCTTTGGAGCTTTAATCGGAAGTGGTATTGGCGAAAATAATGGAACAATTCTTGGAGCCATCTTAGGCTTTGTGGTTGTTGTTGTGTGTAAAATATTGCATTAAATATTAAAATTGACATCAATGAAAAAGATAGTTACAATTCTATTGCTGGTAATATGCGTTTGTCAAGCAACAAACGCTAAGGTATCATCTGACAATGATAATATTAAATCATTGGAGAAAAAGTGTGCTAACTTACAGAATCAACAATCACGTACTGCCAACGATTTATGCAGGTTGAAAGATAAGCTGAAAGAGAGCGACGGAAAAATACAAATCCTCAAAAATGAGAACAATAGCCAAAGCGCAGTTATCGACAGTTTACGCAATACTTGCAAACAATTGGCTGAAACTCAATCTGCTGACCGTAAGAATGTGAACGGTATGATAAACAAGACCAACAGTAATGTTCAAGCAAACCAAGAAACCTTGCAAAGCCGCACTCTTTTGGTTTGCATCATAGGCTTACTGTTGTTAGTTATCATAGTGGGAGTGACTTTCCGATTGGCAAAACGCATCAAATCAGGTACAACCTCTATTGATGATGTACGCAAGGCCCAAGATGCTTTGCAAGCTGCGCAGAGCAAGATGCAAGAGGAGTCGATAAAGCTTGATGACAAACTTTTGGAGCTGTTTGACAAACAAATGTCGAATTCCCAAAAAGTTGTTAGCAATGACAAGCCTGACCATTCGCTTGTCTTAAAAGTGGCCGACGAAATTGTGCGAATCGAACTGAACATGTCACGCATGGACTCCTCTATAAGGGGGTATAAGCAGTTGGCTAAGGCTGTAGAGCATATCAAGGACAATTTCTGTGCCAATGGTTATGAGATTGTTAATATGCTTGGAAAACCATACAATGAAGGCATGAAAGTGATTGCCAATTTTGTGGTTGATGAAGATTTGGAGGAAGGAAAGCAAATCATCACTGGTATAACCAAGCCACAAATCAACTATAATGGGCAGATGATACAAGCTGCTCAGATAACCGTAAGTCAAAACATCTAAATAAATAATCATGGCAAGGAATAAAATAGACTATGGCATAGATCTCGGAACGACAAATTCCGCCATCTGCCGCATGGAAAAGGGAGAACCAGTCGTTATAAAAACAGATGTATTAAAGGATACGATGCCTTCATGCATCTCTGTAAACAAGAAAGGTTCGATAAAGGCTGGAGACAGTGCCTATAATACGATGAAGCAAGACAAACGCCGTGCTACAAAATCATGGCACAAGGGTGCTTCAAATACATACGTTGAGTTCAAGCGCACAATGGCAACCGACACTCAATATCCATGTTCAAACTTGCACAAGAGTTTCTCCTCTGAGGAATTGTCTGCAGAAGTGTTGAAGACTCTGAAATCCTTTGTTACAGACGAAAAGTTCAGCTCGGTAGTTATTACTGTTCCTGCTAAGTTTACGGTCAATCAAAAGACTGCCACAATGGAAGCTGCAAAGATGGCAGGTTTCAAGCATTGCGAACTGCTTCAGGAGCCGATTGCTGCTTCAATGGCATACGGAGTTTCCTCTGAAGAGAAAGACGGATTGTGGATGGTCTTTGACTTCGGTGGCGGAACTTTTGATGCTGCTTTGCTAAAGGTAGAGGATGGTATCATGCAAGTTTTCGATACAGAGGGAGACAACTATCTCGGTGGAAAGAACTTGGATTATGCCATTGTTGACAACATCATTATACCATATTTGCAAGAAAACTATGCAATAGATGGTTATTTGCAGGATGAGGAAAAGAAGGAAGTGCTTCGCGATGCAATGAAGACATACGCCGAGGATGCTAAGAACCAGCTTTCGTTCAAAGACCATGAGGACATTATTTCCAACTTGGGCGACCTTGGAGAGGATGAGGACGGAGAGGAGATAGAACTTGACCTGACATTGAGTCAGGCACAAGTTTTTGACGTGATGCGCCCGTATTTTCAAAAGGCAGTAGATATCTGCAAGAACCTTATTCAGCGTAACAATCTCAATGGCTCACAGATCACAAAACTGATCCTTGTTGGCGGTCCGACGCATAGTCCTCTTATCCGCCAAATGCTGAGAGAACAAGTCACGCCTAATGTTGACACGAGCATAGACCCGATGACGGCCGTTGCGACTGGTGCTGCCCTCTACGCTTCAACGATGGACGCAGAGGTTTCTGACAAAGAAATCAAAGTCGGAACAGTTAAACTTGATGTCAGCTACGAGTCAACCACAGTTGAAATGGCAGAGTATGTGCCTGTTTGTCTCGCTGAAGGCTCTATTTTGAATAGGGTTTTCGTTGAGTTCGTAAGAGGAGATAAGGCTTGGGCAAGTGGTAAGGTGGAAATCAATTCCAAAGGTGATGTCGTAGAATTGAATCTTTTAGAGGGCAAGGCAAACTCGTTCAATATATCATGTTATGATGATAAAGGCAATATCCTCCCTTGCTTCCCTGATGAAATCACGATAATTCAAGGCTCTGTTGTAGGAGCTGCGCCACTGCCCTACAATATAGCTATTGCTAGATGGGACAGGAATAAAAAGAGGTCTGTTATCCGCATGGCCAAAGGATTGGAAAAAAATAAGCCGTTGCCAGCAACAGGCGTGATCAACGACTTGAAAACCACCAGACAACTGCGTCCAGGACTTTCAAGCGACGTGTTGACTGTGCCTATTCATCAAGTTGATGATTTCGAAGAGGCAGAAGGGAAATCTGCTTCGCTCTATGAGCATGTTGCAGATGTTGTCATTACAGGTGAAGATGTTGATACTCTTATGCCTGCAGATAGCCTTGTCGATGTTACATTGAAAGTGGACTCTTCTGAGCAGATGAGGCTCGAAGTACGTTTTCTCGCTACGGGCTTCACCGTTGAGAAAGTCCTTGACACAAGCAAGAAACATACGATGGAGGACACAAACGAACAAATCAGCAAAGGCTTTGCAGAAGCGGAAAGCGCTATGAAAACTTTGTCCGAAAGCGGTATAGATGTAAATGAATTGCAGGAGGAACTTGCAGCAATACGCACAGACAACGAGAACACCACAGAGAAAAAAGAGGTTCTCAACCATTTGCGAGAATTGCTTCGAAAAATAGAAAAACTTGATGCTGGCACAGAGTGGGAACGTGTTGAAAAGGAGTTGCGCGAGGAGTTTGACAAACTCGAAAAAGCACAGGATGATTTGGGTAATGAAAGGTCTGCGCAGTTAGTCGACCAACTGCGCACAGAGACAGATAATGCCATACGTTCTAAGAACGTACAAGTGGGTCGTGAAGTTTTGGAACAGGTAACTCGTTTGTTCTTTGAACTCACAATACTTTTTCAATGTATGGGTTTCATTCGTTATTGCAACGAACGCTTTGCTTCACTGCATTGGAAGGATTCCTTGCGTGCTCGTCAGCTCGTAAATCGAGGCATGGAGCAAATCAACAACAATCCTACGACGGAAGGACTAAGGTCAATTGCAGCAGAATTATCAGAACTTCGGCTTCCAGAAGAAGATGGTACAGCCGAAGGACCGGTGTCTTAAAGAAAATATTTTATGCACTTCAACAAGAACGATAAAATAGCTTCATACACAGTAGCATTTCCGCATAAGCAAGGTTCTTATGCGGAAACCTATCGTGTGAAGGACACCAATGGCAAGACCCGCTTCTTGAAACTCATCAACTACTCAAAGCTCAATCGTAATCAGATAGATGATAGTGGACGAGTGATAGAAGTGGAGATTGCCAAGCAGCTGCATCATCATAACCTTTGTCAGTTTGTGGACGCTGGCAATATGATGATGAACGGAGGCCAATACGCTTGGTTCGTGACCGAGTTTGTAAGTGGAGAGACCTTGTCGCAGAGAATGATCCGTGATGATAATATCAGCGTTTATGAGATTAAAACAATAGCCAAGGCCGTATTGTCCGCATTGGCCTACTTGCACTCACAGACGACTGCTATCATTCACAACGAGGTGACGATACAAAACGTTTTTCTCAATCTCGTTGGGGAATTGCAAGACCTGAAACTGATAGATTTCGGTTGTGCGAGACTTTTAAACCAGCCGCCAGCCAAACCCAACTTGGAGGAGTTGAATCCTTTCTATCTTGCGCCAGAAAGATTCTCCGGGGTGTGCTCCGTTCAGACGGACCTCTATTCTGTAGGAGTGATGATGTATCAGCTCCTTTACGGAGTGCTGCCGTGGTTTATAGATGTTTCGAGAAAACGGGGACAAGAGGCGATAGACGCCATCTTGGCAAAGCGGGACGAAGAGCTGGAACTGACAAAAGAGGATAAGTATGAGCTTGACGACCAGCTGCTGAACGTGATAGCCAAAGCATTAAGTTATGATGCAGAAGACAGGTTTCAAACGGCAGATGAGTTTATCAAAGCGATTGACGGTGAGATAAAAATAGACCGCCAATCTACGAAGCGTAAAATCCTCTCGCAGCAGTCAAAGGATAAGCCGATCTCTACAGAAACAAAGAAAAAAGGGGAAGGCTTTGCTGCTGTGGCTGGCATGGAGGAATTGAAGCAGCAGATGCGTGAAGAGGTGATAGAGCCTCTCCACAACCCCGAGGAATACCATCGTTATGGTGTGACCATACCCAACGGTATGTTGCTGTATGGTCCTCCTGGGTGCGGAAAGACCTTCTTTGCAAAACACTTTGCAGAAGAGGTCGGATTCAACTTTCTGTGTATCACCCCTGCCGCCCTAAAGAGTCGCTTCGTCAATGCCACGCAAGAGAACATCGCAAAGATGTTTAAAGAGGCGGAGGAGAAAGCGCCAACAGTTATATTCATAGACGAGATGAACGAACTGGTTCCTAATCGCGCGGATGGCAATGTGCACGAAATGTCAAGGAGTGCCGTAAACGAGATGTTGGCGCAAATGGACAGGACAGGCGAAAGGGGAATCTTCGTCATAGGGGCGACCAACTATCCCAACATGATTGACACGGCGATATTGCGTGCCGGACGCTTGGACAAAAAATACTTTATTGGCGCGCCAGACGAAGAAGCGCGAATGGCCTTGTTCAAACTGTATCTTGAGAAGCGTCCATACGACTTTGGATTGGATTATCAACAGTTAGCAGAGATGACCCAAGGGTACGTCTCTGCTGATATTCAATTGATAGTCAATGATGCTGCGCGAAATGCACTTCACCAGCATAGCAAAATAACAATGGAGCTTCTAAAAGCAGCCATCTCAAATACTCGCCCTTCGCTCAGTGCTGACGAGTTGCGTAAATACGATCGCATTCGAAAGATGATGAATGGAGAGGATGTGAAGAAGCCTAATGATAGGCCTCGTATAGGTTTTAACATTTAAACGATTACTATTATGACAAAAGAAGAATTATACTTGAAAACCATCTTCTGTTGCATAGCTTGCGATGGAGATATTGCCACGGAAGAAGTAGGTATGGTTAGGGAGTTGTGTGCAAAGGACAAGCTCTTCCACGACATTGATTCGGAGAAGTGCATCAACTCATGGATTGCCGAAATCAATGAGCAGGGCGCATGGTTCCTGCAATCTTTTCTAAAGGAACTAAAATCTGTGGTGTTGAACGAAACAGAACAGTTGCTACTCGTATCGCTTGCCATCAAAGCCATTGAGGCTGACAATCGCATAGAGTACGCAGAAGTAAAGTTCTTCAAAAAGATACGTTCAAGACTTACCGTTAGTGACGAAGCCATATTGGCTGAGCACCCAGACAAGGAAGACTTCCTCTTGCCTGATATTAACATTGCCGAGGCTCCTCAATGGGACGATAATATACATTTCTCACAAATAACTATACCTACCCAAACAAACTAAACATTAATGACTATATGGAAACTTTTTAAGACATGGGACTGTCGTTGTCCTCTGGGGACGTCGCAAAACATGCGGTATTTCATTGATTTATTTGGCGGTTCGACATTTTTTTATTAATTTTACCGCAGAATATGCGACGTTTAACACTACACATTGTCGCACATAGAATAAGTAGCTTATGTATATACACGAAAGAGATAATTGGACAAACTTCCGCTGGGATGCTTCTGAGGTATCAATCCTTCAGGAGGTTGTATGTCGTAAGCAAGGTTTGCTTTACGGCAGATTGAGCACGCTCGGCTTTGATAGCAAACTCAGAGCTATGGCGGAGAACTTGACACATGACGTAGTGTATTCTTCAGAGATTGAGGGCATATGTCTTAATGAAGAACAGGTGCGTTCTTCTATCGCCCGAAAACTGGGAATTGAAAACGTGAAATACACAGCTCCTTCTCATTATGTTGACTCCGTGGTGGGCGTAATGCTCGAAGCCGTACAGAACTATGACCAACCGCTCAGTAAAGAGAAACTATGCGCTTGGCAAACAGCATTCTTTCCAACCGGTTTCAGCGAAGCTTGTGAAATAGAAATAGGACAATACCGAACAAATGAGGAACATATAGTCAGCGGTATATTTGGTAGAGAGAAGATACATTATATAGCCCCTTCTCCCGACCTTTTAGAGAGTGAGATGCAAAGGTTTATAGCTTGGTTTGATGGCGAAGATACCGTGGGCAGCGTTATACGTTCTGCCATAGCTCATTTCTGGTTTGTAAGCATTCATCCTTTCGAAGATGGTAATGGTCGATTGGCTCGCATTCTCTCCGACATGCTTCTGGCACGTGGTGAGAAGAGCGAGTTGCGTTTCTATAATATTTCGTCTCAAATCAATAAAGACAAAAAACACTATTACGACATTCTGGAACGCATGCAACGTGGCGACGGTGAGATCACGGAGTGGCTGGTATGGTATATGAAAAAAATGATTGATGCGCTCGACGAAGCAGAAACCATTGTCACCACCATCTTAAACAAGAGTTTCTTCTGGCAGAAGGCTGCATCCGTTCCTATGACAGAGCGACAAACACAAATGTTAAATCTCTTCCTTGATGGCTATGAGGCAAAGATAACGTCTAAGACCTGGGCTTCATTGGCTAAGTGTTCCAAGGATACTGCCATACGCGACATACAGGATCTTGTCAGCAAGAACATTTTGGTAGAAGACATTCCAGGAGCCAAGCGACCAACTTATTCCATTGTCTTTGACTCAGAGGACATCACACAATTCTTTACCGATGTGTGTATTACCCAAGAGAATGGCATACCATATCTCAATGCCCTATTCAAAAGCCATAGAACAGTTTGTGAAAGAATGTTGGCACTTGACGCAGAACGGTATCAAAAGGGAGAACTACCTCTGTCCAATATGCTCAATAAGTACTGCTCATATTTGATGGCAAGAGATCAGAAAAAAGCTAAGCTTTTCGATGAAGAATTTTGAGATACGTATGACGAAGGCAGGAAAAAGGAATCACGCGAAAAGGGGTGAAAATAGGGCCAAAAAAGGATATTAACTTCATCGGCCTACGAATATAACTTCATCAGCCTACGAATATAACTTCATCGGCCTATGAAGTTATATTCATCAAAAGGCGATGTTAACCTACCACTCGGAACATAGAGAGACTGGCTCCATGAGACCACCAAAAAAGGGGGGGCATCCTCCTCTATCGACTGGTAGCCGTATGCAGGAAGGCATCCTGCATACGACCATCTATCAAACTCATCCGCGCATATAATAATAGGTATAAGAACCCTTCTCGTAGCGCTTGGGTCGCATTCCTGCACGCAACTGATGGTAGAGCTGCCATGCCTCGGCATAATAACGCGGCATAGGCTCATTGGTCTTGTAGTACAGCGGCAGATAGGCGCAGAAAGTCGGCAGGTCGCGATCGAGCAAAAAGCCCATCAACTGATAGTTGGCGCTCTTGCTGGTGACGCGGTTGAGTATGGAGTCGGGGGTGAGCAGACTGTGTACCTGTGGCGACGGACGCATCACCTTGCCCTCTCCTACCAAGCGATAATGAAAGAGGCTATCGGTCAGGTGGCCCGTGCGCGCGACAGAATAGATTGTCAGCATCGACGATACGGAATCAGGACGCTCCAACCGTTGTGCCATCACGAGCGCCTCACGATAGCGACGTTGGTCAACCAGATATTCCATCCGTGCCCGCTTATGAAACTCTCGGTCATTATTGCTCAGGAATCCTACGAAGAGAAACATGAGGGCAAGGGTGCCCAGGTTGATCCAGAGCAGCTGTGAGAGAAAGCCCTGCCTACGCTCGTCGGGCTCATAGGGCTGGTAGCGCATGGCCTGTATGATGGCAGGTACGATGACGAGAAGCAAGAAAGGAATAGCCAACCACCAAGAGCCAAAATCTACTTGCGTCGTGACGTCGGAACGGATGCCCGTCAGCCAGGCCAGCAACAAGAGCGAAGGCGCATAGGTGAGGGCATAGCTTCTACGGCGAAGGCGGGCAAAGAACTGGACCACGACCTGCAGGAGCAGCAATACGGACGTGATAATGACAGCCCCAAGGAAGGGCGCATAGTGGGTCTGCCCGCCCGAGGCGAGAAACTGCGTGACGACGAGGACGTCCGCCTGATAGTTGTATAAATAGCAAAAGGTGAGCACGCAGAACACTACCGCGCACACCACCTGTTCGAAACTTCTACGCATGAGCATCATTCTTTTTACGCATGATCTCCATTCTTTTACGCTTGATCTTCATTCTTTTTACGCAAGACCACGGCCGAACGCGCAGGAATATAGAGCTTCAGCCAGCCCTTGTGATCCTTGGCATAGAGCGTGTCGCTATTTGTCAGATGCTCCACCGAGTCGTCGGCCAATCCGTTGCCGCCAAACTCCTTGGCATCCGTATTGAGCACTACCTGCCAAGAGCCCTCGCGCACCAACAGCCCGTAGTCGGAATAGGACCGTGAGGGAGAGAAATTGAACACGAACAGCAACGAACCGCGCTCGTAGGCGAGCACCTGGTCGCCGTCATTATGCCAAATTTCCTCCACAGGCGTATCGTTGAAAGCAGGCTCACTCTTCACCACCTCCAGCATCCGACGGTCGAAATCGCCAAGATAGTGATAGCAAAGGGTCTTGTCATCGACCAGATTCCATTGCCTGCGCGCATACTTATGGCTCCATCCGTTGCCCTCGCGCGGGAAATCGATCCACTCGGGATGGCCAAACTCGTTGCCCATAAAGTTGAGGTAGCCTCCGTTGATAGCTCCCAAGGTGACGAGTCGGATCATCTTGTGCAGAGCAATACCCCGATGGGCCGCCTCATTCTCATCCCCGATACGGAAATGCCAGTACATATCGGCATCCACCAGTCGGAAGATGATCGTCTTGTCGCCCACCAACGCCTGGTCATGGCTTTCACAATAAGAGATCGTCCGCTCGTCAGACCGACGATTTTTGACCTCCCAGAAGATGCTACTTGGTTTCCAGTCCTCATCCCGACGCTCCTTGATGGTCTTTATCCAATAGTCGGGTATGTTCATCGCCATACGATAGTCGAAACCATATCCGCCATCCTCGAAGCGGGCCGCCAGTCCTGGCATGCCCGACACTTCTTCGGCAATGGTGATGGCATGAGGATTGACCTCATGGATCAGACGATTGGCCAAGGTCAGATAGCAGATGGCATTGTCATCCTGATGGCCGTTGAAATAATCAGCATAGTTGGTGAAAGCCTCTCCCAGTCCATGACTATAATAGAGCATCGACGTGACGCCATCGAAACGGAAACCATCAAAATGGAACTCCTCCAACCAGTACTTGCAGTTGGAGAGGAGGAAATGGACGACATTATCCTTGCCATAGTCGAAGCAAAGACTATCCCAGGCCGGATGCTCGTGGCGGTCGCCAGGGTAGAAATATTGGTTGGGATCTCCCGCCAGGTTGCCCAGTCCCTCCACCTCGTTCTTGACGGCATGGGAATGGACAATATCCATGATGACGGCCACGCCGTGGCTATGCGCCTCGTCTATGAGTTGCTTCAATTCCTCGGGCGTACCAAAACGGCTGCTCGGCGCAAAGAAGGAACTGACATGATAGCCAAAGGATCCATAGTAGGGATGCTCCTGGATGGCCATGATCTGTATGGCATTATAGCCATCTCGGACGATACGCGGCAGCACCTGTTGGCGAAACTCGCTATAGGATCCCACCTTCTCCTCGTCCTGCGCCATCCCGATATGGCACTCATAGATCAGGAACGGCTTCGTCTGCGGCGTCAACGGCTTCGACACCCAACGGTAAGGCGCCTTGGGCGCCCACACCTGTGCCGAGAAGATATGCGTCTTTTCGTCCTGCACCACGCGGTTGGCCCAGGCCGGTATACGCTCGCCTTCTCCACCATCCCACTTGACGTGCATCTTATAAAGTTGTCCGTGGGTCAAGGCGCCGGCAGGAAGCGTGAGCTGCCAGTTGTCCGTGCCCTCGATCCGACGGCATCGGTAGGTCTCCTGCTCTTTCCACGAACTGAAGTCGCCGACGAGATAAATGTCCGTGGCATGGGGAGCCCACTCTCTGAACACCCACCCCGTATCCGTCCTATGCAGACCGAAATACTCATAGCCATTCGCAAAGTCGGAGAGCGTCTGCTTGCCATGGCGCGTCAGTTGGTCTATCTTCCACAAGGCGTGGTCATGACGACCCCGTATCGCCTGCTCATACGGCTCCAAATAGGGGTCGTTGCGCACAATGCCGATGTGCTCCACTACCCGGGGTTCTACCTTTGCGGCAGCAGGAACCTTTTTGCGGTTCGCTTTTTTATTTACATTCTTCTTGTTCACCATATCCTGTCAATACAATCTTTTTACATCTCTATTCTCTTGCCATCCTCATAGCGGCCCTGCGCCGTGATGGCACCAGTCTTGTCGCGCTCCACAAAGGATCCATCACGCTCGTCCTCGTGGTAGCTGCCCTCAAAGCGCACGCCCTTGGCGTCCTCCTCGATGGCTTTTCCCTCGCGCAGTCCGTTGCGGAACGTACCACGGAATCGCGTGCCGTCGGCATAATGGATGACCACCTCGCCATCGAGCTTGCCGTTGACAAAAAAACCGTCGAAGACATCATTGTTCTTCTTGGTCAGTTTGCCCACTCCATTCTCGTGGCCCTGTTCCCAGAGGCCCACATAGACATCGCCATTGTGCCATGCCATCGTACCCTGGCCCGAACGCTCACCACGCAGGAAGCGTCCCGTATAGACATCACCATTCTTATATCTCATGATGCCCTCGCCGTGACGCTCGCCCTCGACATAGTAGCCCTCGTAGATATCGCCATCCTTAAACTTATAGATACCACGCCCATCCGGCAGGTCGTTCTTCCATTGTCCGCTATACTCCTCGCCGTCGCCATAGACGTAGGTGCCCTTACCTTCCTTGAGATTGTTCACCCAGTCGCCCGTATAGGACGACCCGTCGCCCCAGTCGAAGACACCCTTGCCATTCTTTCGGTCATCGACCCAGTAGCCATCATAGAAGGCCCCGTTCTTGAATGTGTAGCGTCCTTTACCCGCGCGCTTGTCCTCGGCCCATTCGCCCTCGTACTTGTCGCCATTGTAATAGAACATCGTACCCTTTCCCGACTGGAAGTCCTTATACCAGAGCCCACTATAGCGGTTGCCATTCATGAAGTAGTAGTCGCCCATGCCGTGCTGGTGGTCCTGAAACCATTCGCCCGTATATTTCTCTCCATCCGTGAAGGTGTAGGTGCCCTGCCCGTGGCGCTTGCCCTTGAGAAACTCTCCCTCATAGACGTCGCCATTCTTATAGACGGCCTTGCCCTTGCCGTTGGGCTTGCCGTGCAACACTTGTCCTGTATAGCGACCACCATCAGAGAGCGTGATGGTCTGCGTGGCAGGATTCTGCGCCGTGACGGGCACGGAGCATGCCATCATGGCAAAGAAGATATATAGAAATGTTGACTTTTTCAAATTTATCATGCGATTCAATCCTTTCAATAACTGTCTTTCTGCAAAGTTAGCAAAAAAGCCACGACCAAACAAATTTGATAACTATTTTTAGGCAAATGTCGGATAATCGCATGGTTTATGTAGAAATTATTAAACAAGACGAAGCAACTATTTTTGTGTACCAGCACGGGCAGGGTTTGTAGGCATACAATAGCAAAGCCATACCTACTGCCCAGGCAATAGGTACGGCTTTGCACTTCTACCCACAGGCGTGGGTGTTAACTATTTACTCCCAGAGTGGCGAGTCTTGACCAGAGTTGCGGGTCTTGACCAGCGTGGTGGGCTAGACTTATTACTCCCCCAGTTCGTCTTCGTATCCCGGTATCACTACGGAGACGCGGCCTATGCCGGGGATGATCTGTGAGAGCCCCTCGACGATCTTCTCGCGGTCGAAGCCCTCCTCAATGGCGATGAAGAGCGTATCGTCACCTGCAATAGATCCCAAGACACCCTGGATCTCCTTCTGGTCGATGTCATACGCAACGGCACTCGCATAGCCAGGACGTGTCTTCATCACGGCCAGCTGACCACTAAAGGTGAGCGAAAGAAAGCCATTGCTATTCGCCATGTCGGTAGCACGCTGAGGCGAAGAGACACGCTTGTACATCGTCTCGTTGGGCAACACATAGACGTATTTTCCATTCATAGAGGCAGCCTTGGCCACCTTCAACTGCTTCAAGTCGCGGCTCAACGTAGCCTGCGTAATCGTAAAGCCCTCCTTGGCCAACGCCTTCAGCACCTCCTCCTGACTGCTAAGCTCCTTGCTGGAGATAAGCATCTTGAGGGTTTTCATTCGTACCGTTTTCGCTTTCATAATCCTTCATTATTCTATTTCATTTGCAAAATTACAATATTTATTCACGCCAAACAAGTTTTATGCCCTCAAAAAGCATTTTATTAGAATATTTTTAGATTTCCTTTTATCACACATACCCTTTCATAGCACAACTCGCGACAAACAAAATGCAAGCTACCTTGGCACGAAAGCTATCGCTATGCAAGGAGAAAATGGCTACATGAAGACGAAAACGCACGAAAAAGGGGAAATATCTTTTCAGATATTCCCCCGATATACGTATTTTACTCCTATAATTATCTAAGAATATTCACTTCGTCAAAACCACATCAATTGCGTCTGTCGCCCAAGAAGCGGAGCAGATAGAGGAAAAGGTTGATGAAGTCGAGGTAGAGGTTGAGCGCACCCAAGAGCGCTATCTTCTGGGAAGCCTCGCCCATATCGGGAGCCTCCAGGAGAGCCCGCTTGATCCATTGCATATCCCAAGCCGTCAGTCCACAGAAGAGGATCACGCCCAGACCACTAATGACGAGGTCGAACATCGTGCTGCGAAGGAACATATTGACCAGTCCGGCAATGATCAGGCCGATAAGCGCCATGATTAGGAAACCACCTATCGAGGACAAGTCCTTTTTGGTCGTATAGCCTATCAAGGCCATGGCGCCAAACATACCTGCCGAGACAAAGAAGGTCAGGGCTATGGAAGCCGTAGTATAGACGGCGAAGAAGACGCTCATCGTCATACCGTTGAGGATGGAGAAGGCGATGAAGCCCACGGTAGCCGTAGTGATCGAGATACGGCTGAGGCGGGCCGACAGCCAGATGACCAGTCCGATCTCGGCTGCAAACAACACGAGCATAGGCATCTTGGAACCGAAGAGACTCATCAGGAGGCCCGGGCTGTTGCCGATACCATAGGCGACGATAGCCGTGATGGTCAAGGCTAAAGCCATCCAGGTATAGACCTTCCGCATGAGGAAAGGCATGACACGTGACCGCTCCAGCTCCCGCGCGCGATCATCCACAATGTTTGAATAATTGTTGAAATCCATTTCGATTTTCGTATTTAATATGTATGTTTTCTATCGTACAAAAGCCATGCCATGCCGACCATCCTTGACAGTCTGTCACTCCTGGCAAAAGACCTTTCTGTCTGCAAATATACACCTTTAGGGCGAAACGGACAAGCACTTGACATAGATTTTAGCTATTTCCTGGTCGCTTATAGTGATTTTTAGCATTTTTCTTTCTACTTTTGCACCAGCATTTCAAGCAAGACACCCATAACGAGAGAAGACATGGACAATCAAAATAGTAAAAGCAAGAAGATCCTGATGGATGTCCCCGTGACGCGGACGTCCCTGCGAGTGATCGATAACATCATCTACTCGCAACACTACGAGAAGGGAACGATCTCCCTCCACATGACGCTCATCATTCCACGAACCAATGAGCCGAAGCCCTGTGTGGTCTATTTCCCTGGTGGCGGTTTCACGACGAGCGACTACAGCAAGTTTATCGAATGTCGCATGGGACTGGCGCGTGCAGGCTTTGTCGTGGCTGCCGTGCAATATCGTACGATCCCCAACGCCTTCCCTGCCCTCCTGGAGGACGGCAAGCAAGCCATCCGCTTCCTCAAGGCCAATGCCGAGAAGTTTGGTATTGACAAGACGCGCTTTGGCGTGATGGGCAATAGCGCTGGCGGCTACCTGTCGTCGATGATTGCGACGACGATGAACGAGCCGCGCTTCGACCAAGGACAGTATCTGGACGAGAGCTCCGACGTGCAGGCCTGCTGCACCATCTTCGGTCCGTCCGACCTGGAGACCATCGACGAGGGCTTCCCTACCGAGGTGCAAGCCTACCACGACTCGCGGGCTGCCAGCGAGGCGCTGCTCGTCAATGGCGTGGTCTATGGCCGCGATCCGGGCCACCTCTTGGAGGAGATTCCCGACAAGGCGCGTGCCGCCAGTCCGTTGGGCCACATCCATCCCGGACTTCCCCCTTTCCTCATCATGCACGGCAACAACGACCACATGGTGTCGCAACGACAGAGCGACCATCTCTACGAGGCCCTCTGCGAGAATGGGACGGAGGTGGAGTATGTCGTGCTCGACAAGGCAGACCATGGCGACGACCATTGGTTCCAGCAGCCCGTCATAGACTATGTCGTCAATTGGTTCCGCAACCACTTGCGCCCATAGGCCTTAGCGACAAGCGTACGTATAACAAATAACAAACAAGGGATGACAGACAGACTGCCATCCCTTGTTTTTATTTATACTCCTTATCGGGACCTCAGGCGCGCGGTCCCTCGGGAGAATCAAAGACGGTTGAAGGTGTTCTTCAACTGCTCACCCAGTCCGATCGTATAGCCCTGGGAAGAGAAGACGACACGATTGAACGTATCGGCAATGAAGAAGATCGGCAACTGCGTCTTGCTCGACAATTTTAGGTTCTCCACCATCTGCTGACGGATGGCACCATCGGTATCGATACCATAGATGATGTTCTTCGGCAGACGACCATAGAGCGAAGCATCAAACTTCTTGGCCTCCTCGGCATTCTCGAAGAGCAGGACCATCGGACGGCCCCAACGGTCGAAGGCGTCAGCCTCCTTGGCAATGTCCACAAGCGCATGGTTGGTAGGCTCCTGGCCGACGCCAATGAGACCGATGATATAGTAGCCACGACCCGTCTGCGAGAGCAGGCTCACCTGGTTGCCATCCATATCAAACTTGCTCTCGGAGTTGAACGAACCGATCACCTGCACCTCGTCCTTGCTCTCGCGCATGATGAGAGGTACGGTCGTGGTCTGTCCCTCCTTGATGACGAAGAACTCGCTATGAGACAAGACGCTACCGTTGGCCAGGCGCGTGCCCGTGGTCAGCAGATAAGTACCCGCCTCCAGGGGGCATCCATCCTTGAAGGTGTTCATCCAGCTGGTCTGTCCGCCATCGCCACCCTCGTCGTAGTTGAGGAGCGTGGCCGTGCCATTCTCCAGACGACTCAGGGAGAAGTGGTTGTAGTAGAGCGGGTTGTCCAGATGGGCAGCAGGCTGATAGGTCAGCACGAGCGTGCCCTGATGGGGCGTGACCGTGCCCTTGGCCTCGAAATCGACTGTCGTCCAGTTGCCATCCTTGCGATACATCAAGGCACCCGTGACCGTATCGCGCTTGGCCTCGATATTGAGACTGCGGGCGATATCGACGAAGAGCACCTTGCGCGAGCGCTCGTCCGTGATTTTGAACTTCACGGCACCTACTGGCGTCTGGGCTATCTGCAACGCCTTCGTATCGGGGTTGAGACGGATGTTCTTCTTGATCCAGTTGGCGATCTCCATCGGATTGGCACGGAACTTCTCGACAGTCTTGCGGTCAAAATAGTTCTCGAAGAAGCACTTGAAGGGCGTGATCAGCATCTCGTCCTCCACGCGCGGACTGACCTGGTCGCTCTTGTTGGCGAAGCAGTCCTCCAGGATCTGCGGCAGGATGTCGCGAAGGTCCTTGTCGCTCAGCGTATTGAGGATATTCAGGGCACGTGCCTCGTTGTCGCTATGACGGTTGAGGAAAGCCTCGATGGTGCGCCAGTTACCCTTCGCACGAAGGAAATAGGGAGCATACTTCGACGTGCCGTCCTTCGGATAATGCGTGCGACGGATGGTCTCATGGCGTATCTCGTCCTCGGCAGCAAAGCGCGCCTTGTTGGTCGCAGCCTGCTCGGCCGACACCTCGGGCACGTTGGGCGACTCCTTGGGCGGCACAATCGCCATATCCACACTCGAGACCGCATCATTGTCGCGGTCGAGGGCGATCGTCACCTCGCGGTCCTTGCCAAAGGTCACCTTCTTGTAGCCATACTTTCCGTTCTTGGAAGCCCAGACGATCATGTCGCCCAGACCAGCCGTCAGGAAGGTGGCGCCCTTCACATCCGTATATTTCGTCACGGCCGTGAAGAACTCGGCATAGTTGTAGATCTTGAAATCCACACGGGCGTCGGCCACAGGATTGCCCTGAGTGTCCACCACCTTGAAGTCGGCCCGGCTCACCTTGGCATAATTGCTGATGAGGTTGATCTCCGTATAGTTGGACGTGCGCAGCACGGTCTCCTCCGGTCCGTCATAGTCGCCAAAGGCACGGGTGTGCATCAGCAGGGCCCGTGAGGCAGGCGCGTTGAACCATCCCAGGTTGAGCACGGCCTCGGGCTCGCAAGCTCCCAGGAAGTACCATTGTCCGTCGGCCCAAGCCTCCACCCACGCATGGTTGTCGTCGGTATGGGCCCAACGAGGCGTATAGACCTGGCGGGCAGGAATGCCGATGGCACGCAAGGCAGCCACGGCAAAGGTGCTCTCCTCGCCACAACGGCCCGTGGTGGTACGCATGGTAGCCATAGGAGCGGACGTGCGGGCGTCGGCCGGCTGATAGGTCACATGCTCATGGCACCAATGGTTGACCTCGAGGATGGCCTCCTTCATGCTCAGCCCCTTGACGCGGTTCTTCAGTTCGTCATAATAGACGATACGGAAGCTGTCCAGGTTCTCGTTGTTGACACGAACGGGGAGGACGAAATGGCGAAACTCTCGCTCCGGCACCTGGCTACCCCATACCATCTCCTGGCGCGCCTGGAGCGACTTGCGCACGTTGGCAAGGAAGAAGTCGGTCGAATAATCCGTCTCATCGGCCATCGGCATGTAGGCATAGAGAAACTGCAAAGCCTCGGTCTCCACGCCATTGGCTCCCAGGCCCTTGACGTTGAAGCAATCCTTGCCCATGAGTTTCATGCGCGCGTCGAAGGCCTGCATCACCTTCTGCCGATACTGATCGTTCTGCAGGAAATGTCCGCCCCCCTGCGCCTGTGCGCCAAGCGCCAGGAGAAGGCAGAAGAAAAGAAGTGTTTTTCTCATTATTTTTGATATTTGCTTGTTTCCACACAAAAAACGGCACTTGCGCCCGACTGAAATCAGCCGACACTCGTGCCGTTGTGTTGTTGGCTATGAAGGCAGGGAGCCCCCTTACTTTGCCTCTACAGGAATCTTGTTCACCCTGCGCTCATGGCGACCGCCCTCAAAGTTGGCCTTGAAGAAAGCATCCATGATCTTGCCTGCCGTATTGTTGTCGATGAATCGACCCGGCAATACGAGCACGTTGGCATCGTTGTGCTGGCGAGTCAGCTCGGCCACATCCTTGTTCCAAGCCAATCCCGCGCGCACACCCTGGTGCTTGTTGAGCGTGATGGCCATGCCCTCTCCGCTACCACAGATAGCGATGCCCGGATAGACCTCGCCACTCTCGACGGCTTCTGCCAGGGGGTGGGCATAGTCAGGATAGTCGCAACTGAGGTCGCTGTTGCATCCAAAGTCCTTATATGCGTACTTATGCTCCTCCAAATACTGGATGACATACTGCTTCAACGGATAGCCTGCGTGATCGCAAGCAACACCTACTGTCTTGATTTCCATAAGCGTTTCTGTTTTAATAGAGACCCCGCCTGGTGCCCTGCCTGGGCCTTTGGCGGAGCCTGCTTAGGTGATAGAATATTATGCTAAAAACTCTTTTACTTGCTTGTAAACATTCTCGGGCGTGAAACCGAGCTTCTCGTCGAGCACCTTGTAGGGAGCTGAGAAGCCAAAGGAGTTCATGCCGAAGACACGACCGTGGCAGCCGACGAGACCCTGGAGGGTGACAGGCAGACCTGCGGTCATTCCGAAGACCTTGGCCTCAGACGGCAGGACGAGCAGCTGATAGCCGACCGGCTGGCGACGGAAGAGACCCTCAGACGGGACGCTCACGACACGGCAACGGACGCCATCCTTGCGGAGCAACTCGGCACCCTCGACGAGCGTGGAGACCTCTGATCCGCTGGCCAGCAGGATAACGTCATACTGCTCGTCGGATCCGGCCACGACATAGGCACCCTTGCGGGCCTTCTGATAGTCGTTGCCCTCGGGGAGGCTCTTGATGTTCTGACGAGAGAGGATCAGGGCCGTCGGCGTGTCCATGTTCTCCATGGCCATCTGCCAGCAGACCGTCATCTCGTCGGCATCGGCAGCACGGAAGACGCGCACGGAATCCTCGCCCATGTGGTTCTGCAACTTCTCCATGAGGCGCAACTGAGCCTCGTGCTCCACGGGCTGGTGGGTCGGTCCGTCCTCACCCACGCGGAACGCGTCGTGGCTATAGATGAACTTCACAGGCGTGCGCATCAAGGCAGCCATGCGGATAGCCGGTTTCATATAGTCTGAGAAGACGAAGAACGTACCCATGGCCGTGATGACGCCACCATGGAGCATCATACCGATACACATGCAGGCCATCGTCAGCTCGGAGACACCTGCCTGGAAGAAGGCGCCGCTAAAGTCGCCACGCACGATGTTGTGGGTCTTCTTGAGGAAGCCGTCCGTCTTGTCGGAGTTGCTCAGGTCGGCAGAGGCGCAGATCATGTTGGGCACCTGCTCGGCCAGTAATGAGAGGCAAGCTGAGGAAGCCGCACGGGTGGCAGAATCGCGCTTCTGCTCCAGTCCACTCCAATCGACCTCGGGAGCCTTGCCTGAGAACCACTCCTTGAGCAGGGCAGCCTTGTCGGCATGCTCCTCGGCCCATTTGCGCTCCTCCTCATGGCGCTTGGCCACGATCTTGCGCAACTCCTCACGACGATCGCTATAGAGCTTCTCTACCTCGGGGAAGATGACGAAAGAATTCTCGGGATCGCCACCCAAGTGCTTGATTGTGTTGGCGAAAGCGTCGCCACCAAGGGGTGCACCATGGGTCTTGACGTTGTGCTCGTAGCTGGATCCGTCGGCCTGGAGCGCGCCTTTGGCCATGACCGTATGGCCAATGATGAGGACCGGACGCTCCTTCTCCTTCTGGGCCACGGTAAGGGCCTTGCGGATCTCGTCGGCATCATTGCCGTCGATCTCGATGACACTCCATCCCCAAGCCTTATACTTCATGGCCACGTCCTCGGTATCGACGACGTTGCACTCGGTAGAGAGCTGGATCTCGTTGGAGTCGTAGAACATGATGAGGTTGTTCAGGCCCAGCGTGCCGGCAATGCGGCCCACGCCCTGGCTGATCTCCTCCTGCACTCCACCATCGCTGATGTAGGCATATATCTTGTGCTGCATGGGCGTATGGCCGAGGCGAGCCTCAAGGAACTTCTCTGCCACGGCCGCACCAGCCGCAAAGGCATGTCCCTGTCCCAGCGGTCCGGACGAGTTCTCCACTCCGTGCTCGATGTCGCGCTCGGGGTGTCCCGGAGTGATGCTGCCCCACTGGCGGAACTGCTTGATGTCTTCAATGGTAAATTTTCCCTGAAGGGCCAGGGCCGAATAGAGCATCGGCGACATGTGACCCGGGTCAAGGAAGAAGCGGTCTCGACCGGACCATGCGGGCTGATCAGGGTCGTAAACCAAAAATTCGGAGAACAAAACATTGATAAAATCGGCACCGCCCATCGCACCTCCAGGGTGTCCGGACTTCGCCTTCTCTACCATCGAGGCAGCCAGGATGCGGATGTTGTCGGCTGCGCGATTCATTAACTTCTTGTCGTTCATTGTTTGGTCGTAAAAAATGTTTGATGCAAAAATAGTGAAAAAAAAGGATTGGGCAAAATAAAAAGCCGACTATTTTCCTTTGACTTGAAAGTTTAATGGTTTTTCTGACTTTTTTCCTATTATATTATGGAATATAAGGAGAAATCGGCATGAAAAAAGGCCTGGCCTCTCCCCGAGGGGGAAAACCAGACCTATGATTTTGGTCCGCGCCATCCTGCCGTCTTTCCCTTTAGGGAAGGCCTTGGGACAGCCCCGGACATAGACGTTGGCAGCTTACAGCAGCTTGTCGAAGAGGGCTCTCATCTTAGACTCGTTGGGGGCACCCACGTGCTTGTTGACGAGCTTGCCGTCCTTGAAGAAGAGGAGCGTCGGGATGTTGCGCACGGCATACTCCATGGTGATGTCCTCGTTCTGCTCGACGTCGCACTTGCCGACGACCAACTTGCCGTCGTACTCCTCAGCGAGTTTTGACACAAGCGGAGAGATTGCCTTGCAGGGGCCGCACCAGGTGGCCCACAGATCTACTACCAATGGCAGGTCGCCATTTCTCAGAGTCTCAAAGTTGTCCTTTGTGATTTCTACTTCCATTGTTTCTTTTCGTTTAGATTTGGTGAATATGTTTGTTAATACACAAATATCATGCCAATGACAAAATGTCAGTTGATGTGGTACTCCAAGTCCATCGACTGCAATTCCGTCAGTAGTCTCCGGTCCACATCGACGGTCTTGGTCCGGCTCTGTAGCGAGAGGGCCGTACGGTCGGGCAGGGCCAGGCGGACCATGAGGGTGGTGTCGCCGGGATGGTCCTCGATGATGGTCTGGAGCTCCGCCACCATCTTGTCGTCCACGCGGTCGATGGGTAGCGAGACCGTGATCTTCTTGAGGCGGTCGCGCTTGACGTCATAGAGCTGGGAGACGCTCTCCACGCGGAAGGCCAGGGCATCGCTATTGCGGAAGCGCTGCACACACTTCGCCTGGACGAAGACGGCAAAGTCCTGTCCCAGCTGCGCCTTCCATCTCAACCAGTCTTGGCCGAAGAGCGTCAGTTCGCCCATGCCCGCAAAGTCCTCGATCGTCACGATGCCGAAGGGCTGTCCCGTGCGTTGGGAGAAACGCTCGTTGACGGCCGTCACCATGCCGCCAAACGTCACCTCGCCCCGCTTCTCCAGCGCCTTGAGGTCGGCGTCCCTATGGATCTCCGAGCAATGGGTGTTGCACATGTTCTCCAGCACGACCGCATACTCGTCGAGCGGATGGGCCGAGAGATAGATGCCCACGAGCTCGCGCTCCTTGTTGAGTTTCTCGATGGCCGCCCATCTTTCCGTCTTGGGCAGGGGCGGATGAACCACGGTCACGTCGTCGCTCCCGAAGAGGCTCAGTCCGGCATTGGCCTTGTCCATCTGGTAGCGCTGGCCGTAGCGCACGAGCAGGTCGATGAAGAGTTCTCCCTTGGCGTTGGGGGTGAAGAACTGCTCGCGCATGACGCCGAAACCATCGAAGCCGCCACTATAGGCCAGGCTCTCGAAAGCCTTTCGGTTGACGTTGGCCAGGTTGACGCGCTCGGCAAAGTCGAAGATGTCCTTGTAGGGACCGTTCTGCTCGCGCTCGCTGACGATGGCCTCGGCAGCAGGCGTGCCCATGCCCTTGATGGCGCTCAGTCCGAAGCGTATCTCGCCCTTCTTGTTGACACCAAAGCCGATCTGGCTCTCGTTGACGTCCGGTCCGAGGGTGGAGATCTTGAGCGCCTTACACTCCTCCATGAGTTTCGTGATCTCCGTGATCTGGCTGAATCGCCGCGTCATCAGGGCCGCCATAAACTCGGCCGGGTAGTGGGCCTTGACGTAGGCCGTCTGATAGGCCACCCAGGAGTAGCACGTGGCGTGGGACTTGTTGAAGGCGTAGCTCGCAAACTTCTCCCAGTCGCCCCAGATCTTCTCCAGCACCTTCGGGTCGTGGCCGTTCTCCGTGCCCTGCTTGATAAACTTCGGCTTCATCTGGTCGACGATGGCCTTCTTCTTCTTTCCCATAGCCTTACGGAGGGCGTCGCTCTCGCCTCGGGTGAAGTTGGCCAACTGTCGGGAGAGGAGCATCACCTGCTCCTGATAGACCGTGATGCCGTAGGTATCCTTGAGATACTTCTCCATGCAGGGGATGTCGTAGCTGATCTTTTCTCGTCCGTTCTTGCGGGCGATGAAGGAGGGGATGTAGTCCATCGGTCCCGGCCGGTAGAGGGCGTTCATGGCGATGAGGTCCTCGAAGACCGTGGGCTTCAGCTCGCGCAAGTATTTCTGCATGCCTGCCGACTCAAACTGGAACGTGCCGATGGTGCGTCCCTGCTGGTAGAGCTGGTAGGTGAGTTCGTCGTCGATAGGTATTTTCTCCAGGTCGATGACGTGGCCCGTGGTCTGCTTGACGACCTTGCAGGCCTCCTTGAGCTCCGAGAGCGTCTTGAGGCCGAGGAAGTCCATCTTGATCAGACCCGTGGTCTCGATGACGTGGCCGTCATACTGCGTGACGTTACACTTCATCTCGGGGAAGTCGGGGTCCGTGGCCGTCGATACCGGCACCCAGTCGTCGATCCTGTCGCGGCAGATGATGAATCCGCAGGCGTGGAGGCCCGTGCCGCGGACGGTACCCTCCAGCATCTTCGCATACTTGATGGTGTTGCGCTCGCGCGGGTCCTCGCTGACCTCGGCATCCTGGAGCTCGGGCGTACACTTGATGGCGTTGGCGAGGTTCATCTTCATCCCGTCGGGCAGTCGGTCGGGGATGGCCTTGCAGAGGGCGTTGGAGCGATCCAGGGGCAACTTCTCCACGCGGGCCACGTCCTTGAGGGAGTTTTTCGTGGCCATGGTGGCATAGGTAATGATATGGGCGCAGTTGTCCTCGCCATACTTGTCCATCACCCATCTCAGGACCCTTCCGCGGCCGTCGTCGTCGAAGTCGGTATCGATATCAGGCAGGTTGACGCGGTCGGGGTTGAGGAATCGCTCAAACAGGAGGTCGTATTTCAGAGGGTCTATCTGGGTGATGCCCAGACAGTAGGCCACCACGGATCCTGCCGCCGATCCACGTCCCGGTCCCACCATCACGCCCAGTTCGGTACGGGCCGCGTTGATGAAGTCCTGGACGATGAGGAAGTAGCCCGGGAAACCCATCGTCTTCATCACGTGGAGCTCGAAGTTGATATGCTCGCAGACGCGCTCCTCCAGGGGGTCGCCATAGAGTCGGCGGGCGCCCTCGTAGGCCAGCTTCGCCAGGTAGTCGGCCTCAAACTTGATGCGGTAGATCTTGTCGTAGCCTCCGAGTCGGTCGATGACCTTCTGTCCCTCCTCGGGCGAGAGCTGGTTCTGTCCCTTTTCGTCGGAGGTGAACTCGTTGTAGAGGTCCTGCTCGGAATATTTCTGTCGCCACTCCTCCTCCGTTCCGAATTCCTCGGGGATGGGGAAGAAGGGCATGATGGGTCCGTGGTCGATGTCGTAGATCTCCACCTTGTCGAGCACCTCGATCGTGTTGGCGAGGGCCTCGGGCACGTCGGCAAAGACCTCGTTCATCTCCTCCCGCGTCTTAAACCACTCCTGCTTCGAGTAGCGCATGCGGTTGGGGTCGTCGAGGTCCTCCTGGGTGGAGAGACAGAGCAGGTGGTCGTGGGCCTCGGCCGTCTCGCGGTTTTCGAAGTGACAGTCGTTGGTGCAGACGAGCTTGATGCCCAGTTCCTTGGCCAGCCGTATAAGTTCGCGGTTGGCGCGTTGCTGCAGGGGGAAGGTCTCGCGGTTGGCCACGACCGAGGGGTCCTTCACCTCGTGGCGCTGGAGCTCCAGATAGTAGTCGTCGCCGAAGAGGTCGTGATACCATTGTGCGGCCTCTCTCGCGCCCTCCAGGTCTCCGTCGAGGATCTTGCGTGGCACCTCGCCGGCTATACAGGCCGAGCAGACGATCAGTCCCTCGTGGTAGCGCTCCAGGTCGGTCCGGTCCGTGCGCGGCTTGTAGTAGTAGCCGTCCACCCACGCGCGCGATACCAATTTAATAAGGTTTTTGTATCCCTTGTAGTTTTTGGCCAGGACGACGAGGTGGTAGCCACTATTGTCTCCCATGGCCTTGTCCTTGTCCTCCTTGGTGCGTCGTGCGACATACATCTCACATCCGAAGATGGGCTTGAAGGGTTCGAGGCCCTCCGCCTTGCGCTCCTTGTTAACCTTGGCGCAACAGTCGGCCAGCTCCTTCACGCCATACATCACGCCATGGTCGGTGATGGCCATGCCCCTCATGCCGTCCCCGACGGCCTTCTTCACGAGGTTGGCTACCTTCGACTGGCCGTCAAGGATGGAGTAGTGCGTATGGACGTGCAAATGTATGAAGTCTTCCATCAGTTTTCGTATTTCACGTGCAAATGTAGATAAAAAAAATGGAATCACGGCCTCTTGGGCCGAAAAGTTGAAGTGTTAATTTGCATAACTGACAAAAAGTATATAACTTTGCACATTATTCATGAATATGTAAACCTTCCGACATGGGAAAGAGAATAAAGAAACTCAAGAAAATCCGTCTTCATCGTGAGGGCACGGACCAGTTGTTGTATGGTGGAATCGGCATTGCCCTGGTGGCCGCCATTCTGTGGTTTGCCCTGACGACCAAGATTCCTTTCTGGGCGTTCCTCGTCATCATGGTCCCCGTCTATTGTATCGTGCTCAACTTCTATCGCTGCCCGATCCGCTACCTCAACATCGAGGACACGGAGCATATCGTGGTGGCGCCTGCCGACGGCAAGATCGTCGTCATCGAGGAGGTGGAGGAGAATGAGTACTTCCACGACCGCCGCCTGATGATCAGCATCTTTATGAGCCTCTTCAACGTCCACGCCAACTGGTTTCCCGTGGACGGCGTGGTGAAGTTTGTCAAGCACTTCAATGGCAACTTCCACAAGGCTTGGCTCCCCAAGGCCAGCGAGGAGAACGAGCATGCCGACGTGATGATCACCATCCCCGACGGCCGCGACGTGCTCTGCCGCCAGATCGCGGGTGCCGTGGCGCGTCGTATCGTCACCTATGCCAAGGATGGCGAGGACTGCTACATCGACGAGCACCTGGGCTTCATCAAGCTCGGCAGCCGCGTGGACGTCTATCTGCCTATCGACTCCGAGGTCTGTGTGAAGATGGGACAGGCGACTACGGGCGACCAGACCGTCATCGCGCGCCTCAAGCCCGTGGAGAAAGCGTAGTCCGTAGGGAAAACGTAATCCCATAGAGAAAACGTAATCTGTGGAGAAAGCGTAGCCCCCTCCCCCACCCCTGGGGCCCTCCCTTGGCGTCTGGCCTCCAGATGCCTGAGGCGTTGGCTTAGGACGAAGCCTTCCTGCTATAGGATTGGAAAAAACTTTCCTGCTACAGGATAGGAAAAAACTTTCCTGCCATAGCAATAGGAGTAGGATAAAACTTTTCTCCTAATAAGAATTGGAGTAGGATTTTTCTGCTATATGAGCTAAATGATATGATGAAGCTTTACTGCTTATGATCAAGAAACATATCCCCAACAGCATCACCTGCTGCAACCTCATCTCGGGTTGCATCGCTACCTATTTTGCCTTCCGCCACGACTTCGAATGGGCCCTGGCGTGGATGGTCATAGGAGCCGTCTTCGATTTCTTCGACGGCATGACGGCCCGCCTGCTCCATGTCAGTTCGCCTATCGGCAAGGAGCTCGACTCTCTGGCCGACGACATCACCTTCGGACTGGCTCCCTCGGCCATGCTCTTTGCCGAACTGGGCGTGGTGGCCTATCCCTCGGCCCTGGAACCCCTGCGCGAGGTGCTGCCCTTCATGGCCTTCGTCATGGCGGCCTTCTCGGCCCTTCGCCTGGCCAAGTTCAATCTCGACGAGCGCCAGTCCCTGGGCTTCATCGGACTTCCCACCCCGGCCAATGCCCTCTTCTGGGGCTCGTTGATGGTGGGTGTGGCTCCCCATTTCGAGTCCTCGCCCCTTTGGGCCGTGGCCATGGTCGTGGGCGTGCTGGTGAGCAGCTACCTGCTCGTGAGCGAGATACCGATGTTTGCCCTCAAGTTCAAGCAATGGGGCTGGAAGGGCAACGAGGTGAAGTATCTCTTCGTCCTCTCCTGCATCCCCATCCTCGCCCTGCTGCGCATCTCGGGCATCGCCGTCATCATCGCCTGGTATGTGCTGCTCTCGGCCATGGTGGCCAAGAAGCCTGCGCCACAGAATCATTAACTCCATCCGCACATTATGATTTTCATCAAATTCATATTCCTACTCTTCGTCCTCGCCTTGGCGGCCATCGCCCTGATAGCCTACAAGTTCTACAAGCAGCTGCATCGCGTGGTACGCAGGTTCCAGCCCGAGGACAACGACTTCCAGGGCCAGCAGGGCTTCCAGGACCAGCAGTCCTCGGCCCGCACCTCGCGCCAGGCCGACGGCAACACGATCGTCGATTCCCGAAGCGAGGAGCAACGCGCCAAGAAGGTCATCAAGGACAACGAGGGGGAATATATCGACTACCAGTAGCCGTCCTCGTCCCGAGGCCATGTGGCAAGCGTCCCGATCACGAGACCGAATAGTGACCGTCCCGACCACGAGCCGATTTCTCCTGTTCCTGTCTTTCCCATCATGGCCCGAGCTATTTAAGATCATGACTCATCTTTTCTTTTCATGAACCAAACTGCCGAAGATTCCAAACGGGCTTCCTCCCTGCCGCTCCATCAGAAGACGACACGAGAGATAGCTGGCCACACCTGCACGATCTACGTCCAGGAGCAGCCCGCCTTTCTGCTGATCCAACCTGCCGACGCCAACGACCTCAGGGAGATGGACCAGGAGGTGGAGGCCATCGCCCGGGCCACGGGAGCGCACTTCGTCCTTGTGGCCGTCCATATCGCCCGTTGGTTCGACGAGCTGCCGCCCTGGGACGCTCCTCCCGTCTTCGGCAAGCGGCCCTTTGGCCATGGGGCTCCGGCCACGCTCCAGTCTATCCTTGATATCATCGACCATCTGCGCTCCTCGGGCCTCGTCTCCTCTCCCGACTGCCCCACGATCCTCGGGGGCTACTCCCTGGCGGGCCTCTTCGTGCTTTGGGCGGGCTACCAGCATCCCTTTGACGGTATCGTGGCGGCCTCCCCCTCCATCTGGTATCCCCAATGGCTCGACTATGCGGCCCTCCACTCTCCCCTGTCCGCAGCCTTCTACCTCAGTCTGGGCGACCGCGAGGACCGATCCCGCACGCCCATCATGACGACCGTCAGCCAATGCATCCGTCGCCAGCACGACCTCCTGATCGCCTCCTCCACTCCCTCCACGCTCGAATGGAACGAAGGCAACCACTTCCAGGACAACGGCCTGCGAACGGCCAAAGGCTTCGCCTGGGTCATCAACAGAATACAAACTCCCTGACGCTTGAGGGAACACAACTTCTTGGGACAAATCGGCTGGGCAAATCATCAAGACAATAACGTCAGGGCAAGAGGGAAAACAACAAATACAACCTTTACAACAATGTACAACCTACACGCTACGCGTGTTTACAATCTTGCTGCAAGGTAAACAACAAAATACAACGCTTCGCCTTGAGCGTGCATCCTTGCTGTCCTGGCGAAACGGTTCCATATCATGGTATCCTTTCTCATCATGGCATAACTTGAACAAGCTCAGTTCTGCTCATGATTTACCGAGCGTTGTTACTTGTTGTAAAGGTTGATCGAGTTGTTTTCCCATGTATCCACGTAGAACTAACATCCATGATATTTCCAAGCATTCAGCCACGTTTTTCGGTCCTCTAAACGAGCCAAATCCCCAAATTCATAGTGAAATTGGCGATTACAATCCCCAAATTATATATAAAATTGGCGATTACAATCCCCAAATTCATAGTAAATTTGGGGAATTGGAAAAATAATTGTACCTTTGCCGCATGACCAAAAGGATCGCAAGATAATGATAAATAGAGAGATAGAAAGCAACATCAGAGACGACTTCGATAGTCGCAAGGCCATAGTCCTGATCGGGGCGCGCCAAGTGGGCAAGACCACCCTGGTGGAGGCTGTTGCCAAGGATTCTGGACGCGTGCTGGCGCTCAACTGCGACAACGTCGATGACCGCATGAGCCTGGAGAACAAGACCTCCACAGAACTGCAGAACCTGATAGCAGGATACGACCTCGTGGTGATCGACGAGGCACAACGAGTGAGCAATATCGGACTGACCATCAAGATGATGGTGGACCTGAGGATGGAGAAGCCACAAGTGATCGTCACGGGATCGTCGTCGCTGGAATTGGCCGAAGGCATCTACGAGCCAGCCACGGGCCGATGCATCAACTACGAGCTCTTCCCCCTGAGCGTGGGCGAACTGGTCGGCCACACCTCCGCCCGCGAGGAGGCCCGGCTGCTCAACCAGCGGCTCGTCTATGGGCTCTATCCCGAGGTGGTGACTCATCCTGCCGACGCCAAGCGCCGCCTCATGTCGCTCGCCGACTCTTACCTCTACAAGGACCTCCTGATGTACAAAGGGGTGAAGAAACCGGAAATACTCCAGAAGTTGCTGCGGGCCCTGGCCTTGCAGGTGGGGAGCGAAGTGTCCTACAACGAGTTGTCCAACCTGCTGGGCATCGACAAGGCGACGGTAGAAAACTATATCGGACTGCTAGAGAAGTGCTACGTCGTCTTCCGCGTGGACTCCTACAGCAGAAATCTGAGAAACGAAATCAAGAAGGGGAAAAAGGTCTATTTCTGGGACAACGGCATCCGCAATGCCGTGATAGCCAACTTCTCCAGTCCCGAGATGCGACTGGACATGGGGATGCTTTGGGAAAACTTCATCATCAGCGAGCGACGCAAGCTCCATAGCTATGCGGCAGACTACGCGAAACTGTATTTTTGGCGCACGCACACGCAAAACGAGATAGACCTCGTCGAGGAGTGTGACGGCAGGCTCACGGCCTTCGAGATGAAATGGAACGGCAAGACGAAAGCCAAGATGCCATCGGCCTTCGCCACAACCTATCCTGAGACGACCTTCCATGTCGTCACCCCCGACAACTACATGGACTTCATGGTCTAAGGAGCCTTTTCGCGCGGGCCAACTTGGTCATATCAAGAAAATTGCGTAACTTTGCACCCTTGTAGCAAACGAAGATTCAGAGAAAGAACAAAATAAGGTTTAAGACATAATATGATAACGCTCAACAATCTTGCCATCCAGTTTGGCAAGCGAGTACTTTACAAAGACGTAAACATCAAGTTCACGCGCGGCAACATCTATGGCGTCATTGGCGCCAACGGAGCCGGCAAGTCCACCCTTCTTCGCGCCATTTCCGGCGACCTGGAGCCCAACAAGGGTACCGTGGAGCTGGGTCCTGGCGAGCGCCTCTCGGTCCTGGAGCAGGACCACTTCAAGTATGACGCCTATCGCGTGCTCGACACGGTCCTCATGGGCCACGCCCCGCTCTGGGAGAACATGAAGGAGCGCGAGGCCCTCTATGCCAAGCCCGAGATGACGGAGGAGGACGGCAACCGTGCTGCCGACCTGGAGCTGAAGTTTGCCGAGATGAACGGCTGGGAGGCCGAGAGCGAGGCTGCCCAGCTGCTGCAGCACCTTGGTATCGCCGAGGGCCTGCACGAGAAGCTGACGGGCGAGCTCAGCAACAACGAGAAGGTGCGCGTGATGCTCGCCAAGGCCCTCTTCGGCAAGCCCGACAACCTGCTGCTCGACGAGCCCACCAACGACCTCGACCTCGAGACCGTGGAGTGGCTGGAGGACTACCTGGGCGAGATCGACGAGAACCAGACCGTCCTCGTCGTCAGCCACGACCGCCACTTCCTCGACGCCGTGAGCACCCAGACCATCGACATCGACTTTGGCAAGGTGACGGTCTTTGCCGGCAACTACTCCTTCTGGTACGAGTCGAGCCAGCTCGCCCTGCGCCAGCAGCAGAACCAGCGCATGAAGGCCGACGAGAAGCGCAAGCAGCTGGAGGAGTTTATCCGTCGCTTCTCGGCCAACGTGGCCAAGAGCAAGCAGACCACCTCGCGCAAAAAAATGCTCGAGAAGCTCAACGTCGAGGAGATCCGTCCCTCCAGCCGCAAGTATCCGGGCATCATCTTCCAGATGGAGCGCGAGCCGGGCAACCAGATCCTCATGGTCGAAGACCTCAAGGCGGTCGATACCGACGGCACGGTCCTCTTCGACCACGTCAGCTTCAATATCGAGAAGGGACAGAAGGTGGTCTTCATCTCCCACAACCCCAAGGCCATGACGGCCCTCTTCGAGATCATCAACGGCAACCGCGAGCCGGATGGCGGCACCTATAAGTGGGGCGTCACCATCACCACGGCCTACCTGCCCCTGGACAACACGAAGTTCTTCGAGAGCGACAAGAACCTCGTCGACTGGCTCTCGCAGTACGGCCCGGGCAACGAGGTGGCGATGAAGGCCTACCTCGGACGCATGCTCTTCCGCCAGGAGGAGGTGGAGAAGAAGGTCAACGTGCTCTCGGGAGGCGAGAAGATGCGTTGCATGATCGCGCGCATGCAGCTGCAGAACGCCAACTGCCTGATCCTCGACACGCCGACCAACCACCTCGACCTCGAGAGCATCCAGGCCTTCAACAACAACCTCGTGCAGTTCAAGGGCAACATCCTTTTCAGTTCCCACGACCTGGAGTTTATCGGTACCGTGGCCGGCCGCGTCATCGAGCTCACGCCCCGTGGCACGATCGACAAGCTCACGACCTACGACGAGTATATCCACAACGAGCAGATCCGCGAGCATCGCGTCGAGATGTATAAGTAAGGAGCATCAGGCCGGGATGTGTAAGCAAAAAGGAGCATCAGGCCGACATGTATAAGCAAGGACAGGAGACCCGTCGCGCGCCCGGGTGGACTTCGCAACCCGAAGCACACACCCGTCCGGCCAAAAGGGCGGGCGCCCCTGCCTTGGCACAATATTTGCTATGCGTCTTTTTAAAAAAGCTAAGAACAAAATGAGTAAAGAGAAGAACATAAAGGTAGAGGGCGAGGCCCTCGAGACCAGCCACAACGAGGCAGAAGACGTGCGTGTGGCCGAAGGCGCACAGGATGGCGCACAGGAAAGCGCACAGGCTGAACAGGCCGAAGAGGCCGAAACGGCTGAGAAGGCCAACGAACCCGAGCTCACTCCCGAGGAGAAGGCGAAGGCCGAGGCCGTGGAGTGGAAGGACAAGTACATCCGCCTCTTCGCCGAGTTTGACAACTACAAGAAGCGCACCATGAAGGAGAAGGCCGAACTGATCCTCAATGGTGGCGAGAAGACGATTACGGCCCTGCTGCCCGTGCTCGACGACTTCGAGCGCGCCCTGGCCGACAAGGGCGAGGACGCCACGGCCGTGCGCGAGGGCTTCCAGCTCATCATGAAGAAACTGGAGAAGATCCTCGAGGGTCTTGGCGTGCGCCCCATCGACACCAAGGACAAGGACTTCGACGTCGATTTCCACGAGGCCATCGCCATGGTGCCTGCCGGCGACGACCAGAAGGGCAAGGTCATCGACTGCGTGCAGACGGGCTATACGCTCAACGACAAAGTGATCCGCCACGCCAAGGTGGCCGTAGGACAATAATATAGCGACAATATGGCAGCAAAGAGAGACTACTACGAGGTACTGGGCCTCACCAAGGACGCCACGGAGGCCGACATCAAGAAGGCCTACCGCAAGCTCGCCATCAAGTATCACCCCGACCGCAACCCGGGCGACACGACGGCCGAGGAGAAGTTCAAGGAGGCCGCCGAGGCCTACGACGTGCTCCACGACCCGCAGAAGCGCCAGCAGTACGACCAATTTGGCTTCGACGCCCCTGGCGGCTTCGGCGGCGGCAGTCCGTTTGGCGGCGCGGGCGGCTTCTCGATGGACGACATCTTCTCCATGTTTGGCGACGTCTTCGGAGGCCATGGCGGCTTCGGAGGCTTCGGAGGCCGTGGTGGCGGACGCCAGGCCCCGCGCTATCGTGGATCGGACCTGCGGCTGAAGGTGCGCCTGTCGCTCCAGGAGGTGGCCACGGGCGTGACCAAGAAGTTCAAGCTCCGCAAGGACGTGGTCTGCCCCCATTGCCACGGCACGGGTGCCGAGGGCGGCAGCGCTCCCGAGACCTGCCCCAACTGCCACGGCAGCGGCATGGAGATTCGCACCCAGCAGAGCATCTTCGGCATGATGCAGACCCAGACCACGTGCCACGTCTGTGGCGGCGAGGGCAAGGTCATCAAGAACAAGTGCAAGGAGTGTGACGGATCGGGTGTCGTCAAGGGCGAGGAGGTCGTCGAGATCCACATCCCCGCGGGTGTGGCCGAAGGCATGGTCGTCAACGTGCCGGGCAAGGGCAACATGGGCAAGCACAACGGCATAGCGGGCGACATACAGGTCTATGTCGAGGAGGAGGCCAACGACACCTTCGTGCGCGACGGCCAGGACGTGGTTTACAATCTCCTGCTCGACATCCCCACGGCCACGCTCGGAGGCGAGGTGGACATACCGACCATCGACGGGTCGAGCGTGAAGATCAAGATCGAGCCGGGCACGCAGCCAGGCAAGACGCTCCGCCTCCGCGGCAAGGGTCTGCCGGCCGTCCAGGGCTATGGCAACGGCACGGGAGACCTCATCATCCAGGTGAGCGTCTTCATCCCCAAGACCCTCAACAAGGGGGAGCGCAAGGCCATGGAGAGCTTCCGCGAGAGCGAAAACTTCACGGGCGACAACCATACCAAACGGTCGATCTTCGAACATTTCAAGAAACTCTTCGGATAAGTCCGAAACCATTCAAGAGGCGCCTCGTGTCTTTCCCACGGGGCGCTTCGTTTTTTTTCTCAAATAGCGCTTTGTAGAAGCTTTTTACAGGCATTGCCTCGGACAAGCTTTTTTACAAGTATTGCTTCGGACAAGCGCACATCAACCAACAACGTTCTTCGCATAAGCACGCAACAATGAACTACAAGGAGACAGTAGAATATCTTTTCAACAGCACCCCCGTCTTCGAGCACGTGGGCGCCACGGCCTACAAGGACGGCCTGGACAACTCCCACGCCCTCGACGCCCATTTCGGCCATCCCCACACGCGCTACCAGACCATCCACGTGGCGGGCACCAACGGCAAGGGTTCCTCTTCCCACACCCTCGCCTCCATCCTCCAGGCCGACGGCCACAGGGTGGGCCTCTACACGAGTCCTCACCTCGTGGACTTCCGCGAGCGCATCCGCATCAATGGCGTGATGATGCCCGAGGAGTATGTGGTCGATTTCGTGCGGGAGGAGCGTAGTTTCTTCGAGCCGCTCCACCCCTCGTTCTTCGAACTCACCACGGCCCTGGCCTTCAAGTATTTTGCCGAGCAGGAGGTGGATATCGCGGTCGTCGAAGTGGGACTGGGCGGCCGCCTCGACTGCACGAACATCATCACGCCCCAGCTCTCGATCATCACGAATATCTCCGTGGACCACACGCAGTTTCTCGGCCACACGCTCCCCGAGATAGCCCACGAGAAGGCGGGCATCATCAAGCCCCACGTGCCGGTCGTCGTAGGCGAGGCCGTGGCCGAGACGCGCCCCGTCTTCGAGGCGAAGGCGCACGCGTGCGGGAGCCCGATCTTCTTCGCCGAGGACCGTCCCGAGGTCCTTTCTGCCCACGACACGCCCGAGGGGCGCGAGTATCAGACGCGGTCCTTTGGCACACTCCTGGGCGACCTGCGTGGCGACTACCAGACACGCAACGCCAACACCATCCTCGCGTCCGTCTCCCAGCTCCTCTCGCGTGGCACGATCCGCCACCCCGAGAGCATCCGCGAGGGCTTCCGCTCGGTCTGCCGACGCACGGGACTGATGGGCCGCTGGCAACCGCTCCCGGGCCATCCCCATGCCGTCTGCGACACGGGCCACAACGTGGCGGGATGGCAGATGCTGGCTCCCCAGATCATGGCCCAGCCAGCCCGTAAGCGCCGCCTCGTCTTCGGCATGGTGGACGACAAGGACCTCGCCCACGTCATGGAGCTCCTGCCCCGCGAGGCCATCTACTACTGGACGCAACCCTCGACCCACAGGGCCTTCCCTGCCGAGAAAGTGGCGGAATGCGGACGGGCCCACGGTCTCCACGGCACACTCCATCCCTCCGTCGCCGAAGCCTACCGCGCGGCCCTGGCCGAAGCCGCCCCCGACGACTTCATCTTCGTGGGTGGCTCCAGCTATGTCGTGGCCGACCTCCTTGCCAGCCTCCAGGAAAAACCATAACAGCCTGCTGCTGAGGGGAAACAACAAGGACGCTTCGCCTTGGGTGCGCATTCCTTTATGCCCACGTAGATTCAGCAGGAAACGTGTCCAAGGCAAAGCGTTGTTCTTTGTTGTTTCCCTTGCAGCAACCCTTGGTCTGCATGGGCCTCGAAGAGGCGATGTCCTGGCGAAGCGTTGTTACTTGTTGTAAAAGTTGTTCAAGTTGTTTTCCCATGTGTCCACGTAGATTCAGCAGGAAACGTGTCCAAGGCGAAGCGTTGTTCTTTGTTGTTTCCCTTGCAGCAACCCTTGGTCTGAATGGGCCTCGAAGAGGCGATGTCCTGGCGAAGCGTTGTTACTTGTTGTAAAAGTTGTTCAAGTTGTTTTCCCATGTGTCCACGTAGATTCAGCAGGAAACGTGTTCAAGGCGAAGCGTTGTTACTTGTTGTTTCCCTTGCAGCAGCCCTTGGTCTGCATGGGCCTCGAAGAGGCGATATCCTGGCGAAGCGTTGTTCATTGTTGTAAAGGTTGTTCAAGTTGTTTTCATTTATGTCCTCGGGATTTCCTCGCAAGAGAAAGGGAAAACTATATGCGGGTTTATGGGTTTTCCTTTGGCCGCATGAGTGGGGAATCGTACTTTTGCAGCAGAAAACGAGTAATAACCCTCAAAAGAAAGTCTGGATTATGAAACGTATTATTTTAGCAACCATAGCCGCCCTCGTCGTGATCGTCTCCGCCTCGGCCCAGCGACTGGCCGACGTGCGAGCGGAAGCCACCATCATTACCGACAAGATGATAGCCGAACTGGGTATCGGACCGGGCTACCGCAACAGCATCCTCAACATCAACCTCGCCTACCTCAACAGCATCAATAGCTATCGCGACATCGACTCCTACGGATGGGAGCGTCGCAACCGCGAGATACGCCGCTACCTCTCGCCCGGACAATGGCGCAAATACTGCAACACATACTACTTCTACCGCCCCATCGGCTGGCAGAACCGCGCCTACGTCCACCATATATATAGGAAATACCCCACCTGCCGACCGGGCTACCACCATCGCCCGCGCTACGACCGAGACCACGGCCACCATCGCCCGCGCTTCGACAAGCATCATGGCCGTCCGGGAAAGCACGACAAGCACGACCGAGGCTATGGCCGACCGGGAAAGCACGACAAGCACGACAAGCACGGCAAGCATCACAAACACGACAAGCACGATCGCGATTAGCCGCCCCTGCCCCATATAGACCCCCAATCTATATTCCCCTATCTGTAAATGATCACCCCCCGAGCGATATAGGACCTTCCCAAGAAGTCTCCCATATCGCTTTTCTCTTGCCCCCCAGGGCGAGGAGGGCCGAGGCATGAGAAGACCATATCGGCCTATTGGAATATTGGAATACTGGAATTTTGGAATATTGGAACATTGGAATACTGGGATATTGGGATATTGGGATATTGGAATGTCGGTCAATTGGAATACTGGGATTTTGAATTACTGGAATACTGGGATACTGGAAATATTGGAATAACGCATTCGATAGTCATGCGCAGAACCGAACTCGAACGAGTTATGCCATGGCGGGAAAGGGTACAATAATAATGGCGGGAAAAGGGTACAATAATAATGGAACCTATAAGTATAGGCCCCAAAGCAATGCTCTGGGGCCTACATTTACAACCTGTTTCGGAAATATCTGCCACAATGATACTTGAATATGATCATCTTTTCTTTCTCTTCATAGGAGGTCTCTTTGCCATTGCGTATCAGAATCTCTCTGCATGCTCAGCATTTGAGTCGGGAAGATTTTCAAAATCCACGAAAGTACCCAAAGGGCAAATCTTCTCACAACCATATTTCTCCTACATCTGGTAAGTCTGGTATGCTCTCATGAACCTCCTCCGGTTCGCATTGCTCCTTGAATTCTGTGGCGATACTAGCCCGCTCTTTTTCGGTCAACGATTCAACATAACCCTTGCCATAGACATCATCCAAGGTATATGCCGTGGCATGCCTGTAGTTGTACTCCGCCAATGAGACGGTCTGATTGTTCTCGTCCAACACGCAATCTTTCTTCATATACTTTTTCATCTTTTTGGGCAGCGGTCTTGGACGGTTTCTATAATACAGATTGATGCAGCCATGATACGCTAAGGCAAATAGCATAATAGGAGCTGCCAATGGGCTAAACAGGACGATGAGCAGATGCTCCCAAAAGGTAGTCTTTTGCTTCATCATTCTGCGATAAGCCACTTGTCCGTTTATATGTGCAAGCACATATACCAAAACGCAACATACTATCCAGTAAAGTGCAACGATTATCCAAATATTCATGATTCTCACAATTTATACGGTTCTCACTTCTATTAATTCACACCATCTATCCTTGACATCTCTGAGATTCTCTGTCCAAAGTGAGAGAATGGCAACGTTTTGCTATATCTCCAGGAATGGGACACATACAGGCTGCAATGGCACATGGCGTAGCGCCTAACATTTTTACCTTTTCCATACTTTTTAAAAAATCATTTTTTAGGACATATTCTACTCCAAATACCATTCATCATTTTCCCCAAAAAAGTCTTTGACTTTTCGGGGCCTTCTGCCGCTTCGTTGTCTTCTGAAGAAACTTGCTCCTGGCCAGCCTCCTGCCATTCCTTGCCTTCCGCTTCCAGGCTATCGCTGGGAGAAGAAGTATCGCCAATCTTGTCCCGAGCAGTTTCAGGCTCTTTCTCAGACTCTTCTTCCGACTCAAAATAGTCAAAGCGCTTATCCTTTATAATACTTTTACCATGAGTTGCCAGCCTGTCAAAGAACCTTCTCCTACTAACGCGCTCTTGTGCAAACATCCTGGCTGCACCTTCGGGGGAATATTGGTAACGCATTCTGCTACCAATCCCCATGTCGTCAGCAACCGCATCCACGTCCTGATTAGTGCCGATATAAGCGAAGACCCAACCTTTCTCTTTCAGCTCTGCTACAAGTCTCTTGATATCATGCCCGCTATATTCTCTTGAAGCATTCTCGTAGCCATCAGTAATGATTGTCACCAAAACGACATCATCATCACCAACGTGCTTTTTCAGTTGGTTCAGAGATTCTCCCATCGCATCATACAACGGGGTGCAACTGTTCGGCATATAGTCAGTCCACTTGATTTCCTTGTCGGATCTTACCGCTTGGCGATCAAAGACTGTTCTGATCTTTGCGCTGTTGAAAGTCACGAACGAGATAAAAGCTGCTGTCCCGGATGTTCTTTTTGAGCCTTTCCGATGGTCTGGAAGACTTCGTTGAGTCCGCTTATCGCCTGTCCTGCAATACTTGACATCGATCCACTCTCGTCGAGAATGATCAGATTGAAAACGCGCTGGACATGGTTGGCCTTTGGAGCAGTCTTATGCTTTGATTTTGTGATAGTCTTTTTCATATTCGAACGGATTATGTTAAAAGCCCATGGCGTCCATCATTGCATCGTATTCCAACGGATTGCTTGGCATATCACCATACATGCCGTCAGTCAGAGCATCCCAAGCATCTTCTTCGGTCCACTCGTAGCCTTGATCGAAAGAGTATTCCCGATCGTACTCCTCGTTGTAATTCTTGTCCTCGAACTCATTTTCCGGACAAATGTCATCAAATCTTTCCATAATTGCTTTTTTTAAAATGTTAATTACTTATCGTAAGTTTTACGCAATGAAATTTTGGTTATAGGCAACAGAAATGACTCTGCTTTACGAGAGCCAATGCGTAACGGGTACACATTGGAAACTGGTGCCTTTTAAACCTCTCCGGATAAGAGAGGTCCACGCAGATCTATGATTAGAATTCCAGTCTCATGCCAATCTTTTTTGCGGCAGCATACGCCTCTTCGTCAAAAGTATATAACTTGGGCGAACGATAGGGGTTGCCTGTCAGCTTTTTGCCTGTTTCCCTGATATAGCCGAGCTTCAGCATTTTCTTGGGGAAATTCCTTCTGTCTCGCAAGTTTTTGTCTTCCTCGGAAGGATTCAATATTGCAATATATATATTCTGCAATTGAGGCATGGTGAATTCTTTGTCGAGCAGGTGGAATCCGATTGGTTCGAAGTGGATCCTTTCACGCAGCATTTCTACTGCATCTTGTATGATCTGAGCATGGTCGAATGCTATCTTCAGTTCAGGTAGAACATCGACCGGGAACCATCTGGCTTCGACGGCATCATCACCTCCTTTGATTTCGTACTTTTCTTTTTTTACAAGTGCGTAGTAGGCGACGGTGATGACGAATTCACGGGGATCTCTTCCGCGTGCGGAATATGTTTTCAGTTGTTCTATAAACTCCGGCCTAATGCCGCTTTCGTTATTGAACAATTTCATGGACGACTCTTCAAACAACTCTCTGTGAACGCATTCATCAGTCGTTTCCTCCTTTTGGAGAAAACCGCCTGGGAGAACCCAATAACCTTCGAAAGCAGGCGCCTCGCCAGGCTTGGCATTACCCCTCCTGATCAGGAGCACCTGGAGCGATCGGTATTCTTTGTCGAATCCGAACACCACGGCATCTGTGGTCACCGCAGGATGCCAGAAGGGAGATTCCCATTTCTTGGTTATTTCGTTGAATTTCATATCGTCTATACTAAATAGTTTCACTTCATGACACCCTTTCTCGCCATGGCATAACTTGAGCGAGCTCAGTTCTGCGCATGGCTTATCGAAAGCGTTCCATTTCACGCCGCAAAGGTAAACATTCTATTTTTCTCTTGCAAATTTTATTGCGTATATTTTACGCTAAGACCTCTTTTTTTGTAAATAGCGCGCCCCCGAAAGGGCATTCTTTCCTTTACGTCCGCGCTTCGTCTGCAAGAAAGCCGACACGCCCCCTCGGCCGAAAAGCTAAAAAAAGCGGGCGGGAGAAGGATTTTCGCCAGGAATGTTTGCACAGACGGAAAAAAACGCGTATTTTTGCATGCGAGATAAATATAAGCGGAATATAAGATAGGGCCCAAAATCGGGCATAACTTATAGCGCAATATAAATTAAAAAAGCCTCATGACGGACTATTACGAGTATGCGATCCCCCAACTGGTGAAGCTCCTTGGCGCCCGCTTCAAGGACTACCGCCTGCGCAGCAACATGACGCAGAAGGAGGTCTCGGAACAGTCGGGCCTCACGGTCACGACCATCCACAAGTTTGAGAGCGGAGCCGCGGACAACATCTCGCTCGCCACGTTTCTCCTGCTGCTGAAGGCGATAGGAGAGATCGAGGCCCTGGACGACCTGCTGCCGGAGCTGCCGCCCTCGCCCTACCTGATCAGGAAGGAAAAGAAAGTGCAACGCATCAGACATAAGAAGCCACGGACCACTTGACCGACGAGCAACTGCGCTCGCTGGTCGAGACCTTCTTCCTCAGCTGACAGGCTTTTTCTGATTTTCAGAGGGAATCCTATATTCCGAGGAATCCATGCCGTTTGGCAAAGGCCGTAGGACCGTCCGTGCGCAAGGGGGCATAAACAAAAAACGCCTCGCACGATTTGAGCATTGTGAAGAGGCTTGGCGAGGACTGACGATGCAAAGGTAAGAATAATCTTTGGCTTTCCAAAACATTTCTTCGGGAAAAGGCAGAGGATTGGGAAAAATGTAGTACTTTTGTAGGAAATAACACGGAGTACCGATGAGAGAAAAGAGAATGATTTGGCAGGAATTCTGCTACGACCTAATAGAAGCTCGAGAAAAAGATACCACGGAAGACGTCTATCAAGAACTCGTGGAGTCCAACCTGCGCCAGCTGGGCTGGAGCAAGGTAAGGGGCGAGATATGCCCCAAGGAAAGGATCAACGTCGGATCGCACAATCAAATAGAACCCGACATCACGATCAAGCTATCGGACCAGCCCGCCTTCGTCATAGAGCTGAAACGCCCACGAAACGCCATCACGCCCCGACAGGAGCAGCAGCTGCTCTCATACATGCGGTTGCGCAAGACCTCGTTCGGACTGTATATTGGCGACGACATCAAGCTATACTACGACACCAACGAAGACCTACCTACCGAGGTATGGCGCACGGACCTCGCCCTCGACGCAGCTTCGGGGGAGGAGTTTGTCGATCTGTTCCATCACGATACTTTTAGCAGACAAAGGATAGAGAGCCTCTGCGACGCGCAGGTACATACCATCAAGACCCGCCAAGCGATGGCTGACTTCCGGCAGTCTTTGGAAACCGACCCAGACGACACTATCCGTCGAGTGCTAACCGACTACTTCGTGCTACAGAAGCGATGCGACCCTGCTATCGTAGAGGAAGCCCTCAACCGCCTGCACTTCGCCACGCAAACAGACGGCACGGGCGACAAGGGCCACGCCACGCCTTTAGCGCAGTCGGCAGAATATAGTTGTCCCGCGATCCATCAAGCGAAACACAAAAGAGACACGACGAAATACTCCCTCGACGAAGGCAAGCATTTCTTCGGCAAGGGAAAATTTGTCCGAGAGGTCGTGGCAAAGTATATGGAGGAAAATCCGGGGCTGACCTACGAGCAGCTTACCCAAATCTTTTTCCCTAAACTTCAAGGAACATCCTTAGGCGTGCTGCGCACCCTGCAAAGCATAGACTCCTTAGACCAAAAGAAGAAAAAGGACCTCAGCAGGCGCTACGTACTGACCGAAGGCCTCACCCTGACCAGCGCCGACGGCACGACCTTCGCCGTCTGCACTCAATGGGATGCGAAAAACTTCCTCAACATCCTAGCCCTGTTGAACAAATGGGGATGGAACATCGTGGCCAACCATGCACAAGAGACGAATCCATAGCGCCCCACACGGCCACACGACCCTGCGAGACTGGCGCCTCGGCAGGACCCCCGCGCCACGCAGGCGGAGGATGAGCAACTACGCCATCAACCTCGCCTTTCTCGAGACCTACGTCCGAGAGAGCGGCTACGCCCTCAGCCCCCAGCAACTGGCCTCGATGGCGCGCCGCTTCACGCGATGGGAGGCCCGAAACGTCTTTTGCCACAAGAACGGCTACGAGGACTTCCGCGATCAGGTCATCTGCCTCGACTACAACGAGCTGCTGGAAATGTATGTGGAGGAGACCGTCCACCCCGCGGTCAGGCCCCCATGGCAAAGCCCTGGCAACTACGCCTATTTCCAAAGCGAGGTGATGGGGCGAATCGCCCTTGCCCGACAAGCGACGCGACCATGCCAGCAACCATCTGCCTCATAGCGCCTCCATCATACCGAGCAAAGCTTCTCCGACCTACCACAAAGTAATCTTGCCCGCCATGCCCAAATCGAGCGTGGCCGTGGCAATGCCTAAGGCGCGAAAGACACGGCAGATGACAGGAAGCGTCATAGGACTTCGTCCGCTCTCCAATCGACAAATCTGAGAACGCTGCACGCCAATACGCCTACCCAGTTCGTCCTGAGTGAGGTTTTGAGCCAAGCGAGCCTCGCGCATGGCCGCACCCAAACGATACGAATTGACCTCGTCCTTCAACTGCTTTTCCATAGCGTCGCGACGAGGAGTACCCTTCTCGCCCCACACCTCATCGACTACTGCCGACAAGGGGGTCAGATGGACTTGCCTCATGTCTTTTACTTCTCTGTCCTTCCGATTCATATCTATTGCTTCCATCGCTTTACAGTCCCTTCCCATTCCTCTTACTCCTTATTTAATATAGTCCTTCGGCCTCGCCCTTTCCCTTGCCCCTCCTATCCGAGTAGGCCTGGCGCAAGCGGAAGGCTTATGGACCTCCGGGCGCAAAGATAAGCATTCCCATCCATACGACCTAAGAAAAAAGCGAGTTTCCGCCTCTGCTCCACGGGTGGCGCAAGGCACATTTCGCAGGCTGCCCCACCCCGCCCCGACAAGCGGGGCAAACTATTTTTGAAAATATCTTCGAGAAAAGGCAGAGGATTGGGAAAAATGTAGTACTTTTGTGGAAATGTAAAAGAATATATGGGTATATAGAGTATGGCAGAGAAAAAGGAATTCATAGCTAATCGACACGGTATCAAGTATTTAGACCTCTTCGCAGGAGCTGGTGGCTTCAGCGAAGGTTTCATGCAGGCATATACCCAAGACAAGTACTATGACTTCCGCCTTGCCAGCGACATCAACGAGAATTGTGAGTTAACCCACCGAGTGAGATACAACAAGATGTTGGGACTGGATACGGATTTTCTTTGTCAAGACATCATGGAGGATTCGTTCCTTCCCAATCTGTTGCAAAAGCTGCACGGACAGGAAATAGACGTGATCACGGGTGGCCCAAGTTGCCAGTCGTTCAGTTTGGCAGGAAGAAGAAAGAAACTTGACAAACGAGACGATTTGTTCTATCATTATCTAAAAGTAATCAAGGTTTTGCGCCCCAAGTACTTTATAATGGAGAACGTCAAGGGTATTTTGACAAAAGACGAAGGTCGCATAAAAGAGCGTATACTAAGAGAGATTCGCTCTATCGTTGACGATATGAAGATGGGAGAGTTACTGACTTTCTTGAATGACTATTTGAAACCCCGCATGAATGCGTCCCTCTTCTCTTGCCTGTCCCTAAAGATAAGCATGGAAACCTCCATCGCAGACATGGAGAAACTGTACGATGCCTACTTCTCCAATTTGGACCAGCAACTCAAGAATGTCACAAAGCACTTGCCCTATAGTATAAGCAAAAGCAGTACCTCTGTCAATACTATCCGTCACGGCTTGCTGCTTCTCAGGGACAAGGAGCAGAGAAACGAGATTCGCAAACAAGTAATACAACTAAAGACGGCAGCTCATGTTGACAACGATACCTTTGTAGATGCCTACAATGCAATCATAGAGACCGTCTCGGATGAAAACATTCTTGACAATATATTGACTGCGGTTGATGCCGTAGTCCAAATGGGTAGTGGCTGCGAGGAAGACGCGCAGGCGCTGAAGACGTCGCTCGAAATATTGACTTCGACTTTTGACGAGTGTATTGACTTTGTTCGCGAGCGCCTGTCAGATGACCCAAAAAGATTGGGTTTCCTCGAAAACCTGCTGAAAGGAATACGCCTTTACAATATCGGAGAGCCACTCGTCCTGCTTTCCTCCAACTACGGGGTGCCACAGAATAGAGAGCGAGTCGTGTTTATCGGTTGCCGTAATGACCAAGACCTCATCACAGAAATCCCTGCAACCGTCAAGGACGAAGACAAGGTCAAGGTCTATGAAGCCCTTTGGGACTTGAACATGGTAGGCAACGGCGAGGTAGCTACAAAATATACCACGCCAACCCTCATCAAGGAATACGAGCCGTCCAAACGCCTCAGAGGCGTGCAGGGCGAGCCCGAAGAAAACGGGCACCTGTTCTCCGAATGGTCAAAGGAAGGAAGACTAGGCCATCGGTTTACCTTCGACGAAGAACCTTTCTATGTGTTGTCCTTGAAAGATCTGAACGTCAATGGAGCCCACCAGCACATGGAGTTGTTCAACCATCAAACAAGCAAGCAAAACGAAACGGTTCGCGAGCGGTTGCAAATCATCGCTAAGCACAAGGACTATGACGAGGCCAAGGCTGAACTCAAAGAGAAAGGACTGGAGTCTCAGAAGAGAAACTATGTGGTACTCAATCCTCTTGGCCAAAGCCCCACGGTCTGCACCATGCCCGACGACTTCATCCACTATTCGGCCTATCGCCCCATGACGGTTCGCGAAATGGCACGCTTGCAGAGTTTTGACGACTCCTTTGTCTTCCAAGGCAAAAGACAGACCGGCGGCAACAACCGTCAGAAGGAGATCCCGCAATACACGCTTGTCGGAAATGCCGTACCGCCACTTATGGCAAGGGCTATAGCAGATACGATTTTGAATCATATAAAATAGGAGGTGGTATGGTAAATATGCGTCCCTTCAACTCGTTTGAGCAAGAGAACATCAAGTTCTTGGTGAATCACAATGTGAAATTCACGCAAGTAGAGGTCACTTCTACAGGTTTGAAAAAGGGTATTTTGGACTCCACGACCCCCATGCGGGCCTACTTCTTGGAGAACGGGATACACGACTATTCCCAGCAACAACAGGGCACGGAACACAAAGTTGTGTCTCGGGCTGTGATATTGACCGACACGACCAAGAAGGAGACACGGGTCTCGTTCTACCGTCCCAACACCAAGAAAGGAGACCCCCGAATGTGGATATACGGCCTTGGTTCCTTTTCCAAGGCCAGCGATATACATGTTTTGTTCAAGTATGAAGACACCTTATGCTCGGTCAATATCACACGGTTTGACATAGAGAAGTGTTTTGCCTCGCCCATCATTACGCCTCTACAAGAGATTATCAAAGCCATATATATAGAAGGAAACGTCGTCTCGGAAGAGCTGCTCGCTCGCTTTCGCTCGGTCAGGGGACAATGGTTCGAGTCGGAAGTGGCAGCAGATACTGGTATTGGTCGCACGATAGAATCGTTTCTTGGCATCAGCATGAATAGCGACAAGACGCCTGACTACAAGGGCATCGAACTAAAAAGCCATCGCGACAAGCGGAGAAGCAGAAAAAATGTCCTATTCACCCAAACTCCCGACTGGGACATTAGCTCCTTGAAGTCGGGCCGCCAGATAGTGGAGAAATACGGCTACTATACAGAGGAAGGAAAGAAGACCTATCAGAATACCGTGCAATGCGGCATTCCCAACGCACAGTTTCTCCTCCTCAATGTAAACGAGCCAGACGAGCGCCTCGAACTCCAAGCGCAGATGAAGAAACTGGAGGACGTGGCGGCGTGGCGATTGATGAAACTTCATCAAAGACTGCTTACCAAGCACCACGAAACATTTTGGATCGAGGTGGAAAACGAGAGAAGCAACGGCAAGGAATATTTCAGGTACAAGCAGATAGAGCACACGAAGAATCCAAATGTCGGGCAGTTTGATGTACTGTTGGAACAGAATATCATAACGGTTGACCTCCTGCTTTGCCGTCCAAGCGGCAATGGCGACACCTACTCCTTCAAGATCAAGAAGAAGGGTATGCCGCTACTGTTTCCCGAGAGCGTGGTGTATGAGATATAGGCAGGCTCCTCAAATTGTATTTGAGGAGCTTGGCTATAACCAAACGCGAAAGGAAGACCAGGCCGATAGGAAAGAGGCCAACACAATAAACCTCTCCGTCAGAAAGACAGACATTAATTACTATTTATACCTTATTGACATGGAATTTATTATCCACAATATCCAATTTGAGATAGAGCGACCGTTTGACTTCGACAAATTGGAAGACTCCGAAAAGCCCGTCGCAAAATACCCAAACCACTACTTGGGAAAAGTCATAGGCAAGATGAGAAACCAGCTGAGCCTCAGTCGGACAAAGCGGGGCTGCGAGGAGCATGTACCCAACTGTGTGATGCGGAACGATGATGGCATTGCCTTGATACGCATACACAAAACAGAGAAGATCACCCTCTACGACTTGCCCGAGAGCACAGGCAACGAGCTGGGGGAATGCGTGGAAAAAAATGAGAATAGTTTCCCCATGTCATTTGTCATAGTGGACTATAGAGACGGGAAATGCCAAGTTGCGATAGAGAAAAGCAAGAACTGGGACGGAAGGACGGAAACAATCAAAAACAGTCTCCAAAACTGTTTCAACCGCAGCGAACTGCTCAAAAGCCTTGGAATACAAGTCAACATCAAAGAAAAGACGATTGCCACCAAGTTTGAAGAGTTTATCGACCAGCGTATCATAGAGCACGAAGACCGCATCGAGACCGTCACCTTCGAGTTTCCCAACCTGAAACGCCAACCGACATCGCGCATCCCCAACGAGTTGACGGAACAGGTGAACAACTTCACTAAAGTCTTGGAGGCATATGACGCCGTAAGTGGTCTGACAACGATGAAGATGGGAAATGAGCCCGATCGTGACAAACTCAAGCAGCTCTCTACAGTCGTTACCATGTGTAGTGACAACGGATTTGATCTCTCTGTTAAATTCATGAATTTTGGCAACTATAAGTGCAACGAGGACATCGTGGCGAAGTATGAAATGAACGACGCTGTCCTCAATTTTTTCAAAGACCGCTTACCTCCAGAGGACAACTCTCCTGCCTTCGACATGAAGAGTTGGCTGGACTATGTATTTGAAGAAACGAAAAAGACACAAGAAAATGCTGGCGAAAAAATCCCGAGGAAGCCAAAGAAGTAAGCTGAGGGAGCGGTTCAGAGACCATGTCTATTACAAGGTGTGCCGGAAGACGCATGATGCTTTCCTATCTCAGTACCCCTCCATCATTCTTTCCGCAGAAGAGCTATTTGCAGATGCGGCCACCACATTGGACAAACTACTGACAGAGGGAGACCTAACGACTGAGATGTGCGCAGACCTATGGTCCGACACCTTGGCCGATTATCGCATGGAGGAAGAAGGACTTACAGACTTAGCGACCTCAGGATCCGAGGTTGCCATGTTGTTTTATGCCGTGATCTATGGACTTCAAGCTGTCAATCATTCACACTACAGGTCCAAATTGCAAAAAACGCTCCTCGACTCGCTACACACGAAATGGTTCTCCCACGATCAAAGTAAAGCCAAAAAAGTTGAAATACTATTGAATGACGTCAATTCGCTTTCCAGCGATATGCTCGAATGGATGAAAGAATACTTCTTCTCTGCCGATAGCCTCACAGAGGAGATAGAGGGCATTGTGCACCCGAAACGGACACCAGCGAAGAAGAAGAAAGAAACCATACCATATACGCTTCCCTACAGCTGTCCGAACGAGGAGACAAGAATAAAGCGCCTCCGATACGCCATGATAGCTATGCAGGAATGGGGATGGATAGAGGAACCAGAGAGTGCAGACGACTTCCTCGACCTCTTTAGCGGCAAGGCTAGGCAATGCAACATCAAATGGACGGGCAAGTCCTTGGCCATATTGACCTTGCTGATAAAGCGTCTCTTGGAGCAACCCTATATGGAAACGAAAAAAGGTTGCTCCGTTTCAGCCATTGTCAAGAATCAATTTGGAAAGAATCCTAGCAACAACCCAGAAAGGGTGAACGAAGAAGCGAAGAAACGAATAGATTGGATTGTGCGTATTCTGGACCACAAGCAGAGATTGCCCCGTCTCGACAATCGCGAGAGCGAGACAGAGGGGGAAGAAGATAGCATCTATCTTGCAGAGCAAGAGGTAATGAGAGGAAACTTGCACTCGACCAAAGACCTCCGCCACAATTACGATTGAGATTGTTGTCACGCTTGTTGTCAATTCTCATTTTTTTCTTTTTTTCTTCATTACCGAGAATCCGCATACACCCAGGGTTCTCGGCTTTTTTTTGTTGCCATTTTGCTTGTTGTCATTTTTTTGTTGTCATTTCTATGTTTTTTGACAACAAAAACAAGCCCTTCAGCCCCATTGCTGAGGGCAGTCCTTTGCTGCTCTTGGCCTTCTGTGGTTGTGGCGAAGCAGGGGTCGGATCGCCATAAATTTTTAAAGCTATGAAGAAGAAAGATTTCTTCGAAGGACGCAAGTACGACAGAACCGCAGGCTCAAACAATCCACGCCTCATCGGCGAACTCATCAACGAATTCCTCCACGGACAGACGCCATTCGCACGGGCCTGCCGCCACCGCACGGGCAGGGCGTGGACGGGCCAGGATGGCGCAGGCAACGCTTGCTCGGGCTGCACACGCTCGGACAGCACATGGACGGAAAACATGCGCACGGAAAGCGCAGGCGCTGGAAGGGCGTGGACGGGCCTCTACCCCAACACGGAGCTGGGCGTGGACCTGAAACTGGTCACGCAGGAGCAGGGGCGCATGGAGCTGGGCGAGTATCTCGACGGGATGATCACGCGCGACGGCGAGGACCACTTCACCTTCGTGGAGAATGACACGGAGCAGAGAAAAGCCGAGCGCCGCAACCCAAGCATCTACATGGGCCAATGGATCAACGTCAAGCGCAGAGCCGACGGCACGGTCTATCCGACCTTCAAACGGACGAAGGGCATCGGAGCCGGGAAACTTGGCGACTATGCCGTCAGTACGACCTGCGAGCTGCTGATGGTCGTGGGCAAGCACGAGGCGGCTATGGCCCTGGCGGAGGTTGAAGGCTTCGACCTCAGCGAGCTCTTCGCCACGGACGGAGGCCTTGGAGAGGAGGACTTCGGGGAGGAGTAAAAAAGGGCGAGCGTTCCAGTTGTTCCAGTTGTTCCAGTTTTTTTTGAGGGTCTGAAAATTCCAGATACCCCTATATATACTATATAACTAATTAATTATTAAGTAGTTATATATAAGAAAAGAAAAATTGGACCATCTCGAATTTTAATTGGAACAACTGGAACAACTGGAACGCTCCCACCCCGCTTCTCTCTAAAAGGCTTAGAATCAAGATGTTACAAATTTCAAACAAGACAATATGAACTACGATATCACGCTCAACACGGCTCCGCCGATGCCCAAACTGGGTCGCGGAGTGGAATGTCTGTCGCTTTTGCTCTCGCAAGTGTCGAAAGATATGCGCCAACCGCTTTTGCCGATGATCATCCCTGTGCTCGGAGCACACGTCAGCGGCGCCCAATTTATCTATCCCGACAATACTTTGAAGGAATTGTGCGGCATGATGGCCAATCTTGTGGCGGACAGCGGAGCGGGCAAGGGCCAACTGTCCGGACTGGTGGAAGCCATGTGTGGCGACTTCCGCGTCCACGACGATGGCGAGCTGGAGAAGCTCGTAGAGTGGCAGAAGATGGTAAAGTCGAAGTCTGCGAATAAGGAGAAGCCCGTGCGTCCCGACATTTCGTTTTGGTATCCTCCAGCCGATATGACGAATGCCGCATTTGTCCAAAACGCCATGGGATGCGAGAAGTTGGGCGCGCGCACCATGTTTATCAACATGCCCGAGGTGGAGATGGCTGACCGCATGTGTGGCGGCCACAAGCAGATCTCGCAGACCCTGCGCAACATCTACGACTGCCAGCGCTCGGGAGCGCTGCGTGCCACGGCAGACGGCGTCACGGGCAATCCCGTGCTGCGCGTCAACATGACGATCTCCTCCACGCCCTACGCCGCCCGCTTGTTCTACAAGAAAGATCTCTTCAACGGCACCTTCGGCCGTATGGTCTTCTCCTACAAGGCGCGCCAGGGCCGCGACGGCCACATACCCCGCCAGGGCACCTACCCCGAGGAGTTTTACGAGAAGCTCGCCACCTACCTCCGCCGCCTCGACAGTTGCAAGGGCCGCTTCGAGATCCAGCAGCTCAACCGCCTCATCGACAAATTGGCTGCCGACATGGCGAAACTGGCTGACCTGACGGACGACGACGTGCTGTGGGACATCTCCAAGCGCTCGCTGGTCTCGGCATGGAAGGCGGGATGCGTGCTCTGGATACTCAACGGACTGGAGTGGGCGCCGACGATCGGGCGCGTGGTGGAGTGGCTCGTCTATCACGACCTGTGGTCGAAGATGCAGGTCTTCGCCGACCTGCTCGGGCAGGACACCAGCACAAGCGAGGCAGCACGACGCGGGCCGAAGAATCTGCTCGACGACCTGCCCGATTCGTTCAACGAGGCCCAGCTCGAAGCGCTCCGCTTATCGATCGGCAAGGACAAAGAGGGCACAAAGGCACAGATACGCAAGTGGGTCTATCGCCGCTTCGTCACCTACTCGGCCCAAACGGGGCTCTACAGCAAAACGGAGGAGTATCTGACGGGCATGCCCGCCTCACGCAAAAACCGCCGCCCATGCTCGACCGACTGACCCTCCAGCGGCTCCGCGACCTGCCCATAGAGCAGGTGGCGGAGCGGGTGGGGCTCCACGTCGAGCGCCACAAGAGCCTCTGCCCCTTCCACGACGACCACCGCCCGAGCCTGACGTTCCACGCGCGCAGCAACACCTTCCGCTGCTTCTCCTGCGGGGCGCAGGGCGGACCCATCGACCTCGTGATGCGGCGGCTGGGGATGTCCTTTCCCGAGGCCTGCCGATGGCTAGACGGAGGCGTGAGGATCGACCCGCTGCCCCTCTCGCGCCCACGGCCCAGGGAGGAAGCTTACAAACCCTTCGACGCGGCCCGCTACGCACGCTTCTTCGAGCACCCGTGGCTCAGCGACCGCGCCCGCCAGTTTCTCTTCCAGGAGCGACGGCTGGACCCAAGGGTCGTCGCCTGGTGCCGCCTCACCTCGTGGACCGACCGCCACGGCACCCATTGGCTGCAGACGCCCTACTACGACACCAACATGCGGCTCGTGGGACTGCAGAACCGCAACCTCGACTACAGGAAGAGTGCGCCCGCGGAGGCTCAGACGACCTCTCGGGCGACCTCGGGAATGGTCTCTCAGATAGAAAATCGGACGGACGCTCAGCCGATCTCTGAAAAGAATTCTCGGACGGACGCTCGGGCGACTTCGGAGAAGGAAAATCGGACGGCCTCGGTAATGGTTTGTGAATCGACCTCGGACGAACCCGCCCAAGCGAACTCCGCAAGCCACATGGCGCCCGCGACGGTCTCCTCGTCCGAGCCCATGGCCCAGCCGCGCTTCCGATTTCCGCAAGGGTCGCGATGCGGTCTCTACAACCAGCCCGTGCTGCTGCGCCTTCGCCCTGGCGAACCGCTCTGGATCACGGAGGGCTGCTCCGACTGCTGGGCCATGCTCTCCTCGGGATGCAAGGCCGTCGCCATCCCCTCGGCCACGACGCTCCACGACGCCGAGGTGCGACTGCTCCTCGAGCTCCACGATCGCCTCTCCACGCCCTTCCACATGTATCCCGACGCCGATGCCCCGGGCGAGCGCCTCTTCCTGCAGCTGCGCGACCTGCTGCCGGGCCTCGTCCACCACCATCTGCCCCCGGGCTGCAAGGACTTCTCCGACTATTATCTCTCCATCAACAAAATCGCAAAGTCATCATGAACGAAACTCCCATCCGGGCTTACAGCAAACAGGAACTGGCCCAGACCTACTTCCCCGACATTGCCCCTCGGTCGGCCGTCAACCGCCTTCGCGCGTGGATAGACCGTTGCCAACCGCTGAGCCAGGCGCTCCAGGAGGCGGGCTACCGCAAGACCTCCAAATGGTTCACGCCCCACGAGGTCCGCCTCATCGTCCACTACCTCGGCGACCCGTAAAACTACCGCGGAGCGCTTGCTCCGCCTCGCGCGAAAAGTCTATAGACACCACGCGGACATAAAGAAAAACAACTCAAACAACCTTTACAACAATGAACAACGCTTCGCCTTGGACATTCGTTTGTCGGCAATCGTGGACATAAAGAAAAACAACTTGAACAACCTTTACAACAATGAACAACGCTTCGCCAGGACATCGCCTCTTCGAGGCCCGTGCTGAACAAGGGTTGCTGCAAGGGAAACAACAAGTAACAACGCTTCGCCTTGGAAACATTTCCAGCTGATTTGTCCTAGCGAAGCTGTTCCATTTCATGGCACCCTTTCTCGCCATGGCATAACCCGAGCTCGGTTCTGCTCATGGCTTATCGAAAAAGTTGTATTTTGTTGTTTACCTTGCAGCAAGATTGTAATACACGCAAAGCGTGTAGGTTGTTCATAGTTGTAAAGGTTGTTCAAGTTGTTTTCCATTATAAGCAGGAATTATTGTCCCCGCGAAGGTTTCATTTCATGGTACCCTTTCTCGCCATGGCAAAATTCGAGCTCTGTCTAAGCATGGCTTATCGAAAAAGTTGTATCATGTTGTTTACCTTGCAGCAAGATTGTAATACACGCGTAGCGTGTAGGTTGTTGTTTGTTGTAAAGGTTGTTCAAGTTGTTTTCCCTTACTCAGCAGGAAAACATACTCGTTGGTTGAGCACTCAGCAGGCCGCTTTTCCACCCCCATTACATTTCATCGCACATTATCGCACGGGGTCGCACGGCAGCGCATCCTATCGCACAACGGGGGAGGAGAGAAGCTATAACTTTGCACTCGGAAACGCTTACCGCCAGGCGTGAGACCAAGAATCCCAGCCGCCAAGGACGAGCAGAGGGAGGGCGCGCATCCCAAAGCAAACCCGAAGCCGTCCCGAAGGCCGAGCGAAGCCAAGGCCACACCATCCACACCCCTCCAACCATCGCCGAAGGCCAAGGCGAAGCGGGAGGGAACAAGGGCCGGGACGGCTGACAAGCAAAGGCCGACGGGCGAAGGCTGACGGACGAAGGCTGACGGGCCGACGGCAGAACCCAGGCGGAAGCACATGTATCACCATTAAAATCAGAAGAAGAAACTATGGCAAAAATCATTCCTATCGATGTCATCAAGGGCATCAGCGGCAAGTATGGCAACAAGTCGAGCGACTACTTCGCCACCAACCGTTCGAGCAACCAGATTCACCTGGCCAAGATCGTCAACCCCTACCAGGGACCGCCCACGGAGAAGCAGAAGGCGCAGCAGGCGAAGTTTGCCGCACGCCAGGTGGTCAGCACGGCCTGGCTCAACGCCAACCGCCCCTCGGAGACCACGGGCGAGAAGGGCACGGCAGACTACCAGTTGGTGCAGCGCATGAAGCGACAGATGGGCCTCTCCAACATCAACCAGGTGCTCCACAAGTACATGGGCGAGGACAACATCATCCGTCTGCCGCACGGCGACGAATTCCAGGCCCCGCCCACCCAGGACGGCGGAGGCTCCTCGGCCGGAGGCACGAAGCGGCGCCACACCATCACCCTCACCTCGGCCAACCCCGACCAGGGCACGGTCTCGGGCGGCGGCACCTACGACGAGGGCGCCCACGCAACGATCCGCGCCACGCCGAAGACGGGCTTCGCCTTCGACAAGTGGAGCGACGGCAACACGCAGTCCGTACGCACCCTGACCGTCAACGCCGACCTCTCGCTCACGGCCTCCTTCAAGACGGCCAGCACGGGCGGAGGCACCGACCAGGGCGGAAATACCGACCAAGGCGGAGGCGGAACCCTCGGCGACTAACCTCCCTCCCCCGGGCCTACGGCCTCACGAAAGCAGGCCCGGGGGATCTCTCTCCTCCCGCCACAAGCGGCGCATAACTACTATTCATCATTTTCATCAACGATTCAAAAAATCATCCCCTATCATGTCAGCAAACAAGAAAGAGACCTGGAAGTTTATCATCCAGACGGCCATCGCCATCCTCACGGCCATCGCCACCAGCCTGGGCGTCACGAGTTGCATCGCAGCCATCTGAGTGCCCCACCCTCCCGACGAGGGTCAACCACCCCAAGAGGCTCAACCACCCCACGGCCGCCCGCCTCGCCACGAGGTCCAGCCTACCCGCGAGGCCCAACCTACCCACGAGGCCCAACCGCTACCGTGCTGGTCCTCCCCCACCACCATAGTGCAGGCGCGGCCCTCACCCCAGCCTCATCTACGCGGGCCACCCTCGGCCCATTCCCTCCTCTATCGGAAGCCCGTCAATACCCCGTTATTGGCGGGCTTTCTCATGCCAAAGGGTTCGCGGGACATTCGCCTGCCGACAATACGTGAACATAAAGAAAAACAACTTGAACAACCTTTACAAATAACAACAACGCTTCGCCTCGGACATTCGTTTGCCGATAATCGTGGACATAAAGGAAAACAACTTAAACAACCTTTACAACTATGAACAACGCTTCGCCAGGATATTGCCTCTTCGAGGCCCATGCAGACCAAGGGCTGCTTGTAGGGAAACAACAAAATACAACGCTTCGCCATGGCATAACTTGAGCAAGCTCAGTTCTGCTCATGGCTTACCGAAAAAGTTGTATCATGCTGTTTACCTTGCAGCAGGATTGTAATACACGCAAAGCTTGTAAAGTTGTAAAATTATTGTAAAAGTTATATTTGTTGTTTTCCCTATCTTAGCAGGAATTATATCCCCGCGAAGCCTTGTATTTTGTTGTTTACCTTGCAGCAAGATTGTAATACACGCAAAGCGTGTAGGTTGTTCATTGTTGTAAAAGTTGTATTGGTTGTTTTCTTAAAATTCGCAAGAGAAATGGTTGGCCAAATGAGGAAACGGTTTATGTCCAAATGAGGAAACGAATCAGGGCCAAATGAGGAAGCGGATTGTGGCCAAATTAGGTAATAAAATAGGGCCAAATTAGGTAGTTCGAGATTTTCTTTGTATCTTTGCGGCAGAATCAAAGACTGAAAAGATGAAGCAATACAAGCACAGGATAGCAGATATCCTACTGAGGGACAGGCTGGAAGAAGTGGGAGCCGTCTTGATAGAAGGGCCCAAATGGTGTGGCAAGACCACGACGGCCGAGCAGCAGGCCAAGAGCGTGCTCTACGTGGCCGACCCCGAGAAGCAGGGCATGTATCGGGAGATGGCCGACCTGCAGGTCAAGATGCTCCTCAAGGGCGAGGCGCCACGGCTGATAGACGAGTGGCAGATCATCCCGCAGGTATGGGACGCCATCCGCTTCGAGGTGGACCACAGAGGCGAGGAGGGGCAGTTTATCCTCACGGGGTCGGCCGTGCCCGCCTCGACCGACAAGATCCACCACACGGGCACGGGACGTTTTGCCTGGGTGACGATGCGCCCGATGTCGCTATGGGAGTCGGAAGAATCTACGGGAGAGGTGAGCCTGGAGCAGCTCTTCAAGGGCTGCAAGGAGGTGGTGGGCCGCAACCGTCTGCAACTGGCCGACGTGGCCTTCCTCGTCTGTCGCGGAGGCTGGCCAAGCGCCATAGGCAAGTCGGAGCGCGCGGCCCTCCATTTGGCCTTCAACTACTATGACGCCGTGGTGAGGTCGGACGTCTCGAGGGTCGATGTGACGGTAAGGAGTAGCGAGCGCACCAAACTCCTGCTGCGGTCCTACGCCCGCTCGCAAGGCGGCCAGGTGAGCATCAACGCCATCCGACAGGACATGAAGGTGAACGACGACGACACGCTCTCCGACAAGACGATACAAAACTATATTAGTGCGCTAAAGAAGATATTCGTCGTCGAGAATATGCCAGCCTGGAACCCCAACCTCCGAAGCAAGACGGCCATCCGGTCTGCCGAGACCCGCTATTTCGTCGATCCCTCGATCGCCGCGGCTGCCCTCGGACTGGGTCCCGACGACCTGATGAACGACCTCGAGACTTTCGGCCTGCTCTTCGAGACGATGTGCGTCCGCGACCTCCGCGTCTATGCCGACGCCATAGACGGAAGCGTCTATCACTACCGCGACAAGCAGGGGCTGGAGTGTGATGCCGTCGTCCACCTGCGCAACGGGTCGTACGGGCTGGTGGAGATCAAGCTGGGTGGCGAGCAGGCCATAGAGAAGGGCGTAGGCACCCTCACGGAACTCGCCTCCAAGATCGACACCACAAAGATGAAGGCCCCCTCCTTCCTCATGGTCCTCACGGCCGTGGGCGACTATGCCTACCAGCGAAAGGATGGCGTCTATGTCGTCCCCATCGGCTGCTTGAAGCAGTAAAATCGCATCAAGGGGACATATAGAAAAACAACTTGAACAACTTTTACAATTATAAACAACGCTTCGCGGGGACATCGCCTGTCAACAATACGTGTACATAAAGGAAAACAACTTGAACAACCTTTACAACAACAAACAACGCTTCGCCAGGATATCGCCTCTTCGAGGCCCATGCAAACCAAGGGTTGCTGCAAGGGAAACAACTATGAACAACGCTTCGCCTTGGACACGTTTCCTGCTGGTTGTCCTGGCGAAGCTGTTCCATTTCATGGCACCCTTTCTCGCCATGGCAAAACTCGAGCGAGCTCGGTTTTGCTCATGGCTTACCGAAAGCGTTGTTACTTGTTGTAAAGGTTGTATTTGTTGTTTTCCCTTACTCAGCAGGAATTGTGCCCCGCGTCAGAAGACGAGGTTGAAGCCGAGGCGGATGCCCCCCTTGGAGATGCCCGGATAGGCCGTGTAGGTGAGGCGTCGGACGTAGTCGATCTCAAACATTTGGAAGATGTTGTGGATGCCCACGACCAGTTCGAGGTAGGGCTCGTTGGTCATGATGTGCGACCCCTCTGGCAACTGCCACAGGTCCGTGCGCAGACGGTTTTCGGGGAGCGTGGGGTTGTTCTTCGACGTCAGATGGCCCCAGAGGCCCTTGAAGGCCACATACTCGCGGAGCTTCAGTCGGCGCAGGAGCGGGACGCGGTTGAAGAGTTTGCCCGCCAGGTCCCAGGCGAGGTTGAACTGGAGGTAGCGGTCGTTGATGAACTCCATGTCCTCCATGAGGTTGAACGACCCCTGGTGCTCGAAGAGCGACGTGTTGACGGCCGGCAGACAGAGCATGAAGTAGGGCGCGCGGTTCCAGGCCGCCCCCGCCATGAGGCGCATGTCGAAATGTCCCCACGAGGCGAGCCAGAGTCGCTTGTAGGCCTTCAGCTCCGTGGTGTTGTAGCGATACTGCCCGCCCAGGAATCCCTGCAGGCCCATGGTGTGGCGGAGCGTGAACTGGGGCGCGTCGAGGTTGACCTCTATGCGATGCTGCTTCGTGTTGACGTAGCTCTGCCCCGGGCGGTAGTCGAGCGAGGCCGTGAGCTCCGTGGTGCGGATGCGGGAGACGGGCGTGCCGTCGAGGGCGAGGAAGGAGAGCGTGCCCGTGGGGCGGTCGGCCTCGGTCTTGAGCTGCAGGGAGGAGGCCAGTCCGTAGTCCGTCTCCCACGTGAAGTTGAGCGCCTGGCGGTTGAAGAAATACATCTGCTCGGCCTTCTGCGGCTTCACGGACATGAAGATATTGTCCTTGTTGTGCTCCAGATAGCGGTCGGAGGGCGACTCCACGTCCTTGGTCGATTCGAGGCTGATGGTGCGCACGGGAAACTCGTTGGGCTGGTATTTCGGCTTGTTGAACGAGTAGGTCAGTTTGCCGTCATAGTAGTGGTGGCCCGACTTCGTGCCGTAGGCGTAGTAGCCCTCGCCAAACCAATGGGGCGAAAGCTGGGCCGTGGACCGGGCCGAGGCCCTGAGGCGGATGCCATCGACGAAGTTGCGCGAGATGATGGTGTTGATCGGTCCGATGTCGATCTTGCTGCGTCCCTCGGAGGCCGTCTCGATGAAGTTTTCGGCCACGGCCTTGACGCCGACCATGACCCACTTGAACCGGCTCGTCTTGCGCATCTGCTGGATAAACTGCTCCATGTTGGCCTCGCCATGCGTCAGGGGCGCGCGTCGGTTTTCGGCCCAGAAGGCCTCGTCGCGCGTCTTGGCCTGCGGCTCATAGACGGTCGTGGTATGGCCGCGGAAGAGGCGGTCGTCGATGGGGTCGAAGGCATAGTTGTCGAGGCGCGTGGTGCGCACGACCATGGCGCGCTGGATCAGGCTCGTCAGCTGGAGCTCGGCCACCATGTTGTCCGTGGTCAGGGCCCAGTCGCCATTGGGCAGCCGCTCAAACTCCTGCTCGAAGCGGATCGACTGGACGAAGTTGACGCCCGTGCCGTGGGGCATCTGCATGACGCATCGGCGGATGTGGAGCGAGGAATCGTTGAGCACGTAGAGCTCGCCGCGGAAGCCGAAGTCCTGGTTGTTGGCCGGCATAAACTGGAGGCGGATGCAACTGTCGCCCGCCACGGCCACGGTATCCTCGATATAGAAATGGTAGAAACTGATGGCTGTAGATCCTATGGGCGAGGGGAATCGCTTCTGCAGGAACGTGACCTGGTCGTCGTAGAGGTCGATGTCGCAGAAGATGTCCTTGGCCATGGTGTTGAAGACGTCGCCCGTCTGTATGAGTTTGGAGATGCCCCGCGTGGTCTGTCCGCGCACGAGGTCGCGCGTGGTGGCGGGGTGGCGACGGTAGAGATGGGTCGAGGCCGTCTCATCGACCGAGATGGGGAGGACAAACTGGTTGTTGTACTCCGAGACCTCCACCTGTCCGAGCAGCCAGGGCGAGGAGGCGAAGAGGCTCCCCTGCAGTTCCTCGGGCGTGATGTTGTTGATGGCCATGGTGATCTTCTGGTACTTGTCGTACTGGTAGAAGTCGTGGCGCTCGAGGTTGGTGCGCTTCTTGGCGGCTATGACGCGGCGCATGAGCTCCACGGCGGGGTTGCCCTTGCGCTTGTATCCCTTCTTGCGCTTGGCCTTGACGGAGACCTCGGCCAGCTGGGTGTCGGAGGGCGTGAGGCGGATGATGAGGTCGCGCGAGGAGGTGCGGCTCGTGATGCGGACGCGCTCCGTGCGGTAGCCGACGGAGGAGACGCGCAGCACGTGGCCCTCGCGCCGGGGCAGGGAGAAGCGTCCCTGGGCGTCGGCCGAGAAGGGCGTCGGCTGGTCGGCATACTGGAGGGTGGCATGGGCGAGGGTGTCGAGCGTGACGGCATCCACCACCACGCCACGGACGCTCTGGGCGAGGGCCGCGAGGGCCGTCGTCCAGAGCATCGTGAGTGCGAGCGCGAAGGTCTTAGTCGATCTCCTCATCGGCTTCGTAACCACCCATTTCGCGGATGGCGTTCTTCAGCATGACATACTGGTCGAAGAGGTTGTTGACGGCCTGCTCGCCCTTGGTGAAGTCGTGCATGGGCGCCTTGAGGAAGAAGCTCAGGAAGCGCTGGATGCCGTAGCGACCGGCACGTGCGGCAAGGTCGCTCAGGAGCGTCAGGTCGAGCAGCAAGGGGGCGGCGAGGATGGAGTCGCGGCAGAGGAAGTTGATCTTGATCTGCATCGGGTAGCCCATCCATCCGAAGATGTCGATGTTGTCCCATCCCTCCTTGTTGTCGTTGCGCGGCGGGTAGTAGTTGATGCGCACCTTGTGGTAGATGTTGCCATAGAGGTCGGGCTGGTCCTCGGCGCGGCAGATGGTCTCGAGCGTGGAGAGCTTGCTGACCTCCTTGGTGTGGAAGTTGGCGGGCTCGTCGAGCACGAGGCCGTCGCGGTTGCCCAGGATGTTGGTGGAGAACCAGCCGTCGAGTCCGAGGTTGCGCACCTTGAGGATCGGGGCGAATCCGCTCTTGACGAGGGTCTGTCCGGTCTTGAAGTCCTTGCCCGCGATCGGCATCTTCGTCTTCTCGGCCATCTCCCACATGGCGGGGATATCTACCGTCGTGTTGGGGGCGCCCATGATGAAGGGAGCACCCTCGGCCAGGGCCGCGTAGGCGTAGCACATGGAGGGGGCGACATGGTCGCGGTCGTCGGCCTTCATGGCCTGCTCCAGGCTGGCGAGCGTGGCGTGGTGGGCCTCGTCATAGGGCACGTAGATCTCGGTCGAAGCGGCCCAGATCACGACGACGCGGGCGCAGTCGTTCTGCTGCTTGAAGTCGCGGATGTCCTGGCGCAGGGCCTCCACCATCTCCCATCGCGTGAGTCCCTGCTTGACGTTGTCGCCCGTGATGCGCTTGGCGTAGTTGGCGTCGAAGGCAGCCTTCATGGGCACGATCTTCTCCAGCTCGTCGCGCACGGGCTCGATGTCCTTGGCCTTGAGCACCTCGGCATAGACGGCAGCCTGGTAGGCGTTCTGGGGATAGGCGTCCCACGTGCCGAAGACGATGTCGTCGAGCTTGGCCAGCGGCACGATGTCGCCATAGTGCAGGTACTTCTTCTCCGCGCCACGTCCGACACGGATCTTGTCGTACTGGGTCATGGATCCCACAGGCTTGGAAAGGCCCTTGCGAACCATCAGCACTCCCGTCATAAAGGTAGTGGCGACGGCGCCGCAACCTACAACCATGATGCCGAGTTTGCCCTCGGCGGGTTTCACTTCTTGTTTCATTACTACTCTTTTATGTTAGTTCTTTTATTTGTTTGTTGGTTTCTTTCTCACCATTTTTTTGGGGCGGCTCCAACAGGGATTTTTCTCCCTTGAGGCCTCCCTGAGGATTTCTCTCGTGAGGTCTCCCTGAGGATTTCTCCCTTGAGGTCTCCCTTGAGGTTTCCCTTGAGGTCTCTCTGAGGATTTCTCTCGTAAGGTCTCTCTGAGGATTTCTCCCTTGGGGTCTCCCTTGAGGTTTCTCTGAGGATTTCTCCCTTGAAGTCTCCCTGAGGATTTTTCCCTTGAGGTTTCCCTACCCTTTCTCTTGAGGTTTCCCTCGCGACTGGGAAATGGATCGACCTGTACGGTCGAAATTACCCAATACGCCCTGAAGGGGCAGAAGTTCCTAGCCCAGGGCATCGCCCTGGGTAATTATGAACGCCAATCTATCGCCCTGTAAGGGCAAAAGCTTTAAAGAAGCAGGCTATAAACAATTCTTTTGCCCTTACAGGGCGTCTTGTTGATTGCTATTATACCCAGGGCGATGCCCTGGGCTAGGAGCTTCTGGGCTTTCAGCCCGCTTCAAGCGTACAGTTCGAAATGGATTGCGCTTCCCTTGGGTCTCGGGGGTCCCCAACCTTTCCTCGCTTCGATTCACGGGATCGGGAGCACTTTCCTCGCTTCGATTCACGGGAGCTGGAGCAGCTGGGCGAGCGACGTGATCGCGTGGGTCTCGGCAGGCGGCTCGTGCTGGTCGTTGTTCCATCCCTCGCCCTGGAGCCAGGCCGTGGCGCAACCCAGGGAGTGGGCGGGCAGGATGTCGTTCTTCAGACTGTCGCCCACGACCATGGTCTCCTGGGGCTGGAGCCCGAGCCGATCGAGGGCGATCTCGAAGAGGCGGGGGTCGGGCTTGCGTATGCCCTCGGCAGCACTCTCCACCACGGTCTGGAAATAGGAGCCTAAGCCCATCTCCTCCACCACGGTAGGCAGGTTGCCATAGAAGTTGCTCACGAGGGCCAGGGGCGCGCGGTCGGCCAGCTGGGCCAGCACGGGGCGGTTGGTCTCCATCTGTCGCAACACTTCGCCATAGAGGTCGAGCAGGAGGCGTTCCTCCAAGGCCCGCGTGTCGCTATCCGAGGACAGGGCCTCGCGCTCCCGCAGACGACCGATCTGCATCCCGATCTTCGTGGCAAGCGTCTCGCGAAAGGTCATGGTCGGGAGGATGATCCCGCCCTGGCCCAGGGCACGCTCCGTATGGACGTAGGCCTCGCGAAAGTCGTCCCACGCCACGCCTACATGACATCGCTCGTAGCCATGCCAGATGAATTTGCCCCAATGGCAGCCAGCCGTGTCGAGCGTGCCGCCATAGTCGAGCAGGTATCCCTTGATCTCTCCTGTCATCTTCCTATATTTCTATATTTCCTGTATTCCAGTATTTCCTGTATTCCAGTATTCCTTTATTTCCTGTATTCCAGTATTCCAGTATTCCAGTATTCCAATATTCCAAATAGCTATAAGCTACATGGAGGCTTGGAGGACTTCCGTTCCAGTTGTTCCAATCGTTCCAGTTGTTCCAATTGTTCCAGTCATTCCAGTCGTCCTAATCGCTCCTGTCGTTCCAATTGTTCCTGTCTTTCCAATCGCTCCTGTCGTTCCAATCGTTTCTGTTCTTCCAGTCATCCCAATCGTTCCTGTCATCCCAATCGTTCCAGCTGTTCCAGTTGTTCCAATTGTTTTCAATTGTTTCAATATTTCAGCGCACAATTGACCCCCTCTTGGGTCTGATAAGGATCAGGACGCTTGTGGCTCGCAGGAAGCGGCCTCGGTCCCCCTGGCATTTTTTCTCCACGCCCTACGGTTCGATGTCGGCCCGGGTGTCGCAGGAAGCAGCCTCGTGGTCCACGAGGTCGTCGTCGGTCTCGCAGAAGCCCGGACTGGCGGTCGTGGGAGCAGCCGTTTCGAGGCAGGCGGCCATGTGGGCGCAGAGGTTCTCGTGGCGCGTGTGCATGGAGACATAGATGAGGTTATAGACCACGATCTCCATGAAGAGATAGACCCACGGGCAGTCGAGCAGGCAGGTGGCATAGATGAGGATGGCGCGCGAGTTGAAGGTCAGGAAGTTGGTCATCCACATGAGCGGGCGGCTGCCCTGGAGGAAGGCGTCCTTCCAAGGCTGCGGGGCCAAGGCGGGCGAGCCGTAGGTGGTGCGGAGACGGTCCATGAGGGCCTGAAACTGGGGCGTGCGGCGCTCCTGGCTGCGGCAGTAGTTGCGGTAGTTGTAGTGGAAGGCGCGGGCCCAGAAAGCGCCACGACGGGGCAACCGGGCGAGCTCCTGGCTCTCGTGGATGCTACTGTCGAGCTCCGACCCCTCGCGACCCTTGAGGAAGAAGAGGTGGACCTGACGGTAGTAGTCGGCGAGGGAACTCTGGGGGGAGTGGCTCAAGAGGCCCGCCACGGCACAGGCGGCCAGGGCACAGACGCCCCAACGGGTTTCAAGACCGGGCAGGGGTTGCGGCCAAAGGCGGAAGACGAGGGCCAGATAGATAGCGAAAAACCACACGTCGCCCGCAAATCCGTCGAGGCATCGGCCGATCATGGTCTTCTGACCCGTCAGGCGCGCCAACTGGCCGTCCGTGGAGTCGCAGAAGTTGGCCAGCATCAGCAGCACGACGCCCATGAGGTTGTGGAGCGTGTCCGTGTAGTGGAACATCCATCCCGCGGCCAGGCCGAGGAAGATGGAGATGATGGTGATGGTGTTGGGATGGACGCCCAGTCGCTCCCAGATGAGGGCGAAGAAGAGGCCGATGGGGCGCGTGAAATGGACGTCAAGCCATTCCTCCGTGTCCTTCGACTTCATCGAGGCCTCCAGGAGGTCCTTGAAGCGGCGGTTTCCCATATTGTCTGATTTCATTCGTCGTCTGTTTTGTGATGGCTGCCCCTCGGCCCGCGGGTCTTGCATGGGGGCAGTCGTTTCATCATTTCTACGAGAGGGCCGTCGGTCGCTACTTGCGACTGGCGTCTCTCCTATCTTAGGCAGGCCGTCGGTCGCTACTTGCGACTGAGGCCGTCCCTTCTGCTGCCTTGCGCACGGTCTCCATAAGCCGTCACACGGCCAGCCTCAATAGGCTGCGACACGTGCAGTTTCAATACCGCCAAACGTACTGTCCTAATAGGAAGAACGGACGAGGCAGAAAAATATTGCGCGCCTCTGAGTTTTTTCGGTTCTACAGTTCGTTGAGGGCCGATTGCTGGCGTCACGGGGGCACAAACGGCAGTCTCCCGCCCGACACTCACGGCTCCACATACGCCCCATTTTCCTTGAGCGGTTCGAGGTGGACGATGACGTGGGTGGAGGATCCGAAGGCGTGCTTGATATTCTGTTCGATGGCCGTGGCGTGGCGATGGGCCTCGTAGAGCGTCATGGCGCCCGGCATGCGGACGTGCATTTCGATGGCGTAGTGGTCGCCAATGCGGCGCGTGCGGAGGTTGTGGAGTCCGCTCACGCCCGGTTCCTCGCAGACGAGGCGCGAGATCTCTTGCTCCACCTCGTCGGGCAGGCTGGCCTCCAGCAGGTCGCCGACCGACTCGCGAATGAGCCTCACGGCCTCCCAGACGATGAAGCCACTCACGGCCACGGCCGTCAGGGGGTCGAGGATAGTCCATTGGTCGCCCAGGAGGATGGCGCCGCCGATACCCACGCTCGTGCCCACGGAGGAGAGGGCGTCGGAACGATGGTGCCAGGCATTGGCCACGACTACCGACGACTGATACCGTCGGCCCACACGTACCGTGAAGCGGTAGCACCACTCCTTGGAGACCACGCTCAGCAGGGCGGCCACGAGGGCTATCCACCCGGGCTGCGGCAGCACCACGCCATGGAGCGCGTCCCAGATCTTGCTCACGCCTTCCACACAGATCATCACGCCCACGGCCAGCAGCATGCCGCCAATGAGTGCCGTGGCGAGGGTCTCATACTTCCCATGCCCGTAGTCGTGGCCCTTGTCCTGCGGCTTACCGCTCAACCGGATGAAGACCAGCACGACAAGGTCGGTCACGAAGTCGCTCAGCGAATGGACGGCATCGGCTATCATCGCGGCGGAACCGCCCAGCACGCCTGCCACAAACTTGAAGATCAGCAGCACGCCATTGACTATGCTGCCGCCTATCGTCACGCGGTCAATGGCCTTCTTCCGTTGCCCGTCATTTTTCTCTTCCATCTCTTTCTCATTCCCCTCTTCCATCTCTTTCCTTCCTTTCTTCTCATCCCTCTCTTCCATCATTCTCTCCTTATCTATAGTGTTTTCTATCGGGCCATAGCGTTTGTTTCTATCGGGTCCTGAGACGCCAGCCCACAGAATCGATTGCGCTTCCGCACAACTTCCATTGCGCTTCCATGCAACTTCCATGCCATTTCCGCACAACTTCCACAACGCTAATGCGGGGCAAAGTTACCAATATAATTCCAAGAATGTATGGAAAATCCGATTTTTTCACCTACTTTTCGGTTTCGCCCCACTCTGATGATAAGGAAAAACTACATCTGCAACAAGTAACAACGCTTCGCGGGGACAAAAAATCCTGCTGAATTAGGGAAAACAACAAATACAACTTTTACAACTAGTAACAACCTACACGCTTCGCGTGTTTACAATCTTGCTGCAAGGTAAACAACATAATACAACGCTTCGCCAGGACAACCAGCAGGAAACGTGTCCAAGGCGAAGCGTTGTTCATAGTTGTTTCCCTTGCAGCAACCCTTGGTTTGCATGGGCCTAGAAGAGGCGGTATCCTGGCGAAGCGTTGTTACTTGTTGTAAAAGTTGTTCGAGTTGTTTTCCCATGTATCCACGTGCGTCGGCAGGAAACATGTCGAAGGCGAAGCGTTGTATTTTGTTGTTTCCCAACAAGCAGCTCTTAGTCCGCATGGGCCTCGAAGAGGCAGTATCCTGGCGAAGCGTTGTTACTTGTTGTAAAAGTTGTTCGAGTTGTTTTCCCATGTGTCCACGTGCGTCGGCAGGGAACATGTCCTGCACGTGGATTAGAAGGTAAAGGCGGTACCTTTTGTTGTAACAACCTTCTTTAACTCAGAATCATAAAAGTACCTCTCTATCTGCATAAAGCGTGGAGAGAAGTTCACAAGAATGCCGCACGGCAAGCCCAACAACCGCATATAGTTGAACAGCTGCGCCCTATGTTCGTTGGTCAACTCAAGGACAGCCTTGCATTCCACTACAATATCTTGCTTACAGATAAAATCCACACGAAAGCTCGCCTGCATGGCCCTGCCATGATAGGTGGGGTGAAACGGAGCCTCACGCGAATAAGCGATGTTCCTTTCTTGTAGTTCCAACTCCAAGCCCTCTTGGTAGCAAAACTCATTGATGCCCGATCCGAGCTCGCGATGCACCTCATGTATGGCCGATATCACGTCATACATGTGGTCTTTCAATACTTTGACATCTATCATGTGGTGTAACCCTTGTTAGTACTCTTCATGTATAACGAACTTTGTGGCAGAATATTATCTTTTACTTGATTAAGGGAGTCATTCATTATTGTTCAAACCTTTCCAAGTGTTATCATGTCATGCAACGACAGAATTCAATGTGTCACTCCAAATATCGGATGAACCTCAAAAAAAACTCTCACTTTTTCTTTGTGAACCGAAAGAAAATGTGTAATTTTGAGGCACGGAAAGCAAAAAAGCGTTAAGGCTGGAACGAGCCGACCTGCCAAAAGCTGCCGCAAACACATAATAAACTAAACGATATGAGTTATTTAAGATTCGAGAAAGCGCTGATGACCAACTTGCAAGAGTCGCTGCCGAGGGAGGTGCTACGCACCAACCGGTCGGGAGCCTACGCCTGCTCGACTATCGTCGATTGCAACACACGCAAGTATCACGGGCTGCTCGTAGTACCGATACCCGAACTCGACGATGACAACCACGTGCTTCTCAGCTCCTTCGACCCGTCCGTCATCCAGCATGGCGTGGAATTCCAACTCGGGCTGCACAAATACAAAGGCGAGGCCTTCAGCCCCAACGGACATAAATACATCCGAGAATTCGACTGCGAGAAGGTGCCCACCACGCTCTACCGCGTGGGAGGCGTGAAGCTGCGCAAGGAACTGGTCTTCCAGCACTACGACGACCGCGTGCTCATCCGCTACACCCTCGTCGATGCCCACTCCGAGACGAAACTGCGCTTCAGGCCCTTCCTGGCCTTCAGGAGCGTGAAGCAGTTTACGCACGAAAACCCGACGGCCAGCCGCGAATACGAGGAGATCGAAAACGGCATACGCACGAGGATGTACGCGGGCTATCCTTACTTATATATGCAATTCTCGAAGAAGCCCACGTTTGTCTTCCACCCCGACTGGTATCGCGACCTGGAATATCCCAAGGAGCAGGAGCGCGGATACGCCTCGCGAGAGGACCTCTACGTGCCGGGCTACTTCGAACTGCCGATCAAGAAGGGAGAGAGCATCATCTTTGCCGCATCGACCTCGAAAAGCAATACCGCCACCCTCGCACCCATCTTCGAGGAGGAGCGCGAGAAGCGCATACCGAGAGACAACTTCGTACATTGCCTCTACAACGCCGCACACCAGTTTCTCAACCGGTCGAAGGAGGGAGAAAACTATATCCTGGCGGGATACCCGTGGTTCAAATGCCGCGGACGCGACACCTTTATCGCCCTGCCCGGACTGACGCTCCCAGGCGGAGAGCGCGGACGATTTGAGGAGGTGATGGAGACGGCGGCCAAGGGGCTGCGCCAGCTCATGACGGGCCAGCCGATGACGGTCAGCATCTACGAGATGGAGAAGCCCGACGTGGGACTCTGGGCCGTATGGACCATCCAGCAGTATGCCAAGGCCGTGGGACGCGAGAGAGCCCACAAACTCTACGGAAGCCTGGCGGGCGAACTGGTGGACTACGTCATCCGGGGAGGCCACCCCAACCTGCGCCTCGACGACAACGGTCTCCTCTATGCCGAGGGCCGCGAGGAGCCGATCACCTGGATGAACTCCACGGCCAACGGCCAGCCCGTCGCGCCACGCACGGGCTATATCGTCGAGATCAACGCCCTATGGTACAACGCCCTGCGATTCGTAGCCTCGATGAAACGGGAGTTTGGCGACGCCGGCGAGGCCGACCGACTGGACCAGTTGGCAGACCAGACGAAGGGGGCCTTTGTCGAGACCTTCCTCAACGAGTATGGCTATCTCTACGACTATGTCGATGGGGCCATGACAGACTGGAGCGTGAGGCCGAACATGATCTTTGCCGCGGCCTTCGACTTCTCGCCCCTCGACGAGCGACAGAAGAAGGGCATCGTCGATATCTGCACGCGCGAACTGCTCACGCCCAAGGGACTGCGGACGCTCTCGCCCAAGAGCGGGGGATACAACCCGATGTATGTCGGACCGCAGACGCAGAGGGACTACGCCTACCATCAGGGCACGGCATGGCCCTGGCTGGCGGGATTCTACATCGAGGCCTGTCTGAAGCTCTACAAGCGGTCGCGCATCAGCTTCGTGGAGCGACAGATGGCGGGCTACGAGGACCAGGTGCTCCAACATTGCGTGGGCACGCTACCCGAACTCTTCGACGGCAACCCGCCCTTCAAGGGACGAGGGGGCATCTCCTTCGCCATGAACGTGGGAGAGGTGCTGCGCGCCAACGAATTGCTCGAAAAGTATAAGTACGCTAAGTAAAGAAACAAGGAAGGCTCTAATATAAGAATATGAAGGTATTAATGTTTGGATGGGAGTATCCTCCCCACGTCTATGGCGGACTGGCGACGGCCAACTTCGGCATCACGGAGGGTCTCCACGCGCAGGGCGACGTCGATATCACGCTCTGCCTGCCGCATCCCTTTGGCGACGAGGACCAGTCCTACTGCCGGATCGTGGCCATGAACCGCGTGCCGATCGTGTGGCGCGACGTGGACTATGGCTTCGTGGAGCAGAGGCTCGGCGGACTGATGACGCCCGACTACTACTACCGGCTGCGCGACCATATCTATGCCGATTTCGGCCACATGAACGTCAACGAACTGGGAGCCATGGAGTTTGCAGGCGGATACCCGGCCAACCTCCACGAGGAGATCAACAACTACTCCATCATAGCGGGAGTGGTGGCAAGGACCGAGGACTTCGACATCATCCACGCCCACGACTGGCTCACCTTCCCGGCTGGCATCCACGCCAAGCAGGTGAGCGGAAAGCCGCTCTGCATACATGTCCACGCCACCGACTTCGACCGGTCGCGCGGACAGGTCAACCCCACGGTCTATGCGATAGAGAAGGACGGCATGGACAACGCCGACTGCATCATGTGCGTGAGCGAGCTGACGCGGCAGACGGTCATCAACCAGTATCACCAGGACCCGCGCAAGGTCTTCACGGTCCACAACGCGGTCTATCCGCTCAAGCCGGAGGTGGCGGCCCTGCCAAGACCCGACCATCGGGGCAAGGAGAAGATTGTGACGTTTCTCGGACGCATCACCATGCAGAAGGGTCCGGAATATTTCGTCGAGGCGGCCAGCCTGGTGCTCCATCGCACGAGCGACATCCGATTCTGCATGGCGGGATCGGGAGACATGATGAACCAAATGATCTATCTCGCGGCAGAACGGGGCATCTCGGACCGATTCCACTTCCCGGGATTCATGCGCGGCAACCAGGTCTATGAGTGTCTCAAGGACTCGGACGTCTATGTCATGCCCTCGGTATCGGAACCCTTTGGCATATCGCCCCTGGAGGCCATGCAATGTGGCACGCCATCGATCATCTCCTACCAAAGCGGATGTGCCGAGATACTGACCAACTGCATCAAGGTGGACTACTGGGACACGCAGGCCCTGGCAGACGCCATCTATAGCATCTGCAACAACGACAGCCTCTTCAACTATCTCTCCAAGGAGGGCAAGCGCGAGGTGGATCAAATCACATGGGAGAAAGTGGGCGCATGGATACGCCAACTCTATAGGCAGACGCTCGGCTGGCAATAAGGCGGAGACCACGAATGGGGGGAAACGCCTTGACAGAAGGAGGAGCCCTCATCCACAGAAGCCATCGACAGCAGGAGACCCTCGACAACAATGGGGCCTCATACCAATCAAACAAAATAAATAAAAATCAGAGATGAAAACTATTTGCTTATATTTCGAGATACATCAGATCGTACACCTCAAGCGCTACCGCTTCTTCGACATCGGAGCCGACCACTACTACTATGACGACTACGAGAACGAGCGAAGCATAGCCGATATCGTGGACCGAAGCTACATGCCCGCGCTCAACACGATCGGGGAGATGATCAAGGAGCATGGCGACTACTTCAAGGTGGCGTTCTCGCTCTCGGGCGTGGGTATGGAGCAACTGGAGCTTCATGCGCCAAAGGTGCTCGACAAACTGCAGGAGCTCAACCAGACGGGCTGCGTGGAGTTTCTGGCCGAGCCCTACTCCCACGGTCTCTCCTCGCTCAAGGACGAGCAGGTCTTCCGCGACGAGGTGAAGTTGCAGGCAGAGAAGATCAAGGAGTATTTCGGACAGGAACCGAAGATCTTCCGCAACTCGGGCCTCATCTACAAGGACGAGATCGGAGAGGTCGTGGCCGACATGGGATTCAAGGGACTGCTCACGGAGGGCGCGCAGCACGTGCTGGGATGGAAGAGCCCGCACTATCTCTACCATTGCGCGCTCAACCCCAACCTCAAGTTGCTCCTGAGAGACTACACGCTCTCCGACGACATAGCCCTCCGATTCAGCAACTCCGACTGGGAGGAGTATCCGCTCTTTGCCGACAACTATATCGACAAGATCGCCAAACTGCCCGAGGAGGAGCAACTGGTCAATATCTTCATGAACCTCTCGGCCATCGGCATCTCACAACCGCTCTCCAGCGGCATCCTGGAGTTTCTGCGCGCCCTCCCCGAGTGTGCCCGCAAGCGGGGCATCACGTTCTCCACGCCCACGGAGGTATGCATGAAACTCAAGAGCATGGGCGAGGCCAACGTGCCCGTGGCGCTCTCGTGGATGGACGAGGAGCGGGACGTGAGCACATGGCTCGGCAACCCCATGCAGCAGGAGGCGGTCAACAAACTCTATAGCGTGGCGGAGCGCGTACGCATCATCGACGACCCGGCCCTCAACCTCGACTGGATGTATCTGCAGGCGTCCAACAACTTCCGCATGATGTCCACCAAGCAGTCGAACGTGGGCGTGGAAAGGGGCATCTTCTCCTCGCCCTTCGATGCCTTTTCCAACTATATGAACATCCTGGGCGACTTCCTCAGTCGCGTGCGCCAGCTCTACCCGGAGTCGATCGAGGACGACGAGCTCAACTCCCTCCTCACGACCATCCGCAACCAAAGCGACGAAATCGAACTGAAGGACAAAGAGGCTTCGCGCCTACAGGCCCGCGTCGTAAAACTCGAGTCGGAGAACAGTAAACTCCACGACCAAATCGACCAGCTGGAGGAAGAAGTCAAGAGCCCTGCCAAGGACGCGGCCAAAGGCTCGCGCAAGGGTGCTACCAAGGGCGCTTGCAAGGGGACCGCAAAGGGCAACAAGGAGACGAAGCCGAAGGCTGCTCCCAAGACCGCTCGTCGCAGCCCGCGCAAGAAGGCGACGGAATAAACAGAATAAAAGTGATATAACCGCAGACGTTCTCTCCACTATATATATAGCATGGCGAGAAAACGTGATATAAAAAGAAACGCTTCGCCAGGACAATCAGCAGGAAAGTCCAAGGCGAAGCGTTCCATTTCATGGTACCCTTTCTCGCCATGGCATAACTCGAACTCGGTTCTGCGCATGGCTTATCGAAAGCGTTGTGTTTTGTTGTTTACCTTGCAGCAAGATGGCTCAAGCGAAAGGTTGTAACATGTTGTAAAAGTTGTATTGGTTGTTTTCCCTATTCGGCAGGCAGTATTGAAACGACACAAACTACCCTATCGCTCCACGGTCCGCACGCCATTGACGAAGGATCGGGCGTCCATGCGCTTCTTGCCCGAGAGTTGCACCTCGAGAAGTTCGAGCTGGAGGTCGGTAGCGTTGACATAGATGTGGCCCTTTTCGAGAACGAAGGTGCCAGGAGCGCCGGTAGCCGGACGGGCGGTAGGAGCAGCCTTGTAGATCTTGAGCGTGGTGGTCGGCTTGCCATCCACGGAGACGGTAGTCCACGATCCGGGCACGGGACTCAGGCCGCGAACGAAGTTGTGGAGCTGCTTGGCCGTCTGCTGCCATTGGATCTCGCAAGTCTCCTTGAAGATCTTGGGGGCCGGCTTGAGATCGCCCAACTGAGCCTCATCAATGATCTGCTGCTGGTCCTTGCTCGGGATATTGCCGTCATGGGCCAGCATCAGGTCGATGGTCTCCAGGGCCAGTCCAGCCCCGAGGTTCATCAGTCCGTCATAGACATACTCCACGTCGGCATCGGCCGGGATGGGGAACGGCTTCTGGAGGATAATGCGGCCCGTATCGACATCCTTGTCGAGGAAGAAGGTTGTCACGCCCGTCTCGGTCTCGCCATTGATGACGGCCCAGTTGATGGGGGCTGCGCCACGATACTGGGGCAGGAGGGCCGCATGGACGTTGAACGTGCCAAAGCGGGGCATATCCCAGATAATCTCGGGCAGGAGACGGAAGGCCACGACCACCTGGAGGTCGGCCTCATAGGCCCGAAGCGCCTCCACAAATTCGGAGTCCTTCATCTTCACGGGCTGGAGGACGGGGATATTGTGCTCCTGGGCATAGACCTTGACGGCAGGCGGCTGGAGGCGGTCCTGATGGCGCCCCACGGGTTTGTCGGGCTGCGTGACCACGGCCACGACCTGATAGCCATTCTCTACCAAAGCACGAAGGGAAGCCACGGCAAACTCGGGCGTTCCCATGAATATAATCTTTAAGTCTTTCTTTTCCATTTCTTATTGTTCCTTTTTTCTTTTCGTTGGACGGGGGTGGCCAAAGCCTTACGACCCACGGGAGGGTCCGAAGATCGTGGAGGAGGAGACCGGCCAGGCTATCGAGAACGCCACGATGAAGCGTGCGGAGAAGCTGGGGTGGCTATGATGCTGCCAGCCAAAAAGTCAGACCTACACCCACGGCGACCGCGGCTATCCCGATGAGCAGTAGCTGTCCGTTGAGCGTGTTGTAGCCGACGACGCATAGGATGATCCCCACGATGAGCAGTATCCATCCTGCTATTGTGATACACCCGTCCATTTTTGTCGGTTCGCTACTGTAATAATACTTTCTTCTACTACTCATAATCTCATTCGCTTTTACTTAGTAGCACAAAAACGCAGCCAAGCTTACTCCGTGCTATAGTCGCGGATGACCTGCCGATACATAGTGTACATGCGCGTGCGGGAGATGTAGCCGACCAGATGGCCCTCCACGCTCAGCACGGGCAGGTAGTCGGCACCCGTCTTGTCAAACGTCCGCATGACGCGCTCCATGGAGTCGGTAGCGGCAAGCGTGGCAGGCGGCAGGGTCATGAGCTGGCGTACCGTGAAGCGATGGTAGAGCTCGGTACGGAAGATGACGTTGCGCACCTTCGTCAGGTCGATCTCTCCCAGGAGGTTGTCGTTGTCGTCGGTCACGGGCAGGTAGTTGTGGCGGTTGCTACTGATGGCGAGCACCAGTTTGCCCATCTCCATATCGGGCCGCACGGAGGTATAGTCGCGCTCGATGATGCTATCCATGCTCATCAAGGTCAGGACCGAGTGGTCCGTATGGTGGGTGAGCAGTTTGCCCTCGCGGGCCAGTCGGAGCGCATAGATGCTATGGCTCACGAAGATGGAGATCGTGAGGTAGGCACTCACGGCCACGACGATGAGCGGGATGAAGAGGCTGTAGCCACCCGTCAGTTCGGCGATGAGGAAGATGCCCGTCAGGGGGGCGTGCATGACAGCCGCCATCACACCCGCCATGCCATAGAGCGTGAAGTTCTTCTCGGGCACATAGACCCCGAGCTCATACTGATTCCACAGGCGCGCGAAGAGGAAGCCGAAGGATCCGCCGATGAAGAGCGAGGGGGCAAAGGTACCACCACAACCACCCGCGCCATTGGTGGCACTCGTGGCAAAGACTTTCGTGATGACCACCAAGGCCACATAGAGGACGAGATACTCGCCCTTGCCCGCGAAGAGCGACTCCTGCATGACGGTATCCCAGTCGGTCTCGGTCTTACCCTCGATGAAGACGGCCAGGGTGTCGTAGCCCTCGCCATAGAGCGACGGAAAGAGGAAGATGAGCGTGCTCAGGGTGAGACCTCCCATGAGGAGCTTGACGTAGGGTCGCTTGGCCAGTCGCGCATAGCCGTCCTCACACCACGACATCGTGCGCATGAAGTAGATGGAGACGAAGCCACAGCCCACACCCAGGAGGATGGTGGCTGGCAGACGGTCGAGCTGGAATATGTCGTCGGTATGGAAATTGAACATCGAGGCCTCGCCCGTGAAGAGGTAGGAGAAGCAGGTGGCCGTGACCGAGGAGATGAGGATGGGCAGGAGCGAGGCCATGGTCAGATCGACCATCAGGATCTCGATCGTGAAGACCAGTCCCGCTATCGGAGCCTTGAAAATGCCTGCCACGGCTGCCGAGGCGCCACAGCCCACGAGGAGCATCAGCCGCTTGCGCTCCAAATGGAAGAGCTGGCCGAGGTTGGAGCCAATGGCCGATCCCGTCAGGACGATCGGGGCCTCGGCTCCCACGGATCCACCAAAGCCGATAGTGATGGCCGAGGCCACGACCGACGACCAGGTATTGTGGGGCTTGAGGTGGCTCTTCTTCGTCGCGATGGCATAGAGCACGCGCGTGATGCCGTGGGAGATGTTGTCTCTCACGACATATTTGATGAAGAGGGAGGTCAGCCAGACGCCAATGATCGGATAGACCAGGTAGAGCCAGTTGATGCCCGTGATGCTGAAGCCCGAGGTGATCAGCAGTTTGATCTGATGGATGATGAAGTGGAGCACCCAGGCTGATACTGCCGCCAAGAATCCTATGACAAAGGCGAGCAGCAACAGAAACTGGCGGTCGGAGACGTGCTTGCTCCGCCATCGGTCGATGCGCAATATGAGGGATTGGGTTTCCTTGACCGTCTTGTTCGGTCCTTTGAGGATGTCCATTGACTTGCTTATTTCCTATGCTTGCTTTCTATGCTTACTTATTCCTATGCTTGCTTATCCTATGCTTGCTTATTTTCTGATGACCGTCACTACGCCATCGGCCGTCAGCTTGATGATGCTCGACGGCTTGTGGGGCTTGTGCTCCTGCCGTCTGGTCTCGCAGACGTAATCGACGGCCTCGAGGATGGCGGGGTCGATGTCGCGGTAGTTTTGTGCCGTCGGCATCCCGCTAATGTTGGCCGAGGTACTCACGATAGCCTTCTGCATGCGGTAGCAAAGGGCCTTGGAGAAAGCCTCGTTGGTGATGCGGATGCCCACAGACCCGTCCTCGGAGATGAGGTTGGGGGCGAGGTTGACGGCATGGTCGAGGACCAAGGTAGTCGGACGGTCGGTCGTGGCGTCTATCAAGTCCCAGGCCACGGCAGGCACTTGGCGTACATAGCGCTGGAGGCGGTCGTCGCTATCGACCAGACAAATGAGGGCCTTGGCGTCGTCTCTCTGCTTGATACGATAGACGCGGGCCACGGCCTCGGCATTGGTGGCGTCGCAGCCGATACCCCATACCGTGTCGGTCGGATAGAGGATCACCCCACCCTTGCGCATACATTCTACTGCATTTCTGATATCTTCTTCTTGTTTCATTTTCTTCGTTTACTTCTGTTGTCTTCTTTGACTTCTGTTGTCTTCTGTTGTCTTCAGCTGTCTTCTGTTGTCTTCAGTTGTTTTGATTGCGGACCCGGTCGCGTCTGCCGACGGGGGCAACTCCCTTTTGACTTAGTAAATACGCACCCGGTCGCCCACACGCACTTTGTAGTCGCGCGAGGCAAGTTGCGGATTCATCCGTTTCAGTCGCTTGAGCTGGATGCCAAACATCTGGGAGACCTGATAGAAACTGGTGCCGTCCTTGACTTGGTAGTACGGCTGCTTCTTGTAGCGCGACTTCGGAGCGCGCTTCTGCTTCTTGGAGAGCCAGACCACCTCGCCAGCCTTCAACTTCGCCTTCACCTCGCGGTCGTTGAACTTCGCCAGATGGCGCGCGCGGATATCCATCTCCTTGCCGATAGAGGCGTAGGTGTCGCCCTCGCGGGCCACGACATAGAAGTTGTCGTTATACTTCAGGATGCGATGGACATTGACCTGGCTAAAGTCAGGCTTGTTGATGGGGTTGCCCTGCGTCACGGCCAAGTCGCAGTTGGGATCGTGGCGGACGATAGGGCTGGCCTTGTCGTGCTCGTAGAGGCGGTAGGCTTCGATGATGTCGATCAGCCGATAGGCATACTTGGGGTTGGTGGCATAGCCCGCACGCTTCAGTCCGTGGGCCCATCCCTTGTAGTCGGTCTTGTCCAAAGTGAAGAGGCTCTTGTAGTGGGCCCGGTTGGCAAGAAACTTGCTATGGTCCTCGTAGCTCTCCAAGGGAGAATCATAGACGCGGAACAACTCGCCCCTGCGGTCGTCGTCATGGCGCATGGTCCGGCCTCCCCAGCCGTGGCTCTTGATGCCAAAGTGGTTGTTGCCCTTCGTGGCAAGCTCGCTCGTGCCGGCTCCGCTCTCCAGCAGCCCTTGGGCCAGGGTGATGCTGGCAGGGATGCCGTATTTGTGCATCTCGACGATGGCGATGTCCTTGTATCGGTCGATGTAGTCTTGCCATCTTTGGTTCCATCTGATCTGAGCCTGGAGGGGCAAACAGAATCCTATCAGCAAGAGAAGCGTGAATAATGAGAGTCGTTTCATATAGCCCGAAAAGTATTTTGCCCGCAAATTTACTAAATTCTTTCTATTTGCGGACGGGTTGGTCTCATTTTTTTTCATTACTTTTGCACACATGAAGATTACACTCGCCATTGGATCCAATATTCTACAGCAGAAGAACATCGACGAAGCCCAGTCGCGGCTGCGCCATCTGCTGCCCGGAATCGTCTTTGGAGAAGCGGTTTGGACGACGCCCATCGGCATCCAGTCCGACCGTTTTCTCAACCTCCTGGCCTATGCCGACACCCCGCTTTCGCTCGACCATCTGCAAGAGGAACTCAAGGCCATCGAGCGCGAGATGGGCGACAGTCATGAGAACCACCAGCAGGGTCACGTGATCATAGACCTCGACGTGGCCGAATATGACGGGAGGACCGTCAAGGAGGTGGTATGGATCAAAGAAGTCCAACAGGCGCAAAAACAAGTTGTTAGCAATATTGGCAAACAAGCGCAGACGCCCAACAGCTAGCAATAAGAACAAACAGAAGCAATATAAACAAACAGAAGCAACAAACAAACTGAAATAAAAAACCAAACAGTTAGCAATACAATCAACATGAAGAAAATCCTATCATTCGTTTTCCTTCTGCTTTGCTGCTCGTCTGTCTTCGCACAGCAATTTGACAGCTATTTTACGGATGCCACGCTTCGCATCGACTACATCTTTGCGGGCAACTCCAAGCAGCAATGGATCGCACTCGACCAACTCAACCGCATCCCGCGTTGGTATGGCAAACGCCAGCATCTGGCCGAACTCCCCGTAGAGGGCAATGGCCAGATTACCGTCCGCGACCATCGCACGGGCGCGATCGTCTATCGCAACTCCTTCTCCACGCTCTTCCAAGAGTGGCTCTCCTATCCGGAGGCCGAGACGACGACACGATCCTTTGAGAACGTATTCCTCATCCCCTATCCGAAGGACACGGTCGATGTGACGGTAGAACTGAAGAACAACCGACGCGAGGTGACGGCCTCCATGACACATACGGTCGTGCCTACCGACATTCTCATCCGCCATATTGGCGAGAATAGCGTCACGCCTTATGTCACGCTCCAGCAGGCACGCGACACCTCCCGTTGCATCCATATCGCCTTCCTGGCTGAAGGCTACAAGCAGGAGGAGATGGCTACCTTCGAGGCCGACTGCCGGACGGCTACCGAGGCGCTCTTCGCCCACGAACCGTTCAAGTCGATGCGCGACCGCTTCAATGTCGTGGCCGTAGAGGCTCCCTCCCAGGAGAGCGGCACCTCGGAGCCGGGCAAGGGAGTGTGGAAGGACACGCCCCTGAGAAGCCATTTCGACACGTTCTATAGCGACCGCTACCTGACAACGCTCCATCTGAAGGCGCTCCACGACTGCCTTGCGGGCACGCCCTACGAGCACATCATCGTGTTGGTGAACACGGAAAACTATGGTGGTGGCGGCATCCTCAATAGCTACAACCTCGCCATGGCCCACCACAAGGCCTTCAAGCCCGTAGTAGTCCATGAGTTTGGCCACTCGTTTGCCGGCCTTGCCGACGAGTATGCCTATGAGGCGGAGCAGATCCCGATGTACCCGCACGATATCGAGCCGTGGGAACCGAACATCACCACACAGGTCAACTTCCACAACAAGTGGGAGAACCTCATCGGCAAAGAGGAGGGCGTTGGCCTCTACGAGGGTGCTGGCTACTCGCTGAAGGGTGTGTGGCGCGGATGCAAGGACTGCCGTATGCGCACGAATGAGCATCCAGTATTCTGCCCGGTATGCCAGCAGGCGCTCACCCGACTGATCAATTTCTATACAGAATGAGACTAAGGAGGCTTCTCCTTATCCTATTATGCTTCGTTTCCGTGTCGGCCTTTTCGCAAGGCAAGAAGGCTGACACGGAGGCTTTGGGGCGTGCCCTGGAGTATTTCCAGTCGCAGAAATACCACGAGGCACTCCTCATCTTCCAACGACTCGACCAGTCGTATAAGCTCAACGCACGCTACAAAGCGTATATCGGACTGTGCTACTACTACGACTGGGACTACAAAAAGGCGACAGAATATTTCGATACCTTCCTACCCAAACTCGACATGCTGGCTCCCGCGGAGCGGGCGCTCTACTATTATGCGGACGGGGAAAGCCACTTCCAGTTGGGCCACTACGACCAGGCGATCGTACTCTTCCAGTCTGCGCTCACACTTTGCCACGACCGGGACAAGGGCGACAGTTGGTTTCGGATCGGCTTCTGCTATTACTTTCTCCAGCAGCCGGCCTTGGCCCAGGGTTGCTTCCTCGTAGCCGAATACTACTACGCCACGTTTCGCAACTCTCCCGACCTGCAAGCGAGACGCCAGCAGATGGCACACATGATGCGAGGCTTGCGGCCCGAGATCGTCCTCAAGCCCCTGCCAAAGTCTTTCTCCCTACCCCGCCCCGTGCCGCCTACCGACTATCTCAAGACCAAGGCCGACACATTATCTACTGTTTCTGTCGTCAAGCCTCATCTTCCACAAACAGAGCCACAACCTCCCGTAAGCGAACCAAAACCGCAACAGGAAGAACCACAACAGGAGGAAAACCCTCAACAGAAGGAAAAGCAACAACAAGCAGAAGAGCCACAACAGGCAGAGCCTCAACAGGAGGAACACAAGGCAATAGACTAAGCCTCCCTTCATAGACCGACCGCTTCCCCCCACACACGTTATACAAAAAAGACAAGCCCTTGCGCACTCCTTAATAAAAAGGGAGGCACAAGGGCTTATGCTTGTCGTTCCCGCAAAAGGGGAACGGGATGGTTGTTCGGTCGTTACTTCACGGGATTGTTCTCCGCAAAGATGGCCATACGCTCCTCGAGGGCAGCATACTGCTCGTCGCGGATGAAGGACGTGCAGACGCGGAGGCCTTCCTGTTCGCTACCAGTAGTGACAAGGCAGATGGCAGAGACTCCATAATACATGAGCTCGTGTGCCAACTCGCCACTCGTCATGCCCGGATAGCCGATCGTGAAGTAGAATCCGTCGGCAATAGGCTGGTCGAGATCCTTGTCATAAACGATATAGAAGTTATGACGCGTAAAAATCTCCTTCAACTTGTGAGCACGGTCGCCATAGACCTTGATCTCACTACGGAAGTCGAACTTGCCCTCGGCAGCAGCCTTCAGCATGGCGGCCATGGCATACTGGGCACTATGGCTCGTACCAGAGGAGAGCGCATAGAGCATACGCGTAGAGAAGACGGGGCCGAAAGGCAGTCCCTCGTAGCGCTCGGCCAGGTCGTGGTAGTGGCGATGGAAGAGCTTGTCGCTAATGCATGTCACGCCAATACGCTCGCCAGCATAGCTGAACGCCTTGGATCCGCTAATGAGCAGGATGTAGTTGTCCGTATAGTTGGCTACCGACGGCTGGTAGGGCTTCTGGAAAGGACGGATGTCACGACGGAAGTCCATGGCGAAATAGGCCAGGTCCTCCATGATGATGCAGTCGTACTTCGTGGCCAAAGAGCCGATCGTGCGCAACTCGTCGTCCGTCATGCAAATCCACGAGGGGTTGTTGGGATTGGAATAGACGATGGCACAGATGTTGCCATTGGTAAGGTAGCTCTCCAGTTTCGGACCGAGCTTCTCGCCACGGAAGTTATAGACATCAAAGGTCTCATACTTCGTGCCCTGCACCTGAAGCTGCATCTTCTGCACGGGGAATCCCGGGTCGATGAAGAGGACGGCATCCTTCTTCTTGTCGGCCTGAGAGCAGGTGAGGAAGGAAGCGAACGTGCCCTGCATGGAACCGCAGACAGGCACGCAGCCCTCGGGATTGATATCGACGCCGATGAAGGCCTTGACAAACTCCGAGGCAGCCTCCTTCAGAGCGGGGAGACCCTGGATGTCGGGATAGCTGTGGGCGATACCGTCCTGCAGCGACTTGATCTGCGCGTCCACGCCTACCTGGGCGGCGGGAAGACCGGGAATGCCCATCTCCATCTTGATGAACTCGACACCACTCTCCTTCTCGGCATGGGCAGCCACACCCTTCACCTCGCGGATCGTCGCCTTGGCGAAGTCCTGTATGCCATGCTCGCGGATGGTGTTGTCAATCAACTCCTTGTTGATGGGTGTCGGTCTCATTTCTGCGCCTCCTTTCCCAGCTCAAGGGCCTTGAAGTTGTCCTCGATGACGCGCTCACCCTTGCGGCCGAAGATGACGCGAATGGCGTCCTTCAGCTTGTCAAACTCGATACCCAAAGCCTTCTGGGCAGCTCCGAGCAGGATCATATTGGCCGAACGGGGAATGTTGTTCTCCTTGGCCACCTCCTCGATGTTGATGCGGATGACGTTGTCCAACTTGGCATAGTCGGCATCGATGACGGCCATGTCGGGATAGTTGGGGATATTGACGAAAGGAGTGCTGGAGGTGATGATCCAGCCGCCCTTCTTCAGATAGGGCAGGTAGCGGAGGGCCTCCATCGGCTCCATGGAGATGATGACGTCGGCCTGCCCCTTGGCGATACGGTCGCTATTGATGGGGTCGGAGCTGAGACGGAGATTGCTCTGCACGTCGCCACCACGCTGGGACATACCGTGCACCTCTGCCTGCTTGATATAAAGGTTCTCGTTCATGGCCGCCTGGCCGATGACCGTGGCGATAGAGAGGATACCTTGTCCACCCACGCCACAAAGGATAATATCTGTCTTCATTGGTTTTGAATGCTATTTGGTTGTTGTTTGTCAGAAGGGGTCGCGGGACGCTCTCAGGCGTCCGCGACACCCCATAAAACCTGTTCTTCCTCCTCGCTTACTTCTGTTCGGCGGCCTTCTTGGCCTCGGCAGCCTTCTTCTGCTTGAGGTGACGCTGCAACGTGTTCATGCACTCGCGGCGCGGGATGATGACGGAAGTGCCGTGATACTCGATCTCCTCGCGGATGGTCTTGGTGATCTCCGGCATGTTCTTCGGAAGCGGAGTGACGACCTTCAGGTGGTCCTCGCTCACGCCCAGACCACGGCAGATAGCCTCAAACTTGTTGGTACCGGCACTATCCTGACCACCCGTCATGGCGGTCGTGAGGTTGTCGGAGAGGATCACGACGATGTCGGAGTTCTCGTTGACCGCGTCGAGCAAGCCCGTCATGCCGCTATGGGTGAACGTAGAGTCGCCGATGACTGCCACGGCCGGCCATTGGCCAGCGTCGGCAGCACCCTTGGCCATGCCGATAGAGGCACCCATGTCCACGCAAGAGTGGATGGCCTTGAACGGGGGAAGGAAGCCGAGCGTGTAGCAGCCGATATCGCCAAAGACGCGGGCGTTGGGATACTCCTTCAAGACCTCGTTGAGGGCGGTATAGACGTCACGATGACCGCAACCCTTGCAGAACTGCGGCGGACGACTGGCCAAGTCGGGGCACGGCTCATACTCTTCGCCAGAGGGCAGACCAAGAGCCTGCTTCAGCTCGTCGGGAGACAACTCACCCGTGCGCGGCAGCTCGCCCGTGAGGCGACCCTTGATGACGGCATTACCATCCATGACACCACGCACCTGCTCCTCGATGAAGGGCTGGCCCTCCTCGACGATCAGGACGGAGTCACACTCGGCAGTCATGCGGCGCACCAACTCCTTCGGCAACGGATACTGAGAGACCTTCAGGACGGGATAGGGCACGCCATCGGGATAGCACTCGTTGAGGTAGTTGAAAGCAATACCGCTCGTGATGATACCCAGCGAGTGGTCCTTGCCGTCGATATACTTATTGAACGGGCTCTCCACGGCATCCTGCTCCAACTGAGCCTGCTGGCCTGTGACAACCACGTTGCGCTTGCGGGCAAAGGCGGGAAGCAACACCCAGTCGCTGGCCTTGGCCTCATAGTTCAGGGGGTTCTGCTCACGCGGCGTCTCCGTGATATTGACCACGGCACGTGAGTGGGCCATACGCGTGGTGACGCGCATCAGCACGGGCAGGTGCATCTTCTCCGAATAGTCGTAGGCCACGGCCATCATGTCGTAAGCCTCCTGCTGGTTGCTCGGCTCGAAAGTCGGGATCATGGCAAACTTGCCATAGAAACGCGTGTCCTGCTCGTCCTGTGAGGAGTGCATAGAGGGGTCGTCGGCCACCAAGATGACGATACCACCATTGGCGCCTGTGATGGCGGAGTTGACAAACGGGTCGGCAGCCACGTTCAAACCCACATGCTTCATGCAGACCAACGCACGCTTGCCCATATAAGACATACCCAGAGCCTGCTCCATAGCCGTCTTCTCGTTGGTTGCCCAACGACGATGGACGTTGCGGTCCTTCGCAAGCTGAGAATTCTGGATGTACTCTGTGATCTCGGTAGAGGGAGTGCCTGGGTAGGCATAGACACCACTCAGTCCGGCATCCAATGCTCCTTGGGCGATAGCCTCGTCGCCTAAAAGTAGTTTTTTCATCTGATTTCGGTTTTTATAAATATTTAATTCTGTTCCTTACTAAATTAGGAGAAGCCAGGCTCCGCAAGCGGGCCGACCTTCTCCTAATCTATATTCACTCGTTTAAAGATTCTCGCAGAACCACTCTGCTACCTGGCGCAGCAAATGATTGCGGGTGTTGCCACCATAGATACTGTGATTGCGGTTGGTATAAATGTTCTCCTTGAAGTCCTTGTCCGCCTGCACAAGTGCCTCGGAATACTCGAAGACATTCTGCGGATGGACGTTGTCGTCGGCCAAGCCGTGGCAGAGCAGCAGACGGCCGTGGAGGTTCTTGGCGCGTACCAACGGATTGAGCGCATAGCCCGTGGGGTTCTCCTGCGGCGTTCTCATGAAGCGCTCGGTATAGATGCTATCGTAGAAACGCCAGTTGGTGGGCGGAGCGATCGACACGCCTGCCTTGAAGACCGGACGGCCCTCGCTCATGCTCATCAGGGTGCAGAAGCCACCATAGCTCCATCCCCAGATGCCGATACGCGTGGCGTCGATGTAGTCCTGCTTGCCAAGCCAGATGGCTGCCTCCACCTGGTCCTTTGACTCCAGGTCGCCGATGTTCAGGTAGGTGCACTTCTCAAACTCGGCACCACGTCCGCCCGTTCCGCGACCATCAACGCTCACGATGATGTAACCCTTCTGGGTGAGGTAGTAGTCGAAGAGACCACCATTGCCCATCGAACCAATGCTCCAGCTGTCCGTCACCTGCTGGCTGCCGGGACCGCTATACTGGTGCATGATGACCGGGTATTTCTTGGTAGGATCGAAGTCGGCAGGCTTGATCATCCAGCCGTTGAGGGAGACACCCTCGGAAGTAGTGAAGGTGAAGAACTCCTTTTTGGTCGGCTCAAACTGGGCCAAATCCTGCGTGAGCTTGTCGTTGTTGAGCACCTCGCGTACCACCTTGCCCTTGCGGTCCGAGATCGTATAGACGTAGGGGTGGTTGGCGTCGCTCCAGCAGTTGAGGAAGTAGCGGTAGTCGCCCGAGAAGGTGGCGTCGTTCCATCCTTCCGTGCCCGCGAGGGCGGTCACACGGCCCTTCTTGTCGGCCACGTAGATCTCGCGTTGCATGGGCGAGCGGCGAGCAGCCTGGAAGTAAGTGTTGCCCGTGGCGGCATCATAACCGTAGATGGCCGTCACGTCGTAGTCGCCCTTCTCGATCTGGCGCAGGAGTTTTCCCTCCTTATTATAAAGGTAGAGGTGCAGATGGCCGTCGCGGTCGGAAGGCACGAGGATGTAGTCCTTCATGATGGCAATATCGCCCATGGCCTCGCTCTTGACATACTTCTCCACGCTCTCCTCCAGCAAGAGGCTCGTCTCGCCCGTCGTGGTGTTGGCGTTGTAGAGTCGGAGGCAGTCCTGGTGGCGGTTCATCGTGTAGAGGATGATGCGGCCTGCGTCGGCCGTCGTCTTGATGCGGGGGATGTATCCATCAGCATCCAGCGGCAGGTTGTACTGCTTCGTGCTACCATTGTCGAGGTTATAGACCCAAGCCGTGACCTTGGAGTTGTCCTCTCCCGGCTTCGGATACTTATAGCTATACTCGCCCGGATAGACCTTATACTGCTCGTTGGTCGGATACATGCCGGCAAATATCTGGAGCGAATAGGTCTTCACGCCACTCTCGTCGTAGCGGATCCAGCTCAGCGTGCGGCTGTCTGCGCTCCATGCGATGGCGTTGTTGAATCCAAACTCCTCCTCGTTCACCCAGTCGGGGATACCGTTGATGACCTCGTTGAACTTGCCATCGGTCGTGACCTGGCGCTCCGTCGTGCCATCGGTAATGAAGATGTTGTTCTTTCTCACGAAGGCGATCTTCTTACCATCAGGCGAGAAGGTCGGGATCTGCTGGGCTCCGTTCTTCGAGAGTTTGCGAAGCTCCTTGCTCTGGATGTCATAGACATAGAAGTCGGCAGTATAGGAGCGACGGTAGATAGCCCGGTAGTTGGTCTCGATGAGCAGATGCTGTCCGTCGTCGGCCATCTGGTAGCCGTCAAAGTTCTTGATCTGCTCGCCCTTCGTATCGTCGAGATCGAAGAGCACACCCGTCTCCTGACCTGTGACGAAGGAGTACCTCACCACCTTCTTGCGGTCGGCAGAGATTTGTGCATACTCGGAAGTACCCTTGATTGGACGCACGCCAGAGATTCTCTTGGCGACGTACTTCCAGCCCGTGACATCTTTCAACGAAAGAGGCTCCCCGGCAAGCACCTGTACTGCTGTCGAGAGCAAGAGAGCACACGCGATAAAAATGCTTTTCATTTTGTTCTTTAAATCTGTTCGAGTTTGGGTGGAGGCTTTCCGGCCTACCACTTGTTCATATTTTCTTTCCCGTGATGGGTTTCGTTTTGCCACCAGTTCCCGACAAAGCGGGGCCTTTAGTTATTTTCCGCAAAGGTAGGGATAATTATCTAAACTTGCAAAATATTTAGGAAATATTAGCGCAAGCCGCTATTTGGTAACGAGCACACCTTGAGCCCAAACCATGTATCATGGGTCGAAAGCTCGTCAAAAGAGGGAGAAACGGCTATTTGCCGACCTTAAACTGACTGAAATCAGTCATTTCGATCAGCTCCAAATAGGACGAATGGGGATGATGGCGCATATAGTGCTCGATGGCGCAGACATACTTCGTCTTGTAGAAGCGGGTGCCCATCAGCTGGTTGACCACCCATTGGAGCTTGGCCATGTGGAGGTCGCGCTCGATCTGCGGGCGCATCTCAAACTTGTCGATCTGAAACTCGCTCAGCAAGAAGAAGGTGAGGCAGTCTGGCAGGATGTTCTGGCGGTTCATCTGGCGGCGTTGCTGCTCCGAGTAGTAGCGCTTATAGACCGGGTAGTTCTCACCCAGATACTTGTCGAGCGAGATACCGATCATGCCGTTGCCCACAACCACGCTTTGGTCCAAAGCAGAGATCTGCGTATAGATGCGGGGCACACGGATATCAGGGAATGCCTTCTTGAGTCGCGTGAAAGCGTGGCTGAAACCCGTATTCAGATCGTCGATGTCGGCATACTCGGCCTCCACGTCGGCAATGATACTTTGCAGGATCGTGTCCTGGTAGAACTTGAGCAACTTTGAATTGATGCTGGGGTCGGTGGCGTCGCCTACCTTCACGACATCCTCGATGAGCGTGCGCGTCTCGATAGGATACTCCGTGTTCATCTCCTGCAATGCCGAGAAGTCGCCCGTGGTGAGGTAGCGATACTCCAACTGGTCGTAGCGCGCGATGCTCACCAAGGGTTGCGTAGCAGCAGAGTCCTCGGGCATCAGCTTAAACTGACACCCGACACACGCTACCAGCAGCGACATCATTATATAAACTATTTTCTTAGACAATGCAATTTCCTTTCTTCAACACCTATATAACGCTGCAAATGTACTAAAAATTATTTAGACCACCAAATAATGCGCTAAAATATGTTTAATTTCCCTTATTTTTGCAATTCAAAAGGGATATAGGGGTGATCGAGGGCAGACAAAAGGGCCTCACCAGACGATCCGCGATCCATGCAGAGGCAGACGCAGCCACGGGCTCAGTTTCCTCCTCCCTGGTCCCCAAATCGTCTCCCATGCACATTTTCTCCTTATTATAGTAGGTATTTGAATATCTTTTTCGTACTTTTGCAAACAGTAAACAATTACCTACACAAATATGAAACTTCTACGATTAGCAGTATTCTGGCTTTGTGCTACCTGCTCCCTGGTCGCCATGGGGCAGCGATACACGCAGTATGTCAATCCGCTGATAGGCACGGGCGGCCACGGCCATGTGTTCCTGGGTGCCAATGTTCCCTTCGGCTATGTGCAGTTGGGCCCGACCGAGCCCACCCGGGGATGGGACTGGTGCTCCGGCTACCATGCCAGCGACTCCATCATCGTCGGCTTCGGCCACCAGCACCTCTCGGGCACGGGTATCGGCGAACTGGGCGACGTGGCCTTCCTGCCCGTGAGCTGCTGCAAGCAGACCGAGGTGAAGTTTGCGCACGAGAGCGAGAATGTCGCCCCAGGCTACTATAGCGTGAAACTCAAAGACCCCAACGTGCTGGTGGAACTGACCGCCACGCAACGGGCGGGATTCCAACGCTACACCACGGGAGCCGACGTGCGACGGGGCATGGTGCGCCTCGACCTTCACCAGGGCATCGGATGGGACAAGATGTCGAAGGCCAAGTATCGCCAGGTCGATGACCGCACGGTCTGTGGCTACCGCGAATCGACTGGATGGGCGCGCCACCAATACACGTTCTTCTATGCGGAGTTCAACAAGCCCATCAAACTGAAGCGCGACCAAGACTCGATCGTCGTCTTCACCTATGAGCCCGACAGCACGCCATTGCTCATCAAGACGGGTCTCTCGGCCGTGAGCGAGGACAACGCCCGCGAGAACCTCCACAAGGAGATACCGGGCTGGGACTTCAATGCCGTCGTTCGCCAGGCCGACGAGGCTTGGGAGAAACAGCTCTCCCGCGTGCAGATCAAAACCGACGACGAGGATGCGCGCACGATATTCTATACCGCGCTCTACCATACGATGACTGCCCCGTCCGTCTTCTGCGACGTCAACGGCCAGTATCGTGGCGCCGACCTGCAGGTACACGAGGGCCAATTCACCAACTATACGACCTTCTCGCTTTGGGACACCTACCGCGCTGCCCATCCCTTGATGACCATCCTGCATCCCGAGATGCTTGCCGACATAGGCGAGACCTTCGTCAACATCTACCAGCAGCAAGGCAAGCTCCCCGTGTGGCACCTCATGGGCAATGAGACCAACTGCATGATTGGCAACCCTGGCGTGCCCGTGCTCGCCGACCTCGTTCTCAAGGGCTTTATTGCTGACAAGCGAGGGGCCTACGAGGCGATGAAGGCATCGGCCATGCTCGACGAGCGTGGAATGGCGTCGCTGAAGCGCAACAACTACGTCGCCTTCGACGAGGACCCGGAGAACGAGACGGTTGCCAAGACGCTCGAATATGCGCTTGCCGACGCTTGTATCGCCCAGGTGGCAAAGTCGCTGGGCGAGAAGAAGGACTACAAGTACTTTCTCCATCGCAGCCAGTCGTACCGCAACGTCTTCGACAAGCGGGTGGGCTTCATGCGCGGCCGCGACTCGAAGGGCAACTGGCGCGAGCCGTTCAATCCCTTCCATGCTGTCCATCGCATGGACGACTATACCGAGGGCAACGCCTGGCAATATACATGGCTCGTGCCCCACGACGTGCACGGACTGATCGACTGCTTTGGCGGCGAGAAGCCCTTCGTCACCAAACTCGACTCGCTCTTCTTCGTCACGGGCGACATGGGTGCGGAGGCTTCCCCCGACATCTCGGGCCTCATCGGGCAGTATGCCCACGGCAACGAGCCGAGCCACCACGTCCTCTATATGTACAACTATGCGGGTGAGCCCTGGAAGGGACAGAAGCTCATCCGCCAGGTCTTCGACGAGATGTACAAGAATGCCGAGGACGGACTCTCGGGCAATGAGGACGTAGGCCAGATGTCGGCCTGGTACGTCACCTCCACGCTTGGCCTCTACCAGGTGGAGCCGGCCGGAGGCAAGTATGTCTTCGGGTCGCCGCTCTTCGACGAGGCGACCGTGCAGCTTCCCGAGGGCAAGACCTTCACGGTAAAGGCGCTCGACAACTCGCCCGAGAACGTGTATGTGCAGAGCGTACGCTGGAACGGCAAGCCCTACACGAAGTCCTACCTATATTATAAGGACATCATGGGCGGCGGCACCCTGGAGTTCACCATGGGTCCGAACCCCTCGAAGTTTGGAACAGCTAAGAAGGACAGACCATGACCGACGAGAGAAACATACCAAGTAGGAAGGTGAGCCCCGTAGCCTGGGTGCCCACCCTCTACTTCGCCATGGGCATGCCCTTTGTGGTTCTGAACATGGTCTGCACGCTCATGTACAAAGGCATGGGGGTGAGCGACGCGCAGATAGCCTTCTGGACCTCGCTCATCATGCTGCCGTGGACGCTGAAACCTCTGTGGAGTCCGTTCCTGGAGATGTACAAGACGAAGAAGTTCTTCGTTGTCCTGACCCAATTGGTCTCCGGCATCGGCTTCGCCTTGGTGGCCTTCGCGCTCCACCTGCCCGACTTCTTCGCCATCACGATCGCCATCCTGGCGGTCATAGCACTAAGCGGGGCTACCCACGACATCGCCGCCGACGGCACCTACATGAGCGTCCTCTCCAAGGAGGAGCAGGCCAAATGGATCGGCTGGCAGGGAGCGTTCTACAATATCGCCAAGATCGCCGCCACGGGTGGCCTCGTCTATCTGGCGGGCGTCTTCATCAAGCACTTCGGGGTGACTACCGCCTGGATGGTGATCATGCTCATCATCGCCGTCATCATGTGCGCCCTAGGCCTCTACCACATCTTCATCCTCCCCGCCACGTCCAATGCCACCAGCGCGGAGGACAAAAACCTCGGGGAGGCCCTGCGCGAGCTGTGGAATGTCTTTGCCGACTTCTTCAAGAAGAAGCACATCGTCTATTACCTGTTCTTCATCATCCTCTATCGCTTCTGCGAGGGATTCGTGATGAAGATCGTGCCCCTTTTCCTCAAGGCGCCACGCACGGAGCAGGGCCTGGGACTGAGCGAGCAGGAGATCGGCCTCTGCTACGGCACGTTCGGAGCAGCCGCCTTCGTCATCGGAAGCATCCTGGCAGGCTACTATATCGCCCACCGCGGACTGCAGAAGAGTCTCTTCCAACTCGCCCTGGTGTTCAACCTGCCCTTCGTGGCCTACACTTTCCTCGCCATCTACCAGCCGACGAGCGTCGTGCTTATTGGATCGGCCATCACGCTGGAATACTTCGGCTATGGATTCGGCTTTGTCGGACTGACGCTCTTCATGATGCAGCAGATAGCGCCGGGCAAGCACCAGATGAGCCACTACGCCTTTGCCTCGGGCATCATGAACCTGGGCGTCATGCTTCCAGGCATGCTCAGCGGCTACCTCAGCGACGCCCTGGGCTACCGCACCTTCTTCCTCGTGGTGCTCCTGTGCGCCATCCCCGCACTCCTCATCACCTGGTTCGTGCCGTTCACCTATCCTGAGCCCAAGAAATAAGAGGGAAAGCGTGGGTGCGCCACCCTCCCTTTGGACAACGGGTGCGCCCACCTCTCATAGTCGCCAACAACAACTGACCAATAACAAACAAGAAGAATATGAGCAAACTCATCATCGAGGGCAACGCCCTCCCCAATATGCCGTGGCAAGACCGCCCTACCGACAGCAACGCCCCCATGTGGCGCTACTCGGAAAACCCGATCATCCCGCGCGACTTGCTCCCCACGAGCAATAGTATCTTCAATTCTGCCGTCGTACCTTTCGGCAATCGCTTCGCGGGCGTGTTCCGTTGCGACGACACCAACCGCCGCATGGTGCTCCACGTGGGCTTCTCCGACGACGGCCTCCATTGGGACATCGACCCCAACCCGCTCCGCTTCGAGTGTGAGGACAAAGAGATAGGCGAGTGGGTCTATGGCTACGACCCGCGCGTCACCTTCATCGAAGACCGCTACTACGTCACCTGGTGCAACGGCTATCATGGCCCGACCATCGGCGTGGCGTGGACGAAGGACTTCAAGACGTTCCACCAACTGGAGAACGCCTTTCTGCCCTACAACCGCAACGGCGTGCTCTTCCCCCGAAAGATCAACGGTCGCTTTGCGATGCTCTCCCGCCCGTCCGACACGGGACACACGCCTTTTGGCGACATCTTCTATAGCGAGTCGCCCGACATGGAGTTTTGGGGTCGCCACCGCCACGTGATGGCTCCCGCAGCCTTCGAGAAGAGTGCATGGCAATGCATGAAGATTGGTGCAGGTCCCATCCCCATCGAGACGAGCGAGGGATGGCTGCTGTTCTATCATGGCGTGCTCCATAGCTGCAATGGCTACGTCTATAGTTTCGGCACGGCGCTCCTCGACCGCGACGAGCCCTGGAAGCCTATCTACCGAAGTGGCCCCTACCTCATCTCGCCGCAGAAACTCTACGAGTGTGTGGGCGACGTGCCCAACGTCTGCTTCCCCTGTGCCGAGCTCCACGACCCTGCCACAGGACGCGTGGCGGTCTATTACGGTTGCGCAGATACCGTGACGGGCATCGCCTTCGGCTACATCCCCGAAATCCTGGAGTGGACACGCAAGACGAGCATCATCTGATATATTATATATATAAGGTATAATGCATGGACCGGGACTTTTTCTGATGATTCTCAGAAAGGGTCTCGGTCTGTTCTTTGAAAGGGCAATCCCCAAAAGCGCAAGACGCCCCAATGCACAGACTTCTCAGAAAAAACTCGGATTTCCATCAAGCATGGGATTCTTCGCATCCCGAAGCGATCCCGAAAGCATCCCGAAGGAATAGGCACAAAAAAAGCGACCCAACAAGGAGTCGCTCGAAACTTATAAAGAAGTCGGGATGACTGGACTCGAACCAGCGACCACCGGTCCCCCAGACCGGCATTCTAAACCTACTGAACTACATCCCGTTTTCTGTTTAGCGGGTGCAAAAGTACTAAGATTTTTGAAACCTGCAAAACTTTTCGGGCTTTTTTTGCCGTTTCGCCCTAAAAATAGTACCTTTGCGGGTGAGTAAGGACCCAAACAAGGCTTAAAATGCATTACATCATAGATCCTCCCCATGTTCTCCAAGCGGATGTCAACTTGCCCGCTTCGAAGAGTATCAGCAACCGCGCCCTCATCATCCAGGCACTTACGCCTGGCGCGCCGACACCGTTCAATCTGTCCGACTGCGATGACACCCGGGTGCTCAAGGACGCCTTGCGCCTCCTCCCCTCCCACATCGATATTGGACCGGCAGGCACGGCAATGCGCTTCCTCACCGCCTACCTGGCCATCACGCCCGGAGAGCACACCCTCACCGGTTCGGAGCGGATGCGCCAGCGCCCCATCGGCCAACTGGTCGATGCGCTCCGGTTGCTTGGTGCCGAGATCGCCTATGAGGGCGAGGAGGGCTTTCCCCCGCTGAGAATTACCGGCAAGCCCATCATGGGTGGCAAGATAGAGATGGCGGGCGACATCAGTTCACAGTTCGTCACGGCCCTGCTGCTCATCGCCCCTGTCATGGAGAAGGGACTTACCCTCCATCTGCAGGGCCGCATCATCTCCCGTCCCTATATCGACATGACGCTCCAGGTGATGCGAAGCTATGGCGCGGACGTGGAGTGGATGGACCAAAGTGCCATCACGGTACGCCCACGCCCCTACCAGCCCACGGAATATACGGTAGAGAACGATTGGACCTCGGCCTCCTATTGGTATGAACTGATGGCTCTCTTTGGCAGAGGCGACACCTCCGTGCGCCTCAACGGACTCCTCGCCCACTCTCCACAGGGCGACACGGCAGTCAAGTACATCTTCAGCCTGCTGGGCATCCGCACCACCCTCTCCAAGGAGAAGGAGGGAAGACTGGAGACGGCAGACCTGCATTACCGCAGGATGCGACTGCCTCTCCTCGAATACGACTTCACTGGCCAACCCGACCTGGCACAGTCCGTGGTGGCTACCTGCGTGGCTTTGGGCACCCACTTCCGCTTCACGGGCCTTTCGACGCTCCGCATCAAGGAGACCGACCGTCTCGCAGCCATCGTCAGCGAGATGCGGAAGCTCGGCTACGACCTCCAGGCGACCGACGAGGACGCGCTGATATGGAACGGCGCACAATGCCAGCCCGACACCTTCCCCGTCATCGACACCCACAAGGACCACCGCATGGCCATGGCCTTCGCCCCCTTGGCCATCCGCTTCCCGGGACTTCGCATCCACCATCCCGAGGTAGTGTCGAAGTCCTACCCCAGCTATTGGGACGAGCTGGAGCGGGCCGGTTTCACCATCACCCCCGCCCAGCCATCCTAAACACCTGCCTATCATGAACCTACTACTCATCACCCTCGGGTCGCTGGCCCTCCTGGCCCTCGTCGCCGCCCTCGTCTCCAAACTCACCAAGGGCAGCAACGATGCCGTCCAGCCGACCCATGGCGACTGTTCCACCTGTAGCGGCGAGGACGACCGTTGCGAACAGGTGTGCTATATGGAGGCCGCTACCCGCGACGTCGAGTATTATGACGACGAGGAGCTTGACCAGTACAAGGGGCGCCCGTCCGATAGTTACAACGACGACGAGGTACAACACTTCGCCGACGTGCTCTTCTCCCTGCGTCCCGAAGATGCGAGAGGATGGGCACGGAGCCTCAGCCTACGCGAGATCAACCTGCCCGACGCGCTCAAGGACGACCTCTTTGCGCTCATTGAAGGATGAAATATCGCAAGAAAAAGGCAATAAAACGACCCGTAAAAGAGTTTATTAAGCGTGAAGAAGAATTATACGCTATATAGTATCGGCGCACTACTGGCCATCATCGTCTTGGTCCTTAGTGGCTGCTCGACCCAGAAGAACACCGCCAAGACCCGTTGGTGGCGGGCGTTCAATGCACGCTATAATACCTATTATAATGGCAAACTGGCCTACATCGACGCCTGTCTGGAAAAGGAGAAAGGCAACAAGGACAACTTCACGGAGATGATCCCGCTCTATACGGTGGGCAACAAAGGCAGCCGCGAACTGGGCAAGGGCAACTACGACCGGGCGATAGAAAAGTCGAAGAAAGCCATCGCGCGCAACAGCATCAAGCGCAAGCCCGAATGGAACAAGTCGAGACGCAAGACGGAGAAGGACATCGAGTGGCTCAGCCGCAAAGAGTACAACCCCTTCCTTTGGAAAGCATGGCTGCTCATGGGCCGCTCCCAGTTTCACAAGGGATCGTTTGACGAGGCCGCGGCGACCTTCGCCTACATGTCGAGAATCTACAAGACGCAGCCCGCCATCTACGGCAAGGCGCGGGCATGGCTTGCCAAATGCTACATCGAGCAGGACTGGCTCTATGATGCCGAGGACGTGATCCGCAACATGAAGCGCGACAGCATCGACTGGAGGGCCGCCAAGGAGTGGGACTATACCTTTGCCGACTACTATATCCACACGGGCGAACTGGAGAAGGCCGTCCCCTACCTGCGCAAAGTCATCAAGCACGAGATGAGAAAGAAGCAGAAAGCGCGCGAATGGTATCTGATGGGACAGATCCAGGCGGCCTTGGGCCATCATACCGAAGCGTACAAGGCGTTTCGCAAGGTCGTCGCCCAGAACCCTCCCTACGAGTTGGAATTCAACGCCCGCATCGCCATGACGGAGGTGATGGCGAAGGGAAAGGCGAAGCAGATGATCGGCAAACTGCGCCGCATGGCTGCCTCGGACAAGAACAAGGAATACCTCGACCAGGTATATTACGCCATGGGCAATATCTACCTGGCACAGCAAGACACCATGAAGGCCATCGACGCCTACGAGAAGGGCAACACCAAGGCCACGCGTAGTGGCGTGGAGAAGGGTGTGCTGCTGCTCCACCTCGGCGACCTCTACTGGGAGATGCAGAAGTATAGCGACGCCCGTCGCTGCTATGGCGAGGCCATCGGCCTGCTCGACAAAGACCGCAAAGACTACGAGGCGCTTTCGGAACGTTCGAAGGTGCTCGACAAATTGGCGCCTTATACTGACGCCATCCACCTCCAGGACTCCTTGCAGTATCTTGCCCAATGTCCGGAGGCGGAGCGCAATGCAGCCATCGACCGCGTGATCGACGCCCTGAAGAAGAAGGAGAAAGAAGAGAGAGACCGATTGGCGGAGCAAGAAGCAGCCCAGCGACAGGGTGAGGGTCAGAACATGGAGACCAACCGTGGTCGCATGCCCAACCCTGCACAGGACAACAACCGCGATGCCGTCTGGTATTTCTATAATGTACAGGCGGTCTCCCAGGGTAAATCACAGTTTGAGCGACTCTGGGGCAAGCGCGAGAATGCCGACGACTGGCAGCGCAACAACAAGACCGTCGTCGGCAGCATTGGCTCGGGTATCGACGACGAGGAACTGACCGACGAGCAGCGCGACTCCATCGAGGCGGCAGAACTGGCCCAGGACTCGCTGCAGCAAGTGGCCGACAGCGCCCAGAACGACCCCCACAAGCGGGAGTACTACCTGGCACAAATACCCTTCACGCCCGAACAGCTTGCCGCCAGCAACCTGCTGCTGGAGGACGGCCTTCACCACGCTGGCGTCATCTTCAAGGACGAGCTGGACAACCTGCCCTTGGCCGAGAAGCACCTGCGCAGACTGACGGACCACTACCGCGACTACGAGCATATCGACGAGACGTACTATCATCTCTTCCTGCTCTACTCCCGGCTCAAGCAGCCTGCCACGGCCGAAAACTATGTCGATAGCCTCAAGGCGCGGTTCCCCGACAGTCAATGGACGACGCTGCTCACAGACCCATACTTTGTGGAGAACGCAAAGTTTGGCAAGCATATCGAAGACTCACTCTATGCGGCCACCTACGAGGCGTTCAAGAAAGACCGCTTCGACGAAGTGGCTGCCAACGCCAGCATCAGCGAGACGCGATTCCCATTGGGCGCAAACCGCGACAAATTCCTGTTCATCAGCGGACTGAGCCGTCTCAACGACGGTGACGCCGAGGGATGTGTCAGCAATATGAAGCAGGTCGTGGAGAAATATCCGCGAAGTCGCATCAGCGAGATGGCGGGCATGATCGTCAATGGCGTCAACCAGGGTAGGCAACTCCACGGCGGCAAGTTCGACTTAGGCGACATCTGGACGCGACGGGCCATCGTGCTCAACGATAGCGACAGCATCAAGCAGGTGAAGTTCACGCCCGATCGCGACATCGACTTCGTCTTCATGCTTGTCTATAGCCCCGACTCTCTCAATGAGAACAAACTGCTCTTCGAGATGGCGCGGTTCAACTTCACCAACTTCCTCGTGCGCAATTTTGAAATTCAGATTGAGGAAGTGGGGGGCATGAGACAGATGCGCCTCACAGGATTCCTCAACTTCGAGGAGGCCTACGAGTATGCGCGTCAGCTCTTCGCCAACCAGGCCGTCGTACGACAGACCAACGGCAAGGCGGTACCAATCATCATTAGTACGAAAAACGAGGAGTTGATCGGCAAGCCGTTCAGCTATAAGGACTACGAGGACTTCTATGCCCAGAACTTCAACAAGGTGGAACTGCCGAAGCGCAATACGCTCTTTGAGCCTGCGGACCTCAACGAACCGCGAGAGCCGGAGAAGGTACAACCCATCGGCATTCCCGAGGTGGACAACCAGCCCGTGACCAGCGAGGCGGGCGAAAACGAGGAGACATTGGAGGTGGAGGACGACACGCAGTTCATCCCCATCGAGGAACCGTCACAAGTGGTAACGGACACCACAGCCACAGAACCTGCCAAGAAGGACGAGCCGCAAGCCGATGCGCCTCAGACAGAACCAGCGGCTAAGGACGCTCCCACGGAGCCAAACTCCGAGACTGCCCCGCAAGGCGGCAACGAGGGCGGCAGTACGAATGAGGGTGAACCCAAGGAACCAGCCAAGGAGACGCCCCAGGAAGACGCCAAGGATGTGAACGTCCCCGAAGATAAGCCCACGGAGCAGCCTAAGGAACAACCTAAGGATCAACCTAAGGAACCAGCGAAGGAACCAGCGAAGGATCAGCCTTCGGCAGCCTCCAAGGATCAACCTAAGGAGCCTCAACAAGAGGACAACGAGGGCACGACCATTGCCGTGGATCCGACGGGCGAGCAACCAGCAGAGACCGACACTCAGGGCGACCTGATAGAGATCGCCCCCGAGGACGAATCGGCCAAGCCAGCCACCCAGCAGCCGGAGGAGGGCACCATCGTCATCCCCGACGAGCCAGAGACACCTCCTGCTCCTGCGGTTCAGCCACCAAGTCCCTCCACGCCGAAGACTGAGAAGCCTCAGCAGGATCGGCCTGCCACACAGCCGCAGAAGCCTGTCCAGGACCAGCCGCAAGGCAAGGAAGACGACGAGGATGAACCCGAGTTCTTCTTCGAGGGCGACACGCCGTCCAGTCCGACGAATAGCGAGGACAAGGAGACACTCGACGATGGCCTCGACGACGAGTATTACGAGTTGGATGGTTTCTAAGTATCCACCCGACTACTACTGAGTTCACCCCCAGAACTTCGCCACGAGGGTCCGAAGACCAAGCAGCACTTCATGACAAGGAGTGCCAAAACAGTATCAGGCCCCCATGGTGAGGAACAAAAAAATGATAGGAGAAAAGACAATGAACAATAATAACGGATTGCTTTTATGGGTCGATGACGAGATAGAGCTGCTGAAGGCCTACATCATCTTCCTCGAAAAGAAAGGCTACGAGGTCGTGACCGTCAGCAACGGAGCCGACGCCATCGACCAATGCCGCGCGCAGACCTTCGACCTGGTGCTCCTCGACGAGCAGATGCCGGGCCTGTCAGGTCTCGAGACGCTCCAGCGCATCAAGGAGATACAACCTGCCACGCCCATCGTCATGGTGACGAAGAGCGAGGAGGAGAACATCATGGAGCAGGCGATAGGATCGAAGATCGCCGACTACCTCATCAAGCCCGTCAATCCCAGTCAGATTCTTCTGACGCTCAAGAAGAACATCCACAGAAAGGAGATCGTCACCGAGGTGACGCAGACGGGCTACCAGCAGGACTACCAGCAGATCTCCATGCAGATCAGCGACAGTCGTTCCTTTGCCGACTGGGCCGAGGTCTATAAGCGGCTGGTGCGCTGGGAACTGGAACTGAGCAGCACGGAGAGCAACATGACGGACATGCTGAAGATGCAAAAGGAGGAGGCCAATATCGGGTTTGCCAAATACATCCAGCAGAACTACCTCGACTGGGTAGCCCCTCAGCAGCCAGCCCGCACAGACCGGTTTCAACTGCGTGGCCGCAAGGAGGAGAAGCCGGGTGCGTCGCGCCCCACGATGAGTCCCGACCTTTTCAAGCAGTTTGTCTTTCCAAGCATCGACCGTGGCGAGAAGGTCTTCCTGATCGTCATCGACAACTTCCGCTTCGACCAGTGGCGCGTGCTCTCCAGCGAGGTGGCCGACCTCTTCGACATCGACGAGCAAGTCTATCTCAGCATCCTTCCCACCGCCACGCAGTATGCCCGCAACGCCATCTTTAGCGGGTTGATGCCTCAACAGATAGCCGAGATGTTTCCAGAGCTGTGGGTCGATGAGGACGAGGAGGAGGGTAAGAACCTCAACGAGAAACCGCTCATCCAGACGCAGATCGACCGCTACCGCCGCCACGACAAGTTCTCTTACCACAAGATCAACGACTCGGCCGATTCGGACAAGTATCTCTCCCAGTTCAACAACCTCTACCAGAACGACTTCAACGTACTGGTCATCAACTTCATCGACATTCTCTCCCATGCACGCACGGAGATGAAGATGATACGCGAATTGGCCAACAACGAGAGCGCCTACCGCAGTATCACCCGCTCCTGGTTCCGCCACTCGGTACTGACCTACCTCCTGCGCCTGCTCTCGCAGAGCGACTACAAGGTCATCATCACCACCGACCATGGCAGCATCCGCACCACGAAGCCCGTGAAGATCGTCGGCGACCGCAACACCAACACCAACCTGCGCTACAAGTTGGGCAAGAACCTGAGCTACCACGGCAAGGACCTCTTCGTCATCAAGAATCCACACCAGGCTCAGCTCCCCGCCCCCAACCTCAGCACGGCCTATGTGTTTGCCACGGGCGACGCCTTCTTTGCCTACCCCAACAATTACAACTACTACGTGTCTTATTATAAGGACACATTCCAGCATGGCGGCATCTCGATGGAGGAGATGATCGTGCCCCTCATCACCCTGACGCCACGAAAACGATAATAGACAAAAACAAAGAAAGGAAAAGCAATATGAAGAAAGTGTATTTTGAACTCGAAAGCCTCGACAAGATCCACGAGGCCGCCCGCTACTTCCTCAACGCCGTGGGCGACGCCAACATCTTTGCCATCGACGGAGACATGGGGGTAGGTAAGACCACCTTCATCAAAGCCGTCTGCGAGGAACTGGGCGTCAAGGATGTCATCACCTCCCCCACCTTCTCATTGGTCAACGAATATACCGATGGCAAGGGTGAGCCGGTCTATCACTTCGACTTCTACCGCATCAAGAAGATAGCGGAGGTCTTTGACATAGGCGTAGAGCAATATTTTGACAGCGGGCACTACTGCTTCATCGAATGGCCGGATATCGTGGAATTCTTCCTGCCTGACGATGCGGTCCACCTTGAAATATATGAGCAGGAAGATGGTGCACGCCGCTTTATCATCAAGTGGTACTTTGTCGATTAGCAAGAGGCCAGAAGCTCCCTCGTCACTTATCCGAACCTCACAAGCCCGCCGAAAAGAAACTTTTGGCGGGCTTCGTCATTTTTCCTTGCCATATATTTGCGCAATTCGGCTTTTTTTTGTTACTTTGCAAATCAAAGGAATAATAACTAACTTACAGGAATTATGGAAGAGACACAACTGCTTTGTGGTCTGAAGCGCGAGGACTTTCAGACCACCATTGACGGCAAGAAGACCGATTTATATGTGCTCCGCAACAGTCAGGGCAACGAGGTGGCACTCACCAACTACGGAGGCGCCGTAGTAGCCATCATGATGCCGGACAAAGAGGGCAAGCACGCCAACATTATTCAGGGACACGACAGCATCAAGGGAGTCATGGAGTCTCCCGAGCCTTATCTCTCTACCCTCGTAGGACGCTACGCCAACCGCATCGCACGCGGACGCTTCCAGCTCCACGGCAAGGAGTATAATCTCGCCATCAACAACGGTCCCAACTGCCTCCACGGCGGCAAGCAGGGATTCAACGCCAAGGTATGGGACGCCACGCAGGTGAATCCTCACGCCGTGGTCATGAAATACACCAGTCCCTATGGCGAGGAGGGCTTCTCGGGTGAGGTAGTCGTCTGGGTGGCCTTCACCCTCACCGACGCCGACGAACTGGTTATCAAGTATCGCGCCACGACCAACAAGAAGACCGTCATCAACCTCACTCACCATGGTTTCTTCTCCCTCGCTGGCATCGCCAATCCTACCCCCACGATCGACAACGTCCTTTTGGAGGTCAACGCCGACCACTATCTGCCCATCGACGACACTTCCATCCCCACGGGCGAGATACGCCGGGTGGAGGGCACGCCCTTCGACTTCCGCACGATGAAGCCTGTGGCACAGGACATCGAGGCTGACGACGAGCAGCTGCGCCATGGAGCGGGCTACGACCATTGCTTTGTACTCAACAAGCACGAGGAGGGAGAGCTGACGCTTGCCGCCCGCGTGAAAGAGCCGACCAGCGGACGTACCATGACCGTCTATACCACCGAGCCGGGCGTACAACTCTATACGGACAACTGGGCCGACGGCTATCAGGGACAGCACGGAGCCACCTTCCCGCGTCGAAGCGCCATCTGCCTGGAGTGCCAGCACTTCCCCGACAGTCCCAACCATCCCTACTTCCCATCGGTAGTGCTCAACCCGGGTGAGGAATACACCCAGAAGACCATCTACCAGTTTGGCGTAGAGAAGTAAAGCATTCCCCACAGCCACCCAGGAGCCACCCCATCCCAAACGGCCGTGATACCGCGGCCCATCCATCTACCAAAGAAAGAATACAAAACAACAACACCGAAATGGAAAATTCCTCTAAAAAACAAGGAAATATCATCGCCATCCTGGCGATGGTCTTCCTGTTCGCCATGATTGCCTTCGTGACCAACCTCTGCTCGCCCATGGCCGTCATTCTCAAAAACAACTTCAACGTCTCCGAGTTTCTCTCGCAGGTGGGCAACTATGGCAACTTTGGCGCCTACTTAGTCATGGGTGTCCCCGCAGGTCTGCTCATCACAAAATTCGGCTACAAGAAGACGGCCTTGATGGCCCTTATCGTCGGCATTGTCGGTCTGCTTCTCCAGTGGGTCAGTGGGTCTGCCGGCTTCGTGGTCTATCTCATCGGCGCCTTCATTTCCGGCCTCTGCATGTGCATGCTCAACACCGTGGTCAATCCGATGCTCAACCTCCTCGGCGGAGGTGGCAACCGTGGCAACCAGCTTGTACAGATCGGTGGAGTATTCAACTCCGCCGCTGCCGTCTGTGTCTATATTCTCATGGGAGCCCTCATCGGCGATGCCAGCAAGGCCAAAGTCTCCGCAGCCACGCCGGCTCTGATGATTGCCCTCGCCATCTTCATCTTCGCTCTTGTGGTCATTTTCTTCACCAAGATCCAGGAGCCGCAACAACCGAAGCATGAAGCTACCCACGACCAGTACAGCTGCTACTCCTTCCGCCACTTCAAACTCGGCATGCTTGCCATTGCCGTCTATGGTGCCGTCGAGGTATGCCCGCCGACCTACATTCTCGCCTACCTGACCTCTGCCAAGGACGCCGTCAACCCAGGTCTTGGCATGGACGCTGGCTATGTGGGCACGCTCAGCGCGGTCTATTTCATCTTCATGCTCATCGGTCGTTTCATCGGCGGCATGGTGGGTGGCAAGGTATCACCCAAGGCAATGATCACTACCGTGAGTTTCGTGGCCATGGTCCTCGTGGCCGTGGGTATGCTGCTTCCCGTGGAGCAGACCATTCAGTTCCCGGGCATCGACTACGTCAAGATGTGCCTCATCTGGGGTGAGATTCCCGTAGGCATCTTCGCCTTCATGCTCATCGGCTTCTGCGCCTCCGTGATGTGGGGTGGCATCTTCAACCTCGCTACAGAGGGACTGGGCAAATACACGGCCAAGGCTTCGGGCGCATTCATGATGATGGTGGCTGGCTTTGCTGTTGTCATCGGCCTTCAGGGATTCGTTATCGACCTTACACACAACTACATCGGTAGCTTTGTCGTCGTCCTCCTCGCCGCAGCCTACATCTTCTACTACGCCCTCTGGGGCTCCAAGAATGTCAATACCGACATTCCTGTGGAGTAATGAGAAGAAATATCGTCATTAAAACCAATAAATTACACAAGCAAAAGATATGGACATAGAATTTGTGAGAAGCCGTTTTATCAAGCATTTCGATGGTAAGACAGGCAACATATACTTCTCGCCGGGTCGCATCAACCTCATCGGCGAGCACACGGACTACAACGGGGGCTTCGTTTTCCCTGGCGCCGTGGACAAGGGCATTATGGCCGAGGTGCGCCCCAATGGCCTCAACACCATCATGTGCTACTCCATCGACTTGAAGGATCGCGTGGAGTTCAAGGTGGACGATCCTGAGGGTCCGCGCGCCACGTGGGCACGCTTCATCTACGGCATGGTGCAGGAGTTTCGCAAGCTCGGCGTGGAGGTAAAGGGGTTCAATATCGCCTTTGCCGGCGACGTACCCCTTGGAGCGGGCATGAGTAGCTCGGCAGCCTTGGAGAGCTGCATCGGCTGCGCCCTCAACGACCTCTTTGCCGACAACAAGGTGTCGAAATGGGACATCGCCTTGGCGGGACAGGCCACAGAGCATAAGTACATCGGGGTCAACTGCGGCATCATGGACCAGTTTGCCAGCGTCTTCGGACAGGCTGGCAAGCTGATGCGTCTCGACTGCCGTAGCCGCGAGTTCGAGTACTTCCCCTTCGACCCGAAGGGATACCAGCTCGTATTGGTCAATTCCAAGGTGAAGCACGAACTGGTTGGAAGCCCGTACAACGACCGCCGCAGAAGTTGCGAGAATGTGGTCGCGGCCATCGCCGCCCAGTTCCCCGACCGCCACTTCGAGACGCTCCGCGACGCTGAATGGACCGACCTGGAGGCCGTCCGCAACAAGGTGAGCGAGGAGGACTACAGCCGTGCTCACTATGTGCTGGGCGAGAAGGCCCGCGTACTGGCTGTATGCGAAGCGCTCAACCAGGGCGACTACGAGACCGTAGGCCAGAAGATGTATGAGACTCATGACGGTCTGAGCAACGAGTATGACGTGAGCTGCGAAGAGCTCGACTTCCTCAATGACGTAGCCCGCGAGTGTGGCGTCACGGGATCCCGCATCATGGGCGGTGGCTTCGGCGGTTGCACCATCAACCTCGTCAAGGAAGAGCGCTACGACCACTTCGTCGAGGAAGTGACCAAACGCTTCGCTGCGAAGTATGGCCACGCACCCGAGGTCTATCCTGTCGTCATCAGCGACGGTTCCCACAAAGTCTGCTAAGGACCCGACGACATTGCCTCTTTGAATCCCCCGAAAGGGCGGGATTTCAAAGAGGACAGTATTTCAAAACGGGGTTGGCAAGCGATTTAATTCGCACTTGCCAACCCCGTTTTCATTTTCGGCGGTCTCTACCATTTATACATAGCGTGGCCGATTTGCAGAAATCGTTCTACATACGTTCTCCAGAATCTGATCAGTTATGGACGAGCGTACCGATAGCCTCTCCCGCCATCACCTTGGCGAGATTGCCATAGACATCCATGTTGAAGACATAGATGGGAAGATGGTTCTCCTTACACATCGTGGTGGCCGTGAGGTCCATGACCTTCAGGCCGCGGGTATAGATCTCGTCGTAGGTGATGTCGTCAAACTTCGTGGCTGTCGGGTCTTTCTCGGGGTCGGCGGTATAGATGCCATCCACGCGTGTACCTTTCAGCATCACATCTGCCTCGATCTCGATACCACGGAGCGACGAACCCGTATCGGTGGAGAAGTAGGGGCAACCCGTTCCTGCACCGAAGATGCAGACATAGCCAGCCTCCATGGCCTCGATGGCCTTCCACTTGCTATACAACTCGCCGATAGGCTCCATACGAATGGCTGTTAGCACCTTGTTTTTGACACCCAATGCACCGAGAGCAGAACTCAAGGCGAGCGAGTTGATGACGGTGGCACACATACCCATTTGGTCGCCCTTCACGCGGTCGAAGCCCTTCTGCGAACCCGACAGGCCGCGGAAGATATTGCCACCACCGATGACGATACCGATCTGGACACCCATCTCCTGCACTTCTTTAATCTGGCGCGCATAGTCCGCCAAACGCTCGGGGTCAATACCATACCCCTGCTTGCCCATCAGGCTCTCTCCAGAGAGCTTGAGCAGTATTCGTTTAAATCTTGCCATTGCTGATTATATTGATAAATATCTACTTTTATAATAAGTTACAATACCCCTCTATTGGGCTGCGGGGATCATAAACTCCACTTCTTTGAAGCTGTATTCGCGGATGCAGCCCTGCCGGTCGTGGAGCAACAGGCGCCCATCGTCTTCCACACCGAAGATGCGTCCCTCAAACTCACCCTCCTTGTCCCGGAAGCGATAATAGCCGTCGCGGTGGTAAAGGTTCATAAAATAGAGTTCGGAGATGTCTCCATAGGCTCCCTCACGGGTCAGTTCATAGTATTTCTTGAACGAGACGATGAGCTCTTGCAGCAGTTGCTCGCGATCCACGTCGTGTCCCACAATCTGTTTGAGTGACACGGGATTGGGCAAGGCGTCGGAGAAAGCGGTCTGATTGACATTCAGTCCGATGCCATAGACGCATTTTTTGAGACCTTGCGAACTGACCGCCGTCTCGATCAGCGTGCCACTCAACTTGCGGTCGTTCCAATAGATGTCGTTTGGCCACTTCAGGGTGATCCCCTCCGTATAGCCATCGAGCACCTCCTTGATAGCCAAGGCCCCAGCCTCAGAGAGGAGAAACTGCCGCCCCACGGGGATCCATGAGGGATGGATGAGGACGCTGAAGAGCAGGTTCATTCCTTCGGCAGACTCCCACCGGTTCGTCCCCTGCCCCCTTCCCGCCGTCTGATGATCAGCGGTGACGACCACCATATCCTCGTCTTCCGCAGCGGGTTGGTAGGTCCTGAGGTAGCTATTCGTGCTATCGACCTCGCCGAGGCGTACCACGGTCACGGGCTTCTCCTTCGGCTTGCGGCCCAGTTGGGCTTTGATTCGTGAAAAGATTTTCATGTTGTTGTGTTCGTTTACATCTGTGAGGCCCACATGACTACATCAATGGGACGTCCTCGACATGTCTGACTTGCGCCGTCTCTGCATGGGTTCCGACGATGGTGATGATGTCGAAGCGTATGCGGGAATGGACCTGATAGGTTTTCACAAAAGCATTGGTGGCAATGATGATCGACCGTATCTTCTGTGGCGTGACGGCCAGCGAGGCATCGCCAAAACGTTCGTTGCGCCGCGTCTTCACCTCCACGATCACCAGGAGGTCTTCGTCCTCCTTCTGTGCGATGAGGTCAAGGTCGCGATGTCCACAATGCCAGTCGCGAAAGAGTATCTTGAAGCCTTGACGCTCCAAGTGGCGGGCAGCCAATTCTTCGCCCCAACGTCCCAATTCATTGTGCGCAGCCATACCGTGTCCTATTCGTTTGTTCGCTAATCATCGCACAAATTTACGAATTTAATTCGAATCCTCGGCCATCCTAAGGGCTTTTTTCCTGGTTCTATAGGAAATTGAGGGAAGGAGGTGGCCCGTGGTGCCTCAAGACGAGGTGGTTGACATCCTTCGATAGTGCCGCTCTGTCCGTCCTTACCGTACCAGCGAGCAAAGAAACGGCGCGTTTTCTTCCATAATCGGAAAAGAATTTGTAATTTCGCAATCTGATTGAAGAACTTGACTGTATGCAAGAAAAAAAGACATATACCTTTGAGGAGGCCTACGAGGCCACCTTGAACTATTTCGACGGCGACGCACTCGCTGCCCGCGTCTGGGTGAGCAAGTACGCCATGAAGGACGGGATGGGTCATATCTATGAGCAGACTCCCACCGACATGCACTGGCGCATCGCCCACGAGATAGCCAGGATAGAGACCAACTACCCCCACCCCCTCACGGCCGAGGAGGTATTCGCCCTTCTCGACCACTTCCGATACATCATTCCCGCGGGCAGCCCGATGACGGGCATCGGCAATGACCATCAGATTGCCTCGCTCTCCAACTGCTTCGTCATCGGTATCGACGGCGACGCCGACTCCTACGGGGCCATCATGCGACTCGACGAGGAGCAGGTGCAACTCATGAAGCGGCGCGGAGGCGTAGGCCACGACTTGAGCCAGATCCGTCCCAAGGGCACTCCTGTCAACAACTCCGCCCTCACCTCGACGGGACTGGTGCCGTTCATGGAACGCTTCAGCAATTCCACAAGGGAGGTGGCGCAGGACGGAAGACGGGGCGCACTGATGCTCTCGGTCTCCATCAAGCACCCCGACGCGGGGGCTTTCATCGATGCCAAGATGGAGGAGGGCAAGGTGACGGGGGCCAATGTCAGCGTCAGGATCAGCGACGAGTTTATGCGGGCAGCCGCAGAGAATGGTTACTTCACACAGCAGTTTCCTGTCGACAGCGACCACCCATGGGTCCGCAAGGAAATATCGGCACGCAAACTATGGGAGAAAATCGTCCACAACGCCTGGAAGAGCGCGGAGCCCGGTGTACTGTTTTGGGACACGATCATCCGGGAGAGCATCCCCGACTGCTATGCGGACCTGGGATTCCGGACGACCAGCACCAACCCCTGCGGCGAGATACCACTCTGTCCCTACGACAGTTGCCGTCTGCTCGCACTCAACCTCTACTCCTACGTCCTCAACCCCTTCACTTCCGAGGCGCATTTCGACTTCGACACCTTCAGCCGACATGCTCAAATGGCCCAGCGCATCATGGACGACATCGTAGATTTGGAACTGGAGAAGATCGACGGCATCATCGCCAAGATAGACAGCGACCCACAGGCAGAGGACGTGAAGTATGCCGAGCGTCGCCTCTGGGAGAAGATCAAGGAAAAGACGGCCATGGGACGACGCACGGGCGTGGGCATCACTGCCGAGGGCGACATGCTGGCCGCCTTGGGACTGCGCTATGGCACGCAGGAGGCCACCGACTTTGCCGTCAAGGTGCAGCGCACACTGGCGTTGAACGCCTACCGTGCGTCGGTGACGATGGCGCAGGAACGAGGTGCTTTTGCCATCTACGACGCCCAGCGCGAGACGGGCAACCCATTCATCCAGCGCATCAAGGAGGCCGACGGAGCCCTCTACGACGACATGGTACGCTTCGGCCGACGCAACATCGCGTGCTTGACCATTGCTCCCACGGGCACCATATCGCTGATGACGCAGACCACGAGTGGCATAGAACCGGTCTTCATGCCTGTCTATAAGCGTCGGCGCAAGGTCAATCCCAACGACGCCGACGTGCGTGTGGATTATGTTGACGAGGTCGGTGACGCATTTGAGGAGTATATCGTCTATCACCAGAAGTTTCAGAAGTGGATGACCATAGCTGGGATCGATCCTACCCTTCCCTATTCGCAGGAGGAACTCGACGCCCTGGTGGCTCGTTCTCCTTACTACAAGGCCACGGCCAACGACGTCGATTGGTTGATGAAAGTGCGGATGCAGGGGGCTATCCAGAAGTGGGTGGACCATAGCATCTCCGTGACGGTCAACCTGCCCAGTGGCGTCGATGAGGCATTGGTCAACCAACTCTATATGGAGGCTTGGCAGAGTGGCTGCAAAGGGTGCACCATCTACCGCGACGGCAGCCGGTCGGGGGTGATGCTCTCGGTATCAAAGAAGAACAAGGAGGATGCGCAGGACGGCGAAGCCAAGGACTTGCGACAGGCTACGGAGATCAGAAAACCGGTCTTCCAGCAACCACCCGTGCTCGAAACGAGACCGAAGGAACTGGACTGCGACGTGGTGCGCTTCCAGAACAACAAGGAGAAATGGGTGGCCTTCGTCGGACTGGTAGATGGACGCCCCTACGAGATCTTCACCGGACTGCAGGATGACGAGGAAGGCATCGTATTGCCCAAGACGGTCACGAAGGGCAAGATCATCAAGCAGACCAACCCCGACGGCACCCACCGCTACGATTTCCAGTTCAAGAACCGGCGTGGATACAAGACGACCGTCGAAGGACTGTCGGAGAAGTTCAATCCGGAATACTGGAACTATGCGAAACTCATCTCGGGTGTGCTGCGCTATAGGATGCCAATCAGCCATGTGATCAAACTCGTCGGGTCGCTCCAGCTCAAGAGCGAGCATATCAACACATGGAAGGTGGGCGTGGAACGCGCGCTGAAGAAATATGTCAGCGATGGCACGAAGGCCAACGGCCAGGTCTGTCCCGTCTGTGGACAAGAGACGCTGGTCTATCAGGAGGGATGCCTACTGTGTACGAACTGTGGCGCAAGCCGATGTGGATGATGTGCCCTATGGAAACCTTTGTTCTCATCAACAACCTGCAGCTCCACTGCCCCATCGGGGTGATGGAGCAGGAACAGGTGATAGGCAACGACTTCTGTATCAACCTGCGGATAGGCTACGATTTCACCCGCGCGATGACCTCGGACGACGTTGGCGACACGCTCAACTATGCGGCGGTCTATCAGCGCACGCGAGAGGTGCTGGCTCGCCCGGTCGCCTTGATAGAAAAGGCAGCGGGCAATGTGGCCCAGGCCCTACTGGAGGAATGGCCCGTGATCACATCCATCGATCTCCGTATCATCAAGCGCAACCCGCCCATGGGGGCTGACTGCGACGGAGCGGGCGTGGAAATACATTTAATAAACGATAAAAACCGCTTGCAGTGAATGAGTTTTGCGATTTTATCCGTAATTTTGCACTTGGTATGGTAAAGAAGCTTTCCCTCCTTATGGTCCTGCTGTGTGTGGGGTGGTCGCTCATGGCGGCTACGCCCAAGCGTTTCACACTCGTCATCGACGCAGGACACGGCGGCCATGACACGGGCGCCCGTGGCGTTTTCTCACAGGAAAAAGACATCAACCTCAGTGTGGCCTTGCGTTTCGGCAAGTTGATAGAAAGCAACTGTCCCGACGTGAAGGTCATCTATACACGCAAGGACGACCGCTTCGTCACACTGCATGAGCGGGCAGCCATTGCCAACCGCAACAAAGCCGACCTCTTCATCTCCGTCCACACCAACGCCGTGGCCCGCGGCCACACCGTGCAGGGTTTCCAGGTCTATACCCTGGGTATGCACCGAGCCAAGGACAACCTCGACGTGGCTATGCGCGAGAACTCCGTCATCTCATTAGAGAAGGACTACGAGCAGACTTACCAGGGCTTCGACCCGAAGTCGTCGGAGAGCTACATCATGTTTGAGTTTATCCAAAGCGCGAACATGGAGCGCAGCATCGAGCTGGCACGGTTTATCCAGCGCAGTGTGTGCTCGAACGTAGGACGCAATGACAAGGGGGTGCACCAGGCGGGATTCCTCGTGCTCCGCGAGACGTCCATGCCGAGTTGCCTGATCGAGCTGGGATTCATCACCACGCCGGAGGAGGAGGACTTCCTTAATACGGAGGAGGGCCAGGCCAGCATGGCGGAGGCGTTCTATAAGGCTTTCGTCAAATACAGAAAGAAGTATGAGCCACAATGGACGGTTCCCACTCGCGAGACGAAGCCGATCAGCATAGCGCCCGCTGTGACCAAGAAGCCGGCCATCGGCGCACAACCGAAGAAGGTGCAGCCCGTGGCGGTACCCGTCGTCCCCACTCCGCAGAAACCGAAGGAGACGACCAAGGAGCAAGCACCAGACAAACAGGCCGCTCCGGCCCCACAGCCACAACTTCCTCCCGAGGCACAGGCGGCCATCAAGGGGGTGGTGCCCGTCTTCAAGGTACAAGTCTTCGCCATCAACCGGCAGCTGCACCACGACAGCGAGCAGTTCAAAGGCCACAAAGAGGTGGACAGTTTCGTAGAGGACGGCCTCTACAAGTACACCATCGGCGCCAGCACCAACTACAACGATATCATCAAACTGAAGAAAAAGCTGGCCGCAGACTTCCCCAACTGCTTCATCATTGCTTTCGATGGTGACAAGCGGATGAACACCTCGCTGGCCATTGCGGCCTTCCTCCAAAATGCGAAGAAGAAGTAAGCACGCTGACAACGACCGCTCGGCAGTGCGACACAGATAGCCTTCTCAAAGAAAATCAGAACAAATGGAAAAAAAGTATTTTAGCAACGAAGTGAAGATAGCCCTTGTGGCCGTCCTGGGAATCGTCATCCTCTTCTTCGGGATGCAGTTTCTCAAAGGGATGAACCTATTCTCTACCTCCAACGCCTATCTGATGAAGTTTGACAACATCAACGGCTTGTCAGCTTCCACGCCCATCTACGCCAATGGATACAAGGTAGGTACGGTACACAGCATCGCCTACAACTATGCCAAACCGGGCGACATCACCGTCGTGGCCGACATCGAGAAGGACATGAAGATTCCCGAAGGAACGGAGGCGGAGATTGTCAGCGATCTGATGGGCAACATCCAGGTGAACCTCGTCCTCGGCACTTCGAGCCAATACCTGCCCACCAATGGCGTGATTCCAGGCCATTCCTCCAACGGTGCCATGGAGGCGGTCAAGGGGATGGTACCGCAGGTGCAGGCCCTGCTCCCAAAACTGGACTCCATCGCCCACAACCTCAACGTGCTGCTGGCAGACCCGGCTATTGCGGGAACGCTGCACAATGTAAACCAGATCTCGTCGGACCTGACGACTTCTACGCGCGAACTGAACCAGCTCCTGGCGTCGCTCAACCGTGACCTGCCGGCCTTGACAGGCAAGGCGGGGGCATTGCTTACCCATAGCGACCAGCTCGTCTGCGATGCCCGGTCGGGACTGTCCATGACGCTCGGCAATGCCAATGGTCTGATGACAAACCTCAACGGCAAGCTCGAAGGGGTGGATGTCGAAGGGACCATGGCACGGGTGAACACCGCACTCGACCATGTAAACCAACTGACGGCGAAACTCAACTCAGGTGAGGGTTCACTGGGTCTGTTCCTCAACGATCCCTCGCTCTATGACAACATGAACCAGACGATGCGCGATGCCGACAGCCTGCTTGTCAACCTCAAGGCGCATCCGAAACGATACGTCCACTTCTCTATCTTCGGCAAGAAGGATAAATAACTGAGACGCAAAGACACGAGGGGCTGCACGGACCATGGCTGACAAGCCGTCCGTCGCAGCCCTTGACTTTTCCCATAGGGACAGCAGACTGCCGACACTATGCAAAATGTTTGCGGACACAACAAGCAGAAAGGAAAAAACTACTCAAATCGTTTGAGCAATCCAAAAACTTATTGTATCTTCGCATCCATAATATAACGTAACAAAATTAAAGACCTTTGGCAATATGACAGATTGGAAGAAACTCCAAAACGGCTCTGACATCCGTGGCGTAGCGCTCGCAGGTGTCGAGGGAGAAGACGTCAACCTCACCAGTGAGGCGGCGGGCATTCTGGGACGATGCTTCGTAGCATGGCTCTCGAAGCGCAACAACAAACAACACATCAGCGTCAGCGTAGGCCACGACCCGCGACTCTCAAGCACGCAGGTCAAGGATGCCGTCATCGAGGGGTTGGAAGCCAGCGGTGCGAAGGCCTTCGACTGCGAATTGGCTTCGACGCCAGCGATGTTCATGACGACCATCGACAACGAGACTCCGGTTGATGGTGCCATCATGGTGACGGCAAGTCACCTGCCCTGGAACCGCAACGGACTGAAGTTCTTCACTCCACAAGGTGGCCTTGGCAAAAAAGACATCAAGGAACTGCTCCTCATGGCTGAGCAGGGCGAGTATGAAAAAGAGGACCTCTCGGGCGAGGCGGCCAAGTGGGACTTCATGGAGAAGTACTGCCAGCAGCTCCGCGACTACATCAAGGGGGAGGTGAACAAGGGGGACCAGCCGCTGGCGGGCCTCGACATCGTGGTGGATGCGGGCAACGGATCGGGTGGTTTCTTCCCCGAGAAGGTACTGAAGCCCCTGGGGGCTGACACCTCGGGCGGTATCTATCTGAATCCGGACGGACACTTCCCCAACCATGCTCCCAACCCCGAGAGCACGGATGCCATGATGGCAATCTGCCGGGCCGTCACCCGTCACCATGCCGACCTGGGTATCATCTTCGACACCGACGTGGACCGTTCGGCCATCGTGGACCACTATGGTGACCCCATCAACCGCAACTCGCTCATCGCACTCATCGCTGCGATAATACTCAGGGAGCACCCGGGCACGACCATCGTCACCGACTCCGTGACCTCTGAGGGACTGGCCGAGTTTATCAAGGCGCATGGCGGCAAACACCATCGCTTCAAGCGTGGCTACAGAAACGTCATCGACGAGGCCATACGACTCAACAACGAGGGCGAGGAGTGCTGGCTTGCCATCGAGACATCAGGACATGCTGCCCTGCGCGAGAACTACTTCCTCGACGATGGTGCGTACCTCGTGGCAAAGCTCATCACCGAGGCTGCACGCATGAAGCACGAGGGCAAGGAACTCTCCGACCTGATCCACGACCTCAAGAAACCGGCAGAAAGCAAGGAGAAACGCATCAAACTCGATCCAGAGCGCTTCGTGGAGGAAGGCAAGGAGAAACTGGAGCGCCTCCGCAGCAAGGTGGCAGAGCAACCCGACTGGCACATCGTTGAGCCCAACTACGAGGGCGTACGCGTCAGTTGCACGGGAGAGTTTGAGCAGGGATGGTTCTTGCTTCGCCTCTCCCTCCACGATCCTGTCATGGTACTCAACATCGAGTCCAACACCTTCGGTGGTGTAGCGATTATCGAAGAGAGAATCCAAAAGTTGCTGGAGGAATAAAATCCTAAAAAAGACTAAAAGGAGGACAAGTTCCTCCTTTTTTCTTTGCCCAATCGAGAAATTTCAAGTACCTTTGCAACCGCTTTCGAAAGGAAGTCAACACGGGCAAGTCTCATACGGCTAGCTCCCTTCGAATCCCCCAGGACGGGAACGTAGCAAGGGTAGTAGGTTGTAGCAGCGCGATATGAACCGCTTGCCCACCCCGCCTCTTTAGCTCAGTTGGCCAGAGCACGTGATTTGTAATCTCGGGGTCGTTGGTTCGAATCCGACAAGAGGCTCAAAACATCATCATTTCAATCAAGGCGTGTAACGAAGTAATTCGGCTGCACGCCTTTGTTTTTGTCCTATATTCACGAGTGTATGACTCTACGGTGAACCGCTTCAGAGGGCGGCATCCATCTCAAGAAACAAAATGTGGTGGAGCAAATTACCCGGATGGATGAGGACTTATATAATAAGGAGAAAAAGATATGGAAAAGACGGACGAATACTTCATGCGGCTGGCGCTGAAAGAGGCCGAGATGGCACTATCAGAGAATGAAATCCCCATCGGAGCAGTCATCGTAGCCAATGGGAAAGTGATAGCGCGGGCGCACAACCAGACGGAGACGCTCCACGACGTGACAGCGCATGCGGAGATGCTCGCCATTACGGCCGCAGCCAACCAGCTGGGCGGCAAATATCTCTCGGGATGCACCCTCTATGTCACTGTAGAGCCCTGCGTGATGTGTGCGGGGGCCATCGGCTGGGCACAGCTCTCACGCATCGTCTATGGCTGTGGAGAAGAGAAACGGGGCTTCTCGCGCTTTGCGCCCCAAGCGCTGCATCCCAGGGCCACCATCACTGCAGGTGTGCTGGAGAACGACTGCAAGGCGGTCATGCAAGACTTCTTCAAACGGAAGCGGAAATAGACACAAGGAAAGCGTAGAAACGGTTAAGAAGCATCAAGGCGGAACCCTCATGGGATTCCGCCTTGATAGTATATAGCGAGGGACGAGTGATTATCTCACAACCGTCTTCTTGCCGTTGATGATATAGATACCCTTCGGGAGCTTACCATTGCTGTTGACACGCTGTCCCTGGAGGTTATAGACCACCTTCTCAGCAGACTGCTGCTCCGGAGCCACCGTAGTGCCTTCGATACCAGCTGCAGTATTCAACTTATAGATACGGAGCGCACTGGGGTTGCTGCTCACAACAGAGGTGAGGTAGTTCTGATCGTCGATGCTCAAGAGATGGTTGGCATAGTTGGCGGTGAAGCTGATAGAAGCCTCGCCATTGTTGATAGCCAGATCAAAACGACCGTTGGTGAGCGAAGAGGTCGTGGTCAGACCATCACGGCTGATAGCCAGATAACTATTGCCAACCTTGAGGGCCCAGCTTGTGGTGTTCTTACGAACGGTGAAAGCCTGGACGTCACCATTGGCGATAACCAATCCGTCCTGGGCAACGTTGACGGCAGCCACCTTGCCAAGGCCATCACGGAAGGTCGTACCTACAGAGAGCGTATTGTTGCCATTGACGACAATCACGGAGTCACCCGTCGCCAACTCATCGATCGAACGAACGAGAGAGTAGTACTGACCTGTGGTGGGCTTATACTCGCCATCGATGGTGCGCTGGCGGAAGTTGAAGGTCGCAGTACCGTCCTCGTGCAAGAGCACGCGATAGATCTCGCTGTCATCAAGGTTGACGCCAGAGTAGAGCGGGAAGCGCGTGATGTTATTCACATTGTTGCCGTAAAGCTGCGAAGAGTTGACGCTATAGTTGATCTCGCTTTGATCGGCAGTGACACAGTGGCAGCGCTTCTTTTTCTTCTCATTGTTGAGGGTATTGAATTGCCACTGGTTACGGTTGTAAGCGATGTGGCTTTCCATCACACCACCGGGGTTGTTGGTAAGGAACCAATTGCCTGGCTGGCGGTTTTCAATGATGAAATACTCTGAGACGCTATACGGATTGTTGATACGGACGGCGAAGCCAGTAGAAGAGGTGTTCGGATCGGTCAGCGTGACAGCCTGCTCGTCACTGATAGTCGGTATTTCCAGCCAGCCCAAATAACTCTTCTCATAGGCGGTGTAGCCCACGGGACGATAGCCATTGCCAGCGTAGGGACCGCTATCCATGATAGAGTACATACCGAAGGCATTGTCGCCGCTATAGCTATAGTTGGTCACATAGAGGTCGGGGAGACCCAAAGCGTGGCTGAACTCGTGGACGAGGGTACCGATACCATCGGTACGGCCCTGAGAGTTGATCTCGTTACCGACGAAATAGGAATTGAACTGGATTCCATTGATGGTCTTCTCAAAGTCGTACTCATGCGGCCAAATAGTCTCAGGCTCACCACCAGAGGCTTCGCCCTGACCAGCATAAATCACGATGACGTTCTCTACCTTACCTTCCGCATTGGTAAACTTAGAGAAATCGACACCCTGCTTAGCAGCGAGCTCCACAGCCTCGATCACCATATCCTCGGCACGGATGTCGCCACCGTTGCTGCCACCACGGTTAGCACCGTAGTAAGAACGATCCTTGCTCAAATTGACGGCTGCGACAACCTGGAAGTCAGGGTTGAACATACCGTAGCTATTCTGGACGAAATAGTCGCGGACCGAGCCAACACTACCATACAGGTCCGAATAACCTTCCTCGGTCATGATGCGCTGGTAGAGCTCAATAGTGGATTTTTCCTGGAGTTTGACATCTGCATAGTTGACCAAGATCACAGGGATCTTGGTATTACCAATACTTTTGACAGCACCCAAGGCACTCGTACCATACTTACCTATACCATCAGCGGTAGAGGCATAGTGGACGCGGCGGGGACCCTCATTGCCTTCTCTCAAATCGAGAACCTCAGGAGAAGCGGCGTTAATGGTGCAGGTAGAAAGGTATTCGATCTCTGCCTGTGTACGCTCAGCAATATCGTGAGCGACGATGCTGGTCGGGACAAACTTACCATCAACGACCGTGGCGTAGCACAAATCGTAGTTGATATCGGGGTTAGAATACAGCACCTTCCCGTCGAGGGTGGTGTAATAAGCACAATAGCTTTCGCCATGCTTATAGACCTGGATGGTCGTACCATCACTTTGCTTCATCGTGTAAACCATACGCTTGGCAGGAACAGCATGTGCACCCAAGGACATGGCCAACAACGAGAGAGAAAGTAAGCAAGCTTTTTTCATTCGTCAAAAAATATTTTTCAATTGATTATTTATGGCGACAAAGTTAGTAAAAAAAATATTGCCAACAAAGAATGTGGGGAACAATTAATGTTAAAGGCGCTATAGAAAATGCATAAGGGATAAAAAAGAAACGAAGACGCTATCAAGAGAGACTCAGAAAACGCTTAAAAAAGCTTGTTACATGCGTTCGCGAATGAAGTTAACTTCGTAGGCCGATGAAGTTAACTTCGTGGGCCGATGAAGTTAACTTCGTAGGGCGATGAAGTTAACTTCATAAAAGTAGGGGGAAAATAGGGGAAAAGAGGCAAAAAGGGGAAACGGCTAATAGTTAAAAAAAAGAGGAGGAAAAATAAGAAAAAAGGAAAAAGGAGCTAAGCAAGGAATGAAGAGGGGTGCAGGATGACTCATGGTAAAAAGATCTTATGAGATAAACACACTTAAAATTGAAAGAGGTGCGACCTGCACAGGCCGCACCTCTCAAAAAAGAAAGTGAGTATCTAAAAGTAAAAATTACTTCTGAAGCTTCTTCACACCATTCTGGATGACAATACCCTTGTAGTCCTTGCCAACCTGCTGGCCAGCAAGGTTGAAGATGCGGTTGTCAGCGGGCTTGGTGGTCTTAACAGTTACACCAGCAATACCAGTGGTAGTCGGTGTATAGGTACAATTATAGAAAAATTCGGTACCATATCCAGTTTGCTGAGAATCAAGATTGGACAGGCCACGGAAATAGATGTCACGGAAAGCAACCTCTCCACCAACGTAAGAACCACCTTCGATAGTAGCCATGTTCATATCCGTACTAATTCTTCCATCAGCAACGGACACACCACGAAGTAAGACATATTTGCCATAAGTTTCGTGTGCATTCTCGTCAGTAATGTAGTTCATCGCCTGACCAGTTGCCATGGTAGCACTTTCTCCGTCCACATCTACAGAGAATTTGCAACCATAATTTACGCCTAATTTAAGAAGCTGGTTGTAAATATCTACAACACCGTCAGTGGCTGCACTGTAATCCAACCAAACGGGCTGCTCGAATTCCAACCAATCATCCTTGCCTTCAGCGTTCTTGCCAGTGATGTATCCAGTTTCGACAGCATTGGCACGTGCAATAGTCGGAGAGACATTGCGTAATACCCAAGCATTCTGGTATTCTCCCTCGGTAATAATGAAATAATAACCAGCGACGGTATCATTCGGAACGATCTGTCCTGTCTCGGGATTATAAGAGGCAACAAAATTGCAGAATTTATCATTGGTACTTACACCTGTGAACAACACAGGAGACTGGCCAGCCTGACCACCGAAGTCAAACGGAGCACCATCATTGGTATACTGTTGCGGAACGATAAAAGAGTTTGTCTTCTCATCCAAATATCCGTAAACATAGCCTAACTGGTTACCAGCGACATTCCACTTGACATTCAAAGTATTGCCAGCTTCATCAGCAACATTTGCAGTGAACATTGTGTCAACAGTGGAATTATTGATTTCATTTTCCTCATCCCAGGCATTATTGACAAAAAGACCTATGAAATTCTTGACGTCAACTTTCTTTGTAGCTGGTGCCTTTTTGGCAACACCCTCAAACTTTGCTGCAGTGAGATCGCTCAGCTTCATTTCATTGAATGAAACGGGAGCCTTCTGGAGTTTCTGTGCAGAAGCACCCATGCAAGCTGCTAAAGCACATGATGCAAGTAAAAACTTCTTCATTGTTTTGAAAACTTTTTAATTAATTAAAAAAATAATGATCAATAAGTTATATCTCCCTCCTGCCCGAAAAAAGGCAGGGGGAGAGAAAAGAGTTTATTACTGTTCTGAACCGCCGAACGGATACATGACCTGAGTAGCGGTGAGCTCGAGAACATTCTCCGGATGAGCAACCTGGATCAGCTTCATATAAGTCGGCTTACGCGGGTTGTCAGTCTCCAACTTGAGACGGAGCTTGTTGTTCAGAGCGGAGAAGGTCTTCAGGACCGGCGTGAGCTTGTAGCTCTTCATGAATACCTGAGCGGCCTTATTGGTGGGCGAGTTGCGGTTGTACTGCAATGCCATCTCGTCACCTGCCTCATTCGGATCACGAACCGTGAGCTCGACGTAGAGGTAGTCACTACTCAACCATGCGTGGAAACCGAACTTGTTGTTATAAGTACCAATCATAGCCTGGTAGAGAATAGCCTCCTTACCATTGGCAGCCTTCTTGATAGCCTCCATGAAATCGTTCCAAGCACCCTCGGCGTAAGGTCCAACCTTGCTGCCATCGAAGAACCACTGGCCCTTCTTGAATGCATCAACAACAGGCGGGACAACCGTCTCAAGGCAGATGCTGGCATCACCCTGCGGATAGAAACGCTCATCAGAGGGGTCATTGTAATCCTTAGAGAAGTTGGTGAACTTCTTGCCACCGATTTCAACCTCCATGTAGAACTTATAGCCCTCTGGAGTAACGATGTAAGGATAAGCGTAGGCCTTCATAGAACCGGTAGAATCAGGATACTGGAAAATCAAACTGTGATAGTCGCCATACTGAGTAGCCTCTGCCAACGTATCAGTACCAGAAAGAAGCGTGTAAGAGCTGGAAGCCATGAACTTCTTCACATCTTCAACCTCCTGAAGGTAGGTTGCCCAGTCCTTATCAGCCTTCATCGGGAGCATGAGGATGCGATCACCATGCTTCAGACCCTGAAGAACGATCGTGTCGGAAGTACACTTGAGCACGCGGAACTCGAAGTCGCCTCCGAAACCAGTACCAGCCTCACCGTAGTCATCATTCTTCGGATCAGCAAAGTAGTGGAACAACTTATTATAAGTATCGAAAGAGACAACGACACCCATAGACTGGTTGACAGTGAAGTGAGCCAATGAAGACTCCGTAATCAAGTTGCCAGAAGCATCGAGACCAGCCTCATGGTTCTTACCAGCCTTCTCAGAAGCAATCAGAACCGAGTCACCCTGGAACTTGCAGAGTACATTGTAGCCACCATAGGTGACATCACCATAGTACTCCATGCGCCATCCGTTGGATGCTTCCTGGAGGGTCTTCTTGACCTCGGCTACGGTCTTAGAAGCACGCTCAGGGGCACTCTCAGGAAAATAATTGTCCACGTCGCTGGTACAAGCGTTGAACGCTATGAATGAAACCAGCAGTGCGAATAAATAACTAATCTTTCTCATTTCTAAATAACCTTAAGCGTTGCTTTTAATTCTGATTTAAATCACGAAGATTCAAGCGAATTGCCTCCGAAGAGCGGCGCAGCAAAACAGCACGCATCTCATCGATGTCGATATTCCAGCTTTCGCTGAAGTAAGCACGAACGGCAGCGAGCTTGGTCTGCAGGAGGGCGGAACCCTCGGGGCCAGCCTTTGCAAGAATCATATCCCATGCAGACGGGGTCATCGTAACATACGTGGCATACATCTCGGCGAAGTCCTCATTGTACTCAGAAGAAGCATAGGCGGTTACGAAACCTTCCTTAGCCACCGCCGTATCCTTGAGGTTGGCCCAGTCCTGAGAGTGGTAAGATCCACCGGTGATGGTCTGGTAGTCGGTGCTGTAGTTCTTCTGTTGTGTCAAGATGTGGCAGAACTCATGGTGCATCGTGTGGAAGAACCAGTAGTTCATGTCGATGGGCACCTCACTACGATCAGCATAAGGATTCTCAACATTGATACTGGGGTTATCGATATCCAAACGGTTGACACCGTAGAGCATAATCTTCAAACCACCCTCAGCAGTACCCAAAATGATAGATTGGTTGGCACTATACTCGTTGGAACCGATGAGCTGCATCTGACGCGGGCAGTACTTCTTAAGGAAGTTGCGACCCTTGCCCTCATAATAGGTAGCGGGATCCTCGCGCTTATAGATGGAGTCGAAGACTTCAGAATAAGCGTCGAGCCACATGTGCTTCACGAGGATAGCCAGTGCCTTGGACTTTTCAACATCGGCCGGAATGACGTTATAGACCTGATCCGTGAGCTTATCGTTGTAACGATACTGGAAGTCGATGTTGTACGTCTCCAAATAGTTCTTGGTAAGCCACTTGTCAAACTCACCATTGGCCTTGATAGTATCACCTGCGAAAACTGACGTAGAGCTCAAGTCATCGTCGCTGCAACCAGTGAGCACGAAGCCCATGCTGCAAAGCAGGAGAGAGGCGAATAAATATATTCTTTTCATTGATAGATGCTATTTAAATTCAACGGGGGTTAGCTGTCTGACCAGCGCTAATGACATCCTGAGGCAACTGGATAGCACCTCTCAAGTCACCGGCCTTGAACGTAATACCTTCACCTCCGGAGATCTCATGCGTATATTCCATACCATAGCGCTTCAGATCGTAGAAGCGGAGACCCTGGAAGAGCGTATCCAGACGACGCATGTGGAGAATGAGAAGAATCAGGTTCTCCTGCGTGTTGACCTCGACACCATAAGAAGTGGTGTAAGGCTGCTGAAGGGTGAAGCCCTGCGGGTGCAACTGCTTACGGATAGAATAGTCACGAGGACCATCGAGAACTGCGGGCTGGTAGTCCATGTTGGTGAAGAACGTATCGACCACGGCCGTCGTCAGAGTAGGACGGATCGTGGAACCTTCCTTCTCTTTGCAGTGGCTGACCATCCACATGTTCATATCCTTCAGCGCGTTGGCAGTATCGTTCTTCAGGGCATAGGCCTCGGCACGAACCAAGAGCGTCTCATCACCCGTGAACGCATGGTCCACGATGTGAGCAAAACCCGTCTGGTTGATACGGTCAGTCATCTCGAAGTGCTCCCACATCGTCGGGAAAGCAGCGCAAGTAGAAGTACCATAGATCTTCGTAGAATAGTACAGCGTATTGTCAGAAGATCCCGAACCCCATGGAGCTCGTGCCCAATACGTGTCATAAGAAGCCACCATACTGTTGTGAGCGTAGCGAGAGCTGTAACCCATGTTGAGGAAACGGGCACCAGAAGAGTAGGCCGTAATCAACATGAAGTTGGACTTCAAACCACTACGAATCACGGTGTTGGAGATATCCTGAGCACCAGATTGCATGATAGAGGGGAAGTCGAAGAGCTGTGAAGCCACATCGGTTCCCAAAGCACGGGAAGCATAGTTGATCGCCTTGTCGTAGTTCATGTAATACAAGTTGAAACGAGCGGCGAAAGCATATGCAGCCTTAGTGTTCCAGTGATACTTAGGCACGGAGTAGATAGCATCATCGACAGCAGGGAGAGCCTCCTCGATATCACGGTTGATGTTGGCATAGAGCTGACGAAGCGTACCACGCTTATAGGTATCGTTGACGCTCTTCTCCGGCTCCAGCGGATAAGCCAGACCGAGGTACTCGTCGGCCTTCTCCGGGTTCCAAGCCATACAGAAGACGCTGGCAAGCTGCATCATACTGTAGGCGCGGCAGAGCTTAGCCTCGGCCAACTGCGGAGCCAATGCAGCGGAATCGCCATACTCCTTGATCGCCTTGATAGCCTCGTTGGCCGTAGCAACAGAACTATAATAACCGTTCCAAACAGATTTCGGGCAGTCATTACCAGCCGTAGATTTGACATCCTTGAACTGATAGAGCTCGTCAACAAGCTGGTCCACTCCATAAGAGTTACCGTTATTGCCGACATTATCAGAACTGATCTCAGCCATGACCGCTATGTGGTGAGCCGGATAGGCAGAGGTGAGCAGCTGAGTAATCTTCTCTTTCGTGTCGAGCGTTGCACGATCATCTGGCAACTTGTCAAGATAATCATCGCAAGATGCCAACGACAGAGCGGCAAGACCTAAAAATAAATATTTTGTCTTCATATTCTTGATTGCTGATATGTTTAAATTCCAAGACGAACCGTGAAGGTGAACTGACGTGCCATCGGTACGGCAACACCACCAGAGTTCATGAACTCAGGATCCTGACCGTTCAACTTCTTATCAGAGTAGATAAGGAAGAGGTTGGTACCCTGCAACTTCAAGCTCATGGAAGAGAGACCAATGTGCTTGATCAAGCTCAGAGGAACATCGTAAGCAATGGAGATCTCCTTCATACGGATGAAGTCACCCTTTGCGATACGGTTGTGTGAGTAGTTATAAGCCGTGTAGGCATAACCGAGGTAAGCGTCGCTCTGGAGCTGACGGTAGTCGGCGATAGCCGGGATGTCGGTGTGGTTCTCATCACCAGGCACAACCCAACGGTTCTGGAACTCCTTCGGCATGGCGGTGAGGTCAGAGTAGCCCGTGCTGAAAGCCGGATCGAGGCGAACCTTGTTGCCTGCTGCGTAGGTGATGAACACATTCAGGTGCAGACCTTTATAAGAGAAGGTGTTGCCCAAAGAACCAGAGAACGTCGGATCCGTCGGACCCTCGTAGATGAGGTGGTCGAGGTTGTACGACTGGAAGTCGATATCGCTCGTGACGAGATTACCATCCTGGTTGATGAACGTAGGAATACCATGGTTGTTAAGACCCTGGAAGTCCATAGAGAAGAGCGCACGGTAAGGATATCCCTTAGAGGTGAAACCAGAGCCAGCGATCATGTTGATCAGGCGGTTCTGAGACTGCAGATCCGTAACCTTAGACTTGGTGTGAGAGAAGATGAAGTCAGTGCTCCACTGGAAGTCCTTGGTGACGATATTGCGAGAAGAAATCGTGACCTCCTCACCATAAGAGCGCATAGAGGCAACGTTGGCGTACTTCATGATGGAACCGCCCTCACCCGTGGTGATCTTCGGACCAATCAAGTCGTAGTTGTTACGGAGATAGTAAGCCAGCTCCACATTCAAGCGGTTGTCGAGGAAACCGAGGTCGAGACCGAGGTTGAACTCGTGCTTCTTCTCATAAGTCAGATCAGGGTTGGCGAGAGAGTAAACCTCGATACCAGACTCCTTGTCTGCGCTGAACGGACGCCACGGGTTGAAGCTCTGGAAGATAGACTCTGCGTTCGTGATGGCAGGCTTATCACCCGTCAAAGAGTAAGAAGTCTTGAACGTAGCGTGAGAGAGAGCGGGACGAAGCTTTTCGAACCAAGGCTCCTCATGGATGTTCCAAGCACCTGAAACGTTCCAGGTCGGCAACCAGCGAGAGCTGCGGGCCTTACCCAGAAGGTTGCTACCCTCGTAACGACCAGTGACGTTGAAGGTATAACGAGCCTTCCAAGAGTAAGTAGCAGTAGCGAAGAAAGAAGCCTCGCGGCTATAGCCATTGCTCAAAGAGTAGTACATAGAGTTCTCCTCAGAAGCCTGCTTGAAGTACTTGTAGTCGTAGCTACCGAGCATACCCATGCCATACTGCATACCTACACCATTGAAGTAGGTAGAGCTACGGTCAACGTTGTTGACCTCCATACCACCATAGAGGTTGAGGATGTGGCGATCGTTGTAAACATCGTTATAAGAAGCAGTGGCACGGAAGTCCCAGCTGTTCATCTTGTACTTGGTCTCGCGGAAGAAACCACCACGGGGGAGAACCGTCTGACGGAGGCCGTTGGGCACATCCGGGTCGAGGTACAACCAAGAGTTGGCGTCACGCATGGTAGCGTCGTCCATGGCACGGTAAGCCATAGCCTGATTGGAGTTCTCCTTGATACGGTGATCCATCGTCGTGGTAGAGAACTTGTAAGCACCCAACACGCTGATTTCCACCTTAGAGATGGGCTTGTACTTCAACTCGGCCTGATACTTCAGGTCAACGATGTCGTAGTCCATGTAGTTGTTGTCGAGCTCGTTCTTGATATTGAACGGAGCGTAGTTGCGAACGTAGTACTCGTTAGGATCGAGCGTACGAGAAGAGTTCAACGCGTAAGAATACGGGTTGATATCGAAGTCACGAGACACAGCACCCGTCACGGCGTTGGTTGACTGGTTGCCGGTACCCGGAGCCTGCTGCTTACGGTAGCTGGCATTAGCAATCATGTTCAAAGACACCTTCTTGCTAATGTTGTAGTTGGCATTGATGTTGGCGGTGTAACGCTGCACGTTGCTACGCTTCGTCCATCCCGGGTCATCCAGGAAAGAGAAAGAAGTATAATACTGAGCCTTATCCGTACCAGAGCTCATACTGATAGAATGGTTCATCTGGATAGAGTTGGAGAACAACTCATCGAACCAGTCCGTATTGCGATACTCAGCCTCGCGGAGGTAAGCATTCATAGCCTCCTGCGTGTTGGCAAGACCGAAGCGACCATTGGTCTCATCGTACTCATTCATAAGGTGATACATCTTACCGAAGACACCGCTTGCGCTGGCGCGATAAGAGTTCATGAAAGAGAAGAAACCACCCTTCATCATCTCACGATAGACAGACATCTGCTCCTGTGAGTTCATGATGTTGAACTGGTTGTAGTTCGGCTTCAAGCGCATGGTGAACTCACCCGTATAAGAAATACGAGCGCTACCAGCCTTACCACGCTTCGTGGTAACGACAATCACACCAGCCATAGCGCGGGCACCGTAGATAGAGGTGGCCGAACCGTCCTTCAAGATATCGAAGCTGGCGATATCGTCGGCGTTGAGACCAGCGATAGCATTGGAAATGACCGTAGCGGCATCACCAGAGGAAAGAGCGTCAGCATCGACCTCAGTCACATCCTCCATGATGACACCATCGACCACCCAAAGCGGCTTGGAAGAACCATAAATAGAAGTAGCACCACGGACACGAATCTTCGGTGCCGTACCAAAGGTACCAGAGACGTTCTGCACACTCACACCAGCTGCACGACCCTCCAACGAACGAGAGATGTCGGCGACACCGTCGAGCTTAGCCTTCTCTGCGTCGACTTTCGTCGCGGCACCAGTAAACAGACGCTTGTCCATCTTCTGCATACCCGTAACGACGACCTCACCCAACTGGTGACTGTCAACGTCGGCTTCCAAAGTGATTTTCATGTTAGAGGCACCTTTCACGGTCAAGGTCTTCATACCTACGTAGGAGACGACCAACTGAGGATGAGCCTCCGTTGTACTGATACTAAAATTACCGTCAATGTCGGTGGCAGTTCCAGTCTTCGTGCCTTTCACCATAACGGTGGCACCGATAACTGGAAGACCATCGTCACCCAAGACGGTTCCGGATACAGTGTTCTGAGCTACGGCTATTCCTATGGAGAACAGCAAGCAGACCAAAACAAAGCCTAGTCTTTTACCCATATAAACCCCAAATATTAGTTATTAATTTGAATTACTTCAATACACAAGTACAAAGATAGCCATTATATCCCGAATTTGGAACGAAAGAAATAAAAAAATTAACTGACACACCTAAAAAAGTCGAATATACGGACAAACTTAGGCCATTTTTAACATTTCGAGGTGAGATTTTGGCTAAACTTATCTAAGAAATGTGCTCAACTGAGAACAAGGAAATGAGGCAGGGAAAGACGCTGGGATCTGTCCGAGCAACCGACAAGGGAAGACAGAACAAAAGAGAGCAGAAGAATACAAAGCCAAAAAAGAAGCGCAAAGGCTTGCACAAGGACAGAAAGGGTAATTTTAAAGGCTTCATAATTTGCGAATTTGCGAGCAGCTGGACGATTGGGCGCAAATTCGCAAAATATGAGCAAGGTGGAAAAGGAAGGAAAACAAAGAAGAACGAGAAGAAGAAAGGAGATGAGGGTATTATAAATTGCTTATTATAAATGAACGCGCGTACATTATATATATACTCGCAAGAAAGGGAATAAAAGCAGGCATTTCCTTTTGCTCGTTCACACAATCTTTGTACCTTTGCATAACGGCAAAAAGAGCGGGCAAAAAGCTAGCTCCAAAAACAGGCATTTAAAACATGGCATCAACATACCATACGACAGGAGAGAGAAAAAAGCAAGGTAGGATTGAGGTGGTTTGCGGCAGTATGTTTTCCGGTAAAACGGAAGAACTCATCCGCAGACTGAAGCGTGCCATCTTTGCCAAACAAAAGGTGGTGATATTTAAACCCTCGATTGACACCCGCTACTCGGAAGCTGACGTAGTGAGTCATGACCACAACTCCATCTCCTCTACTCCCGTCAGTTCTCCGAAGAGTATCCTAAAACTCGCCCAGAATTTCGACGTGGTAGGAATAGACGAAGCTCAGTTTTTTGACAAGGGCCTTACGAAGGTCTGCGACCAACTGGCAAACCAAGGAATCCGTGTGATCGTGGCGGGTCTCGACATGGACTACCTCGGCGTACCATTCGGACCGATACCAGACCTCTGTGCCATAGCAGACGAAGTGACCAAGGTTCATGCCATCTGTGTGAGATGTGGTGCATTGGCCTACTTGAGCCATCGCTTGACTCACAATATCGAGCGGGTTCTGCTGGGGGAACAGTCTGAATATGAGCCTCTTTGCCGTGAATGTTATCGTAAAGCCAAAGAAGAAGAAAAGGAGGAAAACAAATGAGAAAAGAAATCACTTTCGACCGGTTTATCCGCGGGGCACTCGTAGCTGCAGCCATACTGGCTGTCTTTTGGTTTGTGAAAGAACTGAGCAGTGTACTGCTGCCCTTCTTCATCGCGTGGTTTTTGGCCTACCTGCTCTACCCTATCGTAAAATTTGTGCAATATAAGTTGCATGTGCCTACCCGCGCGCTGAGCATCATCGTCACACTTATCTTCGTCACAGCGATTATCGGCGGCGTGACCTATCTGATCATTCCGCCCATGATCGAGCAGTTTGACAAACTAGGAAGTATCTTCACGCGCTACATCCAGCAGACAGCCCATACTAACAATATTGGCGAGATGGTGCGCGACTGGATAGCACAAAACAAGGAATCGATCGCCTCATTCTTCCGTAGCAAAGACTTCACGGAGACCGTAAAGACCACGATGCCAAAGGTTTTCAACATGTTGGGACAAACGGCCAGCATCGTGATCAGTATCGTGGCGAGCTGTATCACGCTGCTCTATATGTTCTTCATACTCCTTGACTATGAGTTTCTTACGGAGAACTGGATCAGAATCTTCCCCAAGAAGGTGCGCCCCTTCTGGCACGAATTGGCTACCGACGTGGAGCGGGAACTCAACAACTACATCCGCGGCCAAGGACTGGTGGCACTCTGCATGGGAATCATGTTCTGCATAGGATTTACGATCATTGGATTTCCGATGGCGATCGGTTTGGGAATCCTTATCGGCATCCTCGACCTTGTGCCCTACCTCCACTCCTTCGCCCTCATCCCCACGGTCTTCTTGGCCATTCTGAAAGCGGCAGATACGGGTGAGAACTTCTGGGCCATCTTCCTGAGTGCTCTCGCCGTCTTCATCATCGTGCAAATTATTACCGACATGGTGGTGACGCCGAAGGTGATGGGCAAGGCCATGGGACTAAACCCCGCCATCCTTCTCCTGTCGCTATCGGTATGGGGTGCACTCCTCGGATTTCTCGGACTGATTATCGCTCTGCCACTCACCACCCTCATCATTGCCTACTGGCAAAGATACGTGACGAAAGAGCATGAAGACCAGATCCCCCTACCCCTTGCATCGAGCTCCGATGAGCCAAAGACCAAGAAAGGTGAGGAGACCGTTGAGCACCAATAGCTCATAGCCAAAATGATAGTCGAAGAGGCTAGAACAGCTATAATCGACAACGAAACAGACCAACGGACTTGCCACGGCAACGAAAGGAACCAGGCGATCGTTGGTCTTTCTTTTTGTAAATAAACCAAAGGCAAAGAGACCGAGCAAGGGACCATAGGTATAGGAACAAAGGATGTAGATGGCGTCGATGACGCTGGTGGAATTGACTACACGGAAGAGTAAAATAAACAGGACAAAAAGCAAAGCCACCACCGCATGAGAACGATGGCGGAGCCGCTCATCTTTGGGCCGCTCCATGATATCCACACACCAACTGGTAGTGAGCGCCGTCATGGCACTATCGGCACTGGAGAAGCTCGCTGCTACAATTCCGATCGTGAAAAAGATCACTACGGAAACACCCAACTGGCCTGTGGCAGCATACATCGGAAGGAGGTCGTCGGTAGCCTCAGGCAGGACAACACCCTGACGCTGCGCCAGTTGTGAAAGCAAAATGCCTAAACAAAGAAACAGAAGATTGACAGGGACGAAAGCGAAGCCATAAGTACACATATCCTTTTGGGCCTCGCGCAGGGTGCGACAGGTGAGGTTCTTCTGCATCATATCTTGGTCCAAGCCTGTCATCACAACAGCCACAAAGATACCACTCAAAAACTGCTTCCAAAAATATTGACGATTTGCTACATCATCAAAGACAAAAATACGACTTCTCTCGTCTGAAACGATCGCCTGGAAAGCATCTGTCAGAGAGAAGTGGAGATGGCCCATGACCTTGTAGATAATGAGCACCAAGGCCGAGAGGAGACAGAACGTCTGGAAGGTATCAGTCCAAACCAACGTCTTGATGCCACCCTTGCGCGTGTAAAGCCAGATCAGTCCGACCATGACCACTACCGTGAGAGGAAACGGGATGGAATAGGCATCGAAAACAAATCGCTGCAAGATGATACAGACCACATAGAAACGAACGGCAGCACCCGTCATCTTGGAAAGGAGGAAAAAGGAGGCACCCGTCTTGTAGGATCGTTGGCCCAGCCGCTCGCGCAGATAGGTATAGATGGTGGTGAGATGCAAACGATAATAGACCGGGAGGAGGACAAAGGCAATGGCAAAATAACCAAAGATGAAACCAAGGCACATCTGCAAATAGGTCATGCCCGACTGGAGCGACATACCTGGAACAGAGACAAAGGAAATGCCCGAAATCGAAGCCCCGACCATACCGAAGGCTACCATATACCAAGGCGAACGGCGATTCGCACGAAAGAAAGTCTCATTGTCCGACTTACCTGCCGTGAGCCGGCTAAACAACAAAAGGACAAGGAAATAGACTATGACAACAAGGACTATCAGCATAAGATCCTTATAACAAAAATCCATAGGAGCACGAAACGTTCCGCACTCCTATGACGATAAGTATAAAATATATTCCAAAAAAGTAAACTGACGGCCTCGTTACCGTTCGCACTCCTTCGGGATGCCTTCGGGATGCGTTCGGGAAGTAGGGCTAAGCATCGTCCCGTATTTGCCTTAAGTTATGACCAACGTCGGACATAAGTAACGTCCGGCGTCTAACATAAGCTACGACGGGCGTTGGCCGTAAGCTACGACCAACGCTCGTCTGAGGCGAAGCCCTTTCCGAGGGCCGCAGGTAGAAGTCCGAGGAGGACTACTTCACCTGGACAACCAGATACTTGCTGGTGCTCCAGAACGTAGCCGGATCGCTGATGCGGAGGACATACTGACCAGAGGCGTCCTTCGTCAGGCTATAGCTGGACGTAGGATGAGAGGTCAGGATCTTAGCGTTCTTGGAGTAGAGCTTAAGCTCGCGCGTCTCGCGGATGTCGATCTTGGTGAAATAGTTCTTGTTGAATGATCCCTGGAGGACCTTGCCCTTGACGAGGACGTTCTGACGCTTCAGCTCCTTCTTCGTACCGAAGGCGAACCAAGCGGTATTGAGCTGCTTGTCCTGCGTATTGATGGTCTCGGTCTTTCTGTTGCTCTCGTTCTGCAGGTTCTGCTTCTCTGTCTGCAGGTTCTGCTTGTCGGTCTGGAGGTTCTGCTTGTCGGTCTGGAGAGCAGCCACATCGCTATTCAAGCCAGAGATGGTCTGGTCGAGCTCCTTGATATGGATGTTCTTCTTCTCCAGTTCGGCACGCAGCGCGCGAAGCTCCTTGTCCTTCTCGACGAACTGAGCGTTGAGGGACTCGATGGCCTTCTGCATCTGCTCACCCTTGAAGCCCGTCGTGCGGAGCTGCTCCTGCAACTTCTTGATCAGATCGCGGTTCTCCTGCATACGCTGGGCGATAAACTGGATGTTCTCCTTGATCACGGCCGTCTTGTCACGACCTTCGCCATCCTTAGCCACCGTCACACGGTTTTCGGCCTCGTTGATCTCGGCAAATCCCTGCTGAATCTCGTTCAACGTACCCATCATATCATTGATCTCATTATCACGAGCCGTGATAATCGCACGCAGCGAGTCGTTCTGGATCTGCTCCGGGCTAATAGCAGGTTTCTTGTCCTGATTGCAAGCGGCCAACGACAACACGCAGGCGGCAATAAAAAATAGCTTTTTCATAATTGTTTTGGCTTAATTCGTACTATTTTGATTATTAGTCTCTTCTTTTCTCTTTCGATCACGTTTATGTTCCTTCACCTTGGGTGCTCCCGCCAGGACGATGACAAACTCGCCCTTCGGTTCCACCTCGCGGAAGTGGTCGATGACCTCGCGCAGGCTGCCACGAACACTCTCCTCATAGACCTTGGAGATCTCGCGGCAGCAACTCACGCGTCGCTCCTCGCCAAAGACCTCGGCAAACTGCTCCAGCGTCTTGAGCACACGGTAGGGCGACTCATAGAAAATCATCGTCCGTTCCTCGGTCTTGAGATGCTCCAGCATCGTCTGGCGTCCCTTCTTCTGCGGCAGGAAACCCTCAAAGCAGAAGCGGTCGCAGGGCAGTCCACTCGACACCAAGGCCGGAACAAAGGCCGTGGCTCCCGGAAGGGTCTGGACCGTAACGCCGGCGGCTATGGCCTCGCGGGCCAAGAGGAAACCGGGATCGCTGATGCCCGGCGTGCCAGCATCGCTGATCAAAGCAATGACCGCTCCAGCCTTCAATCGCTCGACGAGTCCGGCAGCCGTGCCATGCTCGTTGAACTTATGGTGGGCGACCAGACGATTCTGAACCTCAAAATGCTTCAGCAGGACAGACGACGTGCGTGTGTCCTCGCAGAGCACCATGTCGGCCTCGCGCAAGATGCGAATGGCACGAAAGGTCATATCTTCCAAGTTGCCCACAGGAGTGGGTACGAGATAGAGTGTTCCCATAACGGTTGCAAATGTAGGAGAAAATGGCGAAACGCCAAAATAAATTAAGTAATTTTTGAATATTCCCCCATTTAATAAGACCTTTGCTCGCCTTTTTTCTGCTTTTTGCATTCATTTAGCCTTTTAGGGGTGGTAAAAAGCGGCATACAATACATCTTGCAACGCCACAAAGAAGACATGAGAAAAGAAAGAAACCTACCATTCCCCTACTTCGGACAAGCACCCGAAAGAGAGGAGGAAGAAAAAATATCGGCATTTTTTTGTTTTGTTCAATAAAAAGCCGTACCTTTGCACCCGCAAAATCAGACAACGGCTCTCTGAAGGCGAGCAATCGACAGAAGGAGCACGAGGACGAGGAAAGCACATGCCACAAGGAGACCTGTTAGCTCAGCTGGTAGAGCACAACACTTTTAATGTTGGGGTCATGGGTTCGAGCCCCATACAGGTCACATAGTGGTAATAGTATTGACAAGAGAAATGAGAGGACTTCATTTGAAGTCCTCTTTTTTGGTTCTTCCGGAAAATCGAGCCAGGGTTTGTGCTGTTGCCAATACGTCCTGCTGAGTTAGGGAAAACAACAAATACAACTTTTACAACAAGTAACAACCTACACGCTACGCGTGTATAACAATCTTGCTGCAAGGTAAACAACAAAATACAAGGCTTCGCCAGGACATTACGCCAGGAGAAATCAGCAGGAAATGTGTCCAAGGCGAAGCGTTGTTCATAGTTGTTTCCATTGCAGCAAGCCTTATGTCTGCATGGGCCTCGAAGAGGCGATGTCCCCGCGAAGCGTTGTATCTTGTTGTAAAAGTTGTTCAAGTTGTTTTCCATGTGTCCACGTTGCATCACTCCATTTTCCGGAAGAACCTCTTTTTTGTTGATCCGATGGTTCGTGGGATATAGCCGAAACTACAGATCCAGCAGTTGGCGCAACTTCGGCATCCAGGCTTCGTTGGTGGCTACCGTCAGCACCTGGAAACCCAGCGCCTTGGCCGCATCCGTATTCTTGCGACTATCGTCAATAAAGAGGCAATCCTCGGCATTGGCCCCTTCGCGCTGCAGCACCTGACGGAAAATCTCCGCATCGGGCTTGCAGATCCGCATCTCGTAGCTGAGGAAGAGGACGTCGAAATAGTCTGCGATGGACTTTTTGCGATCGGAGAAAGCACCACTACGCATAAATTCCATCATAAAAGGATTGGTATTGCTCAACAAACCCAGACGATAGGAGCTGCGCAGGGTCACGAGGTCGTCCAGCCGCTCGACAGGGACGCCATCGAAGAATCCCAGCCAGCAGTCGCGCGCCTGCTCCCGTGAGACCGCATGGCCTACCACCTCGCCCACACGCTGGCAAAACGTGTCGGCATCGATGCGGCCTGTCTCCAAATCGAGGAAGAAGTCGCGCTGCCCATAGACTCCCATATAATAATCGGTATCAATACCGAGTGATCTGAAACGGCGAAACGCCTCTTCGCTATTTTGGTCGAAGATGACGCCGCCCATGTCGAAATAGATGTTCTTAATCATACGTTGTGTTATCCTTACTTGATGATGTTCTCCTTATATATATAGTAACTTCTTAGTCCGCCGCCACTTTAAAGACGGCCTTGTGGATGAGCCCGTCGGCAATGCAGGGGGCATGGCCGTCCTCGGGGAAGAAGATGACAAACTCGCCCGGCTTGAGGGTAAGGAATCCGCGAACGGGAAGGCCATCGGACTTGGCAAAGTCGCGATCCTCATCGAAGGGGAGCGGAGGAAGGTCATCTACGGGCACAAAGCCGTAGGTCTCGGGGATGTTGAGCGGCATCTGGATATCCACCATCCGGCGATGATACTCCACGGCAGCCTCCTCCCTACGCTTCCCGAGGTCGTCCTCCACATTGACATAGAGACGGTCGCCATGGATGGGATGACTGCCATTGGGCAAGGTCCGCAGGTCGTGGTGCTGAAGAAAAGCCACCACATCGGCAAAGAGCGGGTTGAGGGCCACATAGCGGGCCAGATTTTCAATCTTATCTACTATCATTTTCTCTTTTCCTTATGATTAGAGAATGCAAAATTAGGCATTTTATGTCAGAGAATGCGCTCAAAGGGGCAAAACATGCAGGTCAGAGCGCTCGATTCATCCCTATTTCACAAAATATCGCTACCTTTGCATCAGCATTGCGAGATCCACGTGCCATAGAATTCAAGAAGAGGAAAAGAATCGAACTGTACGGTTGAAGCGGGCTGAAAGCCCAGAAGCTCCTAGCCCAGGGCATCGCCCTGGGTATAATAGCAATCAACAAGACGCCCTGTAAGGGCAAAAGAATTGTTTATAGCCTGCTTCTTTAAAGCTTTTGCCCTTACAGGGCGATAGATTGGCGTTCATAATTACCCAGGGCGATGCCCTGGGCTAGGAACTTCTGCCCCTTCAGGGCGTATTGGGTAATTTCGACCGTACAGGTCGAAAAGAATTCGGGATGCGTGATGGATTTCGAGAGAAAAACTAAAAGAGAGAAATGAAAAGAAATGAGATTTGCTATGTAACCATCGTGGTCATCATCGGCGCCTCGCTGCTATTGGGCTTTGCCGAAGAAGTGTTTCATACGGACCTTGGCGGTTTGAAGTGGGCGGCCCACTGGGTGTCGTCGCCCGTCGCGCTGGCTATCGGCTTCGCCTTTGCGCTGCTGCTGGGCAAGGCCTTCCCAGCATTCAACAAGACCATGTCGAAGAAGCTACTGCAATATTCCGTCATCGGACTGGGCTTTGGCATGAACGTCGATAAGGCGCTGGCTTCGGGCAGCGAGGGCATGATCTTCACCATCGCAAGTGTCTTTGGAACCTTGGGACTGGGCTGGGTCTTTGGACGCAAACTGCTCCACGTGGACTCGCAGACCAGCTATCTGCTCAGTTCGGGCACGGCCATCTGTGGTGGTTCGGCCATTGCTGCCGTCGGTCCAATCATCAAGGCCAAGGCGGAGAGCATGAGCGTGGCCCTCGGCGTAGTGTTTGTGCTCAATGGCATCGCCCTCTTTCTCTTTCCCTACATCGGCGACGCCCTGGGCATGACGATGAAGCAGTTTGGCATGTGGGCCGCCATCGCCATCCACGACACCTCCTCCGTCGCGGGAGCCGGCGCGGCCTACGACCAGATGCACCCCGACTGGATCGCCTCGCAAGGGGTGAGCGCACTCGAAGTGGCAACGACCATCAAACTGACGCGTGCGCTCTGGATCGTGGTCCTGGCCCTGGTCACACCGTTCTTCTTCCGTCAGACCCTCGCCCAGGCTGAGGGAAAAGCAAAACCGTGGTACAGTTGCGTACCGAAATTTATCCTCTGGTTTATCGTCGCCATCCTTTTCAACACCTACGTGCTGAGCAACGCCTCGATGATCGGCGAGACGGCAGCCAATATGGGCAGCCAGTTTAGTGGCGCCATCAACAAACTCGCCAAGCACCTCATCACGCTCTCGCTCTTCTTCATCGGTGCCTCGCTCACCCGCGAGACGCTCCGCAGCGTGGGCGTCAGACCGTTGGTGCAGGGCGTATTGCTCTGGATCAGCATCAGCAGCATCAGCCTCGCCTATATCTTCTGGGTGGGATAAAAAACTAAAAATGGAAAAGGTCATGAAAGCCTTGTCGCTGCTGGAACTCAACACCCTCGTCGGGGAGGTAATAAGTCAGACCCTGAGCCGCTGCTACTGGGTGGAGGCCGAACTCTCAGAGGTGAGGGAGCGCGGGGGCCATTGCTATATGAGCCTCGTGGAGAAGGACGAGGGGCGCAACACGCCAGTGGCACAAGCGCAGGCCCGCTGCTGGCGCAACCGCTGGGGAGTGATGCGCCCGTATTTCGAACGGGTGACGGGGCGGCCACTCCGCGCCGGAATGAAGGTGATGCTGCAGGTACGCGCACAATTTCATCCGCTCTACGGCTTTTCCTGGATTGTGGAAGACATCAACCCCGAGTATTCTCTCGGCGACATGATGCGCCATCGGCAAGAGATCCTGCGCATACTAAAGGAAGAGGGCGTGATAGACCTCAACAAGCAGATCCCCCTGCCCGTCTTTGCCCAGCGTATCGCCGTCGTCAGCAGCGAGACGGCAGCAGGCTACGGCGACTTCAAGAACCAACTGGAACACAACGAGAGGGGACTGAAGTTTGACACCCGCCTCTTCCCCGCCACCATGCAGGGCGAGACCGTGGAAGCATCTGTCATCGAGGCCCTCAACGCCATCTTTGACGAAGCCGACCATTTCGACGTGGTGGTCATCATCCGTGGCGGAGGAGCCGTGGCAGACCTGAGCGGTTTCGACTCGCTGGCACTGGCAGAGAACGTAGCCAACTTCCCTCTGCCCATCATCACGGGTATCGGCCACGAGCGCGACGAAAGCGTCATCGACTTCGTCTCGCACACACGGGTGAAGACGCCGACGGCAGCTGCCGCCTTCCTCATCGACCATCTGGAGACGACCTACGACAAGGTGATGAGCGCACAGGACTTCGTCGCTCACTACGCCAAGGAGCGCATGACGACAGAGAAGCAGCGACTGCACACACTTTCCTCTACCATCACGTCGCTATTCTCCGTCGTCAAAGTGCGACAGGAGGCGCGCCTCGCCCACCTGGGCGACCGGCTGACGCATAGCGTGGAACAGAGGCTCAAGGACGAGAGACATCAACTCAGTCTGCTTGCCACCAACCTCCAGCCTCCCTTGGAAAGACGGCTGATGAAAGAGCGCCACCATCTCGACCTGCTGGAACAGAAGGCCCGCGCCCTCGACCCGCGCCTGCTGCTGAAGCGCGGCTACAGTCTGACGCTCCATGAGGGAAAGGTGGTGAAGGACGCGAAGCAGCTTCGCCCAGGCGACCTCATCGAAACCCACCTGGCGCAAGGCCGAATCCGATCGAAAGTAGAGGAATAGCACCACAAGCTGCAAAAACATACGCCTACTGATTGGATTCTCAAAAAAAAAGCCTATCTTTGCAGAAGATAGGCTGCACCTCGGCATAACGAGCAAGCAAGCTTGACGTTCTGCGCTCGGTTTGCACTATCTTTGCATAAGAAATCAGTACACGGCGAAGAAGAAAACAAAGCAAAATATGAAAAAGATATTATTGTTAGGCTCAGGTGAATTGGGCAAGGAATTAACCATCGCTGCCAAGCGTGCCGGCCAGTACGTCATCGCTTGCGACAGTTACGACAATGCACCCGCCATGCAAGTGGCTGACGAGCGCGAGGTCTTCAGTATGCTGGACGGAGACGTCCTGGCAGCGGTCGTGGCCCGCCACCGCCCCGACATCATCGTGCCCGAGATCGAGGCCATCCGTACCGAGCGCCTCTTCGAGATGGAGGAGCAGGGCATACAGGTCGTCCCATCGGCCAAGGCAGTCAACTTCACAATGAACCGCCGCGCCATCCGCGACCTTGCTGCCAAGGAACTGGGACTGCGGACGGCCAAATACTTCTATGCCAAGACGTTCGACGAGTTTAAGAAGGCTGCCGACGAGATCGGATTCCCGTGTGTGGTGAAGCCACTGATGTCGTCGAGTGGTCACGGACAGAGCTACGTCCACAACGACGAAGAGCTCGAGCAAGCCTACAAGGACGCCATGGAGGGAGCACGCGGCGACGTCCACGAGGTCATCATCGAGGAGTTTATCGACTTCGACTCGGAGTTTACGCTCCTCACGGTGACGCAGAAGCACGGCCCGACCCTCTTCTGCCCACCCATCGGCCACATACAGAAGGGTGGCGACTACCGCGAGAGCTGGCAGCCGTTCGCCCTCCCTGCCGCGGCGCTGAAACAGGCAGAGCACATCGCCGACGAGGTGACACGCGCCTTGACGGGCTACGGACTGTGGGGTGTGGAGTTTTTCCTGACGAAAAAGGGAGAGGTCATCTTCTCAGAACTCAGCCCGCGTCCCCACGACACAGGTATGGTGACACTCTCACACAGCACCAACTTCAGCGAGTTTGAACTCCACCTGCGCGCCATCCTCGGCCTCGACATCCCCGCCATCCATCTGGAGCACAACGGCGCATCGGCCGTGATCCTCTCGGGTGTGGAGAGCGAGAAGCCACTCGACTACCAACTCGAGGCACTTTGCCACGAAGACCGCACGCGGGTGCGCATCTTCGGCAAGCCGACCGCACACGTCGGAAGGCGCATGGGCGTGGCACTCTGCTACGACGAGGTAGGGTCGGACATCAACGCCTTGCGCGAAAAAGCCAAGCGGGTGGCACAGACGGTGCTCGGCACAGACCCCTATATGAAGAAATAAGAACGCAGCAACGGAGGACAGCAAAGGATGCTTGGAAAAATCATTCCGCTATCGAAGATCACAGACCGACGCGGCAATCTCACCGTGGCAGAACAGTTGAAAGACGTGCCGTTCGAGGTGAAGCGGGCCTACTGGGTCTATGACGTACCTGGCGGCGAAAGCCGTGGCGGACATGCCCACAAGCAGTTGTACCAACTGATCGTGGCCTTGAGTGGCAGTTTCACCGTCAATCTCGATGACGGCAAGGAACGGCAGAGCTACCTGCTCAACCACCCGTGGGAGGGTCTGCTCATCACGCCAGGCATCTGGCGCACCCTCGACGACTTCTCTACGGGAGCAGTCTGCCTCTGTCTGGCCTCGGAGCTGTATGAACCAGAGGACTACATCTACGATTACGAGGAATTACTCAAGTACAAAGGATGTTCGAGGTAAAGCGCTATGAGCCCTCGCACGAGCAGGCTTGGAATGACTTCGTGGCTCGGTCGAAGAATGGCACATTCCTCTTCGACCGCCGATTCATGGACTACCATAGCGACCGATTCGCGGATAGCAGCCTGATGATCCTGCGCAAAGGGCGCATCTATGCCTTGCTGCCCGCCAACCGCGTCGGCGACACGCTCCACTCCCACCAGGGACTGACCTACGGAGGACTACTGACAGACGCCAAGGCGACGGCGGGGGGAGTCATGGAGGCCTTCGACGCACTCAACGCATGGCTCCGGAACGAGGGGGTGAGGCGAGTGACTTACAAGGCGATGCCATGGATCTACCATCGGCTGCCCGCCGAAGAAGACCTCTATGCGCTGACACAGGTCTGCCACGCCCGCTTGCTGACACGCGAGATATCCTCCACCATCCTGCTGCAACAACCGCTCCGCTTCACAGAGTCGCGGAAGTCGGGACTGAGAAAGGCCCTGCGCGAGGGACTCTACATGGAAGAGAGCGGTGATTTGGCTGCTTTCTGGCAGATGCTCGACGACAACCTCGCCTCGCGCCACCACACCCACCCGGTCCACTCGCTCGACGAGCTGCGCCTGCTGCAAGGACGGTTTCCCCAGCAGATACACCTATACCTTATATATAATAAGGAGAAAGAACCGGTGGGAGGAACATGGGTCTTCGACACTGGACAGGTGGTCCACACGCAATATATCGCCTCGACGGAGGAGGGAAAAGCGCATGGTGCACTCGACCTGCTCTTCGACGAACTGATCAACCGTCGCTATCGCGAGGGCATCTATCTCGACTTCGGCAAATCGACAGAGGAGGGCGGACGTGTGCTCAACGAGCATCTGATATTCCAAAAAGAAGGATTCGGAGGACGCGGCGTCTGCTACGACACCTACGAATGGGAACCATAACGAGCTGAAAGAAAGGCTGTCCGACAACGGGAGACCCAACATCTTGTCTTGTATAAAAGCATGATAGAATACTTATCATTACAGAAAATCAACGCCCTGCATGAGCAGGAGATCGTGGAAGCCGTAGAGAAGGTGGTCCGCAGCGGATGGTATCTGCACGGGCAGGCCACGGAACGCTTCGAGCGCCACTATGCCGACTTTATCGGCACACGTCATTGCATCGGCTGCGGCAACGGGCTGGATGCGCTGACGCTCATCTTCCGTGCCTACAAGGAACTGGGCGTGCTGCATGACGGCGACGAGATACTGGTGCCAGCCAACACCTTTGTGGCCTCCATCCTCTCCATCACGGAGAACGGACTGCAACCCATACTGGTGGAGCCCGACTACGAGACCTTGGAGATAGACGAGCGCCTCATCGAAAGCCACATCACGGACCGCACGCGGGCCCTGCTGTTGGTGCACCTCTATGGTCGCTGCGCCTATACGGACGAAGTAGCGGAACAGTGCCGACGCCACGGCCTGCTGCTCATAGAGGACAACGCACAGGCTCATGGTTGCCGCTACGGTAACAAGCGGACAGGGTCTTTGGGCAATGCTGCTGCCCATAGTTTCTATCCAGGCAAAAACTTAGGAGCCATGGGAGACGCAGGAGCCGTGACAACCAATGACGACCAACTGGCACAGATGGTACGCGCCTTGGGCAACTACGGATCTTCACGAAAGTACGTCTTCGACTACGTGGGCCGCAACAGTCGGCTCGACGAGATACAGGCGGCTCTGCTGGACGTGAAGTTGAAATACCTGGACGAAGACAACAAGCGTCGCCAACAGATAGCCGACCGTTTCTACCACGAGATCGACAACCCTCGCATCACGCTGCCAGGCAAGAGGCGGTGGCTGAACGGGGAGGAGGACAACGTCTTTCACATCTTCCCCATCCTCTGCGCGGACCGGGATGCCCTGCAATCCTACTTGAAGGAGAAAGGGGTGCAAACGCTCATCCACTACCCCATCCCACCACATCGCCAACGTTGCTATGCGGAGTGGGGAGATCTTTCACTCCCCGTGACGGAGCGCATCCACCGAGAGGAACTGTCCCTGCCCTGCAACCAGACGATGAGCGACGACGAAACGGATCTGATCATCGACCTACTGAATAGGTTTGGCCGCTCGTAGTTGACAAGGTGGACTCAGAGCAAAATAGGCAAAACGATGCGCAAGCAGCCATGGAGAGGTTGTGGAAACAAAGCGTTTTTTAACGGTTATGGACAGCTTCCCCTCTTGTGTGGTCGGATAAAAAGCCGTACTTTTGCAAGTTGAAATCAAACAGAAATGCCAATAGACAATAAACAAAAAACACTTGAGCTGGGCACGCGCCCGGTGGGACGACTGCTTTGGCAGTACGCCTTGCCCGCCATGGTAGCCATGGTGGCCTCATCATTGTATAATATCGTTGACAGAATCTTTATCGGACAGATCGTTGGTCCTGACGCCATCGCTGGCTTGGCCATCACCTTCCCCTTCATGAACCTTAGTGGTGCGTTTGGCGCAGCAGTTGGCATCGGTTCTTCCACGGCCATCTCCATCCGACTGGGACAACGCGACTATGAGGGCGCGGAGAACCTGCTGGGCAACACGGTGACTCTCAACCTCATCGTCGGCATCTCCCTGGGACTGATCTGTCTTCTGTTCATCGACCCCATCCTGCGCTTCTTTGGCGCAAGCGACACCACGCTGCCCTATGCACGCAGCTACATGGAGGTGATTCTCCTGGGCAACGTCGTCACCCACATGTACTTGGGCCTGAACGCAGTACTCCGTGCGGCGAGCAAACCCGAGAAGGCCATGTACGCCACCATCTTCACGGTATTGATCAACGTCGTGCTCGACATGCTATTTATATGGTGGCTTGGCTGGGGCATACGCGGCGCTGCTTTCGCCACGGTCATCTCCCAGTTGCTGGCGATGTGCTACCAGCTTCGTCTGTTCAGCAACAAGCACGAAATGCTACACCTTAAGCGAGGTATCTATGGCCTGCGTGCCGATTTGGTGAAGAACATCATAGGTATCGGCGTATCACCCTTTCTCATGAATGTGTGCGCATGCATGGTGGTGATCTTCATCAACAACCGCCTGGTCGATTATGGAGGAGACTTGGCGGTAGGCGCATACGGTATCGCCTACGGCATCGCGATGATGTTCGTGATGTTTGTCATCGGACTCAACCAGGGCATGCAGCCCATCGCGGGATACAACTACGGAAGTCAACAGATCGACCGACTGATGCGGGTACTGAAACTCTCCATCATTGGAGCAACTTGTATCATGGTATTGGGCTGGTCTATCGGCATGTTCTGTCCGGAACTCGTCGCGCGGATGTTCACCACCGACGAGAATTTGATACGCCATAGTGCCAACGCCATGCGTATCGTGATGCTCGTCTTCCCCATCATCGGCTACCAAATGGTGGTCACCAACTTCTTCCAATGTATCGGAAAGGTGAAGATCAGCATCTTCCTCTCCCTCAGCCGACAACTCATCATCCTGCTGCCCATGCTCGGCATCCTGCCTCTGTTCTTTGGTCTGAACGGCGTATGGGCTGCCATGCCAGTGAGCGATGCATCCGCAGCTGTCATCGCAGCTGTGGTCATGTTTGTCTTTATGCGGAAATTTAAACTGAAAGCAACATCCCAAAACAATGGATAAGCAACTCATCATCAACGTAGGACGGCAGGTCGGATCGGGTGGTCTGATCATAGCCAAGATGCTTGCCAAGGCATTCGACTGCAAATTCTACGACAAGGAGATACTCAACCTTGCCGCACAGGAGAGCGGTTTCTCCGAAAAGTTCTTTGAAAAGAACGACGAGACGAAGGAGTATCTGCGCAGTCGGTTCCACATCCACGTGCCCCTGCTCGGCGAGTCGAGTTTCTACAGTAGCGACTTCTCGCAAGAGGGACTGTACAAGTTTCAGAGCGAGGCTATCAGAAAGGCCGCACAAGAGGGTCGCTGCGTCTTCGTGGGACGTACAGCAGACTACATTCTCCGCGACATGAAAGAGAAAGTAGATGTCTTCGTCACTGCCGACCTCAACGATCGTATCGAAGCGGTGGCAGAGAGACACGGGCTGAGCCGCACGGAGGCCAAGAAATACATACAGAACAAGGAGGCCACACGCGCCGGATACTACAATTACTACACAGGAAAGAAGTGGGGCGCGGCGGAGAGCTATGACCTCTGCGTCAACACCTCCGTCCTGGGCATGGAGCAGACGGCACAGTTTATCGAACAATTCATCCGCCAACGTCCATGAAGCGTATCGGTATCATCAGCGACACCCATGGCTATTGGGACGAAAGGTACGAACAGTACCTCGGCGAGTGCGACGAGATCTGGCACGCCGGAGACATCGGATCGATGGAGGTAGCGGACCGCTTTGAGGCGATGAAGCCCATCTTCCGTGCCGTGCATGGCAATATCGACGGAGGCGACGTGAGGCGCTGCTATCCCGAACGGCTACGCTTCCGTTGTGAGGAGGCCGACGTACTGCTGAAGCATATCGGCGGCTATCCTGGCAACTACGACCGGTCGGTGGCACACACGCTCTATGCCATGCCACCCGACCTCTTCGTCTGCGGCCATTCGCATATCCTAAAGGTGATGCACGACAAGACGCTGAATCTCCTGCACATCAACCCAGGAGCGGCAGGTCTGCAAGGCTGGCAACCAGAACGAACACTCGTCAGGCTGACCGTCGATGGCAAGCAGTTTAAAGACTGCGAGGTCATCACGCTGGGAGAGAGAAGAAAGTCCGCATGGACATAAAAGGAACCAATCGAAATATCAAAAAAAGACATAACAAATGAAAACCTATCTCGTGACAGGTGCTGCCGGATTCATCGGCGCCAACTTCATCAAATATCTCCTTCACGACAAGTATAAGAACGAGGAGATCAAAGTCATCGTGCTCGACGCCCTCACCTATGCAGGCAACTTGGGCACAATCAAAGACGACATCGACGGTAAGCGTTGTGTCTTCGTCAAAGGAGACATTCGTGACCGCGCCCTGGCCGACCAACTGTTCGGCGAGTATGATATAGACTATGTGGTGAACTTCGCCGCAGAGTCGCACGTGGACCGCTCCATAGAAGATCCACAGCTATTCCTTTCCGTTAACATCCTGGGCACACAAAACTTGCTGGACGCTGCCCGTCGCGCATGGGTCACAGGCAAGGACGAACAGGGATATCCGACGTGGAAGCCAGGAAAGCGCTACCATCAGGTATCGACCGACGAGGTCTATGGTTCTCTGGGTGACGAGGGCTACTTCACGGAGAAAACGCCCTTGTGCCCCCACAGTCCCTATTCGGCGAGCAAGACTTCCGCCGACATGATCGTCATGGCTTATCATGACACGTATCATGCACCGGTAAGCCTCACCCGTTGTTCCAACAACTACGGTCCTTACCACTTTCCCGAGAAACTGATCCCGCTCATCATCAACAACATCCTGGCTGGAAAATCGCTGCCCGTCTATGGTAAAGGTGAAAATGTACGCGACTGGCTCTATGTGGAGGACCATTGCAAGGCCATTGACCTGGTAGTGCGCAAAGGCAAAGAGGGAGAGGTCTATAATGTGGGTGGTCATAACGAGATGAAGAACATCGACATCGTGCGCCTGACAATCCGCACCATTCATGACATGATGGAGAAAGACAAGGCATTGCGCTCGATATTGAAGAAGCAGGTACGCGACGCAGCGACAGGTGACATAGACATCAGTTGGATCAACGACGACCTGATCACCTTCGTGGCCGACCGACTGGGACACGACCAACGCTACGCCATCGATCCGACGAAGATCAAGAAAGAACTGGGCTGGCAGCCGGAGACGAGGTTTGCCGACGGTATCGTGAAGACCATTCGCTGGAACCTGGAGCACCAAGACTGGATAGAGGAGGTGACATCGGGCGACTACCAGAAATATTACGACGAGATGTATGGCGACGAGCGGCATGGACGCACTCTCTAAGGAGTTGCACGACTTCCTCTGCCGACTGGGTGAGCACCCGGAACAGGTCAGCGACAAACTGCAAGGTTATACGCAGGCCCTCCTCCAACTGCTCACCCCTGCCGACGAACTGCTCGTCAAAGGTCGCTACGGCATCTTGGGCGGCACCAAAGAGAGCATAGCTCAACTGGCCACTCGATTCAACACCGACGAGAATACGGTAGAAGCCGTACTACAGCAATGTCTAAGGAAAATAGCCATCACGCCGGAATGGCAGGACATCAAAGCGCTGACGCAACTAAAAGCCATCCGATTGAAATAGGGAGTAGGCGACAAACTGGTCGCCCACTCCCTACGAACTAAAACAATATGGAAAAGAAAATCAATTACGAAGCCGCACTCTCCGAACTCGAAGAGATAGTTAACAAGATGGAAAACGACGAGTTTGACATCGACCAACTCTCCGTAAACCTAAAGCGTGCACAGACACTTATCAAACTTTGCCGTGACAAGCTGACCAAGACCGACGCGGAAATCAAGAAACTTCTCGGCGAAGAAAAGGAGTGAGCAGAGGAAAATGAACGGGCAAAAATAGAGGGGAAAAAAGAAAACTGAAAATAAAGCCCTTATATTTTGCCCGTGTAATTTAAAATCATTACCTTTGCAAGCAAATAACAAAAACCAAAAAATAGATTTAGCGTATTATGAAAGATTTGGATTGGGGCAGCCTTACCTTTGGCTACGTGCCCACAAACTACAATGTTCGTTGCTACTATCACAACGGAAAGTGGGGAGAGATTGAGGTTTCTTCCGATGAGTATGTCCACATCCACATGGCATCTACCTGCCTGCACTATGGCCAGGAGGCCTTTGAGGGTCTGAAAGCATACCGTTGCCCGGACGGCAAGGTACGCGTATTCCGCCCCGAGGAGAACGCAGCACGTCTGCAGAGCACCTGCCGTGGTATCGTCATGCCGGAGCTTCCCACCGACCTTTTCGTTGAGATGGTAGAGAAAGTAGTGCGCCTGAACCAGGACTTCATCCCTCCCTACGAGAGCGGCGCTACCCTCTATCTGCGTCCATTGCTCGTCGGTACGTCAGCACAGGTTGGCGTTCACGAGGGCCAGGACTATCTCTTCCTTATCTTCGCAACTCCCGTAGGTCCGTACTTCAAGGGCGGATTCAGCACCAACGCTTACGCCATCACGCGCGAGTTTGACCGCGCAGCACCGTTCGGAACAGGTAAGTACAAGGTGGGTGGCAACTATGCCGCTTCCCTCCGCGCTCACAAGATTGCCAAGGAGAAGGGTTATGCTTCAGAGTTCTACCTCGACGCCAAGGAGAAGAAGTACGTCGATGAGTGTGGCGCTGCCAACTTCTTTGGTATCAAGGAGAACACCTACATCACGCCGAAGTCTTCTTCCATCCTCCCCAGCATCACCAACAAGAGCTTGATGCAGATTGCCGAGGATTTAGGCCTGAAGGTGGAGCGTCGCCCCATCCCCGTAGAGGAGCTTGCCACCTTCGAGGAGGCTGGTGCCTGCGGTACCGCCGCTGTCATCTCTCCGATCTCTCGTCTCGACGATATCGACGAGGGCAAGAGCTACAACTTCGGTGAGAAGCCCGGACCCATCTCTACGAAACTCTACGAGACACTTCGCGGTATCCAGTATGGCACCATCGAGGACAAGCACAACTGGACGCGTGTCGTCATTGAATAAATGGTATTATAATAAACGATAAAGATTAAAAAATCCGATGCCTCTGACTTGTGACAAGCCGGAGGCATTTTTTTATACAGCCCCGAGAACACATCACATATTATAATAAGGTACAGGAGAAAAACGGATGGGTACAAAAAAAAGATGAGTAAAGGAAAAATCCTAAACTCACCTGCTAACTGTGTCGACACTTGGATTCGAACCAAGGACCCCCACCATGTCAAGGTGATACTCTAACCAACTGAGCTATGCCGACTCTACAATCTTCTTCAACCTTGTTTGCTTTGCAAACGAAGTTCTCAAAAGCGGGTGCAAAGATACGACTTTATTTTCAAACCTCCAAAACTTTTAGCCATCAATTAACTTATCTTAATATATCAAAGAATAAAAGAGCATGATCACTCGGCGCAATCTCGTAAAAGAATGGGCTTTTCTTGCGTGTAAGATTTTTAATTACTACCTTTGCGCTCTAATATCAAAATTATGGGAAAAGGAAAACTGGCTAAATTCGCAGAAATGGAGAAGTTCAAGAACGTCTTCCAATATCCGTATTCAGTTATCGACGACGTGCCCTTCGAGATGAAAGGACACTGGCGCGAGCAGTACTTCGGCAATGACAACCCCATCGTCCTGGAATTAGGGTGTGGTAAGGGGGAATATGCCGTGGGACTTGCTCGGATGTTTCCCAACATCAACTTCATCGGCGTGGATATCAAGGGGGCGCGGATGTGGACTGGAGCCAAGATGGCCATAGAGGAAGGCTTGACCAATGTGGCATTTCTGCGCACGAACATTGAGATCATTGACCGCTTCTTCGCTCCAGACGAGGTACAGGAGATATGGCTCACATTCAGCGACCCTCAGATGAAAAATGCACGCAAGCGACTTACCTCCACCTACTTCATGGAACGCTATCGCCATTTTCTGACCGATCGTGGCTTGATTCATCTGAAGACCGACTCCAACTTTCTTTTCACCTACACCACCTATATGGTAGAGCGAAACCAACTCCGTGTGTTGCTCCGGACGGAGGACCTGTACCATACGGAAGGCCTTGACGAAGCTACCCGCGAGATACTGGGCATACACACCTACTACGAGAACCAGTGGATTGAGCGTGGACTGAATATCCGATATATGAAGTTTGAGCTCCCACACGAGGGTGAGTTGACGGAACCCGACGTAGAGATACCGCTCGACGAATATCGCTCTTACCACCGAACGAAGCGTTCGTCAAAGGACACGGCAAAATAGTTTATCACAAGGCCACAATCCGTTGTGGCCAGTTTGTCCTGACCGAGGGTGTGCCATCAACCGCTATGAAGCAATCTTGCGCATAGCAAAAAGGCACACCGTCTATTCATTTATATATATCCATACAACGATGAGGTATCACAACAAAAGCGATTTCACACTCCTATTATTGCTCTTACCGACCCTTGTCCTCATGGGCAAAGAGACTTCCAACAGCCGACAAGCCAGAAAGATATTCGACCACACCTACCAAATGGTCTATGGGCGGCAAGGGAGCACGCTTAGCTATAGCGTCAACATCATCGGTCTGTACAAAGCAGCTGGGACGATATGGATGCAAGGGAAGAAAAGTCGTTCGGAAGAAAAAAGATATAGTATATGGAACGACGGGAAGACCTACTACAAAGTGGACAAAGACAAGAAAAAGGTGGAGATCTACAGGGCAAACGATCCGGAACGTGACAAATACAGCGGAATGTTCAACTTCGACGCCGACAACTTCGTCTATAGCGTGAAGGCTGCGGGCAACACCTTTGTCGTGTCGCTGGACGCCAAAGAAGGCGTGAAAGGCATCAAGCACATCAAAGCCATCATAGACAAAAAGACGCGCGCCCCACTCAGCCTGCGCCTCAAGTTCGGAATCATCTGGGTAACGGTCAAGATCACCCACTTTAAGAGTGGCGGCATATCGGCCAGTACCTTTGCCTTTCCGAAACCCCGTTACCATAACTATAAAGTGATCGACAACCGATGAGAGACGGGGCGCAAGCCTCCACCCTCCACGACATCAAACATCAGAGAATATGAAAGACAACAGAGACGCGCTGGACTACGGCGAAATGCGTGTATCGAAGCTGTTTTACAAACTGTTCTTCCCTACCCTTCTCGGACTGCTATCCTCCGTACTACTCAACCTTGCCGATGGCATCTTCGTAGGACAAGGCGTGGGCAGCGATGCCTTGGCTGCCATCAACATCGCCGCCCCGATGTTCTTGGTCTCTACCGGCATAGCCCTGATGTTTGGTAGCGGAGCAAGTATCGTCGCCGCAGTACACCTGAGCAAGGGCAACCGGAAAGCCGCCAACATCAATGTGACCCAGGCCTTCACTGTGGGACTACTCCTAATGCTGACGATTGTCGTCATCGTCAATGTCTTTCCTCGACAGACGGCCGCACTCTTTGGTGGAAGCGAGGCGCTCTATCCTTTGGTGCATGACTACTTGTTTTGGGTCAGCCCATGCTTCTGCTTCATGATCATCAATATTGTGGGAACGTTCGCAATTCGCCTGGACGGATCACCCAATTTCTCCATGACCATCAACACACTGTCGGCACTGGTCAATATCGTACTCGACTGGCTATTCATCTTCCCTTTGGATATGGGAATCAAGGGAGCAGCTATTGCCACCTCCATCTCGGGAATACCAGGTATGGTACTGGTGGCATGGTATTTCTGGGGACATAGCAACCAACTAAGGCTCTACCGCCCTAAGTTCTCACAAACCGCCCTACACCTCACGGCACGCAACTGCGGGTACATGCTCCGCCTGGGCTTCCCTACATTTATTGCCGAGACCGCCATCTGTTGTATGATCATAACGGGCAACTATATGTTTATCGGACGACTTCACGAGGACGGCGTGGCAGCTTTTAGCGTCGCATGCTACCTCTTTCCGATGATTTTCATGTTTGGCAACGCTATTGCCCAGACAGCCCTGCCTATCGTGAGCTACAACTACGGAAAAGGCAACCAAGACCGAATCCGTCAGACCCTCCATATCTCTGCTGGACTATCTGTCGGTCTGGGACTGGTCATGACGACCGTCGGTATCCTGCTGGCGCCACAGATAGTCAACCTCTTCATCGACGGCACCTCACCCGCCAACGCTATCGGCCATGCGGGTTTGCCGCTCTTCCTGACTTCCAGCCTACCGTTCACGGTCAACGTGGTCCTCATCGGCTACCTGCAAAGCCTGGAGCGCTACAAGGCCGCCACATTCTTTATGCTGCTGCGAGGCTTCGTGCTCATCATCCCCAGTTTCATCCTGCTTCCAGAGTTACTTGGCAACACAGGACTTTGGCTCGCCGAGACCGTAGCCGAGACACTGACACTTGTCGTCCTCATCGGATTCCTACTGTGGAACCGGAAATAAAGAGACATCAGCAAGAGACAAAGGAGTCACAAACAAAGGCCAAACCCATCCTTTGACGGCGTCAAGTTCATCATTGCCTACAGACAATAGCTCACTACCGTCAAAAAATGGGCTTGGCCCAGGGTCATTATTATATAATGGATAGTTCTAAAGGACAAGACGTTCTTCAGGAACCACCCCTATTGACACGCGTTTATCAAGTAAGAAAACTCGACTAATAGTCATCGCCATCATCGGAGACGCCCTCGCGAGCCATCTTCTCCAGTTCCTCGGGACTAGCCTCGTAGGTAGTGCGGTAACTTTCCTCCGTGAGCTTATCCTCATCGAAATAATCGTCATCGTCGTCGTCACTATCAAAGCCCTTTGCCTCTGGCAACTCCTCATCCTCGTTGTCATCCTCCGGCATGTCGTCGCCCCCCTTGTCAAGTAGCGAATCTTCGGGCTCGAAGCGCATTCTAACTTGCTCTACCGCAGGCTTAGCCTTGGCAAAGATAGCCTCGGTCCATCCACCCTTGGGCACTTCCAATACCTCGAAGCCGTCTTCTACCTTTTTCTGATACATACCGCCAGGGCGCTTGAGACGCGAAGTGGGCAGCGTGGTCGTAGAGATATCAAAACCACTTTCGATGATATCCTGGACCGACTGCGGAAGACTCTCCCATCCTCCACCAAAATTGCCTGCCAGCACCTCGATCAATTTGGCAGCGGAAATGTGGCGAATATTCTCATAGGTGAGATCCGTAATACGGACGATGGGCTTTTTTTTGACAGCCAGCTTCACCTGCACATTCTCATCCATGCGGACTGGGGCCACCTTGAACCCACGGTCCTCATACTTCTGAACCACCTCCGGCGTGTCAATGGTCAACTCCTCCACCTCGAACGCACTACGAAGCACGCTCAAGTAATGGCTGCGATTGTCCTTTAAGTCAGCATCGCGCGCTGCAATCTGCCAAAGATGGAACACGTCTGCCTCCTGCAAACCCCACGCGCTACTCTTCGTTAAAGTCTTCAAACTCAACTTGTTGCTTGATTTCATTCAGTATTTTCTTATTGTTCTTATCCTTGTTAGTTACCGAAAACCTCTGTTTCGTGCTGCAAAAGTAGCATTAAAAGCCAAAACATCAAACATTTCACGATGAAAAATTTAAATCGCGCGCATTTATTTTGGAGTATGCTCAAGAGTTTGTAACTTTGCAAGTATGGAACCATTAGCAGAGCGAATGCGCCCGCGTACCCTTGATGCATACGTCGGGCAGAAGCACATTGTGGGAAAAGGGGCGGTACTGCGGTCTATGATAGACAGCGGTCGCATCGCCTCTTTCATCCTATGGGGACCTCCTGGCGTCGGCAAGACAACCCTGGCCCAGATCATCGCCAACAAACTGGAGACCCCCTTCTACACGCTTTCCGCTGTGACGAGTGGCGTCAAAGACGTACGCGAAGTCATCGAGAAGGCGCGTCAGAACCGCTTTTTCACGACGGCTTCGCCCATTCTCTTCATCGACGAGATCCACCGTTTCTCCAAATCGCAGCAGGACTCGCTACTTGGGGCTGTAGAGAAAGGTATCGTGACGCTCATAGGAGCGACGACAGAGAATCCCTCCTTCGAAGTGATCCGCCCGCTATTGTCCCGCTGCCAGCTCTATGTGCTCAAGCCGTTGGAGCGCGAAGACCTGGAGGAGCTCCTCCATCGTGCCGTGACAGAGGACGAAGAACTACGGAAACGAACCATCGTGCTGCAGGAGACTGACGCGATGCTGCGCTATAGTGGTGGTGACGCACGCAAACTGCTCAACATTTTGGAACTGGTGGTGGAGTCTGAGGGTAGCGACAGCGTCACCATCACCGACGAGATGGTGGCCAATCGGTTGCAACAGAATCCCCTCGCCTACGACAAAGGGGGCGACATGCACTACGATATCATCTCGGCTTTCATCAAGAGTATTCGTGGCAGCGATCCCGACGCTGCCCTGTACTGGCTGGCAAGGATGATAGAAGGTGGCGAAGACCCCAAATTTATCGCACGGAGACTCGTCATCAGTGCATCGGAAGATGTGGGCCTGGCCAACCCCAATGCGCTGTTGCTGGCCAATGCCGCCTTCGATGCTGTCAACAAAATAGGGTGGCCCGAGGGAAGAATCCCCCTGGCGGAAGCCACTGTCTATCTGGCGACCTCGCCCAAGAGCAACTCCGCCTACCTCGCCGTCGACGAGGCACTGGCATGCGTACGCAAAACGGGCAACCAACCCGTGCCACTACACCTGCGCAACGCTCCCACCCAGCTCATGAAGTCGCTGGGCTACCACGACGGCTATAAGTATGCACATGACTTCCCCGATCACTTCGTAGAGCAACAGTACTTGCCCGACCAACTGAAGGACTCAAGGTTTTGGCACGCACAACACTCGCCAAGCGAGGAGAAACAGTATCAATGGATGCTGCGATGCTGGGGGGATCGATTCAAGGAGTGAGAAACGCCTTGGAAGAAAACGAAGCAAGAAACTAAGAACAATAATAAACTAATCACAGAATAGAATAATATGAAAATCGTAGTACTCGACGGCTATGCCGCCAACCCCGGCGACCTCTCATGGGAGGAGCTGAAGCAGCTGGGAGACCTTACCATCTATGACCGCACGCCGCAGGAACTGGTCGTGGAGCGTTCGCTGGAGGCTGAAGCCGTGCTTGTGAACAAAGTAAGTCTCACCCGCGAGCTCATCATGCAGCTCCCGAAGTTGAAGTACATCGGCGAGCTGGCCACCGGCTACAACAACATCGACCTCGTGGCCGCACGCGAGCGGGGCGTGATCGTGACCAACATTCCAGCCTATAGCACCGTGAGTGTGGCACAGCACGTGATCGCCCTGCTGCTCAACGTGACCAACCACGTCGATGAGTTCGCCCGCAAGAACCGAAACGGTCGCTGGAGCGCAAGCCCCGACTTCTGCTATTGGGACGAACCATTGTGTGAACTGTCGGGCAAGACGATGGGTATCGTCGGCCTGGGACATATTGGACAAAGCGTGGCACGCCTGGCCCTCTGCCTCGGCATGAAAGTCATCACCGTATCGAGCAAGCCAGCCGACAAACTTCCCGAAGGCATCGACAAAGTAACAATGGAGCAACTGCTCAGCCAGTCTGACGTGATCAGCCTCCACTGCCCGCTGGTCAAGGACGGTCCCAAGGCCACCTACCACCTCATCAATGCAGAGACACTCCGCATGATGAAGTCAGAAGCCATTCTGATCAACACGGGCCGCGGCCCGCTAGTGGACGAGCCGGCAGTGGCTGAAGCCCTCCACAATAACCAGCTGGCTGCCTATTGCGCCGACGTGACGGCAGAAGAGCCGCCCCATATCTCCAATCCGCTGCTGCGCGAACCGCACGCCTACCTCACACCGCATGTGGCATGGGCTACCGTCGAGGCGCGTCAAAGACTGATGGACATCTGTGTGGCCAACGTCAAAGCACTCATTGAAGGGAACCCCATCAATGTCGTTAACTAACATCTCCACTTCCGACCCAGCATTTGTCCATGCCGTACAACAGGTATTGGAGGTGCTGGGCACATTGGCTTTCGCCGTTTCGGGCATCCGTCACGCTGCTGCCAAGCATCTCGACTGGTTCGGAGGATATGTCTGCGGATTTGCCGTGGCGGTAGGAGGAGGTACGCTCCGCGACGTAATGCTGGGGACGACACCCTTCTGGATGACCTCCCCCATCTACGTGATTTGCACCTTTGCAGCACTGGGGTTCGTGGTTTGCTTCGGCAGGCATATACGCTGGATCGACAACGCCTGGTTTGTCTTCGACACCTTGGGCCTGGCGCTCTTCGTGATCGCTGGTATCCAAAAGACCGTAGCCTTCGAACACCCCTACTGGGTCGCCATCATCATGGGTAGCATGACGGGGGCGGCAGGAGGCGTGATACGCGACGTGCTGCTCAACAACGTGCCCGTCATCTTTCATAAAGAGATCTATGCCACAGCATGTGTGGCAGGCGGATTTCTATACTGGGTGCTCATCCGACTGGATGCAGGCATTCCCATCACGACGACAGCCACCTTTTTCTTTGTATGCGCCATACGCCTGTTGGCAGTACGCTATCATATTAGCCTGCCATCGCTAAAGCAAAAGGAGTAAGAATGGTACTAAAAACAGGACGACAATCACACCCTACACCTCATGTAGGCCAAGGGCGTCGTCCTTTTTTTTAGCCTCATCATGAAATAGGCATCTGCTTTTCACGAAAAAAACGGCAACTCACCAGTTTTTTCTTCCCCTAATATGCGGAGTTTCAAAGAAAAAATCGTAACTTTGTGCCCATCCGAAAAAAGACAGAAAAGAAGCCATTACAACGAAAGGCATAGTTAAAAACTAAAAGACACTACCATCTTATGACAAAGAACGAGAAGAAATGGGCGGAGAACTACGAGTTGTTGAAGGAGTATATCGCTGAGCATCGACAACTGCCAGACAAGAAGAAAGTCGAACATCGTTCACTACTCAACTGGTGGAAGTACAACCGCAAGCTGATCAGACAGGGCAAACTGGACGAGATGCGAACGGAGCTGCTGATGGAATTGGGCAATTCGAGAATCAACCACCGCTAAAATGACGGTCATGCCGTAAATGCGTTTAGAATCAGACTGCTGACCTCTCGCTACGCTACAAGTATGGGGGCCAAACCGATCCTACAGGTTGAGGGTGCGCCAAGAATCTTGGTCGCACCCTCAACTATTTTCATCTAAACTATGGTAGCTTATATCTCAAGTACACACCTCTATTGACATAACGACAGATTATTCAAATTCATAGCTGGAAATGGGAAAACATGTTATTGCTCACCCTTCTTCAGATCCTCTATCTGTCGAAGAACCCCGTTGAGGCGTCTGCGTGACTGCATCAGGAAGTAGATGCCGCAAGCAAGACCGGTCAAACCGCCAACAACGCCTCCCCATAGCATGCCGTTTGCCATGTTTTCCTCCATACCTTGCCCACAATAGTAGAAGAAGCCAATGACCCACACAATGAGAAACGGGATGGAGAACTTGAGCCAATTATTACCCAACCGCTTATACTCGACGATGTGGCCAGCCACCTTGAGCAAATCGCCCGCCAGTAAGTCCTCGCCCGTCAGGCGGCGCACAGACCATATCGAGAAGACAACAGCCAACAGCAGATACGCTATTGTCACCCAAACGAACCACAAGGGCAGTCCCCACAACGGTTGCATGAAGTAGAAAAGCGGCAAGGTGAACAAAGAGGGCAACAAGGTCTGAAGCGTCACCCTGCGTTCCTTGTCCAGTTCGCTTTTCATCGCACGACGCATCAATCGTTCGTTCACTATCTTCTGTTCACTGAGAAGCGATCGCAACTCACTCATATCCTGGCGCATCTGCTCCAATTCGTCGTTATAAACTTGATTCTTATCCATCTTGATATTCCTTTCTTTTAACGTTAATGTCTCTACGAAAAACCTTCCATCTGTCTTACGCTACTGGTTCCCAGCTGCAATCCATGGAGGAAGTCAGCATGCACAGACATTTGTCAGTCTTTCAAAAGACGGAGATTCTATTCCTTCATTTTCTTCATCTGCTCCCGGATGCGCACCAAACGAACAGATACGTTTTTGGCGGTGATGCCGAGGATCTGACCAATCTCGTCGTAGCTGAGGTCTTCAAGCCACAGCAGCACGATGGCTCTGTCAAACGGTTGCAGACGCGTGATACGCCTATGCAGTTGGTCCACTCGCTGCGCTCGCTCCTCCTGCGGGTCGAAGAAGTTGACGTCCATTGTCAGCGGCAAGGTCTTGCGACGACGCTTGCTGCGATCGAGCGAAATACAGGTGTTGAGCGCCACGCGGTATATCCATCCACGCAAGGCTTCGTCGCCCCCCTGATACTTCGGCAGTCCGCGCCAGACGTTGATTAGGGTCTCCTGAAATAGGTCCGCCACCTCGTCCTCGTCTTTGGAGAACATGTAGCACACGGTATATATCGTGTCCTTATGAGAGCGCACAAGGCGTTCAAAGTTTTCTTTCTGCTTGTCCATTGTGTCTGTTTAAAAAACGCTTACACTATATAAACGCACAAAATGGTAAAAAACTACAGAACATCGAGAAAAAAACAGATGGGTGGATTGAAAAAGGAAATGATGAGACCCATGCGGAGTTTCACTTTGCATAGATGAACGCTGAAGGCGTATTCCTCAAGCTATCTCTCGCTTCTCCAAACAAATACCTCTCATTTCATATAAGGGGAAAAGGCAAACGCGTAGGTCGCAGGGCAAACGACCCGAACGACCTACGCGCTTGTTGAATGACGATGATTGGACGCCGTCTTATCCGAAGAAGACGTAAGCAATGGCGATGGCAGCAATCACACCTGCCAAATCAGCCAACAAGCCGCAACTGACGGCATGGCGCGTATTCTTGACGCTGATACTTCCGAAATAGACCGCCAACACATAGAACGTCGTGTCGGTCGATCCCTGGAAGATACAACTCAGTCGACCGATAAAGGAGTCGGCTCCATAGTTGTCCATGGCCTCCAGCATCAAGCCTCGCGCGCCACTTCCGCTAAGCGGCTTCATGAAGGCTGTGGGGAGCGCACCGACAAATTGGTCGTCCAGACCGCAGGCTCTGACACACCAGGCAATGCCCTCCACGAGCATATCCATCGCTCCAGAGGCACGAAACACGGCCACGGCCACAAGGATCGCCACCAGATAGGGGATGATGCGGACTGCAGTATGAAATCCGTCCTTGGCGCCCTCGATGAAAGCATCATAGACATTGATCTTTTTGAATGCTCCCATGGCTATGAAGGTGACGATAATACCAAGCAAGATCACGTTGGCCGTCACATTCGTCACGAGCGCCATCGTATCCTTGTCCATCTGCCCAAAACCCCAGACGATGACTCCCACAGAAGCGATGAGTCCACCTAAAGTCAGGAGAAGCAAAGGCTGAAAAAGATTGATCTTCTGCCAAAGAGCGGTAATGATGATACCGGCAAGTGTTGCTACTGTCGTGGCGATAAGGATAGGAATGAAAACGTCGGTCGGCATGGCTGCCCCCTTGGCCGCACGGAAGGCCAGAATCGTAGTAGGGATGATGGTCAGACCACTCGTATTGAGCACGAGAAACATGATCATCGGGTTGGTGGCCGTGTCTTTCCGCGTGTTCAGTTCCTGCATCTGCTGCATGGCTTTCAGTCCTGTGGGGGTAGCAGCATTGTCAAGGCCCAGCATATTGGACGCGATGTTCATGAAGATGGAGCCCATGACAGGATGGTTCTTCGGAATGTCAGGGAAGAGTTTGGTGAAGACTGGACTGAGAACACGCGCCAGCACATTGACCGCTCCGGCTCGCTCGCCTATCTTCATGATGCCAAGCCATAAGGCCAATACGCCCGTGAGGCCCAAAGAGGTCTCAAAAGCGGTCTTGGAAGAGTCGAAGGTGGCCTGTACCATGTTGGTGAATACCTCCGTGTTGCCCATGAAGCACAATTCCACCAGCCCAAAGAGGAAGGCAATGACGAAAAAGGCTATCCAAATGTAATTTAATACCATAGTCGTTTTGTCCTTTAAGATTTGAATTTTAAGATTTGTATTTTAAGTTGCATTTTAATCACTGCAAAAGTAGAAAAAAAAATAATACGACGGGCAAAATCTGGCGTTTTTTTTGGTCTTCTCCTATATTTTTTATGGCAATGGCCCCAAGACTATGATTTGAAGGCAAGTAGAAGCGCTGGAAAGGACAAAAAATCCCGGCGACTTGTCTCAAGCCACCGGGAAAGTCTATGAAACCTGAACCATCGGGATGGTTCAGCAAGTATTCACTTCCAAATAATCTAACAACACTTTGTCAATCAACTAACTCTTATGTGGAAAACCAATCCATTTTGTTCACTAATGCTATACTATTATCTTTGTTACACTTCTATAAAGGCAAGCAACGTGCCATGACCGCAAACATGACAAGTTGTCCAATACTATATGACACCTTGTCTATTGCAAGACAAGTCAGGACACCATGGAGAGGAGAAAAAACATCCGGACTATTGTCTTAGGCGATTCTTCGCCCCAGACAACAGTCCGGATGAATGGTATAATCAGCCTCATCCAGCCTTTCTCCTTATATATTATAGAGGGACAAGCCTACTTATATACAAGGCTCGACATTACTTATGTATCAAGCTGGCCTTAACTTACGTACAAGCTTTGACCTTACTTAGGTACAAAAGACAGCCTATCCCAAGGAGCTTAGGCACAGGAGGAAGAGAGAGAGACTACAGTCTTCTCAGTTTAACCGTGAAGTGGCGCATCAGCGGAGCCTCCCATTCGATGGCAACACCACGGGTCACCTGCTCGCGGCGGTCATAGACATTCTTGAGCGCGGCGGCGATGACGTCCATGTGGTTGTCAGTATAGACGCGACGAGGGATGGCAAGACGCAACAGGTCGAGGCCTCCGAAGCGATTCTCATGCGTCACGGGGTCGCGGTCGGCCAGCATATAGCCAATCTCACAACCACGGATGCCAGCCTCCAAGTAGAGCTCACAGGTCAGGGTCTGTGCCGGGAACTCCTCCTTGGGCACGTGCGTGAGCACCTTGTCTGCATCGATGAACACACCATGACCACCCACGGGACGCTGGTAGGGGATGCCATACTCGTCAAGTTTCTTGGCCAGATACTGCACCTGGTGGATGCGGGTCTCCAGCATGTCAAACTCCGTATTCTCGTCAAGACCGACGGCTACGGCATTAAGGTCGCGACCATTGAGACCACCATAGGTCAGGTAGCCCTCGTAAGGAATGCAGAAGCTCTTTGCTCCCTCGTACCAGTCCTCTTTTCTCGTGGCGATAAATCCACCCATATTGACGATGGCGTCCTTCTTGCAGGACATGGTGGCAGCATCGGCATCGGCATACATCTCCAGGACTATCTCCTTGATGGTCTTGTCGGCGTAGCCCGGCTCACGGGTCTTGATGAAATAGGCGTTCTCGGCAAAGCGGGCTGAGTCCATGACGACAGGCACGCCATAACGATGGCAGAGGGCGCAGGTAGCCTTGATATTCTCCATGCTCACGGGCTGACCACCGACGGTATTGTTGGTGACGGTCAAGACCATGAAAGGCACATTGCCCGGATTCTCCTTCAGCACCTTCTCCAGTTTCTCCAGAGAGACATTACCCTTGAAGGGAACTTCGAGCTGGGCATCCTTGGCCTCGTCGGTCGTCACGTCGATAGCAAAAGCCTTGCGGGCCTCGATATGACCCTTGGTCGTATCGAAGTGGGCGTTGCCCGGAATGACGTTGCCTTCCTTGACAAGGAAGGAGAAGAGCACGTTCTCGGCGGCACGTCCCTGGTGGGTCGGGATGACATAGTGGAGGCCGAGGATCCTACGGACCGTCTCCTCAAACTTATAGAAGCTCGTCGCACCTGCGTAGCTCTCGTCGCCCAGCATCATAGCGGACCACTGGCGGTCGCTCATCGATCCCGTACCACTATCGGTAAGGCAGTCGATATAGACCTGCTCGGCCCTTAGCTGGAACACATTATAATTGGCGGCCTTCAGCCACTCCTCACGCTCTGCGCGCGTACTCTTACGGATGGGTTCAACCATCTTGATCTTCCATGATTCTGCGAAAGGTATTTCCATTATGCTTATGGATTTAGGTTATAAAAATGACATATCAAATGTCTGTTAACGATGCAAATGTACAAAAAAGAATCGAGAATAGACTCAAAGGGAGAGAAAATTTTGAGAAACATTTGCATTTTATTATCTTTTACCACACTTACCAACTCTTGTGGCAAATACCCGGCGAGTCCACACGAGCGGAAGAATGACTTTCCTGGGCTTTCCTCCCCTCTGTTTCCGTCCCTCTTCTCCTATAATAAATGGTTAAAAACGACAAAACATAGTGCTGTTAGGCATTTATTCCGTAATTTTGCACCTTCAAAGCTCATGAGAAAGAATACGGTTATCATCCTCTTGATGGCGGCGGTCGCATTGGCGGCAGCCCAATGGGTCATGCCTCTCACCTTGGGGGCGAGTTATTCGCTCTCCGCAGGGTCAGGCCAGGACACTACCCTCCACAACGCGCTACCCGTGGAGGGTATAGCCGATGGACAGTCAGGAGCCAACGCCGCAACCGACTCCCTCACCCTCCCCACAGACACTCTGGTCCTGGACAGTCTCGAAAGAGCCATCCGGGCCTTCAACCAGCATATCGACGATTCGCTCCGTGCCGACAGCATCATGAAGGCCAGTCGCAAGGGCATTGACGCCCCCGTGAAGTTCTCCGCTGAAGATTCCATTGTCTATGACGCCATAGGCGGTTCCGCACGCCTCTTCGGTGATTCGAAGGTCGATTATCAGAACATGAAGCTCACCTCCGACAAGGTCTATATGCACCTCGACAGTTCCTTGGTGCGCGCCACGGGCACCAAGGACAGCACGGCGGAGAACGGCATCAAGGGAAGCCCCGTCTTCTCTCTGGGCAACACGGAGTATGAGAGCGACACGATGGCCTACAACTTCAAGACGCAGAAGGGTCTCATTCGTGGCGTCTATACCGCTCAGGATGACGGCTTTATGCGAGGCGAGATCGGCAAGCGCGATTCCACGGGCACCGTCTATCTCAAGCACGGACGCTACACGACGTGCGACGATCCACACCCCGATTTCTACATCGCCCTCTCTCGAGCCAAGGTGCGTCCAGGCAAGGACGTGGTCTTCGGTCCCGCCTATTTGGTCGTGGCCGACGTGCCCCTGCCCCTCGCCATCCCCTACGGCTTCTTCCCGTTCTCCAAGAAATACAGTTCGGGCTTCATCATGCCCTCTTATGGCGAGGAGAATGACCGCGGCTTCTATCTCCGCGACGGAGGCTACTACTTCGCCATCAGCGACAAGTGGGACCTGAAGTTGCTCGGCGAGATCTACACGGAGGGCAGCTGGGGCCTGAGCGCGGCCAGCAACTACCGCAGGAGATACCGTCACAACGGATCGTTCTACTTCAGTTATCAGAACACGAAGACAGGCGACAAGGGAATGCCCGACTACACCAAGCAGGAGAGCTTCAAGATCCAATGGAACCATCGCCAGGACCCGAAGGCCAGTCCCTTCAGCCAACTCTCGGCGAGCGTCAACTTCGCCACATCGAGTTATGAGCGCAACAACCTCAACTCGATGTACAACCCGCAGACGCTGACCCAGTCGACCCGCACCTCTTCCGTCAGCTACAGCACGGGCTTCTCCTCCCTCGGCATGTCGCTCAGCACCACGGCCAACCTCTCGCAGAACATGCGCGACAGCGTCATCTCGCTCACCCTGCCAGACCTTAATGTGAGCATCGCCCGCTTCTACCCCTTCCGCCGTAAGAACAGAGCTGGCAAGGAACGCTGGTACGAGAAGATCTCCGTCAGCTACACGGGTCAGATGAGCAACAGCATCACCACGAAGGAGGACCAGCTGCTCCACTCCAACCTCATCGACGACTGGCGCAACGGACTGCAGCACACCATCCCCGTACAGGCCAACTTCACGCTCTTCGACGTTATCAACATCACGCCCTCGCTGAGCTTCACCGACCGCATGTACACCAAGAAGATCAACCGGTCCTGGGACGACGCGGCCTCCAAGGAGCGCACCGACACCATCCACGGCTTCTACAACGTCTATAACTGGAGCCTGTCGCTGGCAGCCAGTTCGAAGATATATGGATTCTGGACACCGAGCAAGAAGATCTTCGGCGACAAGATCCAGGCCATCCGCCATGTCATCACGCCGCAGGTGACGCTCTCCTATGCGCCTAACTTTGGCGCGCGCCGCTACGGCTACTACGATAGTTACCAATACACCGACGCCAACGGCGAGGTACATCTCGTGGAGTACTCCCCCTACCAGAACGAACTCTACAGCGTCCCTGGACGCAACAAGACGGAGATGATCGCCTGGGACGTGAGCAACAACATCGAGATGAAGGTCAAGAGCGACAAAGACTCCACAGGCTACCGCAAGATCAGCATCATCGACGAACTGGGCTTCAACATGAGCTACAATGCTGCCACCGACTATCATCGCTGGAGCGATCTGGGCATGAGGCTGCGCCTGAAGTGGTGGAAGAACTACACCTTCTCCGTCAACGCCCAGTTTGCCACCTACGCCTACGAGCTGGACGAACACGGCAAGCCCTACGTCGGCAACCATACCGAGTGGGGCTACGGCCGTCTGCCCCGCTTCCAAGGTATGAGCCAGAACTTCTCGTTCACGATCAATCCCGAGAAACTCAAGAAGTGGTTCGGAGGCGGCAGCAGCAAAGACAGTAAGGAGGAAGACAAGGACGACGAGGGACTGGACACCGACATCGAGTCGAACGTCGATGACGACATGGAGCGCGGCAAGCACGGCGCAAAGAAGCGCGGAAGCGGCGTGGCCGAAACCGACGCCGACGGCTACATGCGCTTCAACATGCCTTGGTCGCTCACCATCGGCTATGGCATCACCATGCGCGAGAACACAGAAGGCAAGTTCAACTACAACCGGATGCGCTACCCCTACAAGTTCTCGCAGACGCTCAACCTCAGCGGAAACATCCGCATCTCCGACGGGTGGAACATCAACTTCTCGTCGGGCTACGACTTCGACAATCACAAGATGAGTATGACCACGGCAAGCCTCTCGCGCGACCTCCATTGCTTCAACATGAGCGCCTCGGTCGTCCTCTCGCCCTACACGTCATACAACTTCACGTTCCGTTGCAACGCGGCCACGCTGACCGACGCACTCAAGTATGACAAACGCTCGGGCGTAAGCAACGCCATCCAGTGGTACTAAGCTACCGAAAGCCCTGCCCCTCTCTGCCGCATCCCGAACGGTTCCCGAAGGCATCCCGAAGGTAAACAGGGGCGAAGCAGGAGAAAGCAGGGGAAAGGCAGAGGGCAACGACAAGCAAGGCCAAAACTGCGGGAAAAGTTTCTCAGAAAGAAAAAAAGTAGCTATCTTTGCAACAAATTAGAAAAATAAGAGTTATTATCTATAAAGAAAAAATAACAACTACGTGATGACAACGGATTTTGTTCGCGGTAATCTTAAGAAAGTTTTGCATCTCCTGATGCTGACATTCTGTGCGGCAGGAGTTTATGCGCAGTCGAGTATGTCCGACTCGCAAGTGATGGAATATATTGCCAAGGAATATCAGAAAGGCACTTCCCAGGCACAGATTGTCACCAAACTCATGCAAAACGGTGTACAAATATCACAGATACGGCGCGTCCGCGACCAGTATCAGCGCATGAAGAAGAACACCAGCATGGGTGCTGCAGACGGCGTGGAGCAAGGCGACGACCGCAGCCGTACGAACAACGGCCAGGTCACGCCGGGCAAGGAGAAACTCTCGCGCCAGCAGGTGGCTGAGCAGACGATGCAGGACTACAACCAGGCGCAGATGGAGTCGAACCAGTATTCCAGCCAGCGACTGAAGGACCTGCGCGACCAGAAGACCGCCAACAAGAAATATGACGAGACCGACCCCGAGTTTATCCTGATGCAACAGGAGCTCAACGGCATCCTGCCGGGCGACACGGCCCAGATGTACGAGGAGCTGGTCGAGGCCCTGAAACGCAAGAAGAAGCAGGTCTTCGGCCGCGACATCTTCAGCAACGAGAACCTCTCTTTCGAGCCCAATGTCAACATGGCCCTGCCCAAGAACTACCGCCTCGGCCCTGGCGACAACGTCTTCATCGACATCTATGGCGCCTCACAGAAGTCCATCCAGGCCACCGTGGCCCCGGACGGTGTCCTCACCATCGAGGGTTTCGGCCCCGTTCAGGTGAGCGGCCTGACCGTGGCCCAGGCCAACGCCCGCGTCAAGCAGCAGTTGGGCCGCCGCTACAGCAGTTCGAGCATCCGCCTCTCAGTGGGTCAGACCCACACCATCTTGGTCAATGTGATGGGTGAGGTCAACACGCCGGGCACCTATACTGTCTCTTCCTTTGCCACCGTATTCAACGCCCTCTACCTGGCTGGTGGCATCAGCGACCTGGGTACGCTCCGCAATATCAAGGTCTATCGCAACAACAAGCTTATCTCCGTCATCGATGTCTATGACTACATCCTCAACGGTCAGCAGCGTGGCAACGTCCACCTGGCCGACAACGATGTGATCGTGGTCGGAGCCTACGACTGCCTTGTCAACATCACGGGCAAGGTGAAGCGTCCGATGTACTACGAGATGAAACGCAACGAGAGCCTCGCCTCCCTCATCCGCTACGCAGGCGGTTTCTCTGGCGACGCCTATACGAAGTCCGTGCGCGTCTTCCGCAAGACGGGACGCGAATGGTCCATCTACAACGTCAACGAGTTTGACACCTCCAGCTTCGGCATGTCGGATGCCGACTCCGTGGATGTCGATTCCGTCATCGCCCGCTACGACAATATGGTGGAGGTGCGAGGCGCCGTGTTCCGCCCCGGTCAGTACGAGGTGGGCGGCGACATCAATACCGTTAAGTCGTTGCTGCAGGCTGCCGAAGGCGTGACCGAGGAGGCATTTACCGCCCGAGCCGTCATGCACCGTCTCAAGGCCGACCGCACGCTGGAAGTCGTCTCTGTCGATGTGGAGGGCATTCTGACGGGTCGTGCAGCCGACATCCCGCTGCAGAATGGCGACATTCTCTTCATACCAACACGTACGGACATGCAAGAGGAACGGACGCTGACCATAGACGGAGAGGTGCAATATCCCGGTATATATCAATATGCAGACAACGAGACGCTGGAGGACTTCATCCTTCAGGCGGGCGGACTGACAATGAAGGCCTCGACCGTACGTGTGGACGTGAGCCGCAGAATCATCAATCCCCGCGCCCTGGAGACGGACTCCGTCCTCGCCCAGACCTACACCTTCGCCCTGAAGGATGGCTTTGTCATCGACGGCGAACCGGGCTTCGTGCTCCAGCCATTCGACCAGGTGTTCGTCCACCGCAGCCCTGGCTACAAAGAGCAGCAGAACGTGGAGGTGAGCGGTCAGGTACTGTTTGCCGGAACCTATACGCTCAAGACCCGCAACGCCCGCCTCTCCGATATCATGCGCCGTTGTGGTGGCCCGACCAATATGGCCTACGTCGCGGGTGCACACCTGGAGAGAAAGACCAACGAGACGGAGCGCATCCGTATGCAGGAGATTCAGCGCATGGCGCGTGAGCAGCAGCAGAAGAACCTCCTGGAGATAGCCACCAGAAGTTCTAACGCAGCTGGTGCCACTACCGTGATGAAGCAAGCCAACGACGTGGAGATGCAACGCTACACCATCCCCGACTACTACCCCGTGGGTATCCGCCTGGACGAAGCCATGCGCAATCCTGGTGGCAACGCTGACATCATCCTCCGCGACGGCGACCGCCTGGTCATCCCCGAGTACAACGGTACGGTGAAAATCAACGGTGCCGTGCTCCACTCCAACACCGTGGGCTACGTAGCTGGCAAGAAGGTCTCCTACTACATCGATCAGGCAGGTGGCTTTGCGAGCGACGCGAAAAAGCGCCAGACCTATATTCTTTATATGAATGGTAGTGTGGCCCGCGTGGGCCATGACGCCAAGGTGGAGCCAGGATGTGAGATCTTCGTTCCGACCAAGGCCCAGAGCAAGATGTCGCTGGCTGAGACGCTGAGCATTGGCTCAAGCGCGGCATCCATCGCCGCCGTGATCGCCACCATCGCCAACCTCTTGAAGTAAACGATAGCAAGGAGCGAGCCGCACACGTCAGATCCATCAACAAGGACACTTTGAAAAATCATGAACAGATTCGATATCAAGCGTAAATGGGAAGAGTTTCAGAAGAAGCGGGAGCAGAAGAAGGCAGCCGCCTCTTCTGAAAGCGAATCCAAAGACACGATAGAGGAATCCACCTTGGAGACCTCTACGGAGGAGCAAGTGGACACACAGGCTGAAAGCCCATCCACTCCTTCCGCCCCCACCATGACCAAGGATACCACAACGACCAAGGACACCGCAACGACCGACGAGGACGACACCATCGACCTGAGGGAGATAGGCCGCCGCCTGTGGAAGAAGAAATGGTGGTTTGTGGCCCTGCTGCCCGTAGCGGCGGTAGTCTCTGCCATCATCATCGTGGACGTGCCCCGCACCTACACAACCAGCACGACCATGGCGCCAGAGATAGAGAACCCTGTCAGCTCGGGTGGTGCTCTCAGTTCCATCGCTGCCTCCTTTGGCTTCGACATGTCAGCCGTCCAGAGTACGGACGCCATCTCTCCGACCCTCTACCCAGACTTGATGGAGGACAACGGTTTCGTGGCAAGCCTCTTCAACATCCGCGTCGTGACGGCGGACAAGTCGGTCGATACGACCTACTACGCCTACATGCGCTACCATCAGGACCAGTCTTGGCTCTCGCAGCAGGGCGACACGATCATGAAGAAGATCGAGAAGATGTTTCCCAAGTCCAACAACGAATTCAAGGGCAACACCTCCAAAAGTCAGTTCAACCCCTACTTCCTCTCCAAAAAAGACGACGGCATCGTCAACAAGATGCGCGACGACATAGGCATCAGCGTGGACAAGAAAACGGGCGTCATCTCTATCACCGCCACGGCACAGGACCCGCTGGTCTGCCAGACGCTTGCCGACTCCGTGCGCGAGCGCCTGCAGAACTTCATCATCAAGTATCGTACCAACAAGGCACGCCGCGACGTGGAGTACTACGAGAAACTCGCCAACGACGCCCGCGCGGAATATGAGAAGACGCGCCGCCTCTATGCCAAGACGGCAGACGAGAATCTCGATGTGATCCTGGAGAGCGAGAAGTCGAAAATCGAGGATCTGGAGAACACGATGCAGATGCAATACAACACCTATACCGCAATGAACACGCAGCTGGAAGCAGCACGTGCGAAACTGCGCCAGTACACGCCCGTCTTCACCATGGTCAAGGGTGCCGACGTGCCTATCAAGGCCACGAGCCCGAAGCGCATGATCTTTGTTGCCTTCTGTGTGTTCCTGACCTTCTTCATTATTGCATTCTTCAGCGTCAAGGACCTGCTCTTCAAAAGCAAGCGATAAAGGACGAAGACCGTAAGCGCATCAATGGAAGCCAGCAAGCGAATCATCCTCAACACATCCGTACAATATATCAAGGCAATAGTGACAACGATCTTGTCACTATTTTCCATGCGTATTGTACTGGAGGCTATCGGTGTCTCCGACTACGGCATCTTCTCCGTCGTCGGAGGCGTCATCGCCATGCTTGGCTTCATCACCAACGCCTTGGTCATCACGACCCAGCGCTATGTCTCCTACTATTATGGTCGCCACCGCACCAGCCAGGTGAAGCGCTTCTTCACCAACAGCTTGTTCCTCCACATCATCCTCGGTCTTCTCATTGGCTTGGCCCTCCTTGCCATCAAAGGACTGTTGATGAACGATTTTCTCAAGATCGACCCCGACCGCCTCGATGTGGCGAAGTCTGTCTATGACATCACGGTGGCGATACTCCTTGTCACCGTCGTCACCGCTCCTTTCAAAGCACTCTTCATTGCCAAAGAGAATATCGTCTTCATCTCTCTGATCGAGATGGTCGATGCGATCTTGAAGTTGGCCTTAGCCTACCTACTGCTTTACATCCAGGCCGACAAGCTGCTGCTCTACGTCTTCATCCTCGCGGGCATCCAACTCCTCAACCTGCTGGCATTTGCTCTCTATGCCAACTGGCAGTTTCCGGAGTGTTCGCTCCTGATTCGCAAACGGGATATTAGCCGGATATACATCGGACAACTGCTGGGCTTCGCAGGCTGGACCACCTATGGCATGGGAGCTGTAGCGGCTCGCAACCAAGGCATGGCCATCATTCTCAACATCTGTTTCAGTACAACGGTCAATGCAGCCTATGGTATCGCCAACCAGGTATTTGGAGCCATCTCTTTCTTGTCCACCTCGATCCTCAACGCGATGAATCCTCAGATCATGAAAGCGGAAGGCAACAAGGATCGCAAAAAGGTATTTGCCCTGGCGGAGAAAGAGAGCAAATACTCCACCATGCTGCTCATCATCATCCTCGTGCCGCTGATGTTTGAGATGCCTTCCATTCTCAATGTGTGGCTCACAAAGGTGCCAGATTACTGCGCCTTGTTCTGCAACGCCATCCTGCTGAGTTTCATCTGCGACCAACTGACAGCGGGCCTCAACACCATCAACCAGGCCATCGGCAAGATAAGAACCTATACGCTACTGATGTACACGCCGAAACTGGTCTACCTTCCCATTAGCTACATCCTTTTCCAAAACGGAGGTACAATAGCTGAGGCGATGGGCATGTTCGTCGCTATCGAACTGCTGGTGGCCTTGGCGCGTATTCCATACATACATTGGAAAACCCAGATGAGCATGAAGGATTTCTTCCTCCATGTGATAGTCCCACTACTGCCCCTGGCCCTTCTGGCCTGTGCCACGAGCGGCGGCTGCCAATTGCTATTCCATTTCAAGTACCGCTTCCTGCTGACGGGAGTACTCTCCGTTTCCGTCTCCTTCTTGGTAAGCTGGTTCACGGTCCTGGATCGCAACGAGCGCGGATATTTCAAAGAGCAAATCCTCAAACGAATCATTGGTAAGTGCGCAGTATGAGACTTAAGAAACTTGACATTCAAACCATCAAAAAAGACAAATTGGTCCAGATATGCTTCTACGCAGGCATACTTCTGGCTTTCTTTGGCTCCCTGCACCCTTGGTTCTTGTGGCCTTTGGGCACACTGTACCCCTTGCCCTCGGGCTTGCTCATCGGTACGGCAATGCTGATATCGAAAACCACCAAGGACAACTGGTTCACCAACGACCATTTTCTGGCTCCCGTCATGGGCTATGTAGCCATTTCCACCTATATGCTCGTCATCAACGAGACCAATATCAACGGCTACATCGTGAACGTCTTCCACACGGCCATCTTCTACTCGATCTTCCGCCTCAAAACGGAGAAAATGGAAGCTTTAATGACCTTCCTGTGCAAGACGATGGGTTGGATTTTACTCTTCTCTACCCCGGCCTTCCTGCTTTATCTGGTAGGCTTCCCATTTGTTGGAGTCGATGCCGTCTATGGAGAGGATCTCTACTCCTTCACGAACTACTTTCTGTTCATGATTGACGACCGATCTCTTTGGGCATTCTTCCCCCGTTTCAGTTCAATATTTTTGGAGCCCGGACATCTAGGAACAGCTGCAGCACTACTGCTCTCCACACAGTTTGGCAAATGGAAGAAGTGGTACAATATCGTATTGCTTGTCGCCCTGCTGCTCACATTTTCCCTCGCAGCCTACGTCATCTACGTGGTGGTCATCTTTCTCAAACTATGGGTACAGGGCAAACAGTTTATCGGCAAACTCGTCATGGTAGTCACTTTCATCGCTGCTATCGTCACAGGTTCTTTCTTCTACAATAATGGAGAGAATCTACTCCACGACTTGATTCTTATCCGCCTGGAAGTAGAGGACGGCGAATTGGCTGGTAACAACCGCGTGACGGAGGACTTCGACACCGACTTCGAAAAACTCTGTGAGTCGTCCGCCATTCTCTTTGGCAAGAAACGCGAGAATCCTGAGTTTGGCAACTCGGGCTACAAGGTCTTCATGTATGAAAACGGAATCATCGGTACCGTACTGATGCTCATATTCTATATCGCCTCGTTGGGTAAGATCAGAAACAGAAGGGCGACAGCAAGCGCATTCTTCTTGGCTCTCCTGGGATTTATCGTCCGCGGCTACCCGCTATGGTATAGTAACTACCTACCATATTACGGATTATCTCACGACGACCCAGCGATTCCCGATGACGATAAGAAAGAAAAAGATAAGAAACAGAAAAAAAGCGAGTAAGACACCATGAAGATACTATATGTACTCCATTCTACCTACGCTCTGGATGGGTCATCCAGATCCTTCCGGACGCTCATAGCGGGTGTGCTACAACGAGGGCACACGCCTGTCGTAGTCGCTCCCGATGGAGAGGGACAAGCCAAAATTCTCCGTGATATGGGAGTGGAAGTACTCGTTGTGCCTTACCGCAACAGTACCTACCCCGACCTACGGGACGCCAAAGACTGGGTTCTGTTTCTGCCACGCCTCATCGCACGAAGAATCCTCATCCATCGAGCTGTCCATACACTCTGCAAGCAGCTACGAGGAAAAGGCATCAATCTGGTCCATACCAACACAAGCGTAGTAGAAATTGGTGAACGCATTGCTCAGGAACTTGCCATACCCCACGTGTATCATCTAAGGGAATATGACCTTGACTTCCATTATTACCCTTGTGCAAAATCCTTTCACCGGCGCTTGTCACACAACTACTCCGTCTGCATCACCAAGGCCATTCAGCAGCATCATCTCCAAGCTCAGAACCCACGGTCGGTTGTAGTCTATAATGGTATCACATTGGCGGAATCGAAATTAGAAAAGGCCCTTCCCGATACCCCCTACTTCCTGTATGTGGGACGGATTGACGAACCGAAAGGAGTCATGGACCTCATCGTCGCCTATGCTGAATATGCACAAAAAAGAAGAATGGCATGTCCAGACCTGCTACTTGCTGGCAAGGTGATCGTGCCAGCCTTCTATCAGAAGTTGACACGCTACGCAGAGGACAAGGGTATTACTGAAAAGGTTGTCTTCCTGGGAGAGCGCAAGGACGTAAGCCATCTGATGCGCCAAGCCGTGGCAACCATCGTACCATCACTCTTTGAGGGATTTGGCAGATGTCTGCCTGAAGCCATGCTCTGCCATTGTATTACCATCGCACGAGATGTCTCCGGACTCAAGGAGCAGTTGGACAACGGCCTCCAACTGACAGGAAAGGAGATTGGGTATCGCTTCCAGGACGTGAACCAACTGGAAAAATGTTTGGAGGAAATAAGTACTGCAAGCAACGAAGCGCTACAAGCGATGCGTGAACGAGCGCTGAAGACAGTCAATAGCTTATACACACAAGAAAGCTACACAGAGGGCATCGTCCATCTGTACAAGCGCATAGAACAGGAAAGAGGCTGATATTCTCCTTCACGGAAACACCCCCGTCCATCATACCAAAGCAAATAAGAATTATATGAAAGCAAGAGTTATAGCATTTTACCTACCGCAGTTTCACCCCATCCCCGAGAACGACAACGTTTGGGGAAAGGGTTTCACCGAGTGGCACAACGTCGTCAAGGGTAAGCCTCTGTTCAAGGGACACCACCAGCCACGCATCCCGACCGACTTGGGCTTCTACGACCTGCGTGTGCCCGAGGTGCGCGAAGAACAGGCGCAACTGGCTCGTGAAGCGGGCGTAGAGGGCTTTGCCTATTGGCATTACTGGCGCGGCAATGGAAAAATGCTGCTTGAAAGACCATTCAACGAGGTCGTTGCCTCGGGTAAGCCCGATTTTCCTTTCTGTCTCGCCTGGGCCAATCACGACTGGACAACCAAGACGTGGCAGCGCGGCAAGGGTATGGCAGACTCTAAGGTCATCATCTCCAAACAGGAGTATCTCGGCGAACCCGACTACCGGATGCACTTCGAGTATGCACTCAAGGCCTTCAAGGACCATCGCTATATCACCGTCGATGACAAGCCCATCTTCCTCATCTGGGATCCATACCATTTCCCGGATGTGACGCTCTTTATGGACCTGTGGCGTAAATGGGCGAAGGAGAGTGGGCTCAAAGGCGTCCACTTCGTTGCCATGGGCCACTCCACCTCTACCGTGAAGCGCATGCCCGACGGTAGCACCAAGCGCGTATTGCCCAATCTGGAGTCGAGTGCGGAGCTTTATAATGACTTTCTCAGTTTTGGCTTCGACGCGGTCTGCTCTTTCGGCCGTCCCCGTGCCGAGATGATCTACACAGGAAAGTACAAGCGTATCTCGCAGATCTTCCTGCGCAAGCTGATACCACAACTCAAGACGCTCTGTCTCGACTATCCGGAGGTGATGAAACATTGTTTTGCTCCCGAGGACAGTTGGGAAAATGTCTATCCCAATATCATGCCACAGTGGGACCGCAGTCCGCGCGCTGGCAATATGGACGGTGTCTTCGTCAACGCAACGCCGGAGAACTTCAAGAAGCACATTCTCCAAGCCCTGGAAGTTATCAAGAACAAGAAGCCCGAGCACAAGATTCTCTTCCTTCGCTCCTGGAACGAATGGGGAGAGGGCAACTATGTTGAGCCCGACGAACTCTATGGGCACGGATTCCTTGATGCCATCCACGAGACGGTCTGGGAATAACACTGTTTCCACAGAGCATCAGTTTTCTCCACACCCAAGGCTGACTAAAGAGCAAAAGAATCATGAAGCGCGTCTTATTTGTCTCTCGAGACTACAATGCTAGAAACGACGGCGGAAGCGCGGTTGCCAAGCGCAACCTTGCCTTTCTCAAAGCCCTCGGCCTGCAAGTGGCGGAACTCACCATCGGGGTTCCGTCGCTGGCAGTTAGGCTGAAGAACGTCCTGCTCCGCGAGAGTTATGGCGACCGTCGGAGCTTGCGCAAACAATTGAAATACCATCTCTCACAACCCTATGACTTCGTCTTCTTCGACGGGTCTCACTATGGCGTTTATCTGCGAGAGTTTGCGCGCCACGGCTTCAAGACCATTTGCTTTTTCCACAACGTGGAAGTGGATTATTACCAGCAGAAATATAAAACCACCCATCAGCCTCAAGACAAGTTGATGGTGGGGTTCATAGCCCATAACGAACGCTGCTGCATCGACCACGCCTCCTATCTGATCACGCTCAACGAGCGCGACAACCGGCAGTTGCAGAAGCGCTACCACCGAGGGGCAGACTTCATCCTGCCCACCTCATTTGACGCCTACGATGCAGCAGAACATCACGATCCCGTGAAATTGCCCGAACAATACCTGCTCTTTGTTGGCACTAATTTCTTTGCCAACAAGGAGGCGATGGATTATTATATAAAGAAGATAGCCTCGTCGGTCCATATTCCCCTGCTCGTCGTCGGCAACATCGCAGAGGCCTTTCAAGATGCTACCGCCATGCCCAACGTTCACTTCCTTGGAAGAGTGGACGATTTGGCGCCTTACTACCTACAGGCCACGGCTGTTGTCGCCCCCATCCTGTCGGGGTCGGGACTTAAGACCAAGACTGTAGAGGCTCTGCGCTATGGCAAATATGTCATTGGATCAGCAGAGGCTTTCGAGGGCATTCCCATTCTAAACTACCCAGGAGCAGGATGCGAATGCCACAACACGTCCGACTACATCTCCCTCATCAACTCCCTGAAAGTCGCCAAAACCAACGAGGCTTCCCTCCGACTATTTGACGAACAGTTCTCCACCGCCACACAGCTCAAGAGATTTAACGAGTTCATCATGAGTACAGCGCAATAAGGCATACCTGGCTACTATTCGTGCGCCATCAACCGTTGCTCGGCCAGACGCTCATACTTCGTACCTGGCATTCCGTAGTTGGCGTATGGCCAGATGCTGATACCGCCACGGGGCGTAAATAGTCCAGTCACCTCAATATACTTAGGACTCATGAGCCGTATGAGATCCTTCATTATGATATTCACACAGTCCTCGTGGAAGTCGCCGTGATTTCTGAAACTAAACAAATAGAGTTTCAGGCTCTTGCTCTCCACCATCCTCTGGCTTGGGATGTAACTAATGCGAATTTCTGCAAAGTCGGGCTGTCCCGTGATAGGACAAAGACTGGTAAACTCGGGGCAGTTGAACCGCACCCAATAGTCGTTCTCTGGATGCTTGTTTTCAAACGTCTCCAGCACCTCGGGAGCATAGTCCATCTTGTATTGGGTCTTCTGCCCCAATGCAGTAAGTCCCTCCTCTTCTCTTCTAATGTTCTCCATCATGTGATGATAGTCAAATGGTTCATTTGTCGGGCTACCCGTACATGGCTGTTGCTCAGACAAGACCATTAGCGGGAAGCCCGACGATGGGCTGGTTAGCCCTGAAGTTCAAAAATCTTAAAGATGTTGTAGTTTACACCACGGTCATAGACCTCCCCCTCGTGGCGTTTCAGCGCACGCACCACGCGGATAGTAATAGGCAATGCCACAACCTCATAGGCCGTCTTGAGCACCACCTGCCAGAGCATCAACTTCGGCAGTTCCGAGGCTGGTACCACGCCACCAAGCGCCAAGGGGAAAAAGATGAGCGAATCGAGGCTCTCTCCGGCAATCGTCGAGAGAATGGCACGAGCGGAAAAGCGGCGTGCGCCGTCGTGTAGCTTCATACGACTCATCACATAGGCATTGGCAAAACTACCGATAACGAATGCCACAAAAGAGGCAGCCGCAATACGAGGTGCCAATCCAAAGATGGCATGGAATCCCGCGTCGTTGTTCCAGTAGGGTGCACCAGGAATGGCGTCACAGATCGCACCCGTGGCTACGAAGAAGAAATTCATCGCAAAACCTGTCCAAATGAGGAGGCGTGCCTTGCCGTAGCCCCACACCTCGCAGACACAGTCGTTGATGATGTAGCTCACGGGGAAGACGATTAAACCACCCGTTAGGCTGATTCCCAATACAGAGATTTGCTTTGTTTCTAGGATGTTTGCCGCAATAAGGCAAACACAAAAGAGAATGCTGAAAAGCATAAACAGCACACTCACCTGCTTTTTACTATTGTCCATGTTCTTGTTTTGTTAAAGGGGGTTGAGCAAGTACCCCTGTTTGCGGGTGCAAAGGTAGTGCAAATCGAAGACAATACAAAAAGAATTCTATTCTTTTTTATTGTTGAGATGAAGCCTACCTTATCCCTATAGTAGTTAATTTTCCTGAATCCCGCTTGAATGTAGGCGTTTTTTCCTACTTTTGCAAAAGTAATAAATTGAACTATAAACAACGAAGAACAAACATGAATATGAAAAAGACCGTAATGGCATTGGTACTTTTGTGCCAAGTGATGATGGCTTGCGGACAGCAGAAAGCCAAACAAACCGCTCCGCAGGGTGGCGACGACTTCGCGACGAAGATGGAGAACACGATCGCACAGTACAATGCATTGGAGTCCGAGGCAGAACAGTTGCTCAAAGGTGAGGAAAACGACGAGACCTTTGATCGGCTTGTCGCCCTTGGCCAGATCGCCGACTCCCTGTCAAAGGTACAGATCGACCTGCTGCTCAACATGCCAGAGGAAACACGCCAGTCGAAGACTCCGGCCAAGTATATACAGAAGCTCATGTATAACCTGGACTACGACCAGATGAAGAAACTCTGCGACCCCACGACGGGCTACTACAACGAGCCGGAGATGGAGCAGCCCAAGAAGTTGCTCGCCGGTCTGGAGAGAAGACGTCCAGGACAGATGTTTCACGAACTGACGATGAAAGACCTCAACGGCAAAGATGTGAAACTTAGCGATTATGTGGGCAAAGGAAAATATGTCCTCGTAGATTTCTGGGCTAGCTGGTGCGGTCCTTGCCGCCAAGAGATGCCCCACGTCGTGGCAGCCTACAAGCAGTATAAGGACAAAGGGCTGGAGATCGTTGGCGTATCCTTCGACAACAGGCAGGACGCATGGGCAGGAGCCGTAAAGAGCCTGGGCATGGAGTGGCCGCAGATGTCTGACCTGAAAGGGTGGCAGTGCGCCGCCTCCGAAGTCTATGGCGTGCGTTCTATCCCCTCCAACGTTCTTTTGGATCGCGAGGGCAAGATTGTTGCTGTCGATCTGCGTGGCGAGAATCTGCTGCAAGTGATTGGCGAACATCTGAAATAGAGATTAAAAACAAGCTGACATCGACACACGCAACTATCTTACATAGATAAAACCATAAACGGGATGACGCCAAAAGGTCGCCATCCCGTTTATGGTTTTATCTACACACCCATCAATCAGTTTTTCTTGGAAGAGCAAGCAATGAAGACTACCTCTCCATTCCTTGTGAGATGATGATGGGGAAATCCTAAGTCAGGAATTTCAAACAGCGTAATTTATTCCTCCGTGGCAGCATCCTCTGCCGTCTCGCCCTCAGCCTCCTCGGTCTCAGGCTCAAAATCGGTGATGCCAGCCTTGACAAGGATGTCATACCACTGCAGGAGCTTCTTGATGTCGCTATTGTGCACACGATCGCGATCGAAGTTGGGCAACACTTCGCCAAAGTATGTCTGGAGTTCTGTAGCCGAAGCCTTACGCCAGTTGAGCGAGCAAGGCTTCCCCTCCTCCTTGTCACGAACACTCGCAAGCACCGTACCCAGGGGAACGTCCACCTCGTCGGTGTACATAGCAATGTCGGAGAGGCTGGTCACGCGGTCAGTGGCAAAAGCCGGACGACGCGTATGCGTCTCATCGAGCGTCTCCACAATGAGACTGTTGTTGCCACGGCTGACGAGCTTGTAAAGGCCTGGACGGCCTGCAATGGAAAGAATGGTCTGTTTCATTTCTTCTCTATTATCTTGTTTTAAATCTTGTTGTTTCGTTACTACGTTCATGTTTCGCGAGTTGACTGGCCAAGAGCCTCCAACAGACTGTCGATCTGTGGCGAGAGCGGAATGATCCCGTCGTTAACAATCTCGAAATCACTTTTTGCACACACCACGTCCTGTGGCAGTTGCCGTGAAATCCACGCCATGGCCTTCTCCCTGTCGATACCGTCGCGAGTCATCACTCGTTCCAAACGGGTTTCAATAGGCGCGGTGACACTGACGACATAGTCGGGATGGATACGCTCGTCGAAGCCGCTATCAAAGAGGATAGCCGATTCGAGCCATTGTGCTCCCGATCGCAGAAAGTCTTCGGCAACAGCAGGGTGGACGATATCGTCGATGGCCCTCCCATGATCACGACTTTGGAGCAGATACTGCCTCAGTAGAGGTTTCTGAAGTTGCCCACCAGGAAAGAGATCTACACCAACGAGCGACGAGAGTTGCTCCTGCAAGGTCCGAGAGGTACGCATAAGACGCTTAGCAGCTGCATCGCAGTCATAGACCCTTATGCCCCGTTCTCCCAGCAAGCGGCAGACATAAGACTTACCGCCTCCTATTCCTCCTGTGATGGCAACTATCATACTTTCGCTATCTTTGCTCCACGAGATAATCCACCCACTCCGTGGCAGGTTTTGCCGAACGCACGCCAGCAGGAAGCGCATGGAGCGCAATATGACACTTGTCTCCCCCGCGCTTCAGCACCTCATTGTAATCGACCACCAAGCGGAATCCCGCCGGCGACAAGTCCTTACCATCAGATGTCTTCGGCATCCTTCGTAGGATACTCGTCCCCACGATGAAGCGCACCTCCACACTGCCAGGGAAAGTGCGAAGCACCTTGTCATCGGGCAGGTTGATACAATCGATTGGCACCAGCACACTCTCCTCAATGAGAACGTCAGCAACAAACTCGGCACGCACCTTATCGGGGATCAATTTCGCTCCTGTGATGCGGCGCAGCCCTATGTTGACGACCTTGCGATCCGTGAAGTTCTCTATGTCAATCCTTTGAGTATAGACAGCATGGATACTGTCGAGCAAGGACTTAGAGGCATAAACAGTCACACTGTCTGGGTAGAAACGAGTGCCAGCGAGGTAGTAGTTCTTCCTTGGCCGTACAGTACCAGAAAGTCTTACAGGCACCTTCTTGCAGAGGCCATAGTTGTAGAAGAACCTGACGCGGTCGTTCTTGATGGAAAGAATCTTCGAGCTCTTGGAGAGCTGCTGGTAGATCTGCTTCTGAATGTCTGCCGCCGAGATGGATCCCGATCCCTTGCCGTCGGAGTAGGCAGAGAAATCAAAGAACAATGGGCGGAAGGGCGCATCGGCCAGATAAGCCGCTATCATATAACCCTTGTCGCGCACGGTGAAGCGGACCACACTGTCAGGCTCGTCGGTGATCACGACCTTGCGCGGTACGCCAGCCAGCCGAAGCGGTATGGTCATTTCCTTCTCATACGTCTCGTTGAGGGTCATAATGAGCCAAAAGACACTACTGAGGATTAGGAAGAACAAAAAAATCAGAAACTGCTTGTTGAGTATTCTCAACAAGAGGTTTCTGACCTTTTCGAGGGCACGCCACATATTCTCCATACCGAGACGTCCTTTGTAGTCTGTGTTGAGCGTTCCGATTCTCTTCTCCCGGACTTATTTCTTCTGTCCGTCCGGGGTGTCCTCCACAGCGCGGAACACATAGTGCTTATCAACAGTGATAACCACGCCGCGAGCAATCTCCACATCCACCTTTTTGGTGTCCGTATCAATGTGCTTCACTGTGCCGTAGATACCACCACCCGTGACGACGGAGGCGCCATTCTGAAGCGAGTTCTGAAACTCGCGGATTTGCTTTTGTTTCTTCTGTTGAGGACGAATCATGAAGAGCCACATGATGGCAAAGACCGCCACCATCATCAGAATCATGGGCAACGGACTTCCTTGCCCAGCCTGACCTTGTGCGGCCAGCAGAATGGATGTTGTCATTTTCGTATTATTTGTTATTGATGATTATTCTTGACTTGCCAACGGGGGCCGCTTATATGCCATGGCACCCCCCATTGCTCACTCCCTATTATATATATAAGGAGAAACTCCTTGGCTTAGCGACGGGGCTGCATCGGCTTGAGAAGTCTGCCCGTATCAACCAAGTGGCGTGCAATGGCATCGAGCATGCCGTTGATATAGCCACCACTCTTCGGAGTGGAATAGAGTTTGGCCAGATCAACGTATTCGTTGATGGTGACGCTAATGGGGATGTTGGGGAAGGTCAGCATCTCTGCGATGGCGATCTGCATGAGCACGACGTCCATATAGGCCAAACGTGAAAAATTCCAGTTGCGGCTCGTCTCACTCATATAGCGCTGGTAGGTGTCGGCATTGAGAATGGTGCTGCGGAAGAGCTTCAGCGCATACTCGCGATCCTCTGTGTCGTCATATTCAGGCAGCAACTCTTGGTCAGCCTTGTTGGCCGGATCGAATCTTTTGATGGTCTTGAGGACGAAGGTATCGACGATCTCCTTGTCATCGTTCCAGTAGAGACTCTTCTCCTCCAGAATGGCGTCGAGATCCTCATTGCCTTGTATCAGCGTGCGATAGATACGACGCCAGAGCTCACGGTCGGTCTCATAATCCTCCGCATCACTCATCATATACTCCTGGTAGAGGGGACTCTGCTCTATTTGGTCACAAAGTTTACGTACCGCCTCGACGTCGTTCTCCCAGCTCATCTTTTTATCCTCCATAAAGAGGTTGAGCTGCTTATTCTCCTCCAGCTGTGTGGCAAACTTATTGAACGCAAAACGCTGAGACGGGGTCTCCGTCCCCTCTCTTTCCGCGCGACGCGTAGCAATATCCACACGACGTCGCTCCTCCTGCGTGATGGCCACAATCAACCCAAGAAGGTAATTGTATAGGTCATAAGCCTTGGAGAGACTGAACAAGAGTTCTTTCTCGGCCGTATCCATGTTGTGATGGCCGTTCTGATAGTAGGCATAGGTTAACTGGACTATCTTGACTCGTATTAGCTTTCTGTTGATCATACTACTTCTTCTTGTGCAAACTTTGTTTCCGATAGTGCAAAAGTAGGGAAATAAATTGATTCACGCAAATTATAGTATTCTTTTTCTGTGTTTTTTGAATTATTTCTTGTTTTGTTCGGGTAAAAGCCGTAACTTTGCACCGCTTTTTTGCTGAGCACGTCTCGTGTGATGGTGAATTAAGGCAATTTCATAAAATCAATCTTAATTTAGAGTAACACAATGAAAGAGATTAACATTACAGGTCAGAAGCGTGAAGCCCTTGGAAAGAAAGCTTCTAAGCAGTACCGCAAGGAGGGTTTGGTGCCCTGCAACATCTATGGTGAGAAGAAGTGCGAGAACGGCCGTCCCGTCGCCATGTCTTTTGTCGCCCCGATGTCTGAGCTCCGCAAGCTCGTCTATACGCCGCACATCTACGTCGTCAACCTCATCATCGACGGCGAGAGCCATCCGGCCATCATGAAGGAACTGCAGTTCCACCCGGTCACGGACGCTCTGCTCCACATCGACTTCTACGAGGTCAACGACCAGAAGCCTATCGTCATGGGTGTGCCCGTGAAGCTTCAGGGTCTCGCTGCTGGTGTTCGCGCTGGTGGTCGCATGAACCTCTCCATCCGCAAGATCAACGTCCTGGCTCCGTACCAGCAGATCCCCGAGCACCTCGACATCGACGTGACGAAGCTGGGTCTTGGCAAGAGCATCAAGGTCGGTGAGCTTTCCTTCGAGGGCTTGGAGCTGGTCACCCCGAAAGAGGTGGTTGTCTGCTCTGTCAAGGCTACCCGCAACTCTGCCGCCGCTGCCGAAGAGGGCGAGGAGTAAAAGTAGGAGCCATAAAATAGGAAATGGACAAATATCTGATTTGTGGACTGGGCAATCCCGGAAGGGAGTACGAATCGACCCGCCACAATACAGGATTCATGGTATTGGACGCCTTCGCGAAGGCGTCCAATCTTGTTTTTGACGACCGCCGCTACGGCTTCCTGGCCGAGACCTCCATCAAGGGTCGCAAGGTCTTCCTACTTAAGCCTACCACCTTCATGAACCTCTCGGGCAATGCTGTGCGCTATTGGCTCGACAAAGAAAAGATAGACCAAAAGCGGCTTCTCGTCATCAGCGACGACGTAGCCCTACCCCTTGGCGCTTTTCGTTTGAAGGGCAGCGGTTCCAATGGGGGGCACAACGGCCTGGGACACATCCAGCAACTGATCGGTACCAATTACGCCCGCCTGCGCATGGGTATCGGCAACGACTTCCCGCGCGGCGCACAGATCGACTGGGTGCTCGGTCGATACTCCGACGAGGACATGAAGCAGCTTCAGCCCGCCATCGACACAGCGGTGGAGATGATCAAGAGTTTCGTCCTGGCGGGTATCGACATCACCATGAACCAGTATAATAAGCTCGGAAAGAAATGAGTGACACAGCGAGGATAGACAAATGGTTGTGGGCGGCTCGCATATTCAAGACCCGCTCGATAGCTGCTGACGCATGCAAGAACGGACGCGTGACGATGGATGGCGTCAACGTGAAACCCTCCCGCAGCATCAAGGCGGGCGAGGTAATCGATGTGCGCAAACCTCCCGTCACCTACTCCTTCAAGATTCTCAAGCCTATCGAGAGCCGCGTAGGAGCCAAGTTGATTCCCGAAGTCTATGAGAACGTCACCGACCCAAAGCAATACGAGATCCTGGAGATGAGCCGTATCAGCGGTTTCGTCGATCGCGCCCGTGGCACGGGTCGCCCGACAAAGAAGGACCGACGACAGATGGATGCTTTCATCGAACCCACCCTCTTTGGCTTTGACGACGAGGACGATGACTTTTAACACAAGGCTGGTTCCAAGAGCAAGTTGCTTGACGCTCTTGAAACCAGCCTTGACGTTGAGGCAGTACTGGCCTCTACAAACTGAACACGAACCTATTCACCCCTGCACCTGCCAAGATTGCTGAATATCAGATTTTGCTTTTAAAATAAGCCTTAAAGGCATAGTTGATAAAATGGTAGGAGGATCGCAAAAGACTCAGTCCTTCGATATCGCGATAGACACTCCACTGCCAGGGAAGCACCTTTAGCTTGTTGGCCGATATAGAGCCTGCCACGATGCGGTAGGCAGCATTGGTCGTATTGGTGTTTTTCGCTATGAACCCCTGCTTCAGGATAGAGAGCCACAACACATAGTCCTCATGGTGGACATGCAGAAACTCCACCTTGCCCACCTTCTGACGGTCATAGATACCCGTGAGGTTGCCTATCACATTGCCCGAGAGCAACTGGTTGTAGGTAGCACAAGGCGGAGCCTTGACGACGCGATTGGCACGGTGCCCAGCCTCATCCATCTTCTCATAGTTGGAATAGACAATCGCCACCTTCTCGTCTTCGAAAAGCGGTATCTGCTGCTGCAGTTTCTCCGGAAACCACACATCGTCACTGTCAAGGAAGGCAATGTAGCGTCCTTTGGCATGCTTCACGCCCATGTTGCGGGGCGAGGAAGGCCGCCCCGTATGGTGATCGTTGATGAGCAGGTGGATTCTCGAGTCTTGCTCTTGATATGTACGCACAATGTCACAGGAGTTGTCTTTCGACGCATCCTCGATAACGAGCAGTTCCCAATGGGGATAGGTCTGCTTGAGGACAGACGTTATCGCTTCGCCAACATAGCTGGCGGAGTTGTGCATTGGCATGATAATAGAGACCAGGTCATTGTGCATATATATCTTGCATTTTCATTTTGCGAATGCAAAAGTAACGATTTATTCTGACATACCAAACTTTTTTGCCTTCTAACCCGTCTGGTTTGTCAATTTCTACTCTCTACAATATCGGCTCCGCTTACAAACGACCATCAACTATGGTCCGATCAAGAATGCCCTTCACATCGTAAACGACACCATTCTCAACGACTAGCGAGCGCACGTCGAGAGACTTGAACTGGTCATGCGACACAGCCAGTATGACGGCATTATAGCGGACCTTTGAAGAGAGCTGACCAACAATATCGATACCATACTCCCGCTTGACCACACTGGGATCAGCCCACGGGTCATAGACGGTAATGTTGCCAGTGTACTCTTGCAAACTGGTATAGATATCAACCACCTTCGTATTGCGGATATCGGGGCAGTTTTCCTTGAAAGTAATGCCTAAGATGAGAATGCGCGCGTCCTTGACCAGCAGTCCCTTCTTGTTCATACACTTGATGGTTTGCTCCGCCACGTAATTGCCCATTCCGTCGTTGAGACGTCGAGCAGCAAACATCACACGAGGTAGCACCCCATAGACCTGAGCCTTCTGGATGAGATAATAAGGATCAACGGAGATGCAATGTCCCCCAACTAGGCCCGGGCTCATCTTGATGAAGTTCCATTTGGAGGAAGCGGCCTCTATCACGTCGCGAGTGTCTATACCCATGGCATTGAAGATCTTCGCCAATTCATTCATGAAAGCGATATTGACGTCGCGTTGGGAATTTTCGATAATCTTGGAAGCCTCTGCCACCTTGATAGAAGAAGCTTTGTAGGTGCCATTGACCAAAACCGAATTGTACACCCCGTCCACGATGTCCGCAATCTCTGGCGTAGATCCCGAAGTAACCTTCTTGATTTTCTCTACGGTATGTAACTTATCGCCAGGATTGATGCGCTCAGGCGAATAGCCTGCGAAGAAATCTTCATTGAAGCGCAATCCTGAAACACGCTCAACTACGGGCAAACACTCCTCTTCGGTAACACCTGGATAGACAGTAGATTCATAGACGACGATGTCGCCCTTGGATATAACCTTGCCAACCGTCTCGCTGGCACCGCGCAGCGGGCGCAGGTCAGGACGATTGTTCAAATCCACCGGTGTGGGCACTGCCACGATATAGAAGTTGCATTCACGGATCTTCTCCAGGTCCGCAGTGCAGAAAAAGCCATGATGATTGATGGCATCTTGAAGCAGCTCATCGCTTACTTCCATGGTAGCGTCGTGTCCAGCCATCAATGCGTCCACACGCTGCTGGTTGAGGTCGAAGCCTATCGTCTTGTACTTGGTCGAAAACAAGCGAGCCAGCGGCAAGCCGACATAGCCCAACCCTATCACCGCAATTTTTATTTCCATATTATATATAATATAACTTTTTTTCGTTTCGTTTTCTCAAAAGGTAGAAGCTGTCGTTTGTCGCAACAGAAGGTGCGAACGCGCAAGCCTACGTCCTACTTTTTAAGTGCATAGACCCTCACCCAGTCAAACTCTGTCTCGTAGGTGGCATCGAGTCTCGGTGCCTTCGACATGGTAGGTATCCAGGTGTGGTCGCCGACGCTCTGGTTGAGGATGATATAGAACGGGTGGTCGAAGGGCCACTGTTGTCCCTTGCGTGCCTTCTTTGTATTGAGGCGCTTGTAGGTGCCTACCACCTTGCCGTCCACCGTCCAGGTGAGCTGTCGTTTGTTCCACTCCAGTCCATAGACGTGCCACTGGGTAGCATCGACCTTGGCGTGGAAGGAATGGCGCGGCGTCTCGGCCTGCTTGGGATCGGTAGTCCAAAAGGAGTGAGCCGTATGGTAGGAGTCCGGATTGAGACCGAAGAACTCCACGATATCGATCTCGCCGCTATAAGGATGAGGCGGAGCAGGCTGCTTCGGCAGCAACCATGCAGCAGGGAAGTTGCCCGGCAGCATATTGGTACGCATCCGCAGTTCTATCTTACCATATTGGAAGGCAAAGCTACTGCGCGTATCGACCGCTCCAGTGAGCATCGTGGCGGTATCACCGCGCTCACTGGTATTGGGGATGGCACGGCAGACCAGTTTGCCGTCGCGGATAAAGACCACATCAGCCGACTTACTGATCCAGCGGTTCCAGCGCGACGTACCGCGGACGCTCCGCTGCCACACCTTTGGATTGGGCTGGGCACCATCCTTCAAGTCAAACTCGTCACTGAACACCAACTGATAGCGTAACTTCGCATTTCCCCGTCTCGACTGGGAAAAAGAGCACATGACCATCAACAATACGGCGGAAATGGCCGCCACGACCCATATTTTTTTCATCATTCTGTTCTTGCTTTGAGTTGCAGCCTCGCTTCGACAAGTCGTCATAAACGGCCCACGAAGCAAAGCGATGCAAAAGTAATGGATTCTGCGCAACTATGCAAGCAATCGGCCTGAAAACCCGTCTCTTCAAGTCGATTTGTATTTTTAACGGAGAAATATTTGCACTATCAAGAATAATACCTACCTTTGCAGCATGAAAGTAAAAAACGTAAGAAAACGTATCCATGCAGGGAGATTCTTTGCGGAGAGCACAATATTAAGGACGGAACTCCGTTATAGAAATGAAACTGAATGCTAATAATATGTTCATAAAGACAACGACACTAACCCCAACTATCCTGTTTGCGGAACAAGAAGCGGAGTACATTCCCGACGGAATGTCGAAGTCAGGACAGCTTTCCAAGCGTGTCTTCGATTTCATTGTATCGGCTTTCTGCCTCGTTGTTTTCTCGCCGCTGATGCTTCTATGCTATCTGCTGGTAAAGCGCGAAGACGGTGGTCCCGCCATCTTCAAGCAAGAGAGAATCGGCATGAATGGAGAACCGTTCTACATCTATAAGTTCAGAAGCATGAAGATGGATGCCGAGAAACATGGCCCGCAACTGACCAATCACGACGGCGATCACCGCATGACGAAGATCGGCCGCTTCCTCCGTGACCATCATCTCGATGAGCTGCCCCAGCTTTGGAACGTGTTCAAAGGCGACATGGCCTTTATCGGTCCACGACCGGAACGCAAGTTCTACATCGACCAGATCATTGAGCACGACCCGCGCTACATCAATCTCTATCAGATTCGACCGGGCGTGACCTCTTACGCCACGCTCCACAACGGCTACACCGACACGATGGAGAAGATGCTGCGTCGTCTGGAGCTCGACCTCTACTATCTGGAGCACCGCTCATGGCTTTTCGACTGCAAGATCCTGGCAGAGACCTTCTTCAGCATTGCTTTCGGAAAGAAGTTCTAACTGCTACAAAGTTTTAGCAGAAAGAGAGCTCGTACGAGTTTCGCACAACCAAACCGTCTCATTATAGAGAAGACGCAAAACAGGCGCAAGAAGGATGCTTTCCTCTTGCGCCTGTTTTGCGTCTGTCACAATTCTCTAATAGGTATCGTGGTGTAGGCTCATATACTCGTCAAAGAGCTGAAGACATTCCTCGCGATCCAGTTCCTCCATGTAGTCGCCGAGCTTCTCACGTCCCCCAAAGATGCCGTCAAACTGATCGTCGCGGAAACCAATGCGCCCGTTGTCGGCGATGGTACAACCATAATAGATCTTACGGATATTGGCCCACATACAGGCGCAGAGGCACATGTGGCAAGGCTCTCCCGTGGTATAGAGTTCACAACCCGTGAGGTCGTAGGTGCCCAGATGGCGACCTGCGTCTCGGATGGCAGCCACCTCGCCATGGCAGGTGGCGTCATGGTCACGTAGCACACAGTTGTGACCACGCCCCACTATCTGCCCATCCTTCACGATGACGGTACCGAAAGGTCCGCCGTGACCCGCTCTTATTCCCTCGCGAGCCTCCTCAATGGCCCGCTTCATCAGTTCGTGTTTTGTCATATCTCATTCTTTTTTTATTCGTAGTCACTCATGCGGTTCTATCGCAAAGAGCCGCCTTTCCATCATTTCCACCACCCGTTACAATCCGAAGAGCATGGGTAGGAGGAAGGTCATCGCCACACCGATGATCACCTGGAGCGGCAGTCCGATGCGGACATAGTCCATGAATGTATAGTGACCCGCCTTCATGACAAGCGCATTGGGCGGTGTGGAGAACGGCGAGGCGAAGCACATACTCGCACCGAGCGTCACGGCCAGCAGGAAGGCATAGGGGCTGACTCCCGTCTGCTGCGCTGCGGTGAAAGCGATAGGTGCCATAAGGACCGCGGTAGCCGTATTGCTGATAAACATAGTCAGCAGCGACGTCGTGAAATAGATACCGGCCAGCAGTGCATAGGGCCCGGCCTCGCCAAGTACGCCTACGAGCTGAGCCGACACCATCGCCGAGACACCCGTCTTCTCCAGTGCCGTGGACATCGGCATCATCGCCGCTATGAGCACGAGACTCTCCCAATTGATGGTCTTATAGGCATCCTCCACTTTGCGGAAGCAGCCCGTCAGCACCGTGAGCAGGGCTGCGACGATGACTGCCGTGACAGGCTCGGCCCACCCCATCACCATAACGACAACCATCAGTAGCATGATGAGGGCAGCCATCGGTGCCTTGTAGTCGAGCGTCACCTTGCTGATGCTCTTGTCAGGGCGTCCCATCACGACCCAGTTGTCAAGTTCATTGTCAAGAGCCAACAAGTCTTCCCATTGCGCCTGCACCAGAAGCACGTCGCCACCATGGAGGTGTTTCTCGCCCAAGTCGTCATAGATATACTCCTCACCACGCCGGATACCCAAGACCGTCAGGCCATACTGCTCTCGTGGACGCGACTCACTGATGGTAGCCCCCACGAGTTTCGACGAGGGGAGCAGCACCAGTTCGGCTATACCGATGTCATAGAAGTCGATGGTAGCTCCCTTCATCCGTTCCAAGCCCCATTCGCGCTCCAGCTCCTCCATGCCTTCTTTGCGTCCCACCAGGTAGAGGATGTCGCCCTTGCCAATGACCGTGTCACCGGTGACGATGCTCTGACTGACGTTTCTCACCATACCAAGGGCGGTATTCTCCTCGTTGCGTATCTCCAGGATGGTCACGCCGTGGCGTGTCTTCACAGCCAGTTCCGACACCATGCGCCCCACCATCCCACTGCCTGCCGGGACATAGTAGCGGCGCAGACCGTCCGCCAGTTGATACTCCTCCACCAAGTCGTTGAGCGACTTGTCGACCTCGGTATTGCGTTTGGCCCGCTGCTTACGTACCAAGGTCTTGGAGAGTGGCAAGAGATAGACCACACCTATGGCGATCACGATCAAACCCACAGGCAGGAAAGAGAAAAACGAGAGTCCCTCGTAGCCGCCCTCGATCAGCGCCTCGTTGATGACAAGGTTCGGAGGCGTACCAATGAGCGTGAGCATACCGCCCAGACTGCCGGCGAAGGCGAGGGGCATGAGCATCCGCCCGCTACTGAATCCGGCCTGTGCCGCCATACTGACGATGATAGGCATCATCAGCGCCACCGTACCCGTGTTGCTTACAAAGGCGCCAATCACCGAGGTGGTGAGCATGACGAGCAGGAAGGCGCGCGTCTCATTGCCTTGAGCCAGGCCCATCATCCGCTTGCCCGTCTCACGCGCCAGTCCCGTCTGGAAGATGGCACCACCTACAACGAAGAGGCCCGCCATCATGATGACTACCGAGGAGGAGAAGCCCGCCAAGGCTTCGGTGGGACTGAGCACGCCCGCAACCATCAGTACGGCGAGGGCGGAAAGCGCGACCACGTCGCTACGGATGCGCCCCCAAATAAAAAGGGCGACCGTCAGACCAAGAACTATTAGTGTGAGTGTCATATTTTTAGGTTTATATTATAGGTCCCTCGCTTAATACTTACCGACTGCGAACGCTGAGGGCTGCGAACGCACTTTTTTGCGCACCCCGTTTCCCATCTCAGGAAGGCTACGCAAAGGTGGTACAAATATACAAAAAAAATGCTTGTTTCTAACAGGCCACCTTCTTGTTTTAGGGAAATGTTTGAGAAATTAAGTAGTTTTCAGTAAAAACGCCATTTCGACATGGCAAACAAAAAAAATCACAAGTGCACGATATGGAAAACAAAAAACCGCAAGGGCAGACAACCATCGTCATCCTCACCCTTGCGGACGTTTTCTCTGCTACTATTCAATCTTTTTGATTAGGCGAGCTTCAGGCTGGCCTTGATAGCCTCTATCTTCTGCTCGGCCCTTGCCTCGCAAGCGGCAAAGTCGGCAGCTTCTTTCAGCGTGTCCTTCACTTCGAGGTAGAATTTGATTTTCGGCTCCGTGCCCGACGGACGCACACTCACCTTCGTGCCATCCGTGCAGAACCACTGGAGCACATTGCTCGTCTCGGGCATCACGAGCTGCGTCTTCGTGCCGTCGGCCTGTGTGGCCTCCAGCGTCTTGTAGTCCTTCCACAAGCAGACAGGCACACCTGCCAACTCCTTCGGCGGGTTGGCACGGAAGTCGGTCATCATCTGCTGGATCTCGTCAGCACCCGATTTGCCCGGACGCTCCACGTTGACGGTAAACTCCTTGCTATAGCCATACTCCTTATAAATATCCATGAGGATGTCGTAGAGCGTCTTACCGTGATCCTTGGCGTAAGCACAGATTTCGGCGAGCAGGGAGCAAGCACTCACGGCGTCCTTGTCGCGCACGAAGTCCTCGGCCAGGAAGCCATAGCTCTCTTCGCCACCACCGATATACTGCTGCTTGCCCTCCGAGAGCTTGATCTCGCGGGCTATCCACTTGAAGCCCGTGTAGCAGTCGCGCATCTCGATATGGTTCTTCTCAGCTATCTCGCGAATCACCTCCGTGGTGACGATGGTCTTCACGATGAAGTCGGTCGGCTTCATCTTGCCCACCGCCTGACGATTGGTGATGATGTACCAAAGGAAGATCAGGCAGGTCTGGTTGCCATTGATGAGCACCCACTCTCCCTTGTCGTTCTTGCAAGCCATACCCACGCGGTCTGCGTCGGGATCGCTGGCCATGAGAATGTCGGCATCCAACTGCTTGGCGTCACGCAGTCCGAGGGTCAAAGCCTCGGCAAACTCGGGGTTGGGACGATCGACGGTGGGGAAGTTGCCGTCCTTCACCATCTGCTCAGCCACACAATGGACATTGTCGAAGCCCCAGTACTTCAGCGACTGCGGGATCAACACGCGGCCAGCACCATGCAGCGGCGTATAGACGATCTTCAGGTCGTGCTGATGGCGGATCACCTCGGGGTCGATGCAGATGGTCTTGATCTGCTCCAGATAGGGAGCATCCACGTCAGCACCCACCATTTGGATGAGGTCGTTGTTGCCTTCAAACTTCACATCGGCGATCGTGACCTTGCCCACCTCGTCGATGATGCCCTTGTCATGGGGAGCAAGCACCTGTGCGCCATCCTCCCAATAGGCCTTGTAGCCATTATACTCGCGCGGGTTGTGGCTGGCGGTGAGGTTCACACCTCCCTGCGCACCAAAATGGCGGATAGCGAAGGAGCACTCGGGCGTGGGGCGCATCTCGTCGAAGAGATAGACCTTGATGCCGTTGGCAGAGAAGATATTGGCCACCGTGCGGGCGTAGAGATCGGAGTTGTTGCGGCAGTCGTAGCAGACCACCGTGCTGATCTGCTCCCGATCCTTGAAGTTCTTCTTCAGATAATTGGCAAATCCCTGGGTTGCCATTCCGACGGTATAGATGTTCATACGGTTGGTGCCTGCGCCCATAATGCCGCGCAAACCGCCTGTACCAAATTCCAGATCACGATAGAAAGACTCCACCAACTCGGTTTTGTCTGCATTGTCAAGCATGGCCTGAACGGCCTTGCGAGTGGTTTCATCGAAGTCGGGGGTCAGCCATTGCTTGGCCTTGGCCTCACACTGTGCGATAAGCGCTACATTGTTATCCATAGAAGTAATGTCTTGTTTTAATTGATACTCTACTCTATTTTTTTGCAAATATAACCAAAAAAAATGGAACGGGTGCAGCGATTAGGGATTTTTTTGTATTTTTGCAATTCAGAAGAACAGTGTCCTGTCCGTTGGAGAAGCTTTTCCCATCGCGATTGGCACATCACTCATTATTAAATAAAAAAGAGGAAATCACAATGGATCTCAACTTCAATGGCCTTCTGCTGGCCGTCTGTACTTTTCTCATCATCGGCATCTGCCACCCCATCGTCATCAAAACGGAATATTATTTCGGCACACGTCCTTGGATCGTCTTCCTCCTCATCGGACTGGGTTGCCTCGTTGCTGCCCTGTTTATCGGGTCTCTGTTTTGGTCAGCAGTCTGTGGAGTGACGGGAGCAAGTTTTCTATGGGCCATCGGTGAACTCTTCGACCAAAAGAAGCGGGTGGAGAAGGGATGGTTTCCGATGAACCCGAAGCGGAAGGACGCATACCAGCGAGGGAAGGGAAAATAGAACGAACAGGCACGGGCAGGTGCACCCAACCCATCAGAATACGGGCGGGCGCGTCAATCCCATCAGATATCCTTGGTCTGCTTATCGACCGCCTCCTGCGCCTTGCGGTTGGCCTCGGTGGCACTGGCCTTGCGATGATACTGCATCACCTTCTTGCCAAAGAGCGCAGCCATGGAGTCGGTGGAGAGATAGACCATACGGCCGTCGTCGTGTCCCACGGAGTCGTTGGGAATGCGGTATCCGCGCTCATCGACGGTATCTTTGTAGATATAGAGCCAGCCGTTGTAGATATGCCAGCCCGTATAGACCGTGACGACAGGATACTCCACAGGACTTTCGTCCTCCAATGTGTTCTGCTTCTGTATGTAGCCGACGGGCGAGGCGAGGTTGTGGCTCATCAGCGTGAAGCCATACTCGCGGGGCACGAAGAGCGCCTCCTTCATCGAGTCGGTCATCTCTTCCATGATCTGCTCCTCGGTCTTTGTGGCACTGGGTTTCAACTTGGGCAACACCTGGAAGGTCCAGGTGCCTTTGAGCTGTTCCAGGTCTATGACCTCCAGCGCCTCATGCGGGTTGCGAGGATTGACCACGATGGCCAATTCGTCGCCGATGGCGATGTCTCCGAAGACCTGACGCTGCTTCATCGCCCTGACGATATTGTAGCGCACGGGGTCTCCTCCCTCGTTGCGGAGCACTACGATGACGGAGTCGGAACAACCGTCGCAAGCCAGTCCATAGACCGTATGGTCACCCTTCAGCCGCACTTCGTCAGAGATGGCGCCTTGGTCGCCATTGGTCGCCACGTCGGTACAGGCTGCCAGGAAAGCTATCACAATGAAAAACAATGGATAGAGTATTCGCTTCATATTTTCAAGTACTTTTACGACACAAAGTTAGCCAAAAACTGCTAAAAAAGACAAGTGTCGGGCGTTTTTTTGAGATATTTTACCTAATTTTGCAGCCCGTATGGTTACGCCGTAACCTACTTTTTGTTGTAGAAGAAGAAATTGAATTTCGTTTATATGAAAAAAAAGATTCAGTTCAGTCTCGTCTATCGGGACATGTGGCAAAGTTCAGGAAAATTCCAACCGCGTAAAGATCAGTTGGAGCGTATAGCTCCCGTTATCATCGAGATGGGTTGCTTCTCCCGCGTGGAGACCAATGGTGGCGCCTTCGAGCAGGTCAGCCTTTTGGCTGGCGAAAACCCCAACGAAGCCGTCCGTGCCTTCTGCAAGCCCTTCAACGAGGTGGGTATCAAGACCCACATGCTCGACCGCGGCCTCAACGCACTGCGCATGTATCCCGTGCCCGATGATGTCCGCGCGATGATGTATCGCGTGAAGCACGCACAGGGTGTGGACATCCCCCGCATCTTCGACGGTCTGAACGACATTCGCAATATCGCTCCGTCCATCCGTTGGGCCAAGGAGGCCGGCATGACCCCGCAGGGCACGCTCTGCATCACCACCTCCCCCATCCACACGCTGGAGTATTACAGCAAGCTCGCCGACGAGGAGATTGCTGCAGGAGCGGAGGAGATCTGTCTCAAGGACATGGCCGGCATCGGCCAGCCCGCCTTCCTCGGCCAGCTCACGAAGATGATTAAGGAGAAGCATCCCGACATCATCATCCAGTATCACGGCCACTCGGGCCCTGGTCTCTCGATGGCCTCCATACTGGAAGTGTGCAAGAACGGTTGCGACATCATCGACACCGCTATTGAGCCGTTGTCATGGGGCAAGGTTCACCCAGACATCATCTCCGTCCTGAGCATGCTCCGCCATGCGGGATTCGACGTACCCGACATCAACATGGACGCCTACATGAAGGCCCGCGCGCTGACGCAGGAGTTCATCGACGAGTGGCTCGGCTACTTTATCAACCCGCAGAACAAGATCATGAGTTCGCTGCTCCTGACCTGTGGCCTGCCTGGTGGCATGATGGGATCGATGATGGCAGACCTCGGCGGCATCCAGACTTCCATCAACAACCTGCGCCGCAAGAAGGGCGAGAAAGAGCTCTCTACTGACGACCTGCTCGTGAAACTCTTCGACGAGGTGGGCTATGTGTGGCCGCGCGTGGGCTATCCTCCCTTGGTGACGCCATTCTCACAATACACCAAGAACATCGCGCTGCTCAACCTCCTCACCCTGGAGCAGGGCAAGGGCCGCTTCGTGATGATGGACGACTCGATGTGGGGCATGATCCTCGGTCGTAGTGGCCGCGTGCCGGGAGAGATCGATCCGGTGCTGAAGGAGATCGCTGCCCAGAAGGGCCTTGAGTTTACCGAGGCCGACCCGCACACGCTGCTCCCCAACGCCCTGGACGACTTCCGCAAGGAGATGGCCGACAACGGATGGGACTGCGGCCAGGACGAGGAAGAACTGTTTGAGCTGGCCATGCACCCCGAGCAGTATCGCAACTACAAGAGCGGACAAGCCAAGAAGAATTTCCTCGCCGATCTCCAGGCTGCCAAGGACAAGGAGCAGGGATCGACGATGAGCATAGAGGAGGCCACGGCCTTCAAGCATGCCAAGGCCGACGCCATCGTCTCGCCTGTCAAGGGACAGTTGTTCTGGGACTTCCAGGGCGACGGCGAGGCAGCTCCTGCCATCGAGCCGTTCATCGGCAAGGAGTATAAGGAGGGCGACACCTTCTGCCACGTCATGGCCTCCTGGGGCGAACTGGTGGAAGTGCCCGCTTGCCTGGGTGGCAAACTGGTGGAGATCTGCGCCAAGCAGGGATCCAAGGTACGCAAGGGCGACGTGATAGCTTACATACAGCGAGAAGAGTAATGTACATGGTTTAGGACCACTCCTACCCATACGATGAACTATCAAAACATTATAGATCAATACTATTCAGAGGAGAATGCGCTACGGCGCATTCTCCTTGTGCATAGTCGGCAGGTGACGGAGCGGGCCTTACGCATCGCGGATGCCCATCCCGAACTGGCGATCGACCGCCCGTTTGTACAAGAGGCAGCCATGCTCCACGACATCGGCATCTTCCTCTGCGATGCGCCGGGGATAGCTTGCCACGGCAAGGAGCCCTACATCTGCCACGGACGGTTGGGAGCAGAGCTGCTTCGCCAGGCTGGCTACCCACGCCACGCACGCGTCTGCGAGCGACACACGGGCGCAGGACTGACCAAGGCGGAGATCGTGGCACAACACCTGCCTATTCCCGCTCAGGATTTTCTGCCCGAGACGCTGGAAGAACGGCTGATCTGCTATGCCGACAAGTTCTACTCCAAGAGCCATCTCGACAGGGTGAAGACTCCGGAGCAGGCCGAGCGGAGCCTCTCCAAGTTTGGCCAGGAGGGCGTAGCACGCTTCCGCCAGTGGCGGCAACTCTTCGAACCTGACACCCTTTGACACCTACAACCTCCTCATGAAAATAGAAGAACTACGCACGCTCTACGCCTCGCTCCCACAACTGGGGGCCCTGGCGAAGTTGTTGAAGGACGGGAAGACGCGCCATATCAGCCTCAACGGACTGGTCGCATCTGCTCCCGCCTTGTTTTTTGCGGCCTTTGCCGAACGATGCCCCTACCCCATCCTCTTCATCCTCGAGGATGCCGACACGGCAGGCTACTTCCACAACGACCTCAAGGCGCTGGGCATAGAACCCTTCCTCCTCCCCTCGTCCTACAGAAGGGCGGTCAAATACGGCCAACGCGATGCGGGAAGTGAGATTCTGCGCACAGAGACGATGGCGGCGCTTTCGGCTGAAAAGACAGAGGGCAAACCGCTATACATCGTCACCGAACCGTCGGCGCTTGCCGAGCGGGTGGTCTCCAAAGAGCGACTGAACGACCAAACCATCCGTCTGGAGACTGGACAGGAGGTGGAGGTGGTGGCACTGGAGAAGCAGCTGCGTGCGTTGGGATTCCAAGAGGTGGACTACGTCTATGAACCAGGACAGTTTGCCGTGCGCGGCAGCATCCTCGATGTCTATTCCTACAGTTCGGAATATCCCTTCCGCATCGACTTCTTCGGCGACGAGATCGACACGCTACGCACTTTTGAGGTCGAGACGCAACTCTCGCTCCAAAAGCGCAAACAGGTGGAGATCGTCCCCGAACTGGCTCAAGCGGACCATGAGCAACTGACGTCCTTCCTCCATCTGCTGCCCGAAGAGACGCTCATCGTGACCAAAGACCTCCACTATGTGGCCGACCGCATCGGAAAGATCTTCGACGAGGGCTTCTCCAAGAGTGCGCAGACAGAGCAGATGGAGGGCAAGAGCGAGGTGGAGCAGGAAGCCATCCGCCAACAGATACTGGCCGAGACGAAATTGATAGGGCGCGGGAAGTTTCTCACCGATGCGCTTGGCTTCCGTCGCATTGAGACGGCGACCAGTCCGACCCACACCGCTGAGGCGGTCATCACCTGCGAGACAACGCCTCAACCTCTCTTCCACAAAAACTTTGACCTGCTGCTGCAGACGCTTCGCGACGACGCTGCGGGCGGCAAGCGGGTCTTCATCCTGGCCGATAGCCAAAAGCAGAACGACCGTCTGCGGGAGATCTTTGCCTCCAAAGTCTCTGAGAGCGGTGGCGCCCCTGTGGCATTCACACCCGTGGACCGCACGCTCCACGAGGGTTTCAACGACGAGACCCTGGGCGTGGTCCTCTATACCGACCACCAGATCTTCGATCGTTTCCATAAATACACACTCCGATCGGACAAGGCGAAGCAGGGAAAGATGGCGCTGACGATGAAGGAACTACGCGAGATGGAGCCAGGCGACTTTGTCGTCCACGTCGATTTCGGCATCGGCAAGTTTGCCGGACTGGTACGCGTGCCGGCTGGCGAGAGTTACCAGGAGATGATCCGGCTGGTCTATCAGCATGGCGACATCGCCGACGTATCCATCCACTCGCTCTACAAGATCAGCAAATACCGACGGGCGGAGTCGGGGGAAGCGCCACGCCTCTCCATCCTCGGCTCGGGCGCTTGGAACAAACTCAAGGAAAAGACGAAGAAGCGCATCAAGGACATAGCGCGCGACCTCATCAAGCTCTATGCCCAGCGCCGTCACGAGCGTGGCTTCGCCTTCTCTGCCGACAATTATATGCAGCACGAGCTGGAGGCATCGTTCCTCTACGAGGATACACCCGACCAACTGAAATCGACCCAACAGGTGAAGCACGACATGGAAAGCCCGCGTCCGATGGACCGCCTGGTCTGTGGCGACGTGGGATTTGGCAAGACGGAGGTGGCTATACGCGCCGCCTTCAAAGCCGCTTGCGACAACAAGCAAGTAGCCGTGCTGGTGCCGACCACCGTACTGGCCTTTCAGCATTTCAAGACGTTCTCCAAACGACTGCAGGGCATGCCGGTACGCGTGGACTACCTGTCGCGTGCACGCACGACCAAACAGACGCGACAGGTGACGGAGGACTTGGCGGCAGGCAAGATCGACATTCTTGTCGGCACCCACAAGCTCATCGGCAAGTCGGTGAAATGGAAAGACCTCGGACTGCTGATCATCGACGAAGAACAGAAGTTTGGCGTGGCGACGAAAGAGAAGCTCCGCCAACTGAAGACCAATGTCGATACGCTCACCCTTTCGGCCACCCCCATCCCCAGGACACTACAGTTCTCGCTCATGGGGGCGAGGGACATGAGCATCATGCGCACACCTCCTCCCAACCGCTATCCCATACAAACGGAGATTGCCACCTTCTCCAGCGAGGTGATAGCGGATGCCATCAACTTCGAGATGAGCCGTGGCGGACAGGTGTTCTTCGTCAACGACCGTATCGCGGGACTGGCGCCAATAGCGGAAATGATCCACAAGTATGTGCCCGACTGCCGTGTGGGAATCGGCCACGGACAGATGTCGCCCGAGGAGTTGGAGAAGATCGTGATGGGATTCATGAACTATGACTACGACGTGCTGCTCTCGACGACGATCGTGGAGAACGGTATCGACATCTCCAATGCCAATACCATCATCATCAACGACGCCCACCGCTTCGGCCTGTCCGACTTACACCAGATGCGTGGACGCGTGGGGCGGTCCAACCGCAAGGCGTTTTGCTACCTCCTTGCCCCGCCCCTGGCCAACCTCACGGCAGACGCCCGCCGCCGACTGGAGGCCCTTGAGACCTTCTCGGAACTGGGAAGCGGTTTTTCCATCGCCATGCAAGATCTCGACATACGCGGGGCGGGCAACCTCCTGGGAGCAGAGCAGAGCGGATTCATGGAGGACTTGGGCTACGAGACCTATCAGAAGATCCTCACCCAGGCCGTGACCGAACTGAAAAACGATGAGTTTCAAGACCTCTATGCGGAGCAGATCGCACAGGGCGAGGCCATCTCTGGCGACGACTTTGTGGACGACTGTGCCGTGGAGAGCGATCTGGAGATGTATTTCCCCGACAACTATGTGCCGGGCTCTTCGGAGCGAATGCTCCTCTACCGCGAACTGGACAATATCGAGCGCGACGAAGAGCTGGAAGCCTACCGCCAGCGCCTCATCGACCGTTTTGGTCCTGTGCCCCGACAGGGCGAGGAACTGATGCTGGTCGTGCCGCTGCGAAGAGTAGGAAGACGCCTGGGCTGCGAAAAGATTATCCTTCGACAAGGCAGGATGCAGATGCAGTTTGTCTCCAACACACAGAGTGCTTTCTACCAAAGCGCAGCCTTCGGACGCGTCATCAACTACATCGGCTACCACCCACGCCGCTGCAACCTAAAAGAAAAAAACGGGAAGCGGTCGATGGTCGTCTCGCAAGTGGCTTCGGTAAAAGAGGCCGTAGAGATCTTGAAGGACATCGACGAAGAGAAGCAATAGAGGGGAGTCACCTGCCCATCTTGTGGCCTCATTCTCCGGCGGTGCCTCCCTATTCCTCCTCGCCAGGCAAGGGTTCCTCCACCCCCAGGGCCCAGGCGTATTTCTTCTCCCAGCGCCAGATCGTGGCGCGCGAGGCATGGGTGAGGCACTGTATCTGATTCTTGGACATGCCAAACCTTAATAGGTAGCATGCCTGCTTTTGCTGCTTGGTGACTTCGCCCGACTTGCCGAGCAGGGCCTCGGCAAACGAAGGATATGCCTGGTCCACGGCGTGGTAGAGCTGGTCCCAGTCGTCGCTGGTCAGCTCCTCCCCTCCCAATGCCGCCTTCCTGAACCTGAGGGCCACGTCCTCCGAGCTCTCCTCGAGCTTCGACTGGTGGAGCAGCTGCAGGAAGATCTTTCCTTCCCTTATCTTCTCTGCCAGCATCTTTTCGGTCTCCTGCAGTGTGGCGGCGTGGACAGTCAGTTTGTCGTTGGCCTTGTCCAGCTCTGCCTGGGTGTTCACCAGATCTTTCTTCGTTAGCGCCAAGTCCTCCTTCGACTCGCGCAGTTCCACCTCCTTGCGCTCCATCTCCTTGCGCAGCTCCTGTTCGTTGTGGGCCATCTGCTCTATCCGCTCCGAGAGTTCCAGCATCTTCCGCAGGTGTACGTTTCTCCGGTGTATGAAGACGATGGCGCCACCAGCCCCCAGCAGCGTGAAGACAAAGATCGAGACAAAGAGCGTCCTGGCGTACATTTCCTTCTCGTCCCTCAGTTCCATTTCCTTCTTTTGGTCCATGTGGTACTTATAGGCGTTGGTGAGCGTGGCAGCTTGCTCCTGGCGCCTGCCAAAGTCGAGGGTGTCGCTCAGCTGCATGTATAGCACGGCGTAGCGGTGGGCGTTGACGACATCTCCCTGCTCCTCGTACAGTCGAAACAGCTGCTTGGCGGCATCGTACATGTTGTTCTGGTCCTTGCCGTTGTCGATGATGCGCTGGCTATAGATGATGGCGGAGTCCCTTTTCCCACACGCCATGTAGTAGTGGGCAAGGGCCTGGTCCTTCAGTACGGAAAAGTAGGGATTCAGCTCCTCCTTGATCAGGGGGCGGCAGCGCTGTGCCTTCTTGATCTCTCCCAGTCCCGAGTAGTCCATCAGCAGGCGTATATAGGACTCCTGGTACGCTGATTGGTCCTTGGTAGTGTCGGCGATATGAAACGCTTTGTCATACTCCTTGACGGCTTCCTTCGCGTTGCCTGTGGCCTTGTAGGCTGCTCCCACGTGCATGTGGTCCACAACGTCTTCCGTGCCGAGTTCCTTGGAGATTCTCAGCTCCTCCTTCGACATCGCCAAAGCCTCCTTGTAGTTTTGCACCCTATATTGCAGGAAATTCAGGTTGGAGTAGGTGTTGCGGAGCATGATGGAGTCGCAGTCTGGGTGTCCTATGGCGAAGTCAGTTGATTTGTAGAAATACTCCAAGGCGCGCGGACAGTCTTGCAGGTCGCGATAGACGCTGCCTGCATAGTAATAGGCCTCTTGCTTCTCCTGGTCGCTGCCCTTCTTCCCAAAATATTCCACCAGTTCTTTGATCTTGGCATCGGATTTGGGCAGGATGTTGGCCTTGTCGCTCAGACGGATGTGGAGCAGGTCGTATTTCTTTTGGGCATACACGCTTCCGCGTCTCGCCTCTTGCTCGAGGGAGTCGAGCATGGCGAGGGCTTGCTTGGGATGGTCATTGCCTACCATCTTGATGTGCTCCATCTTGTCCAACGGCCCCTCCTTGGAACAGGAGGCGAACAGGATGGCAAGCAATGCGCAGAGGCATCGAAAAGCGGTCTTCCCCATAGTGTGAACAATTTGTTTTTATGCTGCAAAGGTACGAAAAACCAAGGAAAGGCCCAAAGGATGAAACGACTTGTTTCACCCATTTGAGACTTTTAGCCTGTTTCATCATGTTTCATCGTGTTTCATCGTGGCTCATCCGTGAAGGATAAAAATCATATTGAAAAGCATAAAACGCCGTGCTTACCCTTTGTAAAAAGCTGATTATAAAAGGTTTACGCCCTATGCATAAAGTGTTAAATAGTTTAACATTTTATGAAACAAAATGAAACATCAACAATTTGGTAAGTATGAATCTTTTGCGTAAGTTTGCAAGCGAAATTAACAACAAATTGATACTTTAAAAAATATGAGAACAAAAACCTCCAAAGTCGTAATTATGCTTTTTATAGCATTGCTACAATGCTCTGTCGCATTCTCTGCTACAGATGCAACAACCCCCGTGCCCTTGTATTACTATAAGTACAACCCACCCGTTGTAGATGGCACAAATGGTCCTCGCAAGAATCCCCCACATCAGCTAACATTAACCCAAGTTTGATCCCTCACTAAAGGTTTTTCTTGCTATCCAACGTTTTACGA
>ERZ779850.27-NODE-27-length-165407-cov-8.856893_pt1 | contig 165407 bp, 124 predicted proteins | sample MGYA00511249_ERZ779850 | MGnify/ENA primary metagenome ERZ779850 (study PRJEB29588, sample SAMEA2162475) | human gut metagenome | biome: human gut; feature: human-associated habitat; material: faeces | place: Denmark | collected 2008/2010 ...
ATTTGTGCTTACGCACAAACTTGAGATGCAAATGAAAACGTTGTTTTCATTGAAAGACAGCGCAAGAATGGAGATTAAAATGGAGGATTATCATGGGTAACAGTGGAATCGGTGTTCCGCTGCCGGAACTGGCAGCATACTGCAGAGAGGCAGCAGCAGAGGGAGCCGTGCTTTTAAAGAATGAGGGGCATATGCTTCCGGTCAAAAAGGATGAGACAGTTTCTATTTTCGGGAGAAGTCAGATCGAATATTACCGGAGCGGAACCGGTTCAGGCGGGGCGGTCAATGTGCCGTATGTCAAAAATATTTTAGACGGAATCAAAGAAAATAATGCTTTTCCTGTAAATGAGGATCTGGTAGAAACCTATAAAGAATGGTTAAAGGAGCATCCGTTTGACAATGGAGGCGGTGGATGGGCGGCAGAGCCGTGGCATCAGGAAGAGATGGAAATCACGGAAGAGATCGCACGCCGCGCAGCAGAAAAGTCTGAAAAAGCTATTTTTCTGATCGGAAGAACTGCCGGTGAGGATAAAGATTACGAGGACACGGAAGGCAGTTATCTTCTGACAAAACGGGAGAAAGAAAATCTTCGCATCGTAACAAAATATTTTGACGAAGTGGCAGTGCTTTTAAATGTGTCTAACATCATTGATATGAGCTGGACGAAAGATGCGGCATATCAGGATCACATCAAAGCGATTCTTTACATCTGGCAGGGTGGTATGGAAGGCGCGAACGCCGTTGCAGATCTGTTATCGGGCAGAGTGACACCATCCGGAAAACTGACGGATACGATCGCGGAGAAACTTTCTGATTACCCGGTAGCAGACCATTTTGGAAGTAAGACAGAAAATATTTATGCGGAAGATATCTATGTCGGCTACCGTTATTTTGAGACATTCGCACCGGAAAAAGTAATGTATGAGTTTGGTTTCGGTTTATCTTATACGGAATTTTCCATGGAGACGGTAAAAGCGGAGAGTACAGGAAATGGAAAAGATGCAAAGATCGCACTCAGTATCCGTGTGAAAAATACCGGGGCAGCAGCCGGAAAAGAGGCTGCACAGGTTTATGTGTCCGCCCCACAGGGACAGCTTGGAAAACCGGCAAGGGTATTGTGCGGATTTGCAAAGACAAAACTGCTTGCTCCGGGCGAGGAGGAAGTACTTGAACTTACCATTCCGGTAAGCCGGTTTGCTTCCTATGACGACAGCGGTGTGACTGGTCATAAGTCCTGCTATGTCTTAGAGGAAGGTCTGTATAAGATCTATGTTGGAAACAGCGTCAGATGCACAGAAAAAGCCAATGTGGACGGAAAAGGCGGTTATGAGGTTTCTTCCTGTATCGTCACAGAGGAGTTGGAGGAGGCGCTTGCGCCGACAAAAGAATTTTTGCGTCTTAAGACAGGCAGACAAAAGGAGGACGGGGTGTTTGCCCGTGCATATGAAAAAGCACCACAGCAGATGGTTGATCTGGCAGAGCGGATCAAAAGCCGTCTGCCAAAAGAACTGCCACAGACCGGAAATAAAGGAATTACCTTACAGGCGGTTGCAGAGAATATCAAAAATGGCAGCAGTGTGGAAGAAGAATTGGACGCATTTGTAGCACAGTTTACCAACGAGGAGTTAGCCGTGATCGTCCGCGGCGAGGGAATGAGCAGCCCGAAGGTAACACCGGGTACAGCATCCGCATTTGGCGGTGTCAGCGACAGCCTGCATGGTTATGGCATCCCGATTGCCTGCGCATCCGATGGCCCGTCCGGCATCCGTATGGAGAGCGGATTAAAGGCAACACAGCTCCCGATCGGAACACTCCTTGCATGTTCCTTTAATATTCCAATGATGGAAGAATTATATCAGATGGAAGGCAGGGAATTAGTTGGAAACGAGATCGACACCCTGCTTGGACCGGGAATCAATATCCACCGCTATCCATTAAATGGACGTAACTTTGAGTATTTCAGTGAAGATCCGCTTGTGACAGGACAGTTTGCGGCGGCAATGACAAGGGGAATCCGAGGTGCCGGTTCTTCTGCGACCGTGAAACATTTTGCAGCGAATAATCAGGAGACGGAAAGACATAATGTAAACTCCGTTGTATCTGAGCGGGCACTCCGTGAAATCTATCTGAAAGGCTTTGAGATTGCCGTGAAAGAGGGAAATGCAAATTCGATCATGACCTCTTACAACCCGGTCAACGGACACTGGACGGCATCCAATTATGACTTAAATACGACGATCCTGCGTGGCGAGTGGGGATATCAGGGAATTGTTATGACAGACTGGTGGGCAAAGATGAATGACGTTGTAAACGGCGGGGAGGCAGACCGCAGATACACCTCATTCATGGTTCGTGCACAGAATGACTTATACATGGTAGTCAACAATAATGGTGCTACCATCAACGCAGCGGGCGATGATACCGTAAAAGCGCTGGAGGCGGGAAAACTCACTGTTGGAGAGTTACAGCGCTGTGCGAAAAACATCTGCCGTTTCCTGCTTGGAACACCTGTGATGAAACGTCCGTTAAAAGATTTTGATCCACTGCTTACAGTTACTGCAAAAGAAGCAGTAAATACAGACGGAAAGCAGGTCTGTGCACTGCAGAGCGGAAACCGGATCGAGGCAGGAAAGTTTGAAAACACAGTCCTTTATGTGGAAAAAGAAAGCATTTTAAACGTTAATGCACATTTCTGTTTCCCGGTGGAAGGATTAGCACAGGGAGCTGCCAATCTGTATCTGAATGGAGAACTGATGGCAACCGTCCAGACAGGTGGAACCGGAGAGCGTTTCCTGACACAGCGGATGTGCCGTGTGAAATTTATGCCGGGGTATTATGAACTGAAAGCAGAGTATGTGACACCGGAACTGAAGTTGGACTGGATTGAGTTAGAGTAAAATTTATTATCTGAATTTATAAAGTAAAAGTATACAATTTTAATCTCATAAAACAACTTAAAAAAGCAAAAATTAAGTAAAAACTCTGAAAATTTACAAACTAATATAAGCTTAATTGACAATGTTTTTTAAAGTAACATATAATTAAAAGACAAAGTGCATAAAGCTAATAAATGTATTGGGGGTAAGTTTATGAGAAAACGTTTTATGGGAAAACGACTTGCAGCCGCTCTTTTAGCGGCTGCAGTTGCGTTTTCAAGCGGCAATTTTGCAGGGGGATACGAGTATGTCTATGCGGCAGAAGCGAGTGTGTTTTATACCGGGACAAACACAGTAACAAAAGACAAACTGGATCTTGCAACAGAGGATTGGGATAATCCGCCAATGATCACTTATGATGAAAGTATTGCAGATTGTGTGACAACGAAAGATTTCACAATGAAGGCAGATATTACACTGGATGATGAGGCGTACGCATCATTGGGTACCGGGGAAAGTTACTTAAAGGTTCAGGGTATCGTGAAGCTGGGAAGTGAGTGGACATGGACAGACAGTCAGGATATCCCGTATTTACAGCAGAGCAGTTTTTCAGAAGATACACATAAAACAACGATTACGATCAAGTTTGAGGATAAGGATGCAGATGATTTAAAAGGTGTATATTTCCGACTGATTGGTCAGGGCTTTTCAGGAACATGTACATTTTCCAATGTTACATTAAGCGGTGTGGCAGAAGCGCAGCCGGAACTGCCTGCAAAAGATCCGAGTGTGATCGATGATTTTGAATCTGCAGAGACAGGAAGCAGTGCAGGCTGGGAGCAGGAAGGCGGCTGGCAGTACGACAATGCGGTAGGAATCAGTGTAGCTGAATTTCAGGGAAGCAAAATGTTAAAGGCAGATCTCGATTATACCGGTTGTGAAGGTTTTACATGGAGTGAGGCAAAGATTAAAAAGTCGTTTGCAGAAGGACTCGATGTATCGGCTTATAATGTTTTAAGCTATGAAATGATCTATCCGGAAGCTTTTGACGGTTCTTTTAAGGCAAAGATTTTTGCAAAAAACGGAGCAGATGATGTGGAGATCATCAACAAAGAAGCAAAGATCGAAACGTCAGATCTCGGTGACGGATATAAGAAAGCAGTGGTCACTGTCAAATTCTCACCAAACACTGCAAAGATCACGGATCTGATGATTGGAACAGTTGGTGTGAACACTGCCTTTTTGGGAAGCGTATATCTGGATAACCTGACTTTATCCCAGTATAATGCAGCGGGCGATTATACGGAGATCACAGAGACGGCAGGAGAGGCTGTGCTTGCAGATATGTCCAGTATGCCGGAAGAAGTAACACTTTCGGATGTGAATGCATCAGGTTCAGCAAAAGCGTTATATGCATATTTAAAAGGACTGGATGCTGCTGACCAGGTATTATTCGGACATCAGAATGACACAAGCAAGCATGTTTCAACCAGAGACGGTGTCTATTCGGATACAAAGGACGTGACCGGAAGTATTAGTGGTCTGGTCGGAATCGATTCGCTGGCACTGACAGGCGTGGAACTTGGAATTGATAACGTAGATGATGCAGTTCAGAAATCTATCGAGATCAGCAAGGCAGCAGCTGCAGAGGGTGCGATCATTACATTATCCACCCATATGCCGAATATGAGCAATGAAAAAATCATTGCAACACCGGATGCGGCGAGAAAATATGATTTTTCACAGTGTGATTTTTCGGAGGCAAAAGACCTGAGCAATAACTGCTCCGCAGAAGTACTTCCGGGTGGAAAATACAATGCGCAGTTTACAACCTATCTTGATATCATTGCAGATTACGCAAACGGACTTGGCGATATTCCTGTTTTATTCCGTCCATTCCATGAAAATACAGGCGGATGGTTCTGGTGGGGTGCTGCGACAACCGATAAAGAGACATACCGTGCGCTGTTCCAGTACACACAGGATTATCTGGCATCAAAGGGAGTACACAACTTTATTTATGTATATTCCCCAAATGGTCCGTTAACTTCAGAGGAAGAGTATATGGACCGCTATCCGGGCGATGACTGTGTGGATATCGTTGCATTTGATTACTATGATGATTACAATACTTATCCGGCAGAATATTCCGGCGAGTTTGTGGACAATTTAAAGAAAACCTGTCAGGTGGTAAAGAATATTGCAGACGCAAAAGGAAAAGTAGCTGCAATTTCCGAAACCGGTGTAAGGGTGATGAAGGCCGATGGATCGGATAATGAAGGAATTTTAGTAAAAGGAAATCCGATCGCAGGACACAACTGGTACAAACAGGTTAATCAGGTGGCAGTTGACACCGGAATGCCGTACTTCTTACTGTGGGCAAATTTTGGAGACACCAACTTTTATGTCCCATATAAATATGATGATACCCACGGACAGGAACTGATCAACGAGTTTATTGAATTCTACAATGAAAAATCTTCTGTTTTTGCGAATGGAACAAACTTTTACGGAAATGCAGACCAGAAAGAAGTAAGAAATGTAAATCAGGGAAATGCAGCAGGTTATTTTGCCAATGTTTTCTCTAAGATGGCAATCACAAGTGCATTTACTTTAAAAGCAAATGTGAGAAATGCACAGAGTGTAAGTTTTGTGCTGACAAACCCGGATACAAATACAGAAAAAACGATCACGGCAGAGAAAACGGAAGAATCCGGTGCTTACGAAGGTGTGCTGTCTGCGGATATTCTGAGTGCACTTGGAACAACGGATACCGGTAAGATCAGCCTTGTGGCAGATGGCAAAACACTTGTGACTGTTTCCTATATCAGTTTTGGAAAAGAAAAGGAAACACTTGCAAAGAATGTCATTGAAAATTTTGAATTATACTATGATGACAATGACTACCTGAATGGAACTTTTACAGAAAATTCAGCAGCAAACTGCAGTTCTTCCTTTGTATTAGATAAGGATCATAAAGCAGAAGGTGTTTACGGAGGTGCATTTACTTATCAGCTTAAGACGAGTGGACCGGAAGTATGGACCGGACGTATGAAAGGTTTAAGCACAAACGATTACAGCGAATACAATGCGGTCAGCATGTGGGTAAAACCGGATGGAAAAGGACAGAAACTGGTAGTTCAGCTTGTTTCCGGCGGAGAGGATTTCGAAGTATTTCTGACTGACTTTGTAAAGACGACAGAGGCAAAATATGTTACGATCCCATTTAACAAATTAAAGGGTAAACAGAATGGAACTTTTGATCCAAAGAATGTTACGAAGTTTGCAATCTGGTGTAACAGCATTTCAGAAGACGGAAATGGGGTTGATATCCAGTCGAAAATTGTTTTTGATGATATCCGCTTTGTAAATGTGGATGAATCAAAGTTAAATATGACAGAAGGTGGATATGTACTGACAGATCAGTCACTCGTGTCCGGAGGACAGAAACCGGGAGATACGGAGAAACCGGGAGATACGGAGAAACCGGGAGATACAGAGAAACCGGGAGATACAGAGAAACCGGGAGATACAGAAAAACCGGGAAATACAGAGAAACCGGGAGATACAGAGAAACCGGGTAATACAGATAAAACGACAGTTGCAAAGGTTTCCGGCTTCAAACAGTCCAGGGCAACGGAGACTTCCATCCGCTTAACATGGAAAAAAGTAAAGAAAGCAGATGGTTATCAGGTATACCGTTATAACAAATCAACGAAAAAATATCAGAAGGTTGCAACGGTAAAAACTAATACCTATACGGATAAAAAGCTCAAAACAGCAACGGTTTATCAGTATAAAGTGCGTGCATACAGGAAAAGCGGTAAAAAGACGGTAACCGGAAAGTACTCCAATGTGATCAAGGCTGCGACCAGCCCGCAGAAGGTGACTGCGGTTAAGGCAAAACGTGTGAAGTCCAAGGTAAAATTAACCTGGAAGAAGGTAAAAGGTGCAGATGGATACGAGATCTACCGTGCAACATCCAAAAAGGGAAAATATCAAAAGATAAAGACGCTGAAAAAGGGCATTATTGTTTCTTGCACAGACGGCAAAGCGAAGAAAGGAAAAACATATTACTATAAAGTAAGAGCCGTAAAAAATGCCGGAAAAACATCGGTGAAAGGAACTGCTTCAAATGCAGTGCGCTGTGGAAAATAAAAAGATTTATCATAATAATGATTATCTGGAGCGTAGATAAGGCTGACAGCAAAAAATCCGTGCGGATCAAAACTGATCCTGCACGGATTTTTTACTTATTCATGACAATAGGTTTCCTGTGAGGCGGTCTATTGTTTAGTTCAACATATTTAAGAACTGTGTGATCCTTGGAATGTTACTCTGCTCAAGCTCAGCGTAAGTTCCTTCTTTTAAGATTTTTCCCTCATCAAAAAAGACGACTTTATCTGCCACTTCTCTTGCGAAAGACATCTTGTGTGTAATGATCACGATGGTCTGTTTCTCGTCAACCAGTCTGCGGATGATATTTAAAACTTCCACTTCAAGTTCCGGGTCTAAGGCGCTGGTAGGCTCATCAAAAAGAAGTAGTTCCGGTTTCATGGCGAGTGCCCTTGCGATGGCGATTCTCTGCTGCTGGCCGCCGGAGAGCTGTCCCGGATAAGCGTCGCGCTTATCGGATAAACCGACTTTCTCTAAAAGAGATAACGCTTCTTTTTCGCATTCACTTCGGTCTTTCTTTAAGACGGTGATAGGACCTTCCATAATATTTTCCAGCACCGTTTTGTGAGGAAAAAGCTGAAAGTTCTGGAATACCATACCGGTTTTCATGCGGATATTCCGGATCTCGTTGCCGCTGTACTTTACTTTCTGTCCCTCTTGAAAGGACATAGAAGAACCGTTTAAAGTAACGGTTCCGCTATCCGGGATCTCAAGCAGATTAATACAGCGCAGCAATGTTGTCTTGCCGGAACCGGATGGCCCGATCAGGACGGTGGTTTTATTTTTCGGAATCTCTAAGGAGACACCTTTTAAGACCTGATTATTGTCAAATGATTTATAAATGTTATCTAAAGAATACATATGATACCTCTACTTTCCGACACGCAGTTTTTTCTCAATCCATTTCTGCAGTCCGGTCAACAGCGTACAGAAAAGAAGGTAAATGAGTGCAACTTCGATATAGATCCAAAGGTATTCGAGTGAGCTTGCTGCGGCTTCCTGTGCTTTACGGAACATCTCACCGATCATGATTGTAGATGCAAGGGAAGTATCCTTGACAAGACCGATAAAGGTGTTAAAAAGCGGTGGTATGGATACGGTAGCAGCCTGCGGAATGATGATACGGCGGAATGTCTGCTGATAACTCATTCCGAGGGAATAGCCTGCCTCCCACTGACCTTTATTGATGGAAAGGATTGCCGCGCGGATCGTCTCTGCGGAGTAGGCACCTACATTTAAGGAGAGTGCCGAGATACAGGCAACCCACTTATTGATGCCAAGGGGATTACAGATACCCCAGTACATGATAAATAACTGTACAAGCAGTGGTGTTCCGCGGAATACCCAGATATAGATTCCGGCGATCTGTTTTAATACCGGTATTTTGTTGATAATGAAAAGCGCACACAGCACGGCAATGATGACGCCGATCGCAAAGGATACGAGCGTCAGGGGAATCGTGTAAAGCAGGCCCTGTCTTAGCATTGGCCAGAATGCATTTTTCATCAGTTCCGCTTGTCTTGCTGTAATAATACCCGCTGTCAGGTATGCATATGATCCCATGATTTTTCTCCTGTAACAAAATTATGGCTGTGATACGTCCATGCCAAAATATTTTTCGGAAATTTCTTTGACGGTTCCGTCCGCTAATAATTCATCAATGGCAGAATTGAGTTTTTCAATCAGCTTGTCATTGCCTTTTTTCACCATAATGGCACTGGAATTGACATTATCAGATTCAGCAACGATCTTGGTGGAGTCCTCGCCGCCTTTCTGCTGTTTCCAGTATGCGTAAGTTAATTCGTCGTTGATCGCACAATCGGCTTCCCCACTTAATACACATTCCATGGCAAGTGCAAATTTATCCTGTCCGACGATCTCTGCGCCGTAGCTTCTTGCAATATCGCTGAAGTTTGAGGTAAGACCTTCTGCAGCTTTTTTACCATTGATGTCTTCGAAGGAATTGATATCAGTATTGTCAGCAGCTACGATCAGCACTGGTTTGGAATAAATGTAAGGGGTGGAAAAATCGAATTTTTCTTTTCTCTCATCTGTGATCGTAACCTGGTTCATGACAACGTCAAAGTTGCCGGCATCAAGTGCAGCAGTGATGGAATCCCACTCTGTCTCAACAAACTGGACATCATAGCCCATCTTTTCACCGATTGCATTTGCCATATCAACCTCAAAACCGGTTAAAGTACCATTTTCATCGTGGTAGGTGTATGGAGCATAAGTTCCCTCCATGCCGACAGTTAATACAGGTTTTTCAGCAGAATCAGCAGAACCTGTGGATTCTGTTGAAGTTTCAGCTGTGTTCTGTGCATTGTCAGCTGTATTATTTGCAGAATTACCTGCTGTATTGCTGTTAGAACCGCATGCTGCCATTCCTGTTGCTAAAACGGCTGTCAGTAAAATTGAAATCACTTTTTTCTTCATAAAACTTGTCCCTTTCCTTTTTTCATAATCTCCATCTTGTTTTCTTAATTCATACTATTCTGATATGATTTAGAAAAGATTATACTTTTATCAGATAATGATGTCAAGTGATTTGCAAAGAAAACATTTTGTTTGTAAAAAAATACGGTAACAACCTTGCTATACAGGAGAAATGAAGTTATTCCTGTATCGGAGAAAGAAAGTTTTTCAGTTCTTCAATCGGGATTGGTTTTGAAAATTTGAATCCCTGCAGATAGTCCGCGTGACTGTTCACACAGATGGTCTCCTGCTCATCGGTTTCTACACCCTCATAGAGTACTTTGTACCCGAGTTTTTTAAAAGCAGTGGAAAAGTAGTTCAGGATAAACTGGGAATTTTCATCCTTATTTGCCATCAGAAGAAGGCTGCGGTCAAATTTTACAACATCCAGTTTTAAGCTAAGAATCCGGTCAAAATTAGAATATCCGGTTCCAAAATCGTCGAGGTAAGTACATACACCGAGGGATTTAAACTGCATTACACGGTCAAGAACGAGTTCGTATTCGGTATCGTTGCGGCTCTCGGTCAGTTCCACTGCGATGGTATGAAAATCAACACCGTTTCTTTCTACGATCTGCCGGAACTCTTCCATAAAATTTTTGCTGGAGAGCTCTGAAATGGAAAAATTTACGGAAACACGGGAGAGCTGGTAACCTTCATCCTGAAATTCCCGGATCGCACGGCAGGTCTTATTTAAAATGATCATGCTTAATTTGTGGATATAGCCATTCTTTTCAGCGAGCGGAATAAACCGGTTTGGATATACCATGCCGGTGTCCTTCAGGTTCAGACGCATCAGTGCTTCTGCGGTGTCATAATTGCCGGCATTTACGTTGCGGATCGGCTGGCAGTATACAAGAACTCTTTTGTCATCAAGGAAACCGTTTTCTGCAATATCTTTTAACTGCGCCGAGAGATATTTCATATCATGAAAACTTTTATAATCGGCGGTGTCGCAGGAACGGAAATTATTTAGTTCCATCGGTTCTGCAAAGAAGTTAAAAAGTTCGTAAAACTGCTCTAAGTTTTCACAGAAATCCAGATGATTGAACATAACGATCTTATAAGGCAGTTTATAAGTTTCAAAATGGCGTTTAAAGTCATTCTGGATCATATCCTGTGCGATTTTATCTGCATTCCGGATGTCACTGACATCAATTGCAAGAACAAAAAAATCTGTAGATGGGTGGAAGAGGAGTCCGTTTTTAAAGTAGCCGTTCCAGAAGTTGAAAAAAAGTTTGCCAAGCTCATCCGGCATCACATATTCGGAATCAGTGTCGAAACGGAGACACATATAATAAGTAGAATTTTGAATTGACGCCTGCTGGTTTAAATATTCGTTTAGGGAATCTGCATTCAGGGCCCCTGTCTTGATACTGTAAGAACTTCCATGTACCATATAAAGGATTACCATGATCGGCAGGAGAAAGGTGATGGCAAGGAAGGTATTGCTGCCAAAATAGTTTTCTGCACAGACGAGAAAAACACAGATGAACTGTACGATCACGAGCATATGGAATAAACTTGTTGGAATGCGTTTATGATAGTAAAGTAACAGGAAAAAAATAAACGCCATATAAATCCCGTAAGCAATCGTAAACGGTTTTAAATAAAGGTTATCATGCCATGCACCTGAGCTGTCGCGGTAGAAACTGTAACCCAATACAGGTGACAGTGCATCCACAATGGCAAAAATGATATATAAGGAATATAGGAAAATATTCATGATATGTCCTGTTTTTCCCGGAATACCAATCAAAATCTTTAAATAAGCCGCATACAGACAAAAAATGAGCAGCAGGCTTGAATGATATATTGCACGCAGAATACATAAAGTGGTATCACTGTCGAAATACAGTACAGTATAGTAAAAGCAGGAATTGCTGAAGGCTGCAATCAGCAAAAGCGCGATGCAGGTGCGAAAAAGCAGAAAAAGTCTGCTGCGGCGGATAAATGTCTCCCGGAGAAGCAGTAAAAGTAATATACATAAGATCACGAGAATCATATCTACAGCGGGAGTGTACCCGTTGATCAAAAAAGCGTTGGATAATATTTTTGGTTGCAGATTCATAATTTCATTCCCCTGTAATCAGATTAAAAGTAATTTAGCCGAACAAAAATTATACCATAATATGGGAAAAATGTCACAAAAATGCATGCTCAGGTTGACGTTAAGACAGCAAAGTTATAAAATAAAAAGCGCAACCGATTGCGCTATATTGGAGAGGAAGAATGTTGCTGAAGCAGTCAGCCGCAGGTACCTTAAGAATATAGAGAAATCGTGGAAAAAAGAGCAAATTTATGGAGGGGAGTGTGAAAAAATTTTTTCACACACAGAAAAGGTGAACATTATGAAAAAACAGGTTTACAGAAAACTACTGGCGGCATGTGTCAGCGTAAGTCTTGGAACTGTTCTTCTGGCAGGATGTGGGGATTCTGCCGGAACGACAGGGACAAAGACAGAAGACGTTTCTTTAACAACAGAAGCACAGAATGAAGCCCGGACAGCGGATGTATCAGAGGCACAGCAGGAATCAGAAACACAGACAGAAGTACAGGAGAACAATACATCGGAAGATGTGGTTGAGCCGGTGGGAGAAGTTACAACATTCACGCTGCCGGACGGACCGGAGGAGTCTGATATTTTTGTGCAACCGGTTGCGGATATTTCAGATGACTTTATCCGAGGCATGGATGCATCCGCAGTTCTTTCTGTGGAAAACAGCGGGGCTGTGTATTATGGCTACGATGGAAAAGAGCAGGATGTGTTTGAGACACTTGCACAGTCCGGAGTCAATTATATCCGCCTGCGTGTATGGAATGATCCGTATGACGAGAACGGCAATGGCTATGGCGGCGGAAACAATGATCTGACGACTGCCATGAAACTTGGTGTGCGTGCAACCAGATACGGAATGAAGGTCTGCATTGATTTTCACTATTCAGATTTCTGGGCAGATCCGAAAAGACAGCATGCACCGAAGGCATGGAAAGGTATGACAGTCGATGAAAAGAGTGATGCACTCTATGATTATACGACAGAGAGCCTTGGAAAGCTGTTAGATGCCGGTGTGGATGTCGGGATGGTGCAGATCGGAAATGAGATCAATAACGGTATGTCCGGCGAAACAGATGTGGATGCCGTGATGCAGCTTTTAAATTCCGGAAGTAAAGCAGTGAGAGAAGTGGCAGAGTCTTATGGAAAAGACATTAAAGTTGCCGTACATTATACGAACATTGAGGATAATGACCAGATCGATACGATGGCAGCAAATTTAAAAGATGCCAGTGTGGACTATGATATGTTTGGTCTTTCCTTCTATCCGTTCTGGGACGGAACCAACGAAAATATGCAGAACGTAGCAAAACTGATCGAGGATAAGTACGGAAAAGAAGTATATATTGCAGAGACTTCTTACTGTTATACATCTGAGGATGGAGACGGTTTTGGCAACAGCCTGAAAGGAACCGATGACCTGACAGACGGTTACGGTGCAACGGTACAGAGTCAGGCAACAGTGATCCATGATATCTGTGCAGCCGCAAATGAGGCCGGAGTGGAAGGTGTCTTTTACTGGGAAGGCACATGGATCCCTGTCGGATCAGCCGATGCGGATAATTCCGCTCTGTGGGAGAAATACGGAAGCGGCTGGGCAAGCAGTTATTCGGCTGAGTATGACCCGGATGATGCAGGGTTATACTATGGGGGCTGTTCCTGGGACAATCAGGCAATGTTTGATTTTACCGGACACCCACTGGCTTCTTTGAATGTATTTAAGTATTTAAAATATGGCGCAACAGCGCCGCTTGCAGTTGACTATATCCCGGATGTTTACGTCTCCTGCAATGTAGGCGAAGATCTGGTTCTGCCGGAGAGTATTGATGTTGTATACAATGACCGTTCACAGAATAAAAAACAATCTGTAAGCTGGAATGAGACACAGATGAAGGCAATCGATACCACGAAAGCCGGCAGTTATGAGATCGAAGGGGCATTGGAAGAGGGAACCACTGTTACCGCGCATGTGGAAGTGGAAATGGTAAATTATGCGGTCAATCCAGGTTTTGAAGATAAAAACCGTTCAATGTGGAAAGTCTCTTATGAAGGGGAAGCCGATCCGACTGATTATCAGGTAAAAGCGGATGATGCACATTCCGGTGAGACCGCATTTCACTTCTGGTCCGGGGATTCAGATATGGAATTTTCCATTGAGCAGGAAGTGACCGGTCTGGAGAATGGAACGTATCAGTTGTCTGTATTTTCACAGGGCGGTGATATGTCATCGGATGCGTCCATGGAACTGTATGCAGTGACAGCAGATGGCGGGCAGACGGCTCCGTTTATGCTGACCACCTACAATGACTGGCAGAATCCGACGATTAAGGAGATTAAGGTTACGGATGGAACGGTTAAGATCGGGGTACGGTTCCAGTGTAACGTGGGCAGCTGGGGAACAGTGGATGATTTCACGCTGAACAGGATTTCGGACTGATAGCTGGTATCGCTGATGAGAAGGAGATGGGTAAAAGGCGTGCTTTTTATTTAGGAGCGCTTAATATGATACAGTGGTGGCAGCAGATTTTGCCGATTTGGAATGCGAAGCATCGGCAAAATCCGTTACTGGAACGAGGTACGAGTGAACAGTAACACGTTAAAATCAGGTTCGGACAGATTTCTGGCATAATTTCTAGATATTCCCATTTATTTGTGATACACTGGAACAAAAGCGTATCGTAAATTTTTTACAGAGAGGATAAAAAGTTATGCAGGATTATGATGAGAGTTTTTTTATTGCGAAAGCAAACAAGAGGGCGAGTATCACGTGGTTTGTACTTTTGCTGATAGCGTCCGTGTTTTACGGAATAAAAGTCGGCAGGGGACAGTTAAAGGAAGCGTATTTTACAGGATTTTTTGTTGCAGGCTGGCTGTCGTATCTTGGCGGCAGGATCTTACTGAGATTTAAGCATGCTGACAGTCTGCGGTATAAATGGGTGGTAGGACTTGGCTACCTGATATTTTATGCGGTAATCGCCTGGACGTCATTGGATAAAGTTTCCTATGTATTTATTTTACCGCTGGTATGTATTCTGATCCTTTATAAAGATCCGAAGTTTATCCGTACGATGATGGTTATCACATTGTTTGTACTGATTTCAAGTAACCTGTATAAAGGTCTGGCAAAAGGAATGATGGATTTCGTTGCAAGCGAGGAATGTGTCCTGCAGTTTGCAATTGTGATCTGCTGTTATGGATGTACCAATATGGCAATCGCCCATCTGGTACAATCGGATGGTGCATTGACGGCTTCTATCAAATCTAATCTGGCGCGCGTCGTACAGACTGTGGAGCAGGTCAAAGAGGCGAGCAATGAGATCGTGGACGGTGTAACGGTTGTGAGGGAACTTGCAGATGAGAACCGCACCGGCGCTAATGATGTCATGAATGATATGAAAAATCTTGCGGATAACAATGGAGTGCTCAATGATAAAACACTTTCCTCTGTTGAGATGACCAATGTGATCGATACGCAGGTAAAAAATGTTGCCGGTCTCATGGAGCAGGTGGTACAGCTCATCGGGGCATCGGTGGATCATGCCAATATCAGCGCGGAAGAGCTGGTTGAGGTGGTGGAGATCACCAATAAGATGGCGACACTTTCCAAAGAAGTAGAGCAGGTGCTTGAGGACTTTAAGGCTGAGTTTAAAAATGTAAAAGAAGAGACCAGTACGATTGAAGGTATCACTTCAAAGACAAATTTACTTGCTTTAAATGCATCCATCGAGGCAGCGAGAGCCGGAGAAGCCGGCAAGGGATTTGCGGTAGTTGCCAATGAGATCCGCGAGCTGAGCAGTGGAACACAGGCTTCCTCCAACAGTATTATGGAAGCATTGTCAAGACTCGAAGCAATTTCCGAGAAGATGATGAAGTCCATCTCAGAGACCGTGGAACTGATCCAGGTCAATATTGAAAAAGTATCGAATGTCAACCAGAGTGTGACAAATATTACAAACGATGCGACAAGCCTTGGCGAAAACATCAAGGTCGTAGACAGCGCAGTCAAAGAAGTGGAGACATCCAACCAGACACTGACGGACAATATGCATCAGGTCGGCGAAGTCATGGAAGTCATGACGCAGAGCATCAATGGTGCGGAACTGACAACCAGGACGATGCTGAGCAAATACGAGGCAAGTGCCAAGAGTGCACTGGATATTGAGAGTGTTGTCGGCAAACTTATGGAGGAGCTGGGCATCGGCGGATTCATGGGGGTACAGGATGTAAAACCTGGCATGAAGATCACGATTGCATTAAATGATGACAGCAGTAAAAAAGAGTATGCAGGCGAAGTTGCGGACTGCAGTGGCAAAGATCTCTTTGTAACCGCAGAAAGTGGAGTGAAAGACTTTGTTGACAAGAAGAATAAACATGAGTTATGTAAACTGCATATTGTAGTTGACAATGTCTTGTATTACTGGGATGACATTGAGATCCATCCGGTCAGACAGGGTGAAAAAGGTCAGTATAAACTGCATATTGAATCCAATCCGAAGGTATATAACCGAAGAAAATATCCTCGTATGCCGATCTCTAATGCATGTACCATCCGCTTAGAGGGAACAGATAAAACATATTCCGGAAAAATGGTAAATATCAGTGCAAACGGTTTTGCATTTTCTGTGCGGGACAACGTTTTTGCAAGCCAGAAAGGCAGAAATGTCCAGCTGGATGTGAAAGATTTTGCAGTGATCGGAAATAAGCCGCTGACCGGCTGCGTGATCCGAAGCTCCAACAATGAGGGAGAATTCATCGTTGGATGCAGAATGCCGGAGGACAGCGAGCCAATTAAAGAATATGTAAGCAGGAATTACAATGGGAATTAGAAAAGAAAAGTAGATAAAGGGGCAATTCAGTTGAAGAGAAAAGCGGCATTATCTATTATAACTGCAGCATTCCTGATCGGTGTGGCAGCATGTGGAAATGGAAATATAAACAGTTCAGGTGCAGCGGCATCGAATGAAAACAGTGCATTACAGCAGTCTGACGCTGCGGAAAACAGTACCCGGAAAACATCAGCTACAGAGGAAAATGCAGATACGGAAGATGCATCCACAGAGAATAATGCAGACAGTAATACAGACACAGAGGAGAGTGCCCAAAACGGCACAGGAACAGAAAACACCGAGGGGCTTACATTTGCGGATCTTGCAGAATATCAGTTCAAGTTTTGCAGTGGCGCGGGTGGATGGGCTACGGATTTTACCATTGATTCCGACGGTCATTTCAGTGGTGAATATCATGATTCCGATATGGGAGTTACCGGGGACGGCTATGAAAACGGAACCGTGTATATAAGCGTGTTCGATGGACATTTTAAAGATCTGACACCGGTGAATGACCATTGTTACCGGATGACACTTGCTGATATTTCCTATCAGGAAAATGAATTTGGCAGGGAAGAGATCAAAGATGGAACAAAGTATGTTTATTCAGATGCATATGGACTGACTGGTACAGATACTTTTCTGGTCTATATGGAGGGAACACCGGTCAGCGAAATTTCGGAAGAGGCATATTCCTGGCTTTCCATGGCAAACAAAAGTGATACAGAGCTTACGATGGTGGCACTTGTAAATGAGGGACAGGAAGAGGGAATCTATTCTTATAAGAAACTGTCCCCATTAGAGGATGCACAGACAACTTTTGAGAGTTATACGTCAAGTTATGAATACTGGACGGATGAGATCGATAAAGCGGAGTCACAGAGTGAGATAAACGATGATTCCCAAAAAAGATATGAGGTCATGGATGAGTGTCTGAATTATATCTGGAATCTCATAAAGAATGATACGGATGAGAACGCGTATCAGAAAATACTTGAAGAACAGCGGACCTGGATCGCAGATAAAGAAGCAAAAGCAAAGGCTGCTTCGGATGAGTATGGGGATGGAAGTGCTGGAACAGCAGCTTATTATGATAAGTCAGCAGAACTTACCATGACACGCTGTGAGGAATTGATCGAATATCTCAAGTAATGAAAGATAAGAGAAAAACAGAAGTAAGAGGCGAAAATCATGACGGCAGAAGATATCAAAGCATATTGTCTCAGTAAGCATAAGGCATGTGAAGCATACCCGTTTGGGAAAGTGCCGGTCTGCTACAAACTGAATGATAAAATATTTGCGCAGTTATATCCGGATGAGGGAAACTATAAAATTACATTAAAATGCACAGCGGATGCCGCACAGTTTTACCGGATGGTCTACCCGGATAAGATCATGGAAGGATATCATTGTTCGAAGGTTCAGAAACCTTACTGGAACACGATCTATCTGGATGATTTCCCGGAGAAGGAACTTTATAACATGATAGATTTTGCGTATGATACCGTGCTGCACGGTTTCAGCAAAAAAGTACAGAAACAGATATTGGAAGAGGCAGGGAAATAGTAACTGCTTCTGACAGTTCCGACCGCACTGAAACACAGTATGCTTACGGGGGATGTCATTCTACGTTTCTGCAACCTTTCAGATGAAGAGACGACGGTGACTGTCTCTCAGCCTGAGATTTTTACCTATGATCTGTTAGAAAAAGACCGGTTACAGAAAGAAGAGAATGAAATCGTGTTAGGAAAACATGAGATACGTACGATCGGATGGAGAGGATAAACGGATCAGAGTGGGTATGGAATATTGTAAATACTTATGATTCAGAAGTTCGGAATATATCAGATAGACTTTCTTTTGAAAAAATGTTATTATGGGTAAATACGAGAGGGATGGTGATGAACAAAGAAATACGGTCGGATAAGAGAATAAAAAATATAATAGGCATCATACAAAGCTGTCTGATATTGATATTAATATTTCTCATTGTTTTTATGATAATACAGATTAACAGGTTACAAGGGACTGCACGTGTAATAAATTATGCGGGTCTGGTACGTGGAGCGACACAGCGTGAGGTAAAATTAGAAATCACAGGAAACCAGAAGGATGAATTGATAAAATATCTGGATAATATTCTGAGTGGCTTAAGATATCAGGAAGGACAATATGATCTGGTAAAGATCCATGACAAAGAATATCAGGATAAGCTGCGGATTCAGAGTGAATATTGGGAAAAATTAAAAACAGAAATTGGGGAAGTGAGAAGTAAAGGCTACCAAAATACAGATATTGTAAATATGAGTGAAATCTATTTTGAGATGGCAGATGAAACGGTATTTGCTGCAGAAAATTATTCAGAAAAGATTGCTATAAAGATCCGCACGATAGAGTTTCTGTCCGCACTTGATATGTTTTGTCTGGTGATTTTGATCATTATGCAGACGCTGACAGCAATGAAAATGGCAATGAATAATAAACTGTTAGAACAGAAGGCATATACGGATGCCCATACCGGATTACCTAATAAAGATGCCTGCGAGCTGCTTCTTAATACCCCAGAGAAAGTGAAAGAGTCTACAGCCTGCATGATGTTTGATCTAAATAATCTGAAGATTGTGAATGATACAATGGGACATTCGGCAGGAGACCGTTTGATCATGGATTTCGCCCAGCTTTTACGCAGTGTGATACCGGAAAAAAATTTTGTTGGAAGATATGGCGGAGATGAGTTTATGGCAGTTATTTATCACACAAGCAAAACAGAAGTTGAGGAACTGTTAAAAAGTTTATACAGAGAGAAAGACAGATTAAATAGTAATGAAAATCAAATACAGATCGACTATGCATGCGGCTGGGCATTCCCGGACGAAGATGGTGCGTATACCATGCAGATGTTATTGGATAAGGCGGATGTTTATATGTACGAAAATAAACAACTGTGCAAGAAACGTAAAATATAGTCATATCATTTTTTTTATAAAAGGGTTTACAAATACACTAAAATATGCGGCCGCTCTCGTTATTAATTGTTTTTAAGGTAACGAGATCGGCCTTTGAGATTGGCTGCTGCAGGAATCATAAGCAAATGAAATGTACAGCGGATACAGCACAGTTTTACCGGATGGTCTACCCGGATAAGATCATGGAAGGATATCATTGTTCGAAGGTTCAGAAACCTTACTGGAACACGATCTATCTGGATGATTTCCCGGAGAAGGAACTTTATAACATGATAGATTTTGCGTATGATACCGTGCTGCACGGTTTCAGCAAAAAAGTACAGAAACAGATATTGGAAGAGGCAGGGAAATAGTACCTGCTTCTGACAGAAAAACATCTGCTTTTTCCGCATGAAACGGAGAAAGCAGATGTTTTTTTTCGTTGGGAACATGGTGAGCAGTAATTTTCCGTTGCGTGTAAGTCTTGTCTTTACAAATACACAACAAAATGATATATTCGATTTGGATATGATATATTAATAAATATAAATAATATGCAAATGATATATAAATAACATATAAAAAGGAGGAAAAAATGAAACTGGGGATCGATATGGGCGGTATGTCCATCAAAATGGGGCTGGTAAATGAGGAAAATGAGATTATTGGGAGAATCACAATTCCAACCGATCTGACGGTGCCGTATCAGATGCTGGTGGAACGCATGGCAGATGCCGTACAACAGATGCTTGAAAATGCAGGCATGACATTGGAACAGTGTGAGGGGATCGGAATCGGAAGTCCGGGAACGATCGACGCAAAGCGGGGAGTAATCCTGTATTCTAATAATTTTGGCTGGGAAAATGTACCAATCGTAGAAGAACTGAAAAAACATCTGGATGTGGGAATTGAAATTGCCAATGATGCGGACGCTGCGGCACTGGGAGAAGTATATGCCGGTGCGGCAGAAGGTGCAGAAAATGCAGTTCTTCTGACACTTGGAACGGGTGTGGGCAGTGGAGTGATCCTGGATAAAAAGATTTTTCGCGGTGGGATGCCGGGAGGCTGTGAGTTAGGACATTTGTCTATACGCCATGATGGCGTTCGCTGTACCTGTGGAAGAAAAGGCTGCCTGGAAGCATATGCCTCTGCGTCTGCACTTCTTCGGATCGCACGGGAAAAGGCAGCAGAGCACCCGGAATCTGTCATGAATGAGATGTGTAAAAATGACCTGGAACAGATGAATGGTAAGATTCCGTTTGACGCCGCAAAAGCCGGAGATGAAGCTGGCATGGAAGTTATAAAAGAATATGAGGGTTACCTCGCATGCGGAATTGCAAATGTGATAAATACGTTCCGGCCGGAAAAGGTGATCCTTGGCGGAGGAGTTGCTGCGCAGAAAGAAAATCTGACCGCACCGCTTAAGGATCTGGTGAAAGATATGTGTTTCGGTGGCAGTCATGGATATATTGCCGATATCGTGACCTCTGCACTTGGAAATGATGCTGGGATCATTGGAGCAGCAAATCTGGTAGTGTAAAATTGCAATGCGCAGTGTCACAGAAAGATTAACGGAGGCGGCAATGGGAAAAGCAATTATGTATGAGCGGATCTATGCGGATCTGCTTGCAAAAATACAGAATGGAGATTACCAGCCGGGGGACCGGCTGCCATCGGAGAAAGAGTCAGCAGAGCTTTATGGTGTAAGCCGTATTACAGCGAAAAAGGCGATGGATATGCTGGCAAAGGAAAAAAAGATCAGCAGAGAGCCGGGAAGAGGTTCTTTTGTGTGCAGTCCGGTTGCTGCTGTGGAGATGAAAAAGGAGAGCCGGGGGGCTGCCAATCAGCGGATCGGTGTAATATTCGATGGGTTTGGAAGCGATTTTGGCACACGGCTTTTGCAGGGGATTGAGAGCGAATGTGACAGGAGACAGTCAGATCTTTTGTTTAAGTGTACTTATGGAAGTATCGAAAAGGAAAAACAGGCGATCGACGCAGCAATCCGTGCGGGAGTAAAAGGTATTCTGCTTCTTTGCGCACAGGGGGACAATTATAACAGTAAGGTGTTAGAACTGGCACTGAACGGGTATCCGCTGGTGCTTATGGACCGGAGAATGCAGGGCATTTCAATCCCGTGTGTCAGAACAGATAATTATGAAGCGGCGAACGAAGTTACCAAAAAGCTTATCGCAATGGGGCATAAAAAAATCTGTTTTCTGACGCATGCGTCCGTTACGACGACAACGATCCATGAGCGCTACGAAGGATTTGCTCATTGTATGCTCAAATATGAAGATGCCAATGGGACATTTGCAAAACTTGAAAAATATAACCACATTCCAGAGGATATTGAAAAAGAATGTCGGGAATTTGATTATGCGCAGATTGCAGAGATCCTGGAAAAAAACAGGGAATGTACGGCATATATTGCCGCTGAATACCGGATCGGGGTGCTTTTTTCGAAATATTTAAAAGAGCATGGGATTTCAAAAAAGATTGCTGTATTTGATGGCATTGATGAGATCTATGAGCAGGATGATTTTATCCATGTGCGGCAGAATGAATTTGCGATGGGACAGCAGGCAGTCACACTTTTGGAGGAAATTACAACCGGAAAGAAACAGAACGAGGATATTATAATTCCCTATCAGATATCGGGGATTCTATAAAGCAGGAGATTCGTGTGAAAAAGACAGTACAAGAAGGGAGATTAAGATGAAAATAAAAGAGAATTATGCAGCGATCGAGCGTACGGTTGCTCTTGTAAAAGAAAAATTTGGTGCAGACAGCAAGATCGCGGTCATGTTTGAAAAGTGCATTTCGAATACGCTTCAGACAACGATTAAAATAAAAGAAAATGATACAGTATTTGTGATCACGGGGGATATTCCTGCTATGTGGCTGCGTGATTCGGCATGTCAGCTCCGCCCGTTTTTATTGTTTGCAAAGGAAGAACCGGAACTTGTGGAACTGGTATGCGGGCTGATCAAAAAACAAATGCAGTGCATTCTTTTAGATCCATATGCCAATGCATTTAATGAAAATGGCGACGGACAGTGCTGGGATCATGACAAGACGGATATGAAACCGGAGCTGTGGGAACGGAAATATGAGATCGATTCCTTATGCTATCCGGTACAGCTTTCCTATCTGCTCTGGAAGAATACAGGATGTACGGAGCAGTTTACCGGAGAATGGTTAGAAGCCGCAAAAGCCGTGATCCGCGTATTCCGAACGGAACAGGATCATGAAAATGCTTCCCCATATACATTTGAAAGAGAAAACTGCAGTTTTACCGATACTCTCTCAAGGGACGGAAAAGGTGCTCTGGTAAAAAGCAACGTCGGACTGATCTGGTCGGGGTTCCGTCCGAGTGATGATGCCTGTGTATATGGATATCTGATCCCGTCAAATATGTTAGCTTCCGTCATCCTTGGAAATATAGCAGAGATTGCTCGTGAAATCTACCATGATGAGAAACTGGCAGAAGAGGCAGATGCTTTTTCAAAGGAAGTGAGAAGTGCGATCGAGACACTTGCTATCCTTCCGGCACAGAAAACGGAATACTACGCATATGAGGTAGATGGTTTCGGCCAGTATCTTGTAATGGATGATGCAAATCTGCCAAGCCTTCTTGCGATGCCATACTATGGCTATTGCGACAATAAAAATGAGAGATACCAGAACACCAGAAAAGTGATCTTAAGTGACCAGAACCCATATTATTTCAGCGGAGAGTGCGCGGAGGGAATCGGAAGCCCACACACATACACGCGTTTCATCTGGCCAATGGCACTGGCAATGCAGGGACTTACCTCTGATTCCAAGGAGGAAAAATTAAAAATGCTTGAGATGATCGCAGACTGTGATGCGGAGACCAATCTGGTACATGAGTCATTTCATGTGGATCACCCGGAAGAATTTACACGTCCGTGGTTTTCATGGGCAAATTCCGTATTCTGTGAACTGGTACTGGACTATTGCGGACAGAAAGTAACCCTTTGATTTAAAAAGATATCTGTGCCTGTGCATAAATATGGGATATCAATGGAAACAGGCAGAAGCAGAGATTTTTATAATGTCCTAAATGGGCAGGAATGGAGAGCACTATGAAAAAGGCGCATATTATTTCTCATACACACTGGGACAGAGAATGGTATCTTCCATATGAAAAACATCATATGCTTTATATTGAAATGATGGATACACTGATCGATACTATGGAGAAAGATCAAGAATATAAATATTTTCATCTGGATGGACAGACCATCATGCTGGAAGATTATCTTCAGGTACGCCCCGAAAACCGTGCACGTCTGCAGAAATTGATCGGGGATGGCAGGATTGCAATTGGTCCATGGTATGTATTGCAGGATGAATTTCTGACAAGCAGTGAGTCGAATGTCAGAAACTTACAGATGGGTTATAAACTTGCACAGGAATTTGGCGGAAAGTGGACAAAAACAGGATACTTTCCGGATTCCTTTGGAAATGTGGGGCAGGCACCGCAGCTTTTAAAGAAGGCGGGCATTGACACGGCAGTATTCGGAAGAGGTGTAAAACCGACCGGATTTAATAATCAGACGGCCGACGCCTATGAGTCTGCCTATTCTGAGATGAACTGGCAGTCAGCAGACGGTTCTGCGGTGCTTGGCATTTTATTTGCAAACTGGTACAACAACGGCGCAGAAGTGCCGGTGGAAGAAGAAAAGTCAAAAGTGTACTGGGATAAAAAACTTGCAGATGCTGTGCGTTATGCCGGTACGGACCAGCTTTTATTCATGAATGGCTGTGATCATCAGCCGGTACAGACGGATCTGTCAGCTGCCATCCGCACGGCAAATGCGCTGTACCCGGATGTGGATTTCGTACATTCTGATTTCGCCGGTTATGTGGAGCAGATAAAAAAGGAACTGCCGGACGATCTGAACATGATCACGGGCGAACTGCGCAGCCAGAAGACGGATGGATGGTATACGTTAGCGAACACAGCATCCTCCCGCATTTATATCAAACAGTGGAATGTCCGCTGTGAGATGCTGTTTGAGAAAGTGGCAGAACCGCTCGCTGCGATTGCGGCAAAAGAGGGGATGGAATATCCGCAGGATCTGTTTACTTATGGATGGAAACTTCTGATGCAGAATCATCCGCACGACAGTATCTGCGGATGCAGCGTGGATGATGTACATCGTGAGATGATAACCCGTTTTGAAAAGACAGAACAGGTGGCACTGCACATTATTTCCATGTGTATGGACTATCTGAAAGGAAAGATCAATACCAGTGCAGTGAAGGAAGGAAACATTCCATTTGTCGTGGTCAATACGACCGGCTGGGACCGCACAGGTGTTGTGGAGATGGAGTTAGAAACCGATCGCATGTATTTCAGTGAGGCACCGTTAGCCGAAGTGATAGCACGCATGCATGAAAAGAAACTCCCGGAATACCGCGTACTTGACAAAGACGGGAGAGAGATCCCGGCGGTTGTCACTGAAATTGCAAATCATTTTAATTATGACCTGCCAAAAGATAAATTCCGCCAGCCATATATTGCAAAACGCGTAAAGATCACCATGGAAGCAGCCGATGTGCCGGCATTTGGATGGGACACTTATGTGCTGGCAGAGGCAGCGGGACATCAGAGTGCAGAACATGCAAGTGCAGAATGTATCAATACTGTGGAGTCATTGATCACAGCAGAAAATACACTGGAAAATGAGTTTTTAAAGGCACACTTTGAACCGGACGGTTCTGTGGAACTGACCGATAAAAAGACAGACCATGTATACAGGGGACTTGGTATCTTTGAGGACTGCGGGGATATCGGAAACGAATATATTTTCTTTGCCCCGGTAAATGACGTACCGGTGACGACAAAAGGGACGAAAGCAGAGATCACAGTGGCAGAAGATAACGCATGCCGCGCCGTGGTCAGTGTGAAACATACGATGATGCTCCCGGATGCAGCCGATGAGACGCTGGCAGGAGAGATCGAGGATCTTGTAGAGTTTAAACACCGCAAGGCATCCCGCGGCAGTCATCTGGTTCCATTTGAGATCGTGACAGAGTATACCTTAGAGAAGCACGGAAAAGCACTGAAAGTAAAGACCACTTTCAATAACCAGATCAAAGACCACCGTCTGCGCGTCCTTTTTGAGACGGGATTACATACAGATTTCCATTACGCAGATTCTGTATTTGAGGTGGCAAAGCGCCCGAACGTACCGGCAGATACGTGGGAAAATCCTTGCAATGCCCAGCATCAGCAGTGCTTTGTCAATGTGCATGAGGATGCATATGGACTCACCATCGCCAATAAAGGTCTTGCAGAGTATGAGATTTTGCGTGACGGAAAAAATACGATCGCAGTAACACTTCACCGTGGTGTGCGCGAGCTGGGAGACTGGGGTGTATTTTTAACACCGGAAGCACAGTGCCTGGGCGAAAAGACCACGGAATATGAGATCATCCCGCATGGCGCAGGGGAGGAACTTTATCATTCCTACGAGGAGGCATACCAGTTCCAGACAGACTGGCAGACCGCGGGAATGGAAAGACAGGCGGGAACCCTGCCACAGACTTACCGGTTTGTAGAAATGAAACATTTACAGGCAGTTCCGACAGCATTAAAACACAGTATGCTGACCGGGGATGTGATTTTGCGCTTCTGCAATCTTTCGGATGAAGAGACGACGGTTTCTGTCTCACAGCCTGAAGTTTATACCTATGATCTGTTGGAAAAAGACCAGCTACAGAAAGAAGAGAATGAAATCGTATTAGGAAAACATGAGATCCGGACGATCGGATGGAGAGCATAAACAGAGATGACGCACAAAAAAGGACTGGCAGTAAGCTGATAAAAATTCAGCAATGCCAGTCCTTTTGTGTTTACAGAGTTTAAATTATTTTATTCCATAAACTTCAATCTCATAAATACGCGCAGCACTGTCGCTTCCCTGTGTAGGTTTATTTACTACGAGTTTCACATACCGTGCGTCTTTTGGTGTAAATGCATTGTGCGTCGTGCCATTTGTATTTTTTGTCACGCTGTATACTTCTTCAAAACTATTTCCATCCTGGCTGACAAGAATGGTATAAGATTTCGTGTTCATGTCTGCACTCTCGCCACCTGCTTCTGCATGGAAAATGTCAACTGCACTTACGGTATTCACTTCGCCTAAATCAAGGGTAATTTCATGAGGTGCAGCTCCTGTTGCACACCATTTCGTCGAAACATCGCCATCTACCGCAAACTCCGGCGCTTCGTTTTCATTTACATATGCGTCTGCTTCGGTTCCTGCTCCCTGGGAAAGAAGTACAAGACCATCTGCTGCATCTGAGGTGATAACAATATAGCCTTCTTTTTCTTTCTCAATGCTTCCAGCCTTATTCACCGCTGTTACCTTAACATTGTAGATGCCCTCTTCTGGATAAGATACCGATACGCTCTCGCCTTCTGCTGTTTCGATATCTGCTCCTGCAAATGTCCAGTTTACGGTTTCTGTATTTGCAGAGCATAAACTTTCAAAAGTAATCTTCGTACCTGGTGCAGCCAGTGTTACATCTGCTGCAAAATCTGCTTTCGGCAGACTGTTGTCTGGCCAATCCATAACGACCTGTGCACTGTTTCCCTCTTCAAAGGCTGCATTGACTGGAACGACCTCAAAGGCAGACTTGTTGGTATCATCTGTACGGGGAAGTGTGTTGATATAGAAACTGGTTGTGTTGGATACGCCAAGCAGGGATCTGGAATTATCCTGATTCACCCGGTAAACTTCATAATAATCAGCAGCTGTATCTGAATTCCACGCAAGACGTACACCTGCATACATTCCATCTTCATCAAACTCGGAATCTAATACTTCCAGATTGCTTACGGCTGCATTTTCTTCGGAATCTGCCTCCATCATTGTGATGTTACCGAAACGTAACTGCAGTCCGCTCACATCTTCAGCAGAAGTTATCTCATAAGAGATGGATTTGATCGTCTTTCCTATGATAGAAGAAGTATCATAAGAGACAACGGTCCATTCCTCACCGACGTTCTGGTCACCCTCTAATGTCACAACAGAACCATCTTCTAATTCAAGTACCGCATTTAAAGTAATTTCTGTTCCCTTTGCCTTTGCAGCAGTCGTATAGATCATATTGTCTGCAGCGGTAAGTTCTGCAGCATATAACTTAATTGTGGAAGAGGTATCTTTTGCCATATTGCCTCTTAAAATGAGGCTTGTTCCACCATAGTAAGCATCTGCTACATCCAGATCAGCACTTAATTTATTGCCGTCACCGTTTTCAATAATATAACGGTAGGTTGGCATAATATCTGCGATGCTGCGGTTGTTCCAGTCAAGTAAGCTTATCTGGCTGCCGTTCTTAAAGAAACTGTAACCATTCCCTGTAGAGAAATTTGTTACAAACGGTAGAGATGTCAGAGGCGTACGCTCTACTATATAAGAGGAAATACCTTTCCACTGTGTGTTACTGAGTTTTTTGACATCTGCGGATGGATCACCCATGGAGTTGACCCAGAGTTTATTTTCCTGTTTCCAGAAATTCTGGATCGTATCAGCAGAAGTATAAGCCCAGCTTGGACAGTAAAGTCCCAGTGAAGTATAGGTCCCGCCTTTTTCGTTTTCGAATAAATCCCATTTAATTTCCGTATGATAGCCCTCGCTCTGGATATCTACACCCGCATAGAGATCATAAGGGTTGATACCGTTTTCGGAAGCAAGTGCGGCAGACTTCTTCAGAAGTTCCTGATCGGAAAGGGTGTCTGAAGTCCACCAGAAATTTAAAAACATTGCATCGGCGACGGGTTCTCCGTCTTCGGACACAAGATAAGCAAGGTTTTCTTCTGTTAAGGCATTCTGCCAATCCATCCTGCCGTCCACGGTCATGGAATCATAGTAGACCAGATCCAGATCCGGTGCCTGCTCTTTGAAATATTGGATAAATTGCTGCATGCGCGCCGCATGGTCTGCAGTCAGCGGTTCTTCATCGGTTCCTTCGGTTTCCTGATTCATGAACCAGCCCTCAAAACCATAAGTCTGCGCAACTTCAATGAGTTTGTCTGCTACCGGATAAGAGCCATCTTCATTTTTTACAAGCAGGTCTTCTAACCACTCCATTTTACCGCCATGTGCGGTCTGAGGCATGAAAACAGTTCCAAGAACTCTTACGCCATTTTTATGTGCTGCATCTACAACGTCAGGGCTTGGCGATACAATGAGACCTTCTCCGGAAGAACCACCCCAGTAAACCAGCGTATCCACATACTGCCAGTAGGTGAAAGTATTTGCATTCACTTTATTCAGACCATGAGGCGGGTTTCCACTGGTACTGCTGTTCATAATGGAAATTGCCATGATATTTGTTTCTTTGTTCTGAGTTGAGTTTACTGTCTGCAAATGTTCTCTTGCGGCGCGCTCTGAAAGGGGGACGGTACTTACATTGAAACGCAAATCTTCATCTGTTTTTGCATCCCAGCTTAAAAGTTCAGATGGAAACCAGTAAGAGGATTCCGGCTGACGCGCCATCGTAAGCTCCTGATTTTCATTCTCTTCCGTAAGAGAATAAATTCTCTCTGCCGTTTGAACTGTCTCTGTTATTTGAGTTGTTTCCGTCGTGGCAGCTTGTGTGTCACCCCCTGTGTTGCCACAGGCTGTTAAGCCTGCAGATAATGCTGCTGCCAGAGAAATGGCAATGCATCTTCTTCCTAAAACTTTGTTTTTCATAAAACATTTCCTTTCTTTTTTCTCCCACCGTCTTTTCATAGTGTTACTTCTTAAACATATTTTTTAACTCGCCTTATCATTTGTTAATAATATGTTATCATAAAGTTATCTGTTTTTGTTATCAATGTCAACTTTTTGTGTTGTATTTTGTGCTTTTTCTCTATAGTTCACAAATATAAGTTTAAATTTTTGAGCTATCTGCTTAATTTATTTAAACATAACAAACAACTCTGTTAACTTTTGATAACATTGCTATGAAAGATGATGAACAGAATTTGAAAGGTCAGTCTACGATAGAATCCCGGTACACAATTTCAGGGCTGATATATGTCAGCTCGAAGGGCGCATCAGGATGATCCATCCGATAGATGATCTGTAAAGAAAGTCTTTTTCCCAGGAGGCTGGTGTGAACGTAAGCGGTTGTGAGAAGTCCGTTGATGTTCGTATATTCATTGCTTCCGTCAAATCCGGTGAGGATAATACCGTTTGGAATACGCTCCGGATGTTCTGTCAGGTACAGGTGAAGAAAATGGGCAATATAGTCACTTGCGCAAATGAAAGCCTGTGGAAGTTCCGGGATAGAATCCAAAAAGGCATACAGATCATTATGATATGAGAAAATACCAATGGGATCCGTGTGACAGATGGCTGGATTTAAGGGAATATTATGATCTTTCAGGCAATGGCAGAAACCAATATACCGGTCTTTGTTCGTGATCGCGTAATGGATATCGCCAATAAAGCCTATGTTCGTAATGCCTCTTTCCAGTATGGATTGTGTGATTTCATACATGGTATTATAGCCCTCGATCAGCAGCAGGTCGCCATGTAAAGCACGGTTGCCGACTTCGGGTACCGTATCAAGGAACACTTTAGGGATGTTTAAAGTGTTATTAATTAATTCAACCATTTTCGTGTCATATACATTCAGAATAATTGCCCCAGAGACAGTTCCGTTGGTCAGGGCAGAGGGAAAGGAGTAAGAAGGTGTATAGGAGGATGGCACATAAGTATAAAGAAGGTTAATATTATGGGTTGCCAGTTCCTGCGCTAATCTATGGATAATGTTTGTCCAGAATGTAGAGGAGTCCGGGCGGGATACGATTAAAGAGACTGTTTTATCCTCTTGCGGGTCGTTAGGGATTGCGGCGGGCTCCTGCATGAATTTGGAATATCCTAATTCTTTTGCCTTTTGAAGTACGCTTTCACGAACTGCTTCTGAAACGCCTGAATGATTGTTAAATACTTTCCATACCGTAACGCGTGAGATCCCCAATTCATCTGCAATGTCTTGCATAGTTACTTTACTCATAGTAGAAATACTCCTTTTTAGATTTATAGTACAAATAGAAAAATGTGTAGTTGCAGTCAATAAAAGACAGGTATGTAGTTTGAAATTATAAGTACAGTATAGCATTAAAGAGATGATGTTTGCAACAAAAAAATTAACAAATGTTAACAAGAGGCGGTTCGATTAATAAAAAACAACTGAAAAATAGTTGAAATGCACAAAATGCTATATAAAAATATATTAAGAACAACAAAAGTGACGACAAATGGATAAAAAAGTTAATAAAATTATTGACAAAATATAAAATAAAAGTTAATATTTGTTCATAAACAGGGAAACAAAAGTAAAGGAGGAGACTGATGAAAGAGATAAAGAAAAAGAAGGGAAAAAGACGTTGGACAAGAGATGATACGGATTTAACACTGATTTCTCTTCCAACTTTTATATGGTTTGTATTGTTTTCTTACCTTCCAATGTTTGGAATTATCATTGCATTTAAAGATTATAAATTGAGCCCGGGGCATGGATTTATCTATAATCTGCTTCACAGTGACTGGGTGGGCTGGTCTAATTTCACATATTTCTTTAAATCAAATGCCTTTTGGATGTTATTGAGAAATACGATCGTTTACAATCTTGTGTTTATTGCACTGGGAGCGGCCGTTGCAGTAGGATTTGCGCTGATGCTGAGCAATTTGCGGAATAAATTGGCATCAAAAGCATATCAGACGATGATGTTTTTCCCGTATTTTATGTCATGGGTTGTGATCAGTTATATTGTTTATGCAGTATTAACGCCGGAAAAAGGTTATTTAAATAATATCATTGTTGCACTTGGTGGAACAAAGATCATGTGGTATCAGGAACCGAAATACTGGCCGTTTATCCTTACCTTTTTAAGGATCTGGAAAGGCATGGGATATGGAATGGTCATCTACCTGGCAACGATCACCGGAATTGATCCGTCTCTGTATGAAGCGGCAGTTATGGACGGTGCAACCAAATGGCAGCAGACAAAACATATCACAATGCCATGCATCAAACCCGTTCTGATCATGATGCTGATCCTGGATGCAGGAAAAATCTTTTATTCTGATTTTGGTCTGTTTTATCAGGCAACGGGTGGAATACCGGCGTCCCTGTACAACGTTGCATCTACATTTGATACATATATTTACAAAGCAATCCAGTCGAGCGCACCAATTGGAAAGACAGCAGCGGCTTCATTCTTCCAGTCTGTATGCTGTTGTGCAACTATTTTGCTTACAAACTGGCTGGTAAAAAAAGTTGATGAAGACAGCGCGATTATATAGGGGGATAGCAATATGGCACGCAACAAATTAAGAAAAGAAAAAGAACTTAATCAGATTAAAAAAAGCACGAATGTGTTTTTTAATATCATTTTTATTATATTATCAGCGTTGTGTATTTTTCCAATCGTATTTGTGTTTTCTATCTCTATTTCGAGTGAGACATCAATACAGAAAAATGGATATCAGTTAATACCACAGGAACTTTCGGCAGCGGCATATCAGTTTCTGTGGAATGAAAGAGGAACTATTTTACATGCAACATTCATTTCCATTCTGGTTACCGCGCTTGGTATTATTTTGTCAGTACTGCTGACAACGACGATGGGATATGTTGTTTCAAGAAATACTTATAAACTGAAAAGTTTTTATACCTGGGTGATTTTTATCCCGATGATTTTCAACGGTGGTATGCTCGCCGGATACGTTGTTAATACAAATATCCTGCATTTGAGAAATTCTATCTGGGCATTGATCCTGCCGCTTGCGGTATCGCCATTTAATATTGTAATCTGTAAAACCTTTTTTAAAACGACGATTCCTGATTCCATCGTGGAATCGGCAAAAATTGATGGCGCAGGACAGCTTCGAATTTTTGCACAGATCATTTTACCGATTTCAAAGCCGATCATTGCAACAATCGCACTGTTCGCGGCATTTGGATATTGGAATGACTGGTTTCAGGCATCCTTATATATTTCAGACAAGAATTTACAGACATTACAGTCTATGCTGAATAATATCCAGAACAATATTGAGTATATAGCGAACAATCCATATGGCGGGCTTTCATTGCAGCAGTATAAAGCAAGTATGCCGACAGAGAGTGTGAGAATGGCGATCGCTATTATTATCGTGGTTCCTATTGCATGTGTATATCCATTTTTCCAGAAGTATTTTATTTCAGGTCTGACCATCGGCTCTGTAAAAGGATGATACCGTGTAAACAAAATAAGAGATATCAGATTTAGGAGGAAAATTTTATGATGAAAAAGAGAATTGTGTCATTGGGGCTTGCAGCAATGATGACCGCAGGATTATTCGCAGGGTGTGGAAATAGTTCTGAAAGCCAGGGGGACTCCACCGCTTCAGGCAGTAAAAGCGATGATATCGTTACTTTGAAGTGGGTCACAATTGGAAGTGGAATGCCGGATAACTATGATTCCTGGGTAAAGAAAGTGAATGATTATGTCGGCGAAAAAATAGGTGTAAATATTGATATGGAAGTAGTTGCCTGGGGAGACTGGGATAACCGTAGAAATATCATTATCAGTACCAATGAAGATTATGACATTATTTTCGGCAACGGAAATGTTTATACATCTGATACAAAACTCGGAGCTTATTATGACATTACAGATCTGATCGATGATAACATGCCGGGCTTGAAGGAACTTATGCCAAGTGACTATTGGGATGCAGTAGCGATCGATGGAAAGATTTATGCAGTTCCCACCTACAAAGACAGCTCATTATCCAATTATGCGATCTGGGATAAGGAGATCGTAGACAAGTATAATCTTGATATTGAATCTATGACAGACATATCTTCCCTGACAGATACCTTTAAGCAGATCAAAAGTGATACCAATGATTATCCGGTCTATGTAAAGAATGATGGTCTGTATTATATCTTTGATACTTATGATCAGTTAGGTGCCGGATGCCAGGCACTTGGTGTAAAGTACAATGATAAAGATGCGAAAGTATGCTATACACTGGAACAGGATGATATTTATTCAGAGTTAGAGACCATTCATGAGTGGTATCAGGACGGTATTATCAATCCGGATGCATCTACACTTTCCGAAGGCCGTGTATATAATGTCTGGAGAGTGGCACAGGGATGGTCTACCGCAGCACAGACATCCTGGGGTCCACAGATGGGAAAAGATGTTGAGGTTGCAAAAATTGGCGATACGATCTTATCGAATGATACAGTTCGCGGTTCTATTAACATGATCTCTGCAAATACAAAATATCCTGAGAAATGTTTACAGTTCTTAGATCTTGTAAATACAGATACGACTCTTAGGGATATGTTCTACTATGGAGAAGAGGGAGTAAACTTTGAGTACACAGATGACAATAAAGTTCACAAACTCAATGAAGACTGGACAATGGCAGGTTATACACAGGGAACATTCTTTACCGTTACACAGCAGGATACAGACACTGTAAATCAGTGGGATGAAGTGAAAGAGTTAAATGAAAATGCAGTACCATCTGTTCTGTTAGGATTTACATTTGATACATCAAACGTTGAGGATCAGTTATCAAACTGTACAGAAGTATGGTTACGTTACAAGAGTGAAGTCCTCACAGGTGTAAGAGATCCGAAGGAAGCAGTTCCGGAGATCAAAGAGGAATTAATGAATGCAGGATTCCAGGATGTCTTAGATGAGGCACAGTCACAGATTGATGAATTTTTAGCAAATAAACAGTAGGAAGAACAGTAAATATGAGTAAAATAGTAGGAAAAGCATTGCCGGATATGCCATGGCAAGACAAGGACGAAAACGATAAACTTCCTGTATGGAGATATAAAGCAAATCCAATCATTGATCGCTTTGCGACCAGAAATTCAAACAGCATTTTTAACAGTGCGGTCGTTCCGTTTGAAGATGGATATGCAGGAATATTCCGCTGCGACAGCAGATCGATCAGTATGGATATCTTTGCAGGGTTTAGTAAAGACGGGATCCATTGGGATATTTCGGATGATCCGATCGTATTCCACTGTGATGATGAAGAGATTGGAAAAAGAGATTACAGATATGATCCGAGAGTATGTTTTATAGAGGACCGCTATTATATCACCTGGTGTAATGGATATCATGGATATCCAACGATCGGCGTAGGTTATACATTTGATTTTAAAACATTTTATCAGTTGGAAAATGCATTTTTGCCATTTAACAGAAATGGAGTTCTTTTTCCGAGAAAGATCAATGGAAACTACTATATGCTAAGCCGTCCAAGTGATAATGGGCATACGCCGTTTGGAGATATCTTCGTCAGTGAAAGTCCTGACATGAAACACTGGGGGGTTCACAGATATGTGATGGGAACCATCAAAGGGGACGAGTCAGCATGGCAGTCAACCAAAATTGGTGCAGGCTGTATCCCGATCGAGACAGAAGAAGGATGGCTTGTGATCTACCACGGTGTTATCAACACCTGTAACGGTTTTGTATACCGTATGGGCTGTGCACTGTTAGATCTCGAACAACCATGGAAAGTCTTAAAGCGGACAAAAAATTATATTCTGGCACCACATGAAATTTATGAGTGTATGGGAGATGTTCCGAATGTCGTATTTCCGTGTGCTGCGCTTACGGACGCAGAAACAGGAAGAATTGCAATTTACTATGGCTGTGCAGATACAGTTACAGGACTTGCGTTTACGACAGTAAATGAATTAATGGAAAGCATGGAAAGTATGTAATAAAAAACGGAGTTGTTACAAAATAATAATAATATTATTTGTGACAGCTCTGTTTTTGCAAAAAATTTCTGGAAACAACAGTGGGAGAAAAGAATGATAGAGAAAAATTCGGGAAAACCATATATGAATGTAATATTTGGAAATTTTTACAGTCCGGGATATGACGATCCGGATTTTGTGGATGAGACGATGGAACTGATCAAAAATCTTGGTTATAACAGCGTTATGTTTGACACAAAAGACTGGGAAGATTTCAGGGAACGCTATAAAACCGGAGAACGGAGCCAATATGTAAAAATGCAGGAATATATGGGGCAGTCTGCATTGAAACATGGATTAACGTATAATTTCCTGGTGTTATATTTAAATGGCGATAATTTGTACCCGCATATCCGTTTCAGTCCACCTGTATTTGGGGAAGAGGTCGTGACAATAGATCAAAAAGGTGGAAAATGGTACAAGTACTGGTCAGATACTGCGAGAGAAACGATGGCAGAGCATGTAGACCAGATCCTTCAAATGTACGGGGAGGGCTGTACCACCTGCCGGTTGGGACAAAAACAGGTCCTTCCAACATGTACGATGTGGGATCCGATTGCAGCGCCAAGTTTTGACCAGGATGGAATAGAACGCTATCAGAAATTTTTAAAAGAGAAATATAAAAACAATATATCGTTATTCAATGAGAGGTACGATCTGGATATCGATGATTTTAAGCAGTTAAAACCAGAGGATTACTGGTATTCTGTGATTTATGGAGAGGGAAGCTGTTATACCGGAGAGGATATCAGAAAAAGAACAAAGAAGTTCTGGATATGGAAAGATAACATGTCCTGGAAAATAGAAGAACTGCGGCTGTACTTTAAAGATATGCAGACACGCCTCAAAAAAGACCACCCGGAATTATTCCTTTGTCCGGATCTGTCGCAGTGGGGATATTTTTTAAATGTGTACAGCCAGAAACAATGTGACAGTGACAATCCGGATTACAGTGAATTGTGGGATACTGCAATGCGGGGGATCGATATGTATGCGATCAGTCCATATGTGGATTCCTGCCATTTCATAACAGTTCCGGCAAGACCGGATGCGAGTCCGGATGCCTATGTCACTTCCTGCCAGCACAGTATGATGCGCGTGATGAATGAAGGAAAAGAATGTATCGGCGGTATCTATTGGGGACGTTATATTTACCGGGATCTGTATGCATTTTTAACACCGGAAGAAATTGTGGGTACCATGACCGCGTGCGGGGTAGATGGCTACACTTCCTATGGGATGAACGGACTTGATGATGGCGGTGTGCTAAATCGCATGGAAGATGACTTTTTAGATTCACTGAGAAGGGGAAATACCTGGTGTGCAGAAGTGATTCCAAAAAGGGGAAAAAGTAAATTTAAAGAGATCGCAATCCTTTTTCCATCCGAGATGTCAGATTATGAACCGTTTGATGTGGAAAATAATGAGATCCGCCGGCTGGATATGCTGGGGTGGTATGAAATATGCTGTGATCTTGGGTATCAGACCGATGTCATCAGCTATCATGACATTTTAGAGAATAAATTAAACGACTATAAAATGCTGATTGTTCCATCCAATGACTGTTATTTTGCAGAAGAACACACAGACATGGAAAAAATGATCCGGGAATGGGTGACAAATGGAGGAGTTGTGCTACATGGACCAGACTGTGGTTTAAGTAAAAACTGTTTTGGCATCCAGGGCATCCCATGTGAAAAAACACCGTACATATATCAAAAGCCTGTCATTCCACAGGGCTGTGAATTTCAGAGATATGAGACAGGCAGATGTATTAGTGCATATGCAGACGATGCGGGCAAATGTATTGTTATGCAGGAAATTGAAAAAGGAAAGGTTATTTCCTGCGGAGTACAGTTAGGTGCTTCTTATGTGGCAAAGAATATACCACATGTACCATATGAACAGAGAAATAAAGAAATGTATCCGATCATTCAGGCAAGAAGTACATTGTTGGAAGATCTGTTAGGGGTATGTGGAAAACCTGTTTCAGGAATCTGTGAAAGAGGCATTGAAGCAGGTGTGTTTGAGACGGGAATGGTTTTGGTAAATCATCGGTCAACACCGTATGAGATTGGAAATTTAAAAGGAAACCGGAAATTTACAAATCCAGTGAATGATACCGTGTTATTGCCACATTCCGCGGTATGGATCGAGCGTGAATAAAGAGCAGGTGAAAGTATGGCTTTTATAAGAGAAAAAGAAGAAATCAAAACGGGGTTTCAGGAGATAGAACCGTGGTCATCAGAGATTGACCTTCAGACGGATTTTGTAATGGTCTATGGTCTGAATGAATCTTTAGAATCCCGGATGCAGCAATATAGAGAGCGGGGTTATAAGGTACATTTAATGCTTGGGTGCGCCTGGGGAAATTATAAAGAATATCTGTGCGGCAGGTGGGACGGAAAGGAACACTGGGATGAATGTCAGACAGACCGGAACGGAAACCCGATCCTGCACGGGGTCGATACGCCATATATGGTGCCGACACGGTCCTTTATCCAATATCTGACGGAACACTTATGCGCTCTCATAGATAAAGGGATCACAGAAATTTATATGGAAGAACCCGAATTCTGGGAAGCGGGAGGATATTCGGAGGCATTTAAAAAAGAATATCTGGCATATTATGGCGTGGATTGGGAGCCGCCCCATACAAATATCAATGCGAAGTACCGCAGTTCCAGATTAAAAGCATATTTATATGGAAGGCTTGTCAGACATCTCAGCAGAAATATCAAAGAGTATGGAAGAAAAACGGGGAAAGAGATCCATTTTTATGTGGCGACGCACAGTCTGGTAAATTATGCACAATGGAAGATCATGAGTCCGGAAAGCCGTCTTTTGGATGTTGATGAGGTGGATGGTTTTATCGCACAGGTATGGACGGGGACGAGCGGCACAGGAAACGTATATGAGGGCCATTATAAGAGCAGAACATTTGAGACGGCGTATTTAGAGTATGGCATCATGCAGGAACTGGTTAAAGGGACAGATAAGGAAGTATGGTTTTTACAGGATCCGGTGGAAGATAACCCGGAACATGGCTGGGAAGAGTATGCAGATAAATACAAAAAGACCCTGACAGCAGCTTTATTCTGGCCGGATGTGGATCACTACGAGGTGTGTCCGTGGCCAAACAGGGTGTTTAAAGGAAGATATCCCAGAAAAGTCGGTCTTGCGGAGGGAATGATCCCGACGGAGGATATGGAAGGTGCAAAAAATATCCCGGATACCTACGCGACATTTCTGGCAGGTATGATACAGACACTGGGAGATATGACCAAAGAGGAGAGCGAAACAGAAAAAGATGCGGTTGGTGTATTTTTAGCAGATAGCTGTATGTACCAGCGGACATACCCGGATCAAGTGGAACATCATGGGCAGAAGATCAATCTGTCGGGGATGGAAGATTGGATGAACCGTCTTATTTTTCAAAAGGAAGAAGAACGTCAGCTTCTTTTATCCATGGAAAAAATGGAATATGCGTATAAAGAATGCTGCGCATTCCCGGACTGGTTTGGTCTGACACTGCCATTATTAAAATATGGTTTACCGATACAGCCGGTCTATTTTGATCACATGGTCCGCTATGAGGAATATCTGAGAAAATATCGGTATCTGATCTTAAGTTATGAATTTATGAAACCGGAAAGTGAAGAATTTCATCACAAACTGGTGGAATGGGTAAAACAGGGAGGCACACTTTTTTATATTGGAAAAGACTTTGATCCATATAATTATTTACAGGAATGGTGGCAGAAATTTTCCTGCGACACGCCTGCACAACATCTTTTTGCAGAGTTTGGAATGGATAAGGAACCAGCCAATGGATGTTACCGGATCGGAGAGGGAAATGTTCTCGTATGGAATGAAGTTCCTGCGCTGTTAAGCGTGAATGAAGCGATCGCAGATAAATACCGCAACTGGATCCGGGAAGGACTTAAGATGGGCGGATATCACTGGAATATGTGCAATTATCTGTCGGTAAGAAGGGATCCGTATATTGTGATAGCGTCCATGCAGGAATCGGATACGGGATCGGTTTATACAAAAGAGGGTCTGTTTGTGGATCTGTATGAAGATAAATATCCGGTCGTGGAGCGGGTTTTGGTAGAACCCGGGCAGGAAAAGCTGCTGTTTGATCTTGAAAAGATAAAAGAAGATGTAAGGATTATCGCAACGGCAGCGCGTATTGAAAATATGGCATGTGAAAACGGACAGCTTAGTATTGAGGCGAAGGCAATTGATCACATTCAGGTGAATATGAGGATCCGCCTGCCAGGGAAACCGGAAGATTTATGTGCACATACAGAAAGCGGGAAAAACATGGAACTGCAGTCTGTATGGGATGAGAAAAGCAGAACGGTTTTGTTATCCTACAGAAGCAACAACGAAAAAGTACATATTACAGGGAAATTAAAGTATGAATCATGATGCTAATGCAGCTGCCAGATAATTTAATGGGCTGCATCATGGAACTTATATAAAGATTGGAAACGATCTTAATATAGAAAGAAAACAAGACAAGGAGGAAAATATGGATTTCTTAGACAAAAGAGTCGGTGTAATTTGCAACGAACTTAAGAAATTAAAAGTAAAACAGGTATTTCCACTGACACAGTGGGAGTACAAGGAAGGAAACTTTATTCACCCGGAGGATGCATTAAAAGACGAGGCAGCCTGGGAAAACTTTGACTGCAAGACCATGCACTGGTATGGCAAGGACCGCCACTACTGGTTCCGCACGACCTATACCATTCCAGAGGAGCTGGATGGAAAAAGTGTATGGATCCGCGTTTCCTCACAGATCGACGAGTGGGATGACGGAAGAAATCCGCAGTTTATCGTGTTTGTGAACGGGGAGGTTTATCAGGGTATCGATATGAACCACAGGGAGTGCCTGATCACAAGAAGCGGAAAGGCAGGAGAGACACTGACCATCGACCTGCAGGCGTATACCGGGATCATGCATGAGGAATTTGCGCTCCGCACACAGATCGAGGAGATCGATGCAGAGATCGAAAAACTCTATTATGACCTGTGGGTTCCGCTTGCAGCGTTTTCCCGCATGGAGGCAGATGACAAGAACCGCAAGGATATTGAGTATGTGCTCAATGAGACGATCAATCTGCTGGATCTAAGAACCCCGTATTCCGAAGACTTTTACCGGAGTGTGCGGGAAGCATCTGCTTATATCCAGAAAGCATTGTATGAAGATATGGCAGGGTATGAGGATGTGATCGCAACCTGTATCGGGCATACACATATCGATGTTGCGTGGTGGTGGACTGTGGCACAGACAAGAGAAAAAGTCGGACGCAGCTTTGCAACTGTGTTAAAGCTGATGGACGAGTACCCGAATTATAAGTTCATGTCCAGCCAGCCACAGTTATATGCATTTTTAAAGGAGCGCTATCCGGAATTGTACGAGAAAGCAAAACAGCGAATCAAAGAGAAACGCTGGGAGCCGGAAGGCGGCATGTGGGTTGAGGCAGACTGCAATCTGACATCCGGGGAATCCCTCGTCCGTCAGTTTATGCATGGCAAACGCTTTTTCAAAGAGGAATTTGGCGTGGACAACCGTATCCTCTGGCTGCCGGATGTGTTCGGATATTCCGGGGCACTGCCGCAGATCATGAAAAAATGCGGAATCGATTATTTTATGACAACCAAACTGGCATGGAACCAGTTCAATAAAGTGCCTTACGATACGATGATGTGGCGCGGAATCGATGGAACAGAGGTGCTGACACACCTGATCACGACCCTTGGCGTGAGCCAGCCGATCAAAGATTACTTTACGACCTATAATGGCATGCTGCACCCGGATGCGATCATGGGAGGATGGATGCGTTACCAGAATAAGGACATCAATAACGATATCTTAGTCTCCTACGGTTACGGCGATGGCGGCGGCGGTCCGACCAGGGAAATGCTTGAGACTTCGATTCGCATGGAAAAGGGAATCAAAGGGATTCCGAAAGTACGCCAGGAATTTTCACGCACCTATTTTGAAGAACTTGAGGAGCGCGTGAAAGGTAACAGACGCCTGCCGGTATGGGAAGGTGAATTTTACTTTGAGTACCATCGCGGAACTTATACCTCCATGGCGAGAAATAAACGTAGCAACCGTAAGGCAGAACTTGGTCTGATGGATCTGGAACTGTTGTCCGTTTTAGCACAGGCACAGGCAGCGTATCCGGCAGAAGAACTCGACCGCATGTGGAAAAAAGTCCTGATCAACCAGTTCCATGATATTCTGCCTGGATCTGCGATCCATGAAGTATATGAGGTGACAAAGGAAGAATACGCTGCACTTCAGAAAGAGATCAAAGCACTGGAAGAGGAACGTCTCCATGCACTCGTGGGAGATGACGAAGGCATCACTATTTTCAATACAACCGGACACGACCGCAGTGATATCGTAGAACTTGGGGAGATCCATGCGGAAGCGTTAAAGGATGCAGAGGGCGTGATCTATCCGGTACAGAAGACTGCAGAAGGTGCAGTGGTCTATGTAGAGCATCTGCCGTCAAAAGGATATAAGACATTTGCAGCTGTATCCAGTGAAATTGAGCAGAAAACACCGTTTGTCCTTGTGGATGACCATACGCTTGAGACACCGTTTTATACGATCCATCTGGATGCGGAGGGACGTTTTGACCGCATCTACGATAAGGAAAACGACAGGGAAGTACTGCAGGATGGCAAAAAAGGCAATCAGTTCCGCATGTACGAGGATAAGCCGATGTGCTTTGATAACTGGGATGTGGATATTTACTATACAGAAAAGTACTGGGATGTCAATGATGTGATTTCTATGGAATGGACAGAGTGCGGTCCGGTGCGTGCAACGTTAGAGATGGAGCGGAAAGAAAGCAATTCTGTGATCCACCAGAAGATCCATTTCTATGCAGACAGCAGAAGGATCGAATTTGAGACTTATGTGGACTGGAAAGAGCATCAGACATTGTTAAAGGTACATTTCCCGGTCAATGTACATACCGATGAAGCAACATTTGATGTACAGTTTGGTAATCTGACACGCAAAGTGCATACCAATACGAGCTGGGATAAAGCACGTTTTGAGAGCTGCGGACAGAAATGGATCGATCTCTCGGAAGGTCACTACGGAGTCAGCATGTTAAATGACTGCAAATATGGACATTCCGTGAAGGATTCTGATATGGCACTGACACTGATTAAATCCGGCATCGAACCGAATCCGGTGGCAGATCAGGAAGAGCACTATTTTACCTATGCAATCTATCCGCATGCGGAAAAATGGCAGGAAGCAAAGACCGTGGAGCAGGCATATGACCTGAACCAGCCGGCTATTGCAGTGGCAGGAGGAAAGCCGGGAAGCCTGTTGTCAAAAGCATCTGTGGACAGGTCCAACGTTGTATTAGAGACGATCAAGTGTGCAGAGTCCGGTCATGGCATCATTATCCGTATGTATGAGAGCGAAAATGCACTCACAAAGACAAATCTTGTAGTTGAGGGGAACTACAACAAAGCGTTTGTCTGCAATCTGCTCGAGGAGGAAGAAGCAGAATTAGAGTTGAAAGACGGAGTGGTTTGTGTACAACTGAAACCGTATGAAGTTGTTACTGTAAAACTCGTTTAAAATCATATAGAGGCATTCAGATTCCGAAGAGAGTTCGGTGGGATGCCTCTCTTTTTATAGGGAGATTTACGTTATGACCAATAAATTAAGCCATATTTTTGAGTGTTCCGATCATATTACGGAAAAACAGTATCGGACCAGCAGGGCACTTTTTATCCTCGATGGATGCGCTTCCACACAGATTTTTACGGTTACTTCCGGCGCATTTTTATCGGGACTTGCCTATCTTGTGGGTGCGGGGACGGCACTGACCGGGATCATAGCTGCACTGCCGACGCTGATGAATACCATCCAGATTTTTTCCTCTGTCGTCTATGAGAACCGCGCAGGCAGCAAACGGATCACGGTAGAGTTTGCACTCATCCAGCGCTTATGCCTGCTCATGATGCTGTTTGTTCCGACATTGATGTTAGGAGCGAGAATCTCGGTGGCAGTGATCGCGGTGCTGTATTCCTGTGCACATTTCTGTGGGGCATTTATCAACACCGGGGCAAATAACTGGCTGATCAGCCTGGTGAAAAAAGAACGGTTGGGAAGATATCTCGGACTGAAGGATTCAATGACTTTAGTTGCGTCCACAGGCGGTTCCCTGATCTTAAGTAAAATTTTAGATGCCTACCGTTTCGCGGATCAGGAGATTCTGGGATTCCGGATCATCGGCATTTTATGTATCGGTATCTGCGTGGTCGACATTACCTGTCTCACGCTGATCCGGGAACCGGAAAATGTGAAACATGTGGAGCCACTGAACATAAGGAAAGCAATACAGATGCCGCTCACAGACCAGAATTACCGCAATATATTGATTTTCTTCCTGCTGTGGAGTGTGGCGTCTAATTTTGCCAGTCCGTTTTTTTCTATTTATATGTTAGAGAATCTGGGGCTGTCCTATTTTTATATCACCGTCATGAATATGGTTGCATCGGTGGCGCGGATCGCGGCTGCAAATCTGTGGGGGAAGGCAGCAGACAGTTATTCGTGGAGGCTTGTCACGCTGGGGTCCATTTTTATGCTGGGAGTTGCATATATCGGCTGGGGACTGCTGACGAAAGAAAACTGTATCTACTGGCTTCCGGTCGTACAGGCTGTGAGCGGGGTTGCCTGGGGCGGCATCAATATTGCGACTTTTCGGATGCAGTTTGCCTTTGCACCGTTAGAACACCGTGTCAGCTATGTCAGCTTCTGCTCAACAATGGTTGGGTTTGTAGGATTTTTTTCATCCATGCTCGGCTCGACATTCGTGGCATTAGCAAAGGATATCAGGATTTTAAACATTCCGGTAGATAACATACAGATGGTGTTTATTTTGTCTGCATTCGGAATTATTGCAAGTGCATTATACAGCCGAAAAATAAAGGAGAAATGACAGGACAGATATGGAGAGAGATAGCAGAAAGCGGGCAGAGGCGCTGCTTGCGCAGATGACCGCAACAGAAAAAGTGGGACAGTTAAACCAGCATTTATATGGTTTTCGGATCTACCATGTAGAAGATGGAAAAATTATTTTTACGCAGGAATTAAAGGATGAAGTAAAAAAGTGGGGCGGGATCGGCACGATCTATGGTCTTTACCGTGCAGATCCATGGTCGGAAAAAAATTATGAGACAGGGCTTGCCGGGGGACTTTCCATGCAGGCATATAATCAGTTACAGAAATATGTGATCGAACACAGCCGCCTTGGAATTCCATTTTTACTGAGCAGTGAATGTCCACATGGACATCAGGCGTTAGACGGATATCTGCTCCCGGTCAATCTGGCAGTAGGTGCATCGTTTGACCCGGCATTGTATGAGCGGGCAGGGCAGGTGTGCGGCAGGCAGTTAAAGCAGATGGGCGTGGATTTTGCACTGGTTTCGACACTGGATATTTTAAGAGACCCAAGATGGGGGCGCAGTGAGGAGTGTTATGGGGAGGATCCATATTTATCGGCAGAGCTCGCGCGGGCGATCGTAACAGGAATCCAGAAAGAGGGCGTTGCAGTGGTTGCAAAACACTTTTGTGCACAGGGGGAGACGACCGGAGGGGTCAATGCCAGCGCAGCGCGGATCGGAGAGAGGGAACTGTGGGAGATCCATTTACAGGCGGCGAAGGCATGTTGTGAGGCGGGCGTAAAAGGCATTATGGCTGCATACAACGAGATCGATGGAAAATTCTGCCATGCCAACAGACATCTGCTGCAGGATATTCTGCGGGAACAATTGGGGTTTGACGGGGTCGTGATGGCGGATGGCATCGCCATCGACCAGTTAGACATTATGACGGGGGATAATATCAGGTCGGCAGCACTTGCACTGAAAGCAGGTGTGGATATCAGTCTGTGGGATGAAGGTTATACAAAGTTAGAGGAGGCGTTAAAACAGGGATTTATCACGGAAAAGGAACTCGATCAGGCGGTCCTTCGAGTGCTCACTTTGAAATTTGAGCAGGGACTGATGGATAAACCTTATATTGATGAAAACGGGAACCGTACCGCCTCTTACAGCGAAAATGGTGCTGTTTCATTTCCGATAGAGGCATATCAGGAGTCGGAAAAACTGGCGCGCGAGTCGGTAGTGTTGTTGAAGAATGAAAATGTACTGCCGATTGGGAGAGCAGAAAAAATAGCCCTGATCGGTCCAAATGCGGATGATATTTACCGGCAGATCGGTGATTATTCACCTCCAATGGACAGGGCAGGATATGAGACGTTAAAGAGCGGCATGGAAAAAGAATTTGGTGCAGACCGGGTTCGCTGTTATAATGGACATGAGGTCGGGACGGCTGTTTCTCTTGCGGAAAATGCGGATATTATCGTGCTGGCATTAGGCGGATCATCGAGTCGTTTTAAAGGGGCGCTGTTCGATGAAAACGGTGCGGCAAAAGTACAGGGAGTACTTGAGATGGACTGTGGGGAGGGCATGGATACCGCCAGATTACAGCTCCCCGGGAACCAGAACGAACTGTTTACGGCTGTCTGTGCGCTGAAAAAACCGGTGATCTCCGTAGTCATTGCCGGGCGGCCTTATGCAATCCCTGAAATTGCGCAGGATTCAGATGCACTGTTATATGCTTTTTATCCGGGACCGATGGGAGGAAAAGCAATCGCGGAGCTGTTGTCTGGAAAATATGCACCGTCCGGCAGACTGCCGGTGTCCCTTCCGCGAAACTGCGGACAGCTTCCGGTGTACTATAACCATACGGTGTCCTATCCGGCAATGCACTATTGTGATATGGAACATGGAGTTTTGTATACATTTGGGGAAGGAATGGGATATTCCCACATGGAGTATGTGGATATCTGTCTTAAAAAGCAGCAGGATGTGTGGATTATTTCAGGAATTGTAAAGAATAAAGGAAATATAGATGATACGGCAGTGCTGCAATGCTACCGGAAAGTGTTGTCCGGTGAACTTGTGCCAAGAGAGCGGGAACTGGTTGCATTTTCCAGAATAAAAGTGGAAAAAGGAGGTCATAAGGCATTTGAAATCGTTATGGATGCGGATAAATTCCGGTATTTTAATGAGAGTGGTGCAAAGATTTATAAGAGTAAAATACTTTTAATGGATAGTGGAAAAATAATTTTTGAAGAATAGGAAGAAATTCTGACAGCAGGAGGAGAAAATTATGTATTTATTACCAAAGCCAAAAACAATCAAAGAACAGGACGGACAGATGCTGCTTTGCTACAGCACACATATTGTGATGACAAAAGAGGTGGCAGAGACAGAGATGCATGCAGCAAAAAGACTGCAGGAGGCGATCAGGCAGGAAACGGGGCTTATCCTGCCGTTTTCCGTAGGGGAAGTAAGGGAGGGGGATCTCTCTCTTGGGATCGCAAAAACATTACCAGAGCAGACATATGAGATCACGATCGACGAAAAAGGCGGACAGATTTCAGGCGGCGACGGGGCTGGCGTGCTTTATGGTGTGGAGACCTTCTGCCAGATCGTACAGCAGTGTGGCGGGATACTGCCCTGTGTACAGATTCAGGATGCCCCGGATATGCCAAACCGTGGTTATTATTTTGACCAGACAAGGGGACGTGTGTTAAAACTGGAAGAACTCAAAAAAATTGCAGACAGGATGTGCCGCTATAAATTAAACCAGCTTCAGCTTTATGTGGAACATACCTATCTGTTCCGTGACTTTTCGGAAATGTGGAGGGATCAGACTCCGCTTACGGCAGAGGAAATCTTAGAACTTGACAGTTATTGCCGGGAACGTCATATTGAACTGGTTCCGTCGCTGGCAAGTTTTGGACATCTGTGCACACTGCTCTCCACAAAAACATATGGGGATCTCTGCGAGATGGAGGATTCCTGGAAGGAGCCGTTTTCCTTCTGGAACCGGATGCGGTATCATACGATCAATGTCTCCGATGAGCGTTCCCTTCCTCTGATCAAAAAGATGATCGCAGAATATATGCAGTTGTTTTCTTCCAACAAATTTAATATCTGTGCGGATGAGACATTCTGCCTTGGCAAATATAAATCGAAAAAACTTGCCGAAGAGCGTGGCGTCCATCGGCTTTATATTGACTATGTCAAAGAGCTTGCACAATTTCTGGTGGAAAATGGAAAAATCCCGATGTTCTGGGGTGATATTATCTGGAATTCGCCGGAACTGATGAAGGAACTGCCTGAGAGCATGATCTGCCTGAACTGGGGATATGCACCGGAACAGCGGGAAGATGAGACGAGGGCGATTGCACAGACGGGTGCAGTGCAGTATCTGTGTCCGGGTGTATGCGGCTGGAACCAGTGGGCAAACTTAATAGAAAATTCTTATAAAAATATTACAAGAATGTGCGGTTATGCGGCAAAATATCATGGCATCGGTGTGTTGAACACAGACTGGGGAGATTTTGGACACGTTAATGATCCGGCATTTTCTGTTCCGGGGATGATCTACGGTGCTGTATTTTCCTGGAATGGGGAGAAGATACCATTTGCAGAGTTAAACCGTATGATCTCACGGATCGAGTATGGGGATACTACCGGAAATTATGTTTCCCATCTGGCAGAAATCTGCGGACAGTCGGTATTTCAGTGGAGAGAAGCTGTCATGTATTATGAGAACCGGTGCTTAAAGCATGAACTCGAAGAGGGCGAAGATTTGTTCCGCGGTGTGGATCAGGCGGGTGTAGATGCTGCAGCAGATGCCCTGCGTGATATATACAAAAAACTTTTGGAGAGCACGCAGGCGATGCCGGAAACGAAAAAACAGATGCAGCTTTTATCCGTGACATTGCAGGGGATCGGTATCTGGAATGCCGTAGGACTCCTGACAGAAAGCATGGAAAAAACGGGAAGTTTTGATATGCAGAAAGGTCTGGAACTGGCAGAAAAGTTAGAATGCTGGTTTATGGCTTATAAAGAAAACTGGAGAGCCACCAGCAAAGAAGGCGATCTGCATCATATTGCAGAGATCGTGTTCTGGTATGCAGACTGGATGCGCAGAAAATGATAAAAAAGTATAAATTCTATCAGGTGATAACTGATTAATCATCAGGACTTTTCACGGGAAATTTATGATATAGCATATTGTCTGCTGCCGGAATCATAAGCAAATGAGAGGATACAAGAATAAATCTCAATATTTTCCACATACTAACTCCAAAGCTGATATATAAGAAAGAGCTGCTTTATCAAAATATAGCATTGGAGGATAACAACGTGAAAGCAACAGGAATTGTTCGCCGGATAGATGACTTAGGACGCATCGTGGTACCAAAAGAGATCAGAAGAACTTTAAGGATCCGCGAGGGCGACCCGCTTGAGATATTTACAGACCGCGAGGGGGAGATCATCCTGAAAAAATATTCGCCAATCGGTGAACTTGGACAATTTGCCGGGGAATATGCTGAAAGCCTGGCACAGACTACGGGATATCTTGTTCTTGTGACAGACTGTGACCATGTGATCGCAGCATCCGGAAGCGGGAAAAAAGAATTTGAGGAAAAACCGGTCAGCAGACAGTTAGAGGAAGCAATCAGTGAAAGAAAGAACTATCAGGCATCCGCGGGAGATGCGGAATTTATGAAAGTGACGTTAGATGATGCCGGGGAATATACAGAACAGGCATTCAGCACGATCATCTGTGAGGGAGATGCGATCGGTGCAGTGATCATCTGCAATAAGGATGAGAAAAAGAAAATGAATGATACCGAAGGAAAACTTGCTGCGGCGGCAGCATCATTTTTGGGACGGCAGATGGAACAGTAAAATAAACTCAGAGATGAGAAGAGGCGGGAAAATCAAAAAAGCAAAGATTTTCCCGCTTTTAATATACTATTGGAAAAACAAAAAAAATCATATACAATAGACACTGTAAATGAGACAGAAATGGAGCAGCTTATGAAATTCATACATGTTTCGGATGTACATCTTGGAATAAAACCGGATGAGGGAAAACCCTGGAGTGAAAAAAGAGCGCAGGATATCTGGGATTCTTTTGCAGAAGTGATCGGGGCGGCAGTGGAGTTAAAACCGGATTTTTTGCTGATATCGGGGGATTTGTTTCATGCGCAGCCGTTAAAAAAAGAACTTCGGGAAGTCAATTATCTTTTCAGCAGAATACCCCAGACGAAAATTATCCTGATGGCTGGCAATCACGATTATCTTCGTACAAAATCGTATTATCTGACGATGGAGTGGGAGGAGAATGTTTATTTTTTCCGTCAGGAGGAGCCGGGACATTTTGATTTTGAGGAGGAAAATGTCAGTATTTACGGGTTAAGTTACTGGCACAGGGAGATTGGAGAACCGGTTTACGATTCAATCATTCCGGAGGATCGGTCGAAGATCAACATTCTTTTGGTACATGGCGGAGATCTGCAGCATATTCCATACCATCCGAAGCATATTCTGGAAAATGGGTTTGATTATATTGCTGCCGGACATATTCACAAAGGCGGACAGCAGATACCGGGGCGTGCAGTGATGGCGGGAAGTTTAGAGCCGACGGATAAAAATGATGTCGGATCACATGGATACTGGCTGGGAACGATCAATAAAGAGCATACCGATATTCATTTTCATCCGGTCAAAAAATGCGAATACTGTCATGAAGTTTATCCGGTTACAGGGAAAACGACAAATTTCGAACTATGTGAGTGGGCAAAAACACTGCTGGCAGAAAGACCGGGGTATCAGTATTTCCGTCTGTTTCTGCGGGGGAAAGTTTCGCCGGATACCGGATTTGATACGGCAAAGTTAGAGGAATTTGACAGGGTTGTCGATGTGACGGAACAGCTTTCGCCGGATTATGACTACGAAAAATTAAAAGAAAACTATAAAGATACCCTTCTTGGGAATTACATAGAGGAAATGGAAAGGCGGCCGCAGGATGTGGTCACAAAAAAGGCATTGGAATATGGAGTCAATGCGTTATTAGGATATAAAATATGCAGATAAAAGAAGCAATCATTGGTCAGTTTGGAAAATTGCAGAACAGGAACATCTCATTTGAACCTGGGATCAACGTGATTTATGGGGAGAATGAGGCGGGAAAAACAACGCTGCATGACTTTTTGCTGGGAATGTTTTTCGGAATGGAAAAGGGGCGTGGAAGAGGCACGCTAAACAGCATGTACCAAAAGCATGAGCCTTGGCATGCACCTTCCTATTACAGTGGTGCCGTGCGATTTTTGGTGGATGGAAAACCATTTTATTTAGAGCGTAATTTTTACTATAAAGACAAAAAAGATATTTTAAAGAACGAGGCAGACGGGGAAGAACTGTCGGTTGCTTACGGCGATCTGGCCATGCTGCTCGGTGGAATAGATAAAGAAACGTTTGGAAACACTTATGATATACCGCAGACCGGGGCAGTGACAGGAAAAGAACTTGCAGATATCCTGGCTGAATATCTCTCAAATGCTGCGGAGGGCGGTGGCGCAAATATCCAGGTTCAGAGGGCAAAAGCAGCACTTGCAGCAAGAAAGCGGGAACTGACGCAGGAAGTAAAGACGATTCATGAACGGAAAAATGAGGATATCCGCCAGCTGATTGTGGAAAAAGATCTCTTAGAACGTGACAGTCGTGGATTACATGCCAATATTGCGGATGCCGGGAGAGAGATCGACCAGTTAAAGCGTGTGCGTGTGGAAGAGATCGGTGAAAAACGAAAGAGATTATCCGAACAGGAAAGACATCAGACAGTCCGTATGGAGAGGCAGGATGCTGCGCCGGAGAGAACAGGGGCAGAGAAAGCCGGAAAATCAGAATGGGAAAAAGAACAGCCTGACCGCATGGCGGGGATCGGACTTTGTGCTTCTGCGCTGCTTGTCAATACAGCGGTACACCACGTCACTTCGTATCCGTCACGCCTGTTTTTTATTTTGCAGGCAGTCTTTTTTGCAGGGATGATTCTATGCGGACTTTATGTGGGGATCAGCCATGTGATAGAGAAGGCAAAAAAGGAAGCTTATTTATCAGCACAAAAGAATGAGATGAAGGCAGTGACACAGGAAACTTATGCGGATGCAGGACTGCGGCAGGCGGAACGGATGCTTCTCAGTTTAAAAGAGTCGCTGTCTGAAAAAGAGACCAGACGTTACAATATCATGCAGGATCTTGAGGCTGCAAAACAGCCGGGAGGACAGGAAAAAGAACTGTTAGAAGATATCCGTGCATTAGAACTTGCAGCGGCAGAGATCGACCGTCTTGCAAAAGAGTATTATGAGGACAGTTTAGATGGACTTGGGAGTGCCGTTTCAAAGTGGATGTCACAGCTTACTGCAGGGAAATATGATCATGCGATTGTAAAGGAAGACGGAAAGCTTTTGATTTTGGCAGATGGAAAAGAGATTCTTCCTGAGGCACTGAGTCATGGAACGTTAGAACAGATCTATCTGGCATTCCGTCTTGCGGTCGGAGAGATTGTGACAAAAGAAGAACCCATGCCGGTTATTTTTGATGAGGCATTCGGTATGTATGATGAAAAACGTCTGATGCAGACACTTCGTGCACTTGATTGTCAGATCAGAAAAGAGCAGGGAAGACAGATACTGATCTTTACCTGCCAGAAGCGTGAGATGGAATTACTTGAACAGTCAGGGATTACATATCATAAAATTGTTTTGGAATAGAGGAGATGCAATCATGGCAGCAAGAAAAAAGAAAAAAAAGAAATACCGTATGTTCTGGTTTTTCGCAAAGATGCAGCTGGTGCTGCTGCTTGCAGTCATTGCAGGGGCATGCTGGTATTATTTTGGCGGTTACGCGGAAGAAGTAAAAGACTTAAAGACGCAGGCAATAGAGCTGGTGCGCCATTCCAGCAAGGAAACATTTAAGGCAAATCAGACCAGTATCGTCTATGCTTCGGATGAAAGTGTAATCTCCACATTAAAAGGCGGAAAAGATTCTTATTATCTTTCGATTACAGATATGCCGAGTAATGTAGAGTGTGCTATCGTCAGTATAGAGGATAAAAAGTTTTTCCGGCATAACGGAATTGACTACCGGGCGCTTTTGCGTGCGGTAAAGGCAATGATTGAAAATGGAGAGGCAACACAGGGCGGCAGTACGATCACAATGCAGCTTGCGCGAAATATTTTTTTGAGCCAGGAAAAGACATGGCAGAGAAAGGTTGAGGAAATGTATATCGCGCGGGAACTCGAAAAGAAGTACACCAAAGATGAGATTCTTGAATTCTATCTTAATAATATTTATTTTGGAAACGGATACTATGGGATCCAGTCGGCAAGCCGTGGGTATTTTAACCGGGATGTGCAGGATCTTGATCTGTCGGAGCAGGCATTTTTGTGTGCGATACCAAATAATCCGACACTCTATGATCCACTTACGAATATCACGAACACATACAAGAGAAGAAACCGTATTTTGAAAAATATGCTCGATGATGGGAAAATTTCCAAAACAGCATACGAAAATGCACTGGGTGAGGTGATGGCGTTAGACCGGCCGGAAGCACTGGCAAAAAATGATTATGTGGAGACCTATACCTATTATTGTGCAGCCAGGGCATTGATGGAAACGGAGGATTTCCAGTTTAAATATCAGTTTTCCTCGGAAGATGAAAAAAACAAATATGACGAAGCTTATGAGACGCTGTACAGTGAGTGTCAGAAAAAGCTGTATACTGCGGGTTACCGGATCTATACGTCATTTGACCTGAACTTACAGCAGGAACTGCAGGATACGGTAAACGAGGCACTCGCCGGTTACACGGAGGTCAATGATGAGGGCGTGTATGCCCTGCAGTCGGCAGCAGTCTGTATTGACAATGACAATGGCTATGTCAGGGCGATCGTGGGTGGAAGAAGCCAGGATTTCTCCGGTTATACGTTAAACCGTGCATTTCAGAGTTACCGTCAGCCGGGCAGTGCCATTAAGCCGCTGATCGTATATACACCGTCTTTTGAGCGCAATTATACGCCGGACTCTGTGGTGACAGACGAGCCGATCGAGGATGGACCAAGGAATGCAAATGGTTCCTATTCCGGTCAGATCACAGTCCGGACGGCTGTGGAGAAGTCTGTCAATACGATCGCATGGAAATTATATGAGGAGCTGACTCCGGAAGTCGGTCTTTCTTATCTTGAAAAAATGAATTTTGCAAAACTGGATGCCAATGACTACAGACCGGCAACGGCACTTGGAGGTTTTACAAACGGTGTGTCTGCGCTTGAGATGGCGTCCGGGTATGCAGCGATCGAAAACGATGGAAATTACCGGGCACCGACCTGTATTGTTAAGATATTAGATGCGGATGGCAATGAAATCTATGCATCTGCACAGACGGAAGAGGCTGTGTATAAGCAGAATGCGGCGCGTATGATGACAGATGTTTTAAAAGGTGTTATCACGAGCGGAACAGCACACGGACTTGGTCTTGGCAGTATGCCTGCAGCCGGAAAGACAGGTACATCCAACGACCAGAAGGACGGATGGTTTGTGGGATATACGAGATATTACACGACGAGTGTCTGGGTTGGTTATGATATGCCGAAAAAAATGGATAAACTGATGGGATCTACCTATCCGGGCACGATCTGGCAGAAGTTTATGTTAAAGGCACATGAAGGACGTTCTCCGATGGAATTTTTACCGTATGCGCAGGTATCGGATGAGGTTCATACATTCCATCAGGAAGATACGGAGGAGAATCCGGATCAGAATGCGGATGAAAATGCCGGGCAGCAGGATCAGAATCAGCAGCCACAGGATCAGCAGCAACCACAGAACCAGCAGCCACAGGATCAGCAGCAACCACAGGAACAGCAGCAGGAGCAGCAACAGCAACAAGATCAGCAGCAGGACCAACAGCAACAAGATCAGCAGCAGGACCAACAGCAACAAGATCAGCAGCAGGAGCAGCAACAGCAACAACAGCAGGAACAACAACAGCAACAAGATCAGCAGCAGGACCAACAGCAACAAGACCAACAGCAGTAAGACTAACCGCAGCAATAACAACAAGGCGAACGACAGCAGTGAGCAGCAGAACACAGAAACAACAGAGCAGATTTGGAATGCAGAAAGCACTGATGAAGGCTTGACATACAAATTTGGAAACGTTATCATTACCTTAATATGAGCAAAAAAACGCGTGGCAGGTATGTTGCTGCGAAGAATACTGGAGGATCGAAAATGAAAAAGTATGCATTTGGAATTGATGTCGGGGGAACTACCTGTAAGATCGGTTTTTTTGAAACAAACGGCAAGTTGATCGATAAATGGGAGATCAAGACCAACACGGAAAATAACGGAGCAGCAATCCTGTCTGATATCGCACAGGCAGTTGATAATAAACTGGCACAGGAAGGCATCAGCAAAGATGATGTACAGGGTGTTGGAATCGGTGTTCCAGGTCCGGTTAAGAGCAACGGTGTTGTAAACCGCTGTGTAAACTTAGGCTGGGGAATCGTGAATGTAGAGGAAGAACTCGGAAATCTGACAGGTCTTAAGGTCAAAGCAGGAAATGATGCCAACGTTGCAGCTCTCGGAGAGATGTGGCAGGGGGCAGCAAAAGGCTGTAAAGACGTTATCATGGTAACACTTGGAACCGGTGTCGGCGGCGGTATCATCGTAGATGGAAAGGTCGTTGCAGGATTTAACGGAGCAGGCGGTGAGATCGGACATATTACCGTAAATCATGATGAGATCGAGGCATGTAACTGTGGACAGTACGGATGCTTAGAGCAGTACACTTCCGCAACCGGTATCGTTCGTGTGGCAAAGAGAAAACTTGCTAAGACCAACGATGAGACAAGCCTTAGAAACTTCCCGGAACTGACTGCAAAAGATGTGTTTGATGAGGCAAAGAGCGGAGATGCAGTGGCACTTGGTTTAGTGGATGAAGTCTGCGGAATCTTAGGATCTACCTTATCTAATATTGCATGTGTGGTTGATCCGGAAGTTGTTGTCATCGGTGGCGGCGTTTCCAAAGCAGGAAGTATCCTGATCGAGAGCATCCAGAAGCATTTTGTGGAGACATCCTTCCATGCCTGCCGCAACACAAAGTTTGTGTCTGCAGGACTTGGAAATGATGCCGGAATGTATGGATGCGTACAGATGCTGTTGGATTAATACATAAAAGAACTAAAAAAACTAAAAAAACAGTCGTACCGCTTTGAAATAAAAACGGTATGGCTGTTTTTTTGATTTTATGCTTCTACTGCATTCTGTTTTACGCGTGCCAGTGCTTTGGCAACCGGCGGTATGCTGATAATGATCAGTGTAATGACTGCTTCCGGTACCAGATAGGAGGCCTGATATCCTAAAGAATAAAGGATCGGGTTCATGCCTTCCGGTGCATAGGATGCGAAAAATACAATGCCAGAGATCGTGGAAAAGATGAAACGTCCGAAAACGCCGACTACATATCCAATCTGAAGTCCCCATTTTTTCTTATTGAAAAATCCGGCAAGACCAAGCGCACCGAATGCGAGCGGATAGTCAAGCAGCATCTGTGGGATCGTGTAGAAAATCGGTTCTGTTACAAACTGAACCAGACCATATGCAACAGCTGTCATGATGCCGACATAAGGGCCATACCAGTATGCGATCAGAACGATAAAAAGCATGGAAAGTAATGTGACGGAACCACCCATCGGCATCTCAAACAATTTGATCATGGAACATACCACGGCAAGTGCGATAGCAACTGCAGAGTAGACGAGTTGTTTGGTGGTCAGTGCTGCCTTGCGGCTTGCATTCTTCTGACGCACAAACGCTGCGATGATGAGCAGTAATGCGATGATAACGACAACGATCACGATTCCGGTGATCGTAAGATGTACGGAGCCGTCTCCCCAGGCTCCTTCCGGTGTAGCAAAAAAGTTATTCATAAATCCTCCTTGTTTTCCGAAGGAAAATGCGACTGCCATTGCAGGAGCAGAGGATTTTCCTCCTTGTTTTCCTGATTTGATTCTGGTATCAAAAGGTGGTTTTCAATTTTTGACTGTCAAGTTGCACAAAGTCGGATCTATTTTGTTCCGCTGTCCGAAAATAAGAAAAACTAAGTATGCCTGATTTAGATTTTCCAGGAGTGACGTGTACGTCTTAAACGTCCCGTCCATGGGACGTTAAGACTTTTGCTGCCATCCATGGCAGCAAAACACTATGCATTAACAGGCATACTAAGATTTTCTAATTTTCTCCCAAAGTCACAAAACGAGTCCCAACTTTGTGCAATTTGACAATCGCTAAGTTGTGAGCCACCTTTTGACACCAGAATCCTAATTCATGATAATAGAATGTTCGCGGAGCGTACATTTTATTGTCTACAAACACGGGGGATTGTTTCTTACCAGAATAAAGTAAAAGAAAACGCTTCCTTACGCCGGTATTATCCGGGTCAAGTAATAAGGGTCGATGAAATCATCTCTCAGCACGTTGTCAATACCATATGGTATAAACAGCACCCCTAGCATTTGTATGGAACGTTTCCCACTATAGCAATTAATGATGAAAAAGTCAAATTTATGCCTTGAAATTTTAATCCCTCTGCGAGACCTGTATAGTTGACAAAAAAAGCAACAAAAAATATAATGTCAAAAATGTAGAAACAACTTACGGAGGATGAAAAACATGAAAAAAATTTATCAGAAACTGGCACTGACAGGCGTGCTTGCAGCGCTGCTTCTTTCTGCCGGCTGCGGGGGAGCAAAGGAGACTTCCGCAGATGAAACAGCAGGGAATGTGCCGGCTGTGGCTGAGCAGAAAACGGACAGTAAAGCAGATATGGAACTGTCTGAGACACTGGAAGTAGACGCTGGATCATCAGAAGCCGGGACTGAGACATTGGAAACAAATACCGAAATACAGACACAGGGTTATACTTTTACCGATGATCTCGGACGTGAGGTGACAGTGAAATCTGCTGATCGTGTGGCAACGCTGATCGGAAGTTTTACGGATGTATGGATGTTAGCAGGCGGAAACGTCGTTGCAGCAGCAAATGATTCCTGGGAGAGCCTTGGTTTAGACCTTGATGAGAGTGTGGTAAATCTTGGAAGCATTTTGGAGCCGGATGTCGAGCAGCTCATTGCAGCGGAGCCTGATTTTGTGATCGCGAGTGCAAATACGGATGCAGACGTTGCAATGGAGGAAACACTGACACAGGCAGGAATTACCGTTGCCTATTTTGACGTTGCAAATTTTGATGATTATTTAAATATGCTTTCCATCTGTACACAGATCACCGGCAGGGATGACCTGTACCAGAAAAATGGTCTTGATGTGCAGAAAGAAGTAGAGGCAATGAAGCAGAGAGCAGACGGCAGTAATCCGACTGTATTATTCCTTCGGGCAGCATCAAGCAATGTAAAGGCCAAGGGCAGTGACGGAAATGTCTGCGGGGAAATGTTGGCAGACCTTGGATGTGTGAATATCGCAGACAGCGACGAGAGCCTGTTAGATGACATCAGCATGGAGGCGATCATTGCGGCTGATCCACAGTATATTTTTGTGACGATTCAGGGAAATGACAGCGATGCCGCCATGAAAAATGTGGAAGATCTTCTGACATCAAACCCGGCATGGGCATCCCTGACCGCTGTGAAAAATGATCATTATTATATCCTTGATAAGCGCTTATTCAACTTAAAACCGAATGCAAAATGGGGAGAGGCTTATAAGCAGCTGGCAGATATTCTGTACCCGGAGGCGGAGTGAGAAAGGTTTGGTTTGAAAATGGCATATTTTCCGTTTTTTATTGATATAGAAAATAAAAAAGGCCTGATCGTGGGTGGCGGCAGGATTGCAGCACACAAGGCAGAAAAGGTGAAGCCGTTCGGTGCAAAGATTACCATAATAGCACCGGATATTATGGACAAATTAAAACAGGATCCGGCATTTATGTGTGAGGAGCGTCCCTTTGTGCCGGAGGATATCGAGGGCTGTGCATTTGTCATTGCGGCAACCGATGATAGGGAATTAAACCACAGGATCAGCGCACTGTGTCAGGAAAAAGGAATTTTAGTCAATGTGGTGGATGACAAAGATTACTGCGGTTTTCTATTTCCGTCTCTTGTGAAAGAAGGAAAACTGACCGCGGGAATCTCCACCGCAGGAGCCAGTCCGCAGATCGCGGCAGAATTAAGAAGCCGCATGGCGAGGGAACTTCCAAATCAGATGGAAGAGATCCTTGATTATTTAGAATTAATCCGGGAACCTGCAAAAAAAATGATTGCAGATGACAGGATCAGAGCCAGATTTTTGAAAGAGACAGCACAGCTTTGCATGGATGAAAACCGCGTGCCGGATGAGGAAGAGACGAGGCAGCGGATCAGAGATTATTGCCAGAGTGCGGAACAGACTGGATTAGGGAAAATCGTCAGTACAGGCATGGTAACGCTCGTCGGTGCGGGCTGCGGTGCATATGACCTGATCACACTGCGCGGTTTAAATGCAATACGGAGAGCCGAGGTGCTTGTCTATGACGATCTGATCGATGCGCGTCTGTTAGATCACGCTTCGGAGAGCTGTGAAAAAATTTATGTCGGGAAACGGATCGGTGTACATAGCAGGGAACAGGAAGAAATCAATGCGATTCTGATCGAACATGCGAGGAAAGGCAAACGCGTGGTGCGCTTAAAAGGCGGAGATCCGTTTGTTTTCGGCAGAGGCAGTGAGGAAATGGAAGCGTTAAAGGCGAAAGGAATCCCGGTGACAGAAGTGCCGGGAATCACATCTGCCATTGCGGTTCCGGCGGCAGCAGGAATCCCGGTAACACACCGTGGAAAAAGCCGCAGTTTTCATGTGGTGACGGCACATACGAAAGGCACTGCGGACAGTCTGCCGGAAGGACTGAAAGAACTTGTGGCAGTGGAGGGCACGCTTGTATTTCTGATGGGAATGCACCAGCTTTCAAAACTGGCCGGACGGCTGATGGAGTATGGAAAATCTCCGGAAACACCGGCAGCAGTGGTGCAGGGAAATTTTGATGGAAAAACGGTAAGTGTGCGTGGAACACTTTTTGATATTGCAGAAAAAGTAAAAGAATCCGGGATGCAGTCTCCGGCGGTTATTGTGATCGGGGAGACGGCAGAGATGGAGTTGTAATTAAAAAAAAGAGGAAGCATACTGCAGTGAATGGATCACATTTAAAGCAGAGTGTGCTTCCTCTTTGTATATTATCTGATTAGATGGAAACAACATCAACGGCGTTTCTGTATTCTTTTATGATCTGTAATAAATCTTCTGTTTTTAACAATACGGTAGCCGTATTTTCATTTGGATGCACACTGATCAGATCTGTTTCATTCAGAAAATAACTGTCAATAAAGACCTGTACGCTCCGTTCTGCTGGCGAAAAATCTTTAAGTGTTCATATTAAAACATAAATACACGTCAAAGGCAATCGCTGCTATTGCCGGCAACGTCTGCTAAAATGATTTCAATATGTGAAAAAGGCAGGTAGTATTTGTGAGGGCAGAAGAAGTGATACAGGCGGTTGCAGAACTTTGCAGACATTTTTCGGCGGTGGAGGTGATCTTATTTGGCTCCAGAGCGAAAGGAACAGCACGGGAGAGAAGTGACATTGATGTTGCCGTGTCCGGTGTGAAGGATTTTGATGCACTTGCAGAAGCAAAACAGCGGGATCTTTCGGATTCTTTTGTATTGAGTGGAACCAGTGCAAAATTTAGCATCACATTTGATCTGTCATGGAAAGTTATGAAAGATATACTGATAGAATATTATGCAATGACGGGTTTTATTGCGGGTTTGCCGCGTGAAGTGCTCAAAACATCCTATAAAGCAGAATTGATTTCAGATGATACATGGATGGAAATGCTAAAAGGTGGTAGGCTCAAACCGTTCTACCACATTTCCATCCCGGTCGATCAGAAACTTCGTAAAGTTCCACTTGATATCAGGGGTGTTACGGAAATCCGGCTGGGTGCGGTATAATCCGCTTTCGAGCAGCGGGGTGAGAGGGTGGTTTGGATCAAATCCTCCGAAACCTTTTTGTTCTTTCAGATATTTGTACAGCGGATGCGTATTTTCTCCATTTACCTCAATTTTGGAAAAAAGTTTAAAGGTAATTCCAAATTTTGCGTCGCAGAAAGATGCGATCTCCTCGGTTGTTCCCGGTGCCTGGTTTCCAAACTGATTACATGGGAAATCAAGAATCTCAAATCCTGCATCCTCTGCTTCATAATCATAAAAATTCATAGTAAAAGTTTCCTTTCAAAATAAAAGATTTAAAACAATTAAATTGCGCACAATTAAATGAAAAATAAAAATACATCATTTTAATCCATATGTCAAGAAAAATTCATAAAAAAAAGAGTATTACTCAAAAAAGTAATACTCCACATCTTCATCCGTAAACCTTTTCCAGCTTGTCTGAAACACATCCTCGATCACATGCGACTGCAGACACTCCTGGGGCGTGCCAACCATGGCGATGCTGCTGGGAAAATCAGTTGCTTTAACATCAGAGTCTGTACCGGCATGCGCTGCTTCATCAAGAGATCTGGAACCGGCGCGGTTCATGACAACCAGCGTATCTGAGATGCGCACCGCCTGACTCAGATCATGTAAGATCAGAATAATCGTTTTTCCCTGTTTTTTTAATTCCTTTATCATGGCGTAAAATTCGCGCTGCCCGGTCAGGTCGAGATAGGTGGTCGGCTCGTCCAACACGATGTAATCACAATCCTGCGCTAACACCATGGCAAAAAACACGCGCTGTCTGATACCGCCGGAGAGCGTGTCGACATACTGGTCGGCATACTGGCTGATGTGGGTAAATTCCATGGCACGGTTTACAATTTCAGTGTCCTCCTTTGATTTCCGGCGGGAAAATCCAAGGTAAGGAAAGCGCCCGTGTTCCACAAGCATTTTAACCGGAATAGCAGGAATGATCGTGCGGACCTGTGGGAGCAGGGAAATTTCCCGGGCACGTTCTTTCGGGGAAATTTTAAGAAAATCCTGTCCGTTTAAGAATATCTGTCCGGCGGTCACCGTGGAAGCACCGTTTAAGCACTGGACCAGGGTAGTCTTGCCGCAGCCGTTCGGACCAAGGATCGTGGTGATCTCCCCGTCACGGAAAGTTAATGAGATGTCGTTTAAGATCGGCATGTGCTGACAGGAAACGGAAACATTGCGAAATTCAAGCATGGACTCTGCGCCCTCCTTTCTTTTTCAGTAACAGATACAGGAAAAACGGTCCGCCGACGAACGACATGATAATCCCGGCGGGCAGCTCAAACGGAGAGAAGAGTATTCGTCCGAGCAGGTCACATAACAGTACAAAACTGCCGCCCAAAAGTGCGGAGCACGGCAAAAGAAAACGTGCATCATTGCCAAAAAGCCGTCTGCAGATATGCGGGATGATCAGTCCGATAAAGCCGAGCAGACCGGCGAAACTGACGACACATCCGGCAAGGATGCTTGCGAGGGACAGAAGCAAAAAGCGGGTGAGTGAAACGCGCAGTCCGAGGGAGCGCGCGATGTCATCCCCAAGTCCGAGCATATTTAACGGCTGTGCAAGAAACAAGGAAACAAAGAATGCAATAGCAATACAGAGGCACGGCAGGATCAGCCTGCTTAGGGTAAGCCCGGAGAGGGAACCGATCAGAAAAGACGTCAGATTCACCGTGATATCCGTATTTAAAAGTTTGATCGTATTGATGCCTGCACTTAAAAAACTTGAGACTGTAATTCCGGCAAGAATGATCGTAGTCCTTGAACTGTCTGAGAGCGCAGCCAGAAAAAAGATCAGCAGTGTGGTGATCAGGGCGCCGCAAAACGCAAAGACCGGAAGTGTAAATGAGTTTGCCGGGAAAAAGATCATGGCGAGCATGACCGCAAAACCGGAGCCGGAATTGACACCGATCGTGCTTGGGCTTGCCAGCGAATTGTTCATTACGCCCTGTAAGATCACACCCGAACAGGACAGCCCGATCCCGGCAAAAAGTCCGCCGAGCAAGCGCGGAATGCGCACGGTAGTGATTAAAATATAAGAAGTAGAACTGCGGTCTGCCCCGGTCAGACAATTTAAGATATCTTTGAATGCAATATTCACGCTTCCAAATAAAATGCCTGCGCAGACAGACACGAGGAGTAACATACACATCAGAAGGATGGTAATGCTTTTGTGCTTTTTCATAGGGGATTCCTTCCTGCAAAAGTCTTTTGTATTGGTTAAAAAAATGATGGCAAATTTGCTCATTATGGTATCACAGGCAGGGGAAATGCGCAATGGGTTGGTTTTCATTTAACAACAACGGGAGCAGATAATAAAAAAGAAATTTAAAACCTGCTAATAAATTTCATAGTTACTTCAAAAAAGATTACTTTCAGGTTATAATATATGTAATTGGTTCAGAGATTTTGAGCAGTTACCAAAAACCTGAAGGTGATTAGTGTGAAAAATGGTGTTTTTTATGGCAAAATACAGAAAAAAATTAGAGGCTGATATCCGTTGTCCGCTTGAATACGGTCTTTGGTGGCAAATGGAAATCGCGTATTATATGCGTGCTTTCCGCCAGCAAAAAACTGCGTTACAGCGAGATACGGAAAGAAATGTATAACATCACAGACGCAGTTTTAGCAGCAACGTTAAAAGATCTCATAGCCGATGGTATTGTCGACCGGAAATCATATGATGAGATACCGCCGAGAGTTGAGTATTCACTTACAGGAAAAGGAAATTCGGTTGTTCCGATATTGCAGAGTATCTGCCGGTGGTCAGATATTTTCTATAAGGAAGATGTGGAAAATGAGATGAAACAGTGCCAGAAATGTGACTATCACAGATAGGATTGTGATATGTAACTATAATAACAAGCAGTAAAACAGAAATCATAAAGGAGACAGGATAAAATGAGAATAGCAGTGACATACGAAAACGGACAGATTTTTCAGCATTTCGGACACACAGAGCAGTTTAAAGTGTACGATCTTGAGGACAACAAAATTGTTAACACACAGGTTGTGGACACAAACGGACAGGGACATGGTGCACTTGCAGGATTTCTTAATTCAACAGATATAGATGTTCTGATCTGTGGTGGCATCGGTGGAGGAGCACAGGCTGCACTTGCTGCTGCGGGAATAAAACTGTTCGGTGGAGTATCAGGTGATGCAGACGAAGCTGTAAAAGCATATCTTGAAGGCAATCTGACATACAATCCGGATGTTCACTGTACACACCACGATCATGAGGATGGTCATTCATGCGGAGAGCATCATTGTGGCGAGGATAAGCATGGCTGTGCGGGAAATCACTAACAAACATTGGCGGTAAGCCATTATAGATGAACAGCTTCTGAAACTTCGTACACTTGGACTTACAGAGGAAGAAGCAGAGAAAGTTATTATTCAGAATTTTTTAAATTAACAGGCATACTAAGATTTTCTGATTTTCTCCCAAAGTCACAAAAAAAGTCCGATCTTTGTGCAATTTTTCAAGGTACTATCAATGATAGAACGATAAAAAACTTTATTCGCCCCAGCATCATCTTATCTATAAAAAAACCTGTTCTACCTGTTAGATATGAATCTGGCAAACTGGAATTGAGATTTTATCTATTCCAAGGGATTTAATAACTATTATATTTTGTTATCAAATATCTCTCAAGCCATTGAAAACACTAAGTTTATCGCATGTGAGCTTTCCCTTATGTTATATCTTCCCATATGAATTTACGAACTCTGATAAGGGCAAGAAAATTATATAACACATTATAACACAAAATAAATGTGACATGGTGAACTGATTGAAATGCTTCTGATTTTTGTAACGAATAATTGATTCAACGATAAGAAGAGATAAGTTACGATGAGAACAATATTTGCAGAATACAATCCACAACGCAACAGCATTGATGTGTATACCAGTGCTGGCTATATGCTCCGTATTGACTGTTGGGAAGCTGAGAAGGATTTATAAACCACACCCGGATCAGTCTGTTCATTAAACGCACTTGCCATTGATGAACCACTTGAATATGCAAAATTATATCTTGATGGAACGATGCAAATATGGGTGGATGCAGAGGACACTCTTTATTTATAATGTTAAATAATCCCCAAAAATTCTAAAATTTTTCGGGGATTATTTTTGGCTTATATTTATGATTCAATTTAACTGATAATGATTCTCATATGAGATTTATCTTTAGAAATCATATCATCAATCACGCCAGTCTGCATCTGATTCCCATTTACATTCCGTAATCTGCATATTTGAAAATGTTGCCTTATATGAGCCTTCTGTCGGGCTGCATGCATATATTCCATAAGTAATTTTTTCTGCACCTTCCCACATATGGAAAATACGCATTTGTCTGAAATTTATGCCATCCTCACTGCATTCAATACAGTAGTCACTGTCCCTTCGTGAAAAACGATACCACATACTTTTAATATCAGAGGATATGTCTGTTGTTGCCCAGTCAGAATATCCATGATTGGTTACAACGCTTCCCAATCGCTGTATTTTTTCATTCTCATATTCTATAGATGCCTTAAACCAATTATCACTATTTAAATACATAGCCACACCACACTGGTCAAAACGACAGGTACTCTCGAATTCTGTTTTAACAATAAAAGAAAAGTACTTGTCCGTTGTTTCAACTTGAAATACTGGAGCATTATCATTTTGAAAACCATAATAAGTGCGTGCCCATAAGTCGGTACCCCTTTCTGTAAGAATTACAACTTTATCCTCACTAATTTGTACCTGCTTTGGTTGACGTATCCATTTAGGATTGTTTTTCAAAAATTCCATCTTTTTTCTCACTTTCTTTTTTATTTTAATAAGCAGCTATATTTAGTGCCTACTTTTCACTGTATTATAATTAGTAATTTTCTTTTGTCTTCTGCAAAGAATGACTCCTATAAGTAGCAACACTGGAAAAATAATTCCTGCCAAAATTCCCATCTTTAGGTTATCCCCAAAAGCTCCTGATACCATTCCAACCAATGTAGGACCTCCTGAACAACCTATATCTCCACCTAATGCCAGCAATGCAAACATGGCTGTTCCCCCTTTGGGCAAAGCTGCTGATGCCTTGCTGAAAGTTCCAGGCCACATGATTCCCACTGAAAGCCCACAGACAGCGCAGGCAATCAGATTTAATAGCGGAATCGGGAATAATGAAATCCCTAAATAGGATAAAATACATAAAAAACTACTATAAATCATAAAGTGTTCCAAATTGATACGGTCACCATACTTACCATAAAACAATCTTGATATTCCCATTAGAACCGCAAATGCCATCGGCCCTGCTAAGTCGCCGGCTGCCTTTGAAATTCCAAGACCTTTTTCTGCAAAAGCAGAGGCCCATTGACTTACTGCTTGCTCACTTGCTCCTGCACATATCATCATAATCAACAAAATCCAAAAAATTTTCATCCGAAACAATTCCTTTAATCCAAGTCCGGTATCTCCATCCTCAAGCAATGGTGCAATGGGAACCTTTGAAAAAACAAAAGCATTTCCAATTGGAATAACCGCCCAAATAATGGCTAATATTTTCCAGTTATCTATACCGACTACATAAAAGAACACTGTTGATATGAGTACAACTCCGGCGTGTCCCCAGCAATAAAAAGAATGCAACAGGCTCATTGCTTTTTCCTTATTGTCGGATGGGCAAGCCTCAACAACTGGACTGACTAGGACTTCCAAAAGTCCACCACCTACCGCATAGATCATTACAGCAATCAAAATTCCAATAAAGGAAACTGGTAAAATCTCTGGTAAAACTGTAAGAAGGAATAATCCTGCCGCTGCTAGAACATGAGCTATAATCATTGATATCCGATATCCTATTTTATCAACAAATCTGACAGAAAGAAAATCAACCAGTAGTTGTATCCCAAAATTAAAAGTCACTAACAATGTAATTTGGGAAATTGGAATATGATAGCATTTCTGAAAAAACAAAAAAAGCAGTGGTGTAAAATTATTAACGATAGCTTGTACAATATAACCTACAAAACAGGCTGTAATTGTCTTATTATATTGGCTTTTCATTTTGTCCTCCTCTAATAAATGTGATTATATCGTAAACTTTATATCTAGTCATTGTATAAAATCATATATTTATGGTACAATATAACAAATTTTATTATTTATGAGGAAATATAGCATGGAGACTTTTAAGATAACTACAGATGAAACACTACGAGAAACCATCCAGCATGGCAACAATCGTTATCCATTTGCATACTATCCTGATAATATTTGGAAATTTGACTTCCATCGCATTGACTGGCATTGGCATCATGAATTAGAATTTCTTTATACTGCTGAAGGTACTGCGCTCTGCCTTATAGGTACAAGTAAAATAGAACTACATAAAGGTTGCGGCATATTTATCAATAGCGGTGTCCTGCATCGTTTTGAAGCACAAAGCAGTACATTTGCACCTAATATTGTTTTTTCGCCAACCCTATTAGCACCCGAAAACAGCCTCATTTACGAAAAATATATTCTTCCTGTGATAAGCTCGTCTGTTCCATATCAAGTTTTCAGTCCATCCAACACATTTGGAAAACAGGTGCTACAACTTTTGTCGCAAATTTGTACTATTCAGGAAACTAAGCCGGATAATGAATTATGTACTATACAACTTTTATTTCAGCTTTGGAACATATTGCAAAAAAATATGGACTGGACTTCTGATTCTAACAGTATTCATCGATTAAATCACAAACAAGCAAGATTACAAGCTATGATGCAGTATATTCATGATCACTACATGGAAGAGATTACATTGGAGACGATTGCGGCATCGGCATCTATCAGCAAAAGTGGAGCTTTACACATTTTTCAAACTGGCATCCACTGTTCTCCGGTAGCATATCTAATTCAATACAGACTAGCACAGGCTGCTGAACAACTTTATATCACTCAAAAATCGGTTTCTTCCATTGCAGAAGAAACCGGATTTACAAGTTCCGGCTATTTCTGCCGGAAGTTTAGACAATATTATCATATGAGTCCAAATGAATACAGAAAGAAGAAAACAGAGGAAATTTCTTAATTTCTACTTTCTGTAATCATACAATATTTGGAGATGATGTTGTTTTTCGTTATATTATCTGTATCAATTATGCTGACAATATACTTTTTATGCATCATATTTACAATGTTCAATAGAAAAATACAGGTTTAGGGAGTCCCCTAAACCTGTATTATATTACCATACTTTTTGTAATGATCCGGTATGGAATCCGTAATGATCTGTGCATCACTATAGGCAGCAAATGTCACAGAACTGACTTCATCAAATTTTGCACGATCCGCTAAGACATAAGCCTTCGCACATTGACGAAGCGCGGTCTTTTTAACTAGCGCTTCGCTGCCATCCGGCGTTGTATAACCCTGTCTTCTGCTCAATCCGTTCGTTCCAAAAAATCCAACAGTGAAATGATACTCCTGAAGTGATAACACCGCCTGTGCACCAACAACCGCTTCCGTTGTACCACGAAGTTCTCCGCCAACCAACAGCACACGATATCCGGCTACTGCCAGCTTTCTGGCATGACTTACTGCATTGGTAACAAAGGTTGCACTGGTCTCCAGCGGATACTCCAACATATATCCGGTTGTCGTTCCTGCATCCAAATACACAAAGTCATGTGGCTTTATCATCGCTGCTGCGTAACCGGCGATGAGCCTTTTTTCCCGCTCATTGACCTGCAATTTCTGTGGAACGGACAACTCTATTCCGTTGGAAACATTATCCGGCACAACCGCACCACCAAATACTTTGGTTAATTTTCCTTCTTGTGCCAATGCATTCAGATCACGCCGAATCGTTGACTCTGATATTCCAAGTCTGTCTTTGATCTCAGCTACCGTCACACTGCGTTTTTCACGTAAAAGTTCTAATATGATATTGTATCTTTCTTCTGTAAGCATTATCGCTGCCTCCTGGTTTACTCACATCCACATTCGCTCTCGCGGACTATCTTGCGAATTGGCAAAATTCTTCCCGGAGATACCGACAACTCATCGATTCCCATTTGCAAAAATTGTTCTGTCAATTCTAAATCTGCACCAAGCTCACCACAGATACCGGCCCAAATGCCCTCAGCATGTGCATTCTGAGCAACCATACGGATCATTTCCAAAACTGCAGGATGATGTGCATCATAAAAATCATCCAGCTTCGGATTCTGTCGGTCAATCGCAAGTGTATACTGGGTCAGATCATTGGTTCCGATACTGAAGAAATCGACTTCTTTTGCAAGTTCTCTACTGATCATAACAGCTGCCGGCGTTTCAATCATAATGCCCTGTGCGACCTCGCCAAATTCAATGTTCTGTGATCGAAGTTCCTCTTTGACCTCTTCCACAATCTTTTTGATCTGCTTTACTTCCCACACACTGGTGATCATTGGATACATTATAGATATATTACCAAATGCGCTGGCGCGATACAAGGCACGAAGTTGTGTTTTGAACACTTCCGGTCTGGTCAGACAGATTCGGATTGCACGATAACCAAGCGCCGGATTGTCTTCCGGATCCATGTTAAAATAATCACACTGCTTGTCCGCACCAATATCTAATGTACGGATAATTACCTGCTTACCAGCCATTGTCTCAGCAACCATCTTGTATACCATAAACTGTTCGTTTTCCGTCGGATAATCTTCTTTTTCCAAGTATAAAAACTCACTGCGGAATAAGCCAATTCCCTCGGCATCATTTTGCAATACCATCGCAAGATCCTTGCTGTTGCCAATGTTAGCATACAATTTGATCTTTTTGCCATCCTTTGTAATGGTTTCTTTGCCTTTAAGCTGCTGTAAAAGCTGCTTCTTTTCCTCCGCCTGCTCCTTCTTTTCCTGCATCTGTGCAAGCACGTCTTCACTTGGATCAATATAAACCGTTCCGTTATCACCATCAACAATGGCAAATTTGCCCTCCAATTCTGCATCTAACGGCATATCCACACCGATCAGTGCCGGAATGCTCATCGTTCTAGCCAAGATCGCTGTGTGCGAATTGACCGATCCCTGCGTTGTTACAAAGGAGAGCACCTTGTCTTTGTCCATCTGTACCGTCTCAGAGGGTGCCAGATCGACTGCCATTACAATCACCGGTTCGTCTGCATCCATCTGCTGTCTGCTCGCACCATTCAATACAGAAACCAGACGTTCGGAAATATCTTTAACATCTGCTGCCCTTCCACGCATGTATTCATCATCCATAGATGCAAACATCTGTGCAAAGTTATCACCGGTTGATGCTACGGCATACTCTGCATTTACAGACTGACTATCAATAATATTTTCAACCGATTCTGTAAAATCTTCGTCTTCCAGCATCATCTGATGCATCTCAAAAATCGCTGCATTGGCTTCTCCAACTTCTTTAAGTGCCTTATCATACAACCCCTGCAATTCCGTAATTGCTGTCTGAACCGCCTCGCGATAACGCTTTTTTTCTGCCTCTGTATCCTGTACTTTGATACGTTTTACCTGCTGTTGTCCTTTACTAAAAACATGAATCCGTCCAATTGCAACGCCGCCAAATACACTTTTGCCTTGATATTGTTCCACAACGCACCCTCCTCTCGTAACTGAACGATGACTACATATTTTCTTCCAAGAATGCACTTACCTTGGTATATGCTGCATCCTCATCTTCTCCATCAAATGTAACAACAACTTCCTGTTCCTTCTTGACAGCAAGACCCATCAAGCCAAAGATCTTTTTACAGTCTGCCGTTTTTCCATCCTTCGTCAATGTGATCTTGCAGGCAAATTCTTTGCAAACTTTAACGAGTTCTCCTGCCGGACGTGCGTGAATTCCTTCCGGGTCTGTGATCGTATACTTAAATTCCTTCATGATAATCCTCCATTCTGCACACTGTTACTGTTAGGGCGAATATGCGTCAAGTGTGCTAAGACGCATATCCGCCATTTCTTCATGAAATACTTATTATTAAATATATCGTGTTTCAAGTTTTTATACTTTATGTCACTCAAACCACTTTCTTCTTTAAGATTCCCAAGAGCAATGCAGAGATCACTGTTCCGATCACCAAAGCTACGAGGTACATCCAAGCATGTCCCACTACCGGGAATACGAAGATTCCACCATGTGGTGCCATCAGCGTACACTTGAACGCCATACTGATTCCGCCTGCCACAGCACTTCCGACGATGCAGGAAGGAAGTACACGAAGTGGATCCGATGCGGCAAATGGAATGGCACCTTCTGTAATAAAAGCCAGTCCCATAATAAAGTTTGTAGGTCCTGCTTCTCTTTCCTCTTTGGTAAATTTATCCTTGAAGAGCAACGTTGCTAACGCAATTGCACAAGGCGGTGTCATACCACCGATCATTACGGCTGCCATAATATCGTAATTACCTGCTGCGATTGCCGCAGTACCGAAAACATAGGCTGCCTTGTTGAATGGACCACCCATGTCGATCGCCATCATTCCACCAAGTACCAGGCCAAGCAGGATACGGCTGGAATCTCCCATTCCTTTCAAACCACTATTTAATGCTGTATTGATCGTACCCATGACCGGCTCCACAACGAAGTTCATTGCTAATCCAGTCACCAAAATACCAACAACCGGATAGATCAATACCGGTGCAAGTTTTTCCAATGCTTCCGGCATCTTTTCGCAAACTACGCGCAGCGCCTTGATCACGTAACCTGCCAAAAATCCTGCGGCTAACGCTCCCAAAAATCCGCTGGTTCCATTGTGTGCCATCATTCCACCGACGAATCCCAGTGCTAATGCCGGTCTGTCTCCGATCGCCATGGCGATAAATCCTGCTAATACCGGAAGCATCAAGCCAAAGGCAATATCACCAATTCCCTTTAATGTTGCGGCAACCGGTGTGATCGTACCAAAATTTCCACGATCCGCAACAGATAAGGAATTCATATCGACTGACAAACCATCGATCAGAAATGCTAATGCTATAAGAATACCGCCTCCAACGACAAATGGAAGCATATGTGATACACCATTCATAAGTTGTGTATAGATCTGATGTCCGATACTGCCACCGGATTTTGCATTCTCGCTGCGAGCCGGAGCATTTGCTGCATGATAAAGTGGAACATCTCCAGATGTTGCTCTCTCGATCAACTGATCTGCCTTGTTAATTCCATCCGAAACCTGACATTCTATCACACGCTTACCATCAAAACGGTCCATTGGCACCTGCGCATCTGCTGCTACAATAATACAGTCTGCATCGTCAATTTCCTGCTGTGTCAACATATTCTTTGCACCACCGGATCCGCGTGTCTCGATCTTAATGGCAACCCCTGCTGCTGTTGCTGCTTTCTCCAAGCCTTCAGCCGCCATATACGTATGTGCGATTCCTGTCGGACAGGAAGTAACGGCCAACACCTTTGCCGCCTGAGCTGTCTCTAACCTTTCATCAATGTCCGGTTTCTCATCGTCTGCCTTGTCGATAATGTTCAAAAACTCATCGACTGTCTTAGCATTGCGGAGTGATTCTGAAAAATCCTCATCCATCATAAGCACTGATAATTTGCTAAGTACATCCAAATGGACATTGTCCTCTGTGTTTGGTGCTGCGATCAAAAATAGTAACGTTACCGGTTCGCCGTCCAAAGAATCAAAATCAACACCATCCTTGACTACCATTGCTGCAAGTCCCGGCTTTGTAACTGCATCGCATTTACCATGTGGAATCGCAATGCCCTCACCAATTCCGGTCGTGCTCTCCTCTTCACGAAGAAAAACCTGCTTGCGGTAAGCTTCAATATCATTGATCTTACCACTTTTGCCCATAAGTGACACGATCTGATTCAATGCCTCTGTCTTGTCCGCAGGCGAAGCATCCAGACAAATGCTGTTTTTGTCTAATAAATCTGTAATTCTCATATGATCACCTTTCCTTCCCATACATTATAAATAATGCACTGCGGTTTTTTCATATTCCGTTTCAATTTCCTGTCTTGTTGCCAAATTTTCAGAGCAAGCGCTGGCACCTCCACTGGCAAGGCCCATACGGAATGCATGTTCGTAATCTCTCTTCTGCATCCAGCCGGCCATAAAGCCTGCAACCATGGAATCTCCCGCTCCTACTGTGTTTTTGACTACGCCCTTAGAGGATTCTCCTGCAATGATCTGCCCATTCTCTGCAATAAGAACTGCCCCTTTACCACCCATAGAAACTAATACATTTTTAGCTCCACGTTCCTGTAGGTTCTTTGCATATGGAATAACATCGCTCCACTCTGACAATGTTACCCCAAAGATCTCACCCAATTCATGATGATTCGGTTTGATCAAAAACGGATGATATTCTAATACATTTAGCAGCAAATCTTTAGTGGCATCAACTGCGATTGTCATATTTTTATCAGACAAACGTTTCAAGATCTGCTGATAAATATCATCCGGCATCGAGCTTGGAATACTTCCTGCCAAAACAAGCACATCATCTTTATTGAGCTGATCAAGTTTACCCATCAGCTGATCAATCTGCTGTTGTCCGATATCCGGTCCTTGTCCATTGATCTCTGTTCCATCAATGTTCTTTAATTTCAGATTGATACGTGATATACCATGCTCAAGTTTGATGAAATCCGACTGAACTCCTGCCTGTTCCAACATTCGCACAATCTCGTCTCCTGTAAAACCGGCCATGAATCCCAGTGCTATGTTCGCAATCCCGAGATTTCCAAGGACAATAGAAACATTAATTCCTTTGCCACCCGGCAACATCAGTTCGGATGCAGTGCGATTGGTCATTCCCAGTTCAAAATCGTTCACCGACACAATGTAATCCACTGATGGATTAAATGTTACTGTATATACCATACAACTTCCTTTCCGCTGTCTTCAGCTATTTATTTTCTTCTTTGCCTGATCGATCATTTGCTTTATGATGATTTTATTATAACCGCATATTCTTTCATAATCAATTACAATCAGTCACAAATCTTCATACTGTTTTTTGTGCAGATTGCACAATACAGCTCTTATTTTTTCCATTGTTCTAGATATTTCGTGTGTTTTATTCCGTTTTTGCCATATTAGCAAAATAATCTGAACCATCATTCATTCTATTTCACTCATACTCGTTCATTATCGGTCATTATTTTCATGATGGTTAGTTTGCTTCTGTAATCTCTCTTTATTATAAGAGCTGAGAGTACGATTTAGAGCTGAAAGGTTGCGTTAATACAAAAAGACAACCTCTATTTACCATAAAGGTTGTCTTCTTATTATTTCTTTTTATCCAAAAAATATGACTGCCAAGCATGATGTTGGTTTGGCATATTCTGATAATACGATACTGCCGTTCGGCTGCTCGCTCTGGAATTACCAATCTCTTGGCGCTGTTTCAACAGATACCGTTGAAACACTTCCCGATTTCTGCGTTCCAACCCCTCGATCTTAACACCGCAATCAGTAATGACACGGATCAAATTCTGCATTTCCAAGATTGCACTGCGATAACTCTGCTTATCTTGCTCAAGATATGGGCTGACTTTGTGATATACGCTATCAAACCCTTTATCCAGAATATTGATTTCTCCCAGTGCTTTTTCTTTCTGTGCCATTAATTGTTCAAAAACATCTATGTCCATGTTTTCCTGTTGCAAAACTTCGCTTTGTTGTTGCGTCAATGTAAGCAGCTCTTCCATGATCCGTTGTTTCTTTTGCAGCGATTCCTGCAACGCGGATAAATATACTGTTGCCGTCTCCATCAATACTCTCCTACTTTACTATGCCGTTACTCTATATAACCTTGTGCGCAGAAAGCAATGCCTCTGACATCTGTTCTGCACTATCGATCATACCACATTATTAATACGCATTACCTCTTTCCACGTCTCACGCATTGTCTTAATATGGTGCAGCGCATCTTCTAACACTGCTTTGTCTTTTTTGACATTGGCCTCAACCAAGCGACGGTAAATATAATCATAGACGACCTCAAAATCCTTCGCCACCGGATACTTCATATCAAGCGTTGAACGAAACTCTACAATAATATTTTGAACTTTAATAATATTATTATTCGCTTTCTCAATATCGCCTTTATCGATTGCCTCAATCGCCATATTAGCGAACTTGATCGCACCATCATACAACATCAATGTCAACTTAGCCGGTGATGCCGTCTGAATCGCATTACGCTGATACTGCATTGCTGCCTTGTTATATGTTGCCATTCCTCTTATCTACCTCCATGTATTAGTTGCTGCCAAGATAACTTGACAAGGATGACTGCTGTGAATTCAAGCTTGCCAATGCTTTTTCCATCGCTGAAAACTGTTTATAATAATGGTCTTCCATCGTCTGCAATTTTGTTTCCCAACTCTTAATATCTTTCTTATATTGAGTCATCTGCTTTGTCATTTCCTTATCGTTATAGAACGTCAAAGCACTGCTCATCGTTGTCGATTTCATCTTTTCATTTAACGCATCATACAAGTTGTTGGTAAGCCCTGCCATCACTTCTGCCACAACGTCCGGATCTTCTTTCAAAAGATCCTGCAGCGTATTCGTTGAATCAGAGTAAACCGAATCATCCTCATCTCCTTTAATATGAAGCTGACCATACTCTTTATAATCTGTTCCTGTAGTAATACCAAGATTTGCCAAAGAATACTTCTTCCCGTTCGAAGCAGTGATCGATTTACCGGTAATACTTCTCATCGTTGTAATAAGTCCATCCAGAGTGCTGTCACGACGAAGCAAAGAATCCTTAATCTTTGTATTCCATTTCTCTACCTCTTCATCAGACATCGCATCCTTCTGATCATCAGTCAACACATCATAGTTTCTCGCCGATTTCGCATTATACAATGTATTCATTTCTTTCAGAATCGAATTATACTGTGTCACAAACTCTTTGATCGAATCGTATACCGCATCGGTATCATCAGAAACGGTAATAGACACTTCTCCGTCTGTCACATCCATAAGATCTAAGGATAAGCCATTTACATTCAAAGAAGTCTTGGAACTCGTCAATGTTGCACCATTTACCTGTACTACAGAATCTGCCGCTGCAACAACAACCATGCCGACACCGGAAGCAGATTCCTGCACTGCCGAACCGTCAATCGTATCCAAACCAATCTTCTGCAGTTCTGCTGAGGATCCCGCCTCGACCCCGGCCCCTTTTGCCATAGCTGTTGCATAGTCAGTTACTGCATCAGTGATCGTCCGTTTACGGGTTTCTTCTGACTGGATCGTAATCTCATCATTACTGAGACCATTGGTCAACGCTTCCGTAATCTTGCTCTGATAATCATCTCCGGCAATCTGACTATCCGCATTTTCCTGTATATATTGTTTTGCTAATGTGACTAGCTCTTCTTGTGTATGTGACGCATCATCTTTTTCTTCTAGCTTCCCGGCGTTGATCAATGCCTGTTTGGCAGCGTCCGTTATCACATTATTGCCATTTTCATCTTTTTGGAAATATTTTGTTTCTAATTCTGTAACAATCTGGTTACGGTAATATCCGGTCACCTCAGATTTTGCCTGTGCATCCGATACTTCCATCAGAGAGGCAACTGCCGAATCAATCTTATCCGAAGATGTGTCATTTTGTATACTAGCTAATACGTCCAGCACACTATTCTTCTGTGCTGCTGTCAAACTATCATATTTTACGGCATTGTTCACAGTCTGTTGCGCATTTAACTGCTCCTGCGTAAATGCCGTCATCTTGATCTCAAACTTTTGATCTAAACCACTATCCTTTGCACCGATGAAGAATCTGCCCTGTCCCTCATCAAAAGATGCATTTAAGCCTGCCGATTTCAAATTATCAACAAAATCACTAATCGTAGTATCTGCATTTACCGTCATGCTGACTGTCTGATCTGCCGTCTTGATCTGAATCTGCTTCGTGCCATCAGCCGTCATGCCAAGATCAGAAAGTTTTGTGGAAGAAGTAACCTTATTTGTAACCTTCTCACCCTGATCATTAGTAGTCTCATAAGAAGAAATCTTGGCACTTGTAACATACTGTGCCGCTGCAAGGCTCTTCACATTGACGCGATAGGTACCTTTTGTCGCACTGCTATTTGCAGATACTGTCACCTTCGTTGAATCGGAAGATGTTGCTTTCTTCGTCTGATAATTAGACTGAAAACGAAGCTTACCGGCATAATCTTTATAAAAGCTATACATTTTCGTATTCAGACCGGACCAAATCTCCTGTTTCCACTCTAATTTCTGTTTCTTAGACTCTATCTTGGTCTTCTTAGCTTGCTGTGTCTCCATCAAAGACTTTACAATCGATTCCGTATCCAAACCGGAAATCATACCTGACATTCTAATCGCCATAATAACCTCACCTTTCTAAGCGCCTATATATCGTCGACATAACCGCACTATGTAATTATCTATATTCTGATTTTTACCATTAGCGCTTTTCATCCACGATCAAACCAGCCAACTCCCACATCTTCTGAAGCATTTCCAAAGACTCTTCCGGCGGCACCTCGCGAATCAGCTTATCACTTGTTTTGTCAAACACTTTGATCGACACTCGCTTGGTTGCCTCATCATACGAGTACTCGCATCGGGTACTCACCATACGATTATTTGCACTGGAAACCGCAGAATCTATTGTACTCTTAGCAGGATCCTTCCCATCAAATGGCATTCCCTGCTTTGCATCAGACTCCTGTCCACTTGTCTGCCCTGTTGTCTGTCCTGTAACATTACTTGGTGCTGCCGTTGTCTTCTGTACGGCAACCGCCTTACCTGCATCTACACGGATTACATCCGGCGATGCACTTTCCGCAGTCCTGTTTACTCCACTTATAACATCCATATCCATTTTCTTACACCTCCGTGTGCTATACTCTGCAAGTCCCTTAAGCGTCTTGGCACATCCTGTACCCGCTTTCTATATAATATATCGGATTTTCCAAAAATAAATTAACCATTCGGCATGTTATTTCTGAAACAATCCTCTCAGCGCTTCTACATCCACGGCACTTCCTGCCTGTTTATTCTCTTCCTGAATCTGTACATACAATTCTTTACGATAGATCGGCACGGATTTAGGAGCTTTCACACCCAGTTTGATCTGATCGCCTTTAATCTCCAACACTGTGATCTCTATATCATTTCCAATCATAATGGATTCATTTACTTTTCTTGCTAACGCCAGCATAATTTTGTCTCCTCTCCATGTATTACTGCAAAATAAAGTGTTTCACCTCATAATCTGTATTTTCAGCAACGATCTGCACGCCCTTACGCGTTCCCGCATTAATGATCAATGGCGCCTTTTTGTTTACCGATGTGCGTTTCACATCTGCCGGTACCGTTGCCAACAAAAATACAACCAGATCATCTTCCTTGATCTCGCCAACAGACTCTAATAATGCATCCTCCACGATCGGATTGTACTGTTCATCTACCCGCTGTGGATTTACGATCGGAAATGCCAGTCCCGGCTCCGTTGTTGACTGCAACCATGAGAAAAACGGCGGTTCCTCCCCATCGATATCGTAAAGGATCGTATAATCCTTGTATTCTTCAAAACCAAACAGCCCCTTATCAAAATGTACGATCTTTTCATCGCCGATTTCTACTTCCCCAAAATATCTTGTTTGAATCTTCATCTGTGCATCCTCCTCGTTGATAATCAGTAAGGTGCCAAACTCTTTTGACACCTTACATTTATTTGCTGATCCTGCTGCCTGAAATCTCCCTGCAGGAATTGCCATGTTCTATTCTAGATATAATCTAACAATGAATTACCCAATATTTTTGCCGTAGCCGATAATGATGCCTGATGCAGATTGTCTGCCTGTGTCAAGCCGATCACAGCATCTGCAATATCCATATCTTCGTTGTTCGATAATTTTTCCTCCGTATCTGTCTTTTCATCCGAAAGACGATCCTGTGTCATCTGCAAGCGATTGTACTTGGCTCCAAGTTCAGCTACCGCAACATTTAAGGTTGCCTCACATTTGTTCACCATAGTAAGACCGCGTCCAAAGGCTTCATTCATGATACTGACGCGAAGCTGCTGCTCATTTTCCAACGATGTTTTTAAGGTACCTAACGATGCAATTTCATCTTGATCAGACGTATTTGCTATCTTCTTCTCTACATCTGCAATACGGTTTTCTACATCCGTCACATCGCCGATCACACGCTCGATATAATCTAAGCAACGATAAATTTCTGTATCAAACGCATCTTTTGCCTGCGTATTTACTGTCAAAGTCTGACTGAAATTGACCTCGTAATTAATATTTTGATCACTTGGATCTGCAAAGTAAGTGTTCTTCATGGATACTGTATCGTAACGATCACACTTAAAATACATCTCCGGGCGAATATCACTTTTTTCGAATTTATTTTTGGTATAATCAATTGAAAAATTAGCCTCTTTCTCCTGAATCGTACCATACAAAGTCTTGCCTAGCACAATTTCTCCGGCATCATATATATAGAGTGCTTCATAATTAGTGCCGTTCACCTGATTGTACCGGTCAATGTCGTAAGCATACGCATCGTTTTGAGACACCACACCAACTTTGCCATTATCTACCGAATACTCTTCTGTCGTATTTCCATAGGTGAGTGACATGCGAAATACATTGTTTCCGCCTGTGATCGGCTGATTGGAACAATTGTTATAAGATAACTGTATGCGATAACCGGTGTTCACCTTTGCCTCTAACTTAGCATACTCTTCCTGCGTCATGCCATCCTGATATTTAATATCAGACTCTACATTACGAATCGTATCAATATCTGTCGATTTAAATTTCTCCGTAATCTCATATTCTAATGTATCACTGGAGTTCGGGAACAACAGCGATGTGTCCGTGCGATACCCGGTAAACATATATCGTCCGGCGTAGTCCGCATTTGCATTATCCTCAAAGATTGCTGTTGCGTACTGTCTAAGCTGTGTCAGTATCGCTGTTCTCTCTTTTGATTCCGGATAACTGTTAGCGCCTTGGCTAAAATATCCTTCCATATCCGTAAACGTAGAGCTTACCTTTTTCATCGCTCCCTCTGTCGTATCCATCCAATCCATGGCATCCTGCACATTTTTTTCAACATATTGTGTCAACTGTGCCATTGTTGTGCGAAATTTCAGCGAACGGGATGCGATCGTCGGATCCTCTGAAGGACGTTGAATCTTCTTCATCGTCGTGTACTGCTCTTCTGCCGTCAACATTTTATTCTTTGCATTTGATATATGCACCTGTGATCTGTTTGAAATCATTGAATTTGTTACTCGCATAGGTATTCCCTCCATTTACTGATCATCTGTTATACTGCAGTGCCATTGATCAATTTATCCAATGCCTCGTTCATTATGGACAAAACACGATATTGATAGTGTAACAGATTTTGATAGATTACCAAATTCTGGCCCTCTTCATCTTCATCTACACCGGAAATCGAAGTTCTTCGATGATCCACTGCATCCAAAATGTTCTGTGCATTTTCTGTAGCTGCCGTCACACGTGCTGAATCTACACCAAGTACTGCAGTGCATAATACATTCAGGAAAGATCCCGGATCACCCTGCTTAAACATGGAATTATCGGTCTGCAGCGCCAACATTTTTGTGAGATTTTTGGACTCTTCCCATCCGGTCAGGCCCTCTGTATTTTCTGCAGAGCAGGCCAACATTCTGCCGTTTTTAACAATATCGTCATTGGCATGAAAATTAAGAATCGACATATTGTAATAACTGCATACTGCATTCTCATCCGTATTATCCAACTCTGATGAATGAAACGAGAATATGTTGTTGTCATCATCCGGAATGAACACTTTTTCTACAATATTGCCGTTTTTATCTTTCAGATTATAGTAGTTCGCTTCTCCTGCAACAGTTTCAAACTGATAACCATCTGCCCGATAAGCCTGTTGCTTGTTAGAATCAAACACTTTACTGCCGTTATAATAGTAAAATGTATCTTCCGCATTATACAAAAATTCTGTCATCTGAAACTGTTGATTCGATGTCACGTTAGCCGCTACAAACAAATCTTTTCCAAGTTTGCCATCCAGATCATAGCCCTTATTTTGCAACATATTAAAGTTTGCAGAAAATGTTCTGACAAATTCATTAAGCTGCGTCATATAATACGGAATTCCACGGAATGCGATGGAATCTCCTGCCGATGCAAGCCTCTTTTCAGGATTCGGATCCTGCATAATATTTTGCAGGCGTGTTACTCCATCATCACTTAACTCCTCCTTCAAAACAAATGTATATGTATATGTACCATCTGCAGCTACTGTTGCAGAAAAGGATTCATATTCGTAATCCACATTACCGATCGTTAACACTCCATCCGATGCCGGCAGATCCAGCTTGGATAAATTCGATGCGTTGGCGCTGCTGTATTGATCACTCGTGATCGTTAATGTACTCTTACCGCCCTTTGCTGTATCATTCTTCTGCAATCCGGTCAGTGTTGCTTTGAAATTTTCCGCATTGTTGCCATCGCGCATCTCGATCAACCCCTGTAATTTGCCTCCAAGCGTTGTATTGTACATGTCAAATTCCTGACCATAACTCCACTCTAACCGATACAGATTAACAACATCATTCTGGCTTACCTTGTTCGTAGATCCCTCTGCATTGATTGTATTGTACCGTGTGGTATCGACCAAAATACCTCCACCCAGCGTCACAATAAACTGATTCGTTCCATTGCCATCTGCGGGTGCTTTTTCTGTCACATTGATGTCCGCTAATTCGGACAATTTGTCCAAAATAACCGCTCTCTGATCACGAAGATCATTTGCACGGTCGCCATACACTTCTAATGTATTGATCTGTTTATTTAAGGAAGCGATCTGTGCTGCATACGCATTGATCTGCTTTACCGTTGTCTCAATCTCTGTATTGACATCTACCTGCATATTCTGCAGCTTCACTGCCGCATCTCTGACATAATAAGACAGCGTATCCGCATATCCTGCCACCTGCGCACGGATCGTCTGATCCATAGAAGAGGTTGTCAAATATTTCAAAGAGGAAAAGAAGCTGTCTAAAGAATTCGTAATGCTTCCTTCCGAATCTTCTTTCGGATAGATACAATCCTCAATGCTGCTCAAATAAAAGGACTCTGTTGAATATTTACCTACTGTAGTATTGCTGATGCGGTACTTGGCATCATAATAATCATCGCGGCTGCTGAGAATCGCTGTGGCATCTACACCTGCACCCAGCATTCCGTAGCTGGTGCGCAGCGAAACAGCTTCCTTCGCTGACTGCTCTACTGTCTGTCTGCTGTATCCTCTCGTCTTTACATTGGATATATTATGTCCTGTCGTTGTCAATCCGGCATTATATGTCGACATGCCGGACACTGCTATATTCAATCCAAAAAAAGTTGATGGCATATTCCATTCCCCCTTCTGCTCTATCCAAGTCGTTCAATCAAATGCTCTAACATCGCATCGATCACTGAAATATAACGTGATGCTGCATTATAGGCGTGCTGATATTTTAACAGATCCACCATTTCTTCTTCACTGGAAACACCCATCACCTGCTGCCGTTTATCCTCAACACTCTCGGTCAGCTTTTGCTGGTTGTCGACCATGCTCTGCCATGTATTTCCCTTCGCACCGAGTGCCGTTACCATAGAGCGGTAATACTCCGCATAGGTATACGTTGTCTCATTGTTGGGATCCAGTGCGGCAAACTTCTCATTCCATTCCGAAAGAATATCCTCAAATACTTTTGTATTGTATCCGCCGGTCTCTCCAAGCTCCGGATTAAGTTTCACCGGAAGCAATGCATAATCTTCTATAACATCCGGATTCACTTCCAGATTCAGCAAAGTATATAACGTATTGGCATCTTCTTCGTCCTCCTCATTGTATACATACAATTTATAAGACTTAGATCCATCCGCATTTGTAATTTCCTGCGCCAACGGAATCTGATTGCCCTCCTCGTCTTTTCCATAAACCTGTGCATCTATGGTAATTACCCGATAGCGATCCGTTGCTTTGCGGGAGAAAACTTCTGTTCCGATCGTCATATCATCATCAGTACCCACTGCACAATTTACAACATCTAGGATCTTGTATTTGCCATCCTGCAAGTTCACAGCATTGCCGTTTGCATCTACACCACTAATTCCTGTAAGATCCTGCGAGATGTTCGGACAAAATGCATCGTTGACCATCGTTACCAATCCATGGATCAACTGATCAAACTGTGCCTGTATCTGTGTAAGTATCGAATTGCCGGTTGTATTATTGTATTTTTCTAATTTTTCTTTGAAATCATTACAAGCCAACAAATAACTTGTTTCATCAAATTTGCCGGCATCATCGATATAATCAGACTTGACCGGCTGTACCGGAATATCTTTATAATTGGCGATCTCATTTCCTCTCGCTGTCAAGATACCAAGCAAGGAACCGGTATCTGTCTTACGCACAGCAGAGTACGCTGTCTCCATATCATAAACATCACTATAACCATTGTCGAGCCATGTAACATTATACATTTCAGATACTGATTTCACTTCATACTGCTGTGTCGCATCGTTGTATTCTTCCTGTTTTATGCGTTCAACACCCATGTGGTAACTTCTCGCATCATTCACTAACGGTGCATTGCCTATAAAGACGCGCACATTGCCGTTATGATCCTCATTGTATGTATAATAAGTATACTCTGCCAGCTCATCAAGGAGCTGGTTTCTGGCATCGCGGTAGTCATTCGCATTTTCCAATCCGGACGCTTCCGCCTCGCGAATACGCTTGTTCAGATCCAAAATCTGTTCTCCAATAGAATTGATCTTATCGACCTGCGCCGTGATCTCTTTATTCAAATTAACCTGGTAGTCCACCAAAGTCTGATAAACATCCTTTGCATTCTTAATAAAAGACTCTGCATTGGATAAAAACAGTTCGCGATTCACGACACTCTGCGGATCGGTTGAAATGGTCTGTAACGAATCCCATATATCCTGCAGTGAATTTTGAAATTCAACGCCTTCCAGCTCACCTAATATGTCTTCAATCTCCTGACTGGTCGTAAGCTGTCTGTCATAAAAGCTTCCTCTACTCACTTCCAGACGATATTCCTTATCCAAGAAAATATCGCGGATCTGTCGAACCTGTGCAACCGTAGTTCCATAACCAATCTGCTGCGTCCCATGGCTTGTCACCTTGATGTTGGAATAGTAAGTATCCCGCAATATATTCTGTTGTCTCGTATATCCGGTCGTTTTGGTATTGGCCAGATTGTGTGCCGCAGTATTCATCCCCGCCTGCGAAGCCTTCAATCCGGACACACCGGAATTAAAACTGGTAAATAAGCTCATACGATACTCTCTCTTTCTTTCCGTTATACATAAAAAGCACGAATACCACTCGGAAAATACAGTGTGTCAGAAAAGCTTCCTACTTCTCTGACGATCACTGCTTTGCGTCAAAAGACCCCGTCCCAAAGCCGGCATCAACTCCGCCTCCTGCGGCTGACGCATTTTTGTCGTAGTTATTATTTCCCGGTGACATCCGTGTACTCTGAATAAAATTCATATTGAATTCAATCATTTCAAGGGAATTTTCTATTAAATTTTTATTCTTTGTATTAACATCTACCAAGCGTTTCATCGTTTGTTGCAGCTCGTCGTGCAACAACGCCAACCGCTCCTGCTCTTCCGGCTGTTTCCCCAGCAGTTCGATCAGGCCGGTAAGATTTAAATCTTTCACCGGACGATTCAACACCATTCCCATATTGTGCAGAACCTCTTCCCTGCGATGTCCGTACGCAGATGCCTGATCCAGCAATTCCTGTTCTTGATCCGTAATCTCTTGCAATCGCTTTAGATCTCCACGGATCAACACTTCTGTCTTCTGTTCCGATATCGGAATCAGTGTCTGGTAGACTTCCATCTCCTGCTGCAACACGGCAGTCAGGTCATCAATCAAACTTGCCAAATCTGCTCCCTCTTGTCTCCTATTTCAAGAATCCGTTCTTAAAATAAGGAATCAAAATATTTACTCACCATCTTTTCTGCAATCTCCTGTGAAGATACATTATACGTACCGGAAGCAATCGCATCCTTGTACTTATTTACCTTGTCCTCACGAACATCTTCCGTATCCTTCACTGCCTGCTTTGCAATCTGATAATCCTTCGCTGTCTGCGAAATCTGAAATTCGTCTTTCGCATATTTCTTCTCAGTGCGGACATTCTTCGTCGGCTTAGACTGCTGATAAAGTCGGCTTACATGATTTAATGCATCAATTCTCACTGTTATCACCACCTGTTTTTCTCTCATTTCAGTGTTTCATACATAATATGTATCGGATTTTTTTTAGATTACTTTAGCATTTGTTATTAATTTTCCAAAATTTCAAAAGAGGCACTGCCCTACTGCAGCGCCTCTTATATAGAAAACATTTACCATTCAGCGATCGATCACTCTTTGACATTTTTAAGAATGTCACAAAAATCAAAGGTTGCAAAATAATCTTTTGGTGTTTCAGCACGACGGATCATTTTGACACTTCCATCTTCCTGTAAAAGCAACTCTGCTGATTTTAATTTGCCATTATAATTGTACCCCATAGCAAACCCATGCGCACCTGCATCATGAATGAACAGGTAATCACCCATATCAATCTTTGGAAGCATACGGTCTACTGCAAACTTGTCGTTATTCTCGCAAAGTGAACCGGTGACATCATATTTGTGATCACATGGTGCATCTTCTTTGCCCAGGACTGTAATATGATGATATGCACCATACATTGCCGGACGCATCAGGTTTACTGCACAGGCATCCAAGCCAATATACTCTTTGTAAATATGTTTTTCATGAATTGCCTTTGCGATCAGTGCACCATAAGGAGCTAACATAAAACGACCAAGCTCTGTAAAGATAGCAACATCGCCAAGCCCTGCCGGAACCATGATCTCCTCAAATTTCTGACGAACACCTTCACCGATCACTGCAATGTCATTTGGCTCCTTATCCGGTGTGTAAGGAATGCCAACTCCACCAGATAAATTCACAAATGCGATCTCCACACCCGTCTCTTTCTGCACTTCCACGGCAAGTTCAAACAAAATGCCCGCCAATGTCGGATAGTATTCGTTAGTCACGGTATTACTTGCCAAAAAAGAATGAATACCAAAACGCTTCGCACCTAACTTTTTCAAACGCTTAAATGCTTCAATAAGCTGTTCCTTGGTCATGCCGTATTTCGCATCACCCGGATTATCCATAATATCGGTACCCATTTGGAATACACCACCCGGATTATAACGACAGCAGATCGTCTCCGGAATACCGGCAACCTCTTCCAAAAAGTCAATGTGAGTAATGTCATCCAGGTTAATAAACGCACCCAGTTCTTTTGCTTTCTGATACTCTTTGGCTGGTGTTACGTTCGAAGAAAACATGATGTCCGATCCCTTAAAGCCACAAGCTTCTGACATCATCAACTCAGTAAGAGATGAACAATCTGTGCCACAGCCTTCTTCCTGCAGGATCTTCAAAATAAATGGATTCGGGGTTGCTTTAACTGCAAAATACTCACGAAAACCTTTGTTCCAAGAAAATGCCTTCTTCATTTTGCGTGCATTTTCGCGGATACCCTTCTCATCATACAGATAAAACGGAGTCGGATATGTCTTTGCAATCTCTTCAACCTGTTCCTTCGTAACAAATGGTGTCTTTTTCATAGGTACTCGATGCCTTCTTTCTTAAATATTATGTATTCTAACTTCGGATGTATGAAGTTTGAATTATTTACATTTTCTTATCATATCAAATGACATCCATTTTTGCAATATGGTGGAGGATGTAGATGGGGTGTGTTACAAGTTGCATTTTCTCTATATTTTATGGTATAATAAGGGCTTGGTAGCGAACAGACGTTTGCACCAGATGATTATATGCGGCAGAATGTACACTGCGGCAGGAAATGAGGTAACTATGGCAGAATATACTGGCAAAGATATAGTAATATTAGAAGGACTGGAGGCCGTACGTAAACGCCCCGGTATGTATATTGGTTCCACCGGATCACGTGGCCTGCATCATTTGATCTGGGAGATCCTCGACAATGCTATCGACGAGCATCTCGCCGGTTATTGCAGTGAAATACATATCACACTGCAAAAGGATGGTGGCATCTGCATTCAGGATAATGGTCGCGGTGTTCCGGTCGATCTGCATCCCACCAAAAAAATCCCTACAGTCCGTGTCGTCTATACGATTCTGCATGCCGGCGGTAAATTTGGCAATTCTGCCTATAAGGTATCCGGTGGTCTGCACGGCGTCGGTTCTTCCGTTGTAAATGCACTGTCAACGCATATGATCGTAGAAGTACGTCACAACGGTTTGATCTACCGCGATGAATATGCCGATGGCGGTCATCCGGTCTCGCCTCTCGTTAATGGTGAATTGGAGATCATAGGTAAATGCCGCAAATCCGATACCGGCACGAAGGTTACTTTCTATCCGGACCCGGAAATTTTTGAAACGATCACGTTTAAGCCGGACATTATAAAAAAGAAACTAAAAGAGATTGCTTATCTCAATAAAAATCTAAAGTTGATCTATTATAATGAAGCCGAAAATGAAGAACGTACCTACCAGGAAGAGCACGGCATTCAAAGCTTTGTCAGCTATATCAACCGTGATGCGACGCCGATCCATGACACGCCGATCTATATTGAAGGGACAAGCGGTGATATTGAGGTAGAGATCGCATTCCAATACACCACGAATTATTCTGAGCAGATCAATCCCTACTGCAACCGCATCAATGTTGCCGATGGCGGTACGTTGGTGACCGGTTTTAAAACAGCTCTGACACGTGTAATGAACCAGTATGCAAGGGAACTTGGCGTACTCAAAGATAAGGATGAAAACTTTGATGGAAAAGACATCCGTAACGGCATTGTCGCTATTATTTCGATCAAGCACCCTGATCCACAGTTTGAAGGTCAGACCAAGACAAAACTTGGCAACACGGATGCAAAAACGGCGGTCGATGAAGTATTCAGTGCCGAAGTGCAGCATTATTTAGACAAAAATGTAGATATATTGAAAAAAATTCTCGATAACTCCATGAAGTCCTATAATGCACGCAAAGCCGGTGACAAAGCACGCACTGCCGCACTAAAACAGCTCAATGATGTAGATACCAAAAGCAAATTAGCCGCCTGCACCTCCAAAAAGCCGGAGGAATGCGAGATTTACATTGTCGAGGGTGATTCTGCCGGCGGTACGGTTAAAACAGCCAGAAACCGCAAAACACAGGCAGTTCTTCCTCTACGCGGAAAAATACTGAATGTAGAAAAAGCAACTTTAGAAAAAATATTAGTAAACAATGAGATCAAATCTATGATTGCCGCTTTTGGCTGTGGAATCGGTGAAGAATTTGATATTTCCAAACTGCGCTATGATAAGATCATCATCTTAACCGATGCCGATGTCGATGGTGCACATATCAGCACACTGCTGCTCACATTCTTCTATCGCTTTATGCCGGAATTGATCTACTCCGGCAAAGTATACCGTGGTCTTCCACCATTGTATAAAGTAGATTACGAAAAGACAGGTTCCGGCAAAGCAGGAGCTTCCGCCAAAACGCCAGCAGATGCCAAGCCAAAGAAACGCGGAAAGAAAAAGTATTCCGAATATGTATTTAATGACTTTGAGCTGGAAAAATTCCGCAAGATCAAGGAAAATAAGATCATCGGCATCCAGCGTTACAAAGGTCTCGGTGAAATGGACGCAGAACAGCTTTGGGAAACTACACTGGATCCGGAAAGCCGTATTCTTGCACAGGTAACGATCAGCGATACTGTAGAAGCTGACGATATCACAACAACTTTAATGAGCAGTAATGTCCCACCTCGCCGTGAATTCATTATGGAAGAAGCCAAGTACGCAACGCTCGACATTTAAGATCAGGAGGAATGTGAAAACATGTCACAAAAGGATTCAATTATACAATTAGACTTTACAGAGGAAATGCGTAATTCTTACCGCGATTATGCTGTAAGTGTTATTATTTCCCGTGCGTTGCCGGATGTCCGGGACGGATTAAAACCGGTACAACGCCGTATCTTATATGCAATGACGGAACTCGGTCTGGCTCCGGATAAGCCACATCGAAAGAGCGCGCGTATTGTCGGTGATACCATGGGTAAATATCATCCACATGGCGACAGTTCGATCTATGACGCATTGGTACATATGACAGAAGAGTATTCTCTCTCGATCCCACTTGTTGACGGCCATGGTAACTTTGGCTCGATCGACGGTGACAGTGCTGCTGCCATGCGTTATACGGAGGCACGCCTCTCTCCGGGCGCTATGACAATGTTGGATAATTTGGACAAACAGCTTGTCCCATTTGGACCAAACTTTGATGAAAGCGAAAAGGAACCTTTGGTACTTCCTGCCACTCTGCCAAATCTGTTGATCAACGGTACAACCGGTATCGCCGTAGGTATGGCAACTAATATGCCGCCGCACAATCCAGCCGAGGTCATTGATGGTGTGATCGCCTATATGAAAAACCCGGACATAACGATCCATGGGTTAATGAAATACATTAAAGGACCGGATTTCCCAACCGGAGCGATCATTACAAATGCAGATGAGATCGCACATATTTATGAAACAGGCGAGGGGAAACTAAAGGTTCGTGCCAAAACGGTGATTGAAAAGAGTGATTATGGCCGCCAAAACATTGTAATCACGGAAATTCCGTATACGGTAGCCGGCAACAAAATGAAATTGTTAGAAAATCTGGTCAGCCTGACGAAAGACAAAGTATTTGATGAAATTTACGATGTCCGCGACGAGTCTTCGAAAGAAGGTATTCGTCTGGTGATCGAAGTAAAGAAAGACCGTGATGTACAAAATCTTCTCAATGGCTTGTACAAAAAAACTGCCATGGAAGACACCTACGGTGTAAATATGCTTGCTGTAAAAGACAAGCAGCCGATCACGTTCGATCTCAAATCGCTGATCCAGGAATTTGTATTCTTTCAGGAGGAACTTTACACCAAAGAATATACACATCTGCTCAACAAGGCGAACAAGCGTCTGGAAATTGTTGCCGGACTGATCAAAGCGACCGATGTGATCGACTTGATCGTCGAGATCCTGCGCGGCAGTTCCTCCGTTAAACAGGCAAAGGGCTGTCTTGTAAATGGTGTTACAACGGATATCCGCTTCCGAAGCAAAGCTTCTGAAAAGCAGGCCGCAACACTGGACTTTACCGAAACACAGGCAGATGCCATTCTGGCAATGCCGTTAAGCCGTTTAGTCGGCTTGGAACTTCTCAAGCTGCATCAGGAAAACGATACCTTGTTAGCAAATATTGCCGAATACAAAAAAATACTTGGTAATAAAGAGGCTTTACATGATGTTATCAAAAATCGTCTCAGAGCCTACAAAAAACAATTTAACGCTCCTCGTCATACAGAGCTTGCCAACATCACGGCTGCTAATTATGTCGAAGAAATCAAGGAAGAAGACTTGTACGTATTGATCGACCGCTTCGGCTATACGAAATCAGTCGACGCTTCCTCTTACTCCCGCATTGCCCCGGATACTTTGGAGGAATATCATCATATCGTGCCGCTTCGCAATATTGATAAATTATGTGTCTTCACCAGAGGCGGTTATATGCATCAAGTGAAAGCTATGAATATCCCGAAGGGACGTGCCAAGGACAAAGGCGTTCTGATCCAAAACCTATGTAAACTGGAAAATGATGAGCCTCTCCTTTATATTAGTTTTGAAGAATTGTTTGATTCACAGCTTCTCTTCATTACGCGAGCCGGCTTTATCAAACTGGTATCCGGTGTCGAGTTTGAAACAAATCGTCAGACAATCGCCTCAACAAAACTGGCAGAAGGTGATGAACTTGTATGCGTACAGCAGGTAGGCATTGAAGATGTGATCAACGCAGACCGTAAAGTAATTGTAATTACCGATCAAGGATTGTCTTTGGGATTTCCACTTCTCGAAGTTGGCGAACTCAAGAAAACCAGCCGCGGTGTCAAGGGTATCACTTTGATCGGTGATGATCTTGTCAAGCATGCCGGTTTTGTTACGCCGGATATGGAGCGTATAGACTTTGACGGCAAAGCGATCAATCCAAAGAAGATACGCAGCCGCAAACGTGCTGCCAAGGGACAGAAATCGCAAATCGGGACCAAATAAAAGTAAAGAAATCCCCAACCGTTAGATATTATCTTAACAGTTGGGGATTTTCCTATTCACAATATTCTTTTGTCTTTACCGGAATCATTTGTCCGAAAATTACTCTGCGTCATCCTCCGCATCTTCCTCAGACTCATTTCCTTCCATCTCGTTGCCGTCAATGTCAAGGGTAACATACTCTCTGTCATCCACCTCATCAGCGAACACATCTTCAAACTCTTCCTCATCGAAATCTTCGCTCTCATCTTTGTTGAAATACTTTTCGATCACATAGAATGTTCCTGCAATCGCTGCGCCTATAGCTGCTGCCCCGACCAAAAATTTCATCATTTTCTTCATATGCCAATACCTCTTTCCTTATATTGCAATTAATGTGCTGGTTACAAACGATCCGCTGTACTAACCTCTGGTTGTCAGCTTCTTCATAATGTGGAACAAATAAGGATCCAATCCCTTCGTCATTGCCAATGCTTCCTGAATATCGTAATCCTTAAATTCACCATTGTGATATCCTACAACACGGTTGCTGGCACCCTCACACAACAATTCTACCGCTCTGGCACCCATTGCAGATGCATATACACGATCTTTGCAAGTTGGATTGCCACCACGCTGTATATGACCTAGGATCGTTGCTCTCGTCTCTACTCCGGTAGCAAGCTCAATAACCTTAGCCATCTCATTGGAATTACCGATACCTTCTGCATTAACAATAATATGATTCTTCTTACCCATCTTACGGCGATCCTGAATCTTGGTAATAATACGCTGAATATCACCATGATATTCCTCTGTGGTCAAAATGTACTCTGCACCACTGGCAATACCGGTCCACAATGCAATGTGTCCTGCGGTACGTCCCATTACCTCGACGATACTGCAACGCTCATGAGATTCCGACGTGTCACGCAGGCGATCGATCGCCTCCATCGCTGTGTTGATCGCTGTATCGAATCCAATCGTATATTCCGTACAAGCAATATCAAGATCGATCGTTCCCGGAACACCGATCGTGTTGATGCCCTGCTCAGAAAGTCTGCTTGCACCATTAAAGGAACCATCTCCACCAATAACGACAATTCCGTCAATACCGTGTTTGCGGCAGATCTCAGCACCCTTCATCTGATATTCTAATTTCTTAAACTCCAGACAACGCGCTGTATAAAGGATTGTACCGCCAAGCTGAATGATATCCGATACATCGAGTGATGACATATCAAAAATATCTTCTTCCAAAAGTCCTGCAAAACCGCGACGAATACCTTTGACATGTAATCCATTCGCAATACCGGTACGTACTACCGCACGTATCGCTGCATTCATACCCGGTGCATCTCCACCGCTCGTCAATACGCCAATCGTTTTTACTGCATTGCTCATTATCTAGTCCCCCTTGCTTCTCTTGCTGTAATTTCTACGCTGCAACCTTCTAACAATGCAACGCATTTCATATAAATTCTACGCTAAAATCAACTATTTTTCAATACTCTTTTCTTTAATCGCCACAGATTCTTTTCCATATTCTTCCAATGCACCTTCAGCCACCAGTCTTCGTGCATTCGTCTCATACGATCTTGGCAATTTTTTTACCTGATGCTCTTGCTCCAGGTAAATACAGATCGTATCAGTGCCATCCTCGCTAACTACCTGCTGCAACAGCTTTTTCTCTACGGCTAAGTAAGCTTCCTTATTAGCAAACCGAATCCATAATTCACAAGGAATACGGTCAAAAGGGATAATATCCTGACATATCACTTTGCCGGCTTTATTTTCTTCCGTCTGTGCCCGTCCCTTGACAAAAACTTTCGACCCCTCCACTAACAAATGTTTCTTCTTTTCATAGGTCTGAGGAAATACTATAATTTCCACTGTCCCATACAGATCCTCGATCGAAGCGATCGCCATCATCGTATTATTTTTTGTTGTTTTCACGATTTTATTCACGAGCAGACCTCCGATGACAACACGTTCACCATCTGTAACACTGTTGTCTTCCTGCTCTTCTTCGGCTGCAAAATCGGTCGAAATACAGGTACAATTTTTTTTCATCAAAGCAACATATTCTTCCAATGGGTGCCCACTGACATAGATTCCCATCACCTCTTTTTCATAAGTTAGCAGCTCCTCCTTTGGGAACTCCTCTACATTCGGCAATGGATACTGCTTTGCTTTCGCAAAGCCCTCGTCACCAAGATCAAATAACGATACCTGTCCTGCCATATTGTTACGCCTGTCTTTGCTGACAGCATCCATAATATTCGCATAGGCAATGACCTTTTGATGACGGTTGCCCGGAAGCGAATCCATCGCACCGGATTTAATAAGATTCTCCACCACATGCTTATTCACTTCTCCGGAATCCAGTCTCTCCAAGAAATTTTGGAGTGAAGCATAGGCTCCCCCACTTTTTCGCTCCGCAACAATACGCTCGATCACATTCACGCCAATCCCCTTGATCGCGGACATTCCAAAACGAATTCCACCATCCGCAACCGAAAAGTCTGAATAGCCTTCATTAATATCCGGCGAAAGCATCGGGATGCCCAGTTCTTTACAGTTCATTGTATAGTGTATTACCTTAGACGTATTATCACGCACAGATGTCATCAGTGCTGCCATAAACTCTATCGGATAATGACATTTCAAATATGCCGTCTGATAGCTCACAACCGCATACGCTGCCGCATGCGATTTGTTAAAGGCATACTTCGCAAAATCGATCATTTCGTTATATATTTTATTAGCAACTTCCTCGGAAATGCCGTTTGCAATACAACCCTTAACACCCTCGGCTTCATTACCATATACGAAGTTTTGGCGTTCTGCCTCCATGACCTTTTCTTTTTTCTTAGCCATCGCACGGCGTACCAGATCGCTTCGGCCAAAACTATATCCGGCCAGACTGCGCACGATCTGCATTACCTGCTCCTGATACACAATACAGCCATACGTCGGTGCCAAGATCGGCTCAAGCTGCGGGCAGTCATACACAATGCTGTCACGGTTATTTTTGCCCTCTATATATTGTGGAATGAAATCCATCGGACCCGGACGGTACAACGCATTTCCTGCCAAAATATCTTCCATACACTCTGGTTTAAGCTCCGTCATAAAGCTCTTCATGCCACCGCTTTCCAACTGGAAGACACCGTCCGTCTTACCGGCACTGATCATGTCAAACACTTCTTTGTCATCAAATGGAATGCTAAGAAGCGTATCGTCTTCGATTCCTGCCATTTTAGCTGCATTTTGTATGACTGTTAGCGTTCGAAGACCCAGGAAGTCCATCTTAAGCAGCCCCAATTCTTCTAATACCGTCATCGTATACTGCGTCGTGATCGTTCCATCAGACGCCTTGGACAATGGAACATATTCGTCTACCGGCTTTGGACTGATCAGTACACCGGCTGCATGCATCGAGGTATGTCTTGGAAGTCCCTCCAGCCGCATGGACATATCGATCAAATTCTTAGCTTGTTCATCTGATTCATAAATTTCACGCAATTCCGGATTGACCTGCAATGCCTCTTTGATCGTAACTTTTGCTCCCTGCTTTGGCATCGGGATCTGCTTGGCGATCACATCCACATAATTATACGGCAGATCCAGCACACGCCCTACATCCCGGATCGCATTTCGTGCTGCCATCGTACCAAAAGTCACGATCTGCACAACGTGATCTTTGCCATATTTACGCACTACATAATCAATCACTTCCGGTCTTCGCTCATAGCAAAAGTCAATATCGATATCAGGCATCGTAACACGTTCCGGATTTAAGAAACGCTCAAACAACAGATCATATTTGATTGGATCGATGCTGGTAATGCCAAGCGAATATGCTACAATACTTCCTGCTGCACTGCCTCGTCCCGGTCCAACACTGATCCCATTTTCTCGCGCATAGCGAATGAAGTCCCACACGATTAGGAAGTAATCAACAAAACCCATTGTCCGAATCGTATCCAATTCGTAATCCAATCTTTCCTGCAGTTGCGTGGTGATCTCTTCATAACGCTTCTTCATGCCATCCTGGCAAAGTTTTTGCAGATAACTATCCGCTGTAAATCCCTCCGGGACATCATATTTCGGAAGTTTATATTTACCAAACTCAATCTCCACATGGCACCGCTCAGCGATCTTAGAAGTATTCTCTAACGCCTCCTGTGCATAAGGAAACAGTGCTTTCATCTCGTCTTCGCTCTTAAGATAATACTGTCCTCCCTCATAGCGCATGCGATCTTCATCCTGTACCTTTTTCTGCGTTTGTATGCATAGCAATATATCATGTGGTTCTGCATCTTCTGCCGTGATATAATGCACATCGTTGGTTGCAACCAAAGGAATCTTTAACTCCTCACTCATACGCAAAAGCCCTTGATTCACGGTTGCCTGATCTGCAATTCCATGATCCTGCAATTCCAGGTAAAAATGATCTTTCCCAAAAATATCATATAGGCGCTCTGCCTCTTTCTTGGCTGTCTCATATTGTCCATACCTAAGTGCCGTGGCAACTGCTCCGGCAAGGCATGCACTAAGCGCGATCACACCTTCGTGATACTTTTCAAGCACTTCATAGTCAACACGAGGTTTATAATAAAATCCTTCGGTAAATCCTTTGGATACGATCTTGATCAGATTCGAATATCCAACGTTATTCTCTGCCAATAACACTAAATGATTGTAACGGCCTTCTCCCTTCGTTACCTCACGATCAAAACGCGATCCCGGTGCAACATATACCTCACATCCGATCACAGGATTGATCCCTGCCGCTCTTGCTGCACGATAAAATTCAATAACACCGTACATATTACCATGATCGGTAATGGCAATATTCTTCATTCCCAATTCTGCAGCTCGCGCGATCAGCTCTTTGATCTTGCAGGAACCGTCCAGCAAAGAATATTCGGTATGCACATGTAAATGCGTAAAACTCATAGTAAACCTCCATGTTTCCTCAGCCTGCAGCTTCTTTACAGGGCATCCGGAAAACGATATAGAAAATGCAAAAAGGCAAAGTTAGCACTTTGCCTTTTGTGTTACCCAAATAATATGTTTGGTTTGTCCATTATGCCTGTGCCGCACTAAGGTACTTCTCAATTTCATCCATGGCATTTGTCTCATCATCTCCATCGATCGATACTACGACCTCTTCTCCTGCGGAGAGTCCTAAAGACATAAGTCCCATAATGCTCTTAGCATTTACTTTCTTATTTTCACATTCAACATAGATACGACTGTCATATTGACTTGCAACCTGAACCAATACTGCAACCGGTCTTGCCTCTAATCCGTTCTTTAATTGGATTTTAATTTTCTTTGTTATCATGACCTTTCCTCCTTTGGTTTGAGGCTGATTTCTTGTTCCGCCCGCAAACGCTCTGCAATTTCACTTAACTTTCGTAAACGATGATTTACTCCCGACTTTCCAAGTGGCTTGGATAATTTCTGTCCAAGCTCTGCCAATGGCAGATCAGGATATTCCAATCGCAGCTCTGCAATCTCGCGTAGCCCATCGCTTAACCAGCGAACCCCTTTGGCAGTCTCTATGTACTGTATATCTTCAATCTGTCTCGCAGCTGCAGTTACTGTTTTATGAATGTTAGCCGTTTCACAGTTGACCTGTCGATTTACTGAATTACGTACTTCTTTCAAAATACGAACATTCTCAAAATCCATCAATGCCTGATGTGCCTCCATAACATTTAAGGTGTCCACGATCATAGAACCTTCTTTTACATATAAGACATGATATTTCTTTCGATCTACAATCTTCGCCTCTATTTGAAAGGAAGCCACGATCTGCTGCAATTGCAAACAAAACGACTCTGATAACACTGCAATTTCGAGATGATACGCCTTCTCCGGATTAGTTATTGATCCCGCCGCCATAAACACACCTCGCAAATACGCACGTTTGCAACATGTATTCTGCACTAAGCGGCTTGGAATCGTCGACAGATCGCCCCATCGATCCTCTGATTCACTCAATAATTTAATCGCTTTTAGGATCTCATATGCCTTATCCTGCGCCAATACCAGCAAATGATACACCGGCGTTCTTGTCTGCAAACTATGGTTCCGGATCCTAATCTGCGTTTCCGCCTGAAACGCCATCTTTATTAAGATATAAGATTTTCTTGCTACTGTCAAGTTTTCCGTATGTACTTCCAAATAAATACTACCGTTCTTGCGATGTCGGATCTTACCACAAAGAGCAAAAAGCGCTGCAAATTCCGCAATCTGACAGTGTCTTGCCGGGCTTAACTGCGAAGCAAGTTCCTCTTTCACCTTTCCAGAAAATGACATTTTCATAGCAATCTTACATTCCTTTCTAAGCCCGCTCACTTGGCGTCCCGTTCAATATCGCGATGTTCCATCTTGACCGTATACGGCAAAGATTTCATCTGTGATTCCAGGGCACGCACCATCGAAACAGACCGGTGCTTTCCTCCGGTACATCCAATACTGATCACAATCTGATTCTTTCCCTCGGCAATATAATTCGGTATAAGAAACTTCACCATTTCAAATAGCTGGCGTTGAAATTCTTTTGCCTGCGGCGCAGCCATCACGTAATCATACACCGCCGGATCATTTCCTGTCAGCGGTTTGAGCGTTGGAATATAATATGGATTTGGCAGAAAACGTACATCAAACACGAGATCGGAATCTTCCGGTATACCATATTTGAATCCAAAGGACAACAGTGTCACAAAGAAATTCTCATACTCTTCTTCTCCCAGAAAAATACGATCCACCTCATGCTTTAACTCACGTACCAGCATATGACTGGTATCTAAAATATAATCCGCACGCTTTTTGATATGGGCAAGCTCTACTCGCTCTGCCGCAATCGCCTTATCGACACGCCCCTGCAATGCTAACGGATGATTACGTCTCGTCTCCTTATAGCGTTTTACAAGCACACTGTCATCTGCCTCCAGAAACAGCACCTCATAAGGATATCCTTCCTGCTTCATCTTGTCCAAGATGTTATCAAGATCAGACAATCCCTGCAAATTACGCACGTCGATGCCAAGCCCCATCTTGTCGACAGTCTCCTGCTCGTCCACCATTAACTTTGTCATCTTCGGAATAAAATGCACCGGCAAATTATCCACGCAAAAATATCCGAGATCTTCGAGCATCTTTAAAACAGAACTCTTTCCTGCACCCGACATTCCGGTAACGATCACAAATCTCATATTCGCCCTCATTTCTACATAATCGTCCAACAACAATGCCGCCGTTTTATGACGAACTATGCCGTTTCTCTGTTAATTCCTGCATATCACTGGCCACTTCAGCATATTGCTAAGCCGTTCCAGTATATTACTGACCACTTCAGCATATTGCTAAGCCGTTCCAGTATATTACTGACCACTTCAGCGTATTACTGTTCCGGAAGTCTCTTAACTTCCGTCTCAAGGGTGACACCAAACTGCTCCTTAACAGTCTGCTGCACATGCCTGATCACTGCATCTGCCTGTGCGCAGGTTCCCTGTCCTACATTGACCACGAAGCCACAGTGTTTCTCCGACACCATGATATCACCAACCCGATATCCTTTCAATCCGGCGTCCTCGATCAATTTACCGGCAAAGTATCCTTCCGGCCGCTTAAAAGTACTGCCTGCACTTCCATATTCTAACGGCTGCTTTTCACGGCGTTTCGCATTTAATTCCTGCATCTGCGCCTTGATCTGCGCCCTGTCTCCCTGTTCAAAAGCAAATAACGCTGACACAACGATAAGCCCCTGTTCCTGCACAATACTGTGTCGATAAGACAAATGTAGTTCTTCCGCTGAAAACAAATGGATCTTACCTGTTCGATCGATCATTTTAGCAGCTACGATCACGTCCTTGATCTCGCCACCATATGCACCTGCATTCATCGTCACTGCGCCACCGAGCGTTCCCGGAATACCTCCGGCAAATTCGAATCCTGCAAGTCCTTGATCTGCAATCCGGGCTGCAAGTGTTGAAAGCATCACTCCCGCACCGGCACTCACATAGGCCTTAACAGTTGATATGCACTGCTTAACCCCATATTCCTCCAGCACCGCCACTTTCTCTGTTTCACTGGCATCTGCCGGCAAAATTCGGATCTGATGCAGTTCACCGACCTGCCCTGCTTCCTTATTCATACGATGCAGCGACAAGATCACACCGTCGTATCCTTCGTCCGCAACTAACAGATTACTTCCATTCCCTAATATATACCATTGCATCTGCACCTCTTCCAAATATTTAATGCACGCAGCCAACTGCTCCGCAGAGTCCGGTTCTACAAACCATTTTGCCGGCCCCCCGATTCGGAAAGTAGTATGCTTGGCAAGCGGTTCCTCCTCGCGAACCCGATCCTTGCCGACAATTTGTTCCAATCTATCTATTTCAAATATATGCATTATAACGTTACGATCCTTTCTTATTAGTGTTCCAAACAATTCCTTATTGTAACAAAAAAGGCCTTGATTAATCAAGACCTTTGTAAGCGTGCGCGAGAAGATTCGAACTCCCGACCTTCTGATCCGTAGTCAGACGCTCTATCCAGCTGAGCTACGCGCACATTTCTTATGTTTTGTACGTCATCTGTACCGTACTTGATATACTATACACTAGTATTTTCAAAAATGCAAGCATTTTTTTCAATTTTTTTAATTTTTTTTATTCTTTGACATAATAAACGATATGATATGGCAGAACTGTTAAAGGGAAGGGAGGCTTAAAAGGATGAAAAAAGGCAAAACGAGCATTTTCCTATACCCTGAAAAAACTGCGTGACACTCTTATTTCAAAGTGCCACGCAGCCCATTATTTTAGATTGAAACTATGATCTGATTACAGTAAGCTCTCATACAGCTTCGTAATGTCCTCAACACTTGTCTCCTTTGGATTGCCCGGACGGCAAGCATCATCATATGCAGACTGTGCTAAGAATGGAATATCTTCTTTCTTAACAATATCCTTGAGATCTGTAGGGATTCCAACATCTTTGGAAAGCTGTTTTACAGCATCAACGGCTGCTTTACGATACTCTTCCTGAGACATATTCTCTGTACCTTCAACACCCATTGCCTTTGCAATATCACGATATTTCTCACCTGTTGCCTCTGCGTTATACTCCATAACAGTAGGAAGAATGATCGCATTTGCGATTCCATGTGGTGTATCATACAATGCGCCAAGTGGATGTGCCATAGAATGAACAATTCCAAGACCTACGTTGGAGAAGCCCATTCCTGCAACGTACTGACCAAGAGCCATTCCCTCACGTCCTTCCGGCGTATTGTCTACTGCTCCACGAAGAGAACGTGCAATGATCTCAATTGCTTTGAGATGGAACATGTCGGACAATTCCCATGCTCCTGCCGTAATGTAACCCTCAATCGCATGTGTTAAAGCATCCATACCGGTTGCTGCAGTAAGCCCCTTAGGCATAGAAGACATCATCTCGGAATCGATAAATGCCACAACAGGAATGTCATGCGGATCTACACAAACCATCTTGCGATTCTTAGCTGCATCTGTAATAACGTAATTGATTGTAACCTCTGCAGCAGTTCCTGCTGTCGTAGGTACTGCAAAGATCGGTACGCTCTTATTCTTGGTATCTACAGCGCCCTCTAAGCTGACAACATCCTCATGCTCAGGATTATTGATAATGATACCGATTGCTTTCGCAGTATCCATAGAAGAACCGCCGCCAATAGCGATCAGATAATCTGTTCCTGCATCCTTAAATGCCTGTACACCTGTCTGAACATTTTCAATCGTTGGATTTGGTTTAATATTTGAATACAGCTCATATGCCATACCATTTTTCTCAAGTACATCCAACACTTTCTGTGTTACACCAAACTTTACCAAGTCCGGATCCGAACATACAAACGCTTTCTTAAAACCACGAATTTTAGTTTCTGTTGCAATCTCTGCAATAGCTCCTGCCCCATGATACGATGTCTCGTTTAATACAAATCTGTTTGCCATACTAGAATCCTCCTGTAAAATAATAAAAGTAATTTTGTTGAAATTGCACAAATTTCTGTGTATTTTCCAAAGTTTCTAGTATAATTATACGAAATTTACTCATAAAAAGCAAGATTCACTTTGTGAAAACTTTATAAACTACACGTCGTTATTTCACACGCAATTCATTGCGCAGCTTGCGAATCTTTCCCTGGAACTGCAAATACATATCGTATTCTCCAGGTTCCAGTCCATCCACCTGCACAGCAAAGATTTCTTTACGTCTGCCCATACGCAGTTGCGAATAATCTTGTACATATGTCTTATGTTCACCCTTAAAATACAGCTTTTCAACTGCACCAGGCAGCATCGAATACTGCAAAAGATTCTCGCACAAATGCACGTTACCGAAGAAGGTACCACGAATACGCTGATCCGTTTTTTTCGGCATTGTTCCATGAAATTCTTCCGGTGTTGGGAGCTTACCAAACTCTGTCTGATCATGCAGCCCCATCCCCACACAAAAGGAAGGAATGTCCGGATGAAACTCCCAAGCCCACAAAAAGTTTTTAGTCAACTTAAACGTCTTCTCAACTTCGCCGTTTTCGCCATTGACCAACTGGATCTGGGAATGAAGTTCTGTCGTACGGTCTTGCGTGATACCTGTCAAATGGAAATACTTGTTGTATTCTTTTGTATAAAGGGCACTACCAAACTGCATCGTTTTCAAACAGTCTTTCTTGCTCTCCTGTACATATGTGCCGGCAGCCTCATCGATCGACACACGAAGCACCGCAGAATGTTGTGCATCATTGTAACCGCCATCTACCGCCCCTTTAGTACCTGTGCTATAGATCAACAATTCGTGCTCATCCATCCAAACAGCCTTATCCGGTCTTCCCATTTCGATATCAGCACCCTCTGTTGTCAAAGCGATGGCTTCCAACTCTGTATCCTGCCAGATTGATTTTGGTGCCAGCACCCAATCCAATTTGCCACTCTCCAGATCAAGCTGTGCGATCGTGTGTATACGCTTTAATGTCAGCAAAAGCTTTCCGGCGCGGTACTCCATCGCTGAAAAAAGCAGCCATTCCTTACCGGTGTGGTATTTTTCTCCCAGCAAGTCAATCAGCTTAATGCGGCGTACGATCTCACCGGTATTCATATCCATCGTAAGAATACAGTCATTATAATGCTCTCCATCGGACGAAGTCACAAGATACAACGAACTATCGTGCTGTGCTAATGCAGTACCGATCGGTTCATTCAAAATATATGTGCGATACACTCTGCCCATATAATCCATTTCATGATAACGGCACGGCTGGATCTTGCCCATGCTGTTTACAATGTTAGCTGTTCGATCTGCCAACAGAACATGACCATTCGGCATCGGTATCATACCCATCTTATAGGTACGAAGCTGCATTGAATATCGGATCGCACCATCTGCATCAAAGACCAATGGACTAAAAGCGGCACCGTTGACTGCCAGCAGCGGCATTGCTGCAGATTTATCTCCCTCTACTTCCATCACAAGATCCTTTTGGTTTTCAGGCACTTCTGAAACAAAAATACGGATCACTCGATGCTTTACAACTTTTCCTTCTCGATCGATCAGAGACAGATCTACCGTATTGCTACGTTCGAAATACAACCCCAAGATTGCCACACGATGTCTTGTTGTATAGCTGGATTCACCAACAAAATCATTGCCATTATCTCCGAACACACGATAGCGCACCTTGTACTCCTTGGAAGAGTTGAACAGGATAAGGGCTGTCTGTTTAGCCACTCCATATGGATTTGGAATAACCAGCACGTGAGAAAATGTGTACAAATGTCTGTCCAAGATCCGCTCAAAAGCGTAATCGCGCAGCTGTGCCAAAAACGCCCGCTTTGGCTCTTTTCGGTACGGCGTCATAACCTTACGGTTGTCATACTGCGCCAACTCACGCTCATACATGCGATCCATTTTGTTGAGATCACTTTCACTCAATGTGACCTTTGTTCCTTTTCTTACTTCAACAAATAATTTTTCACGTAAGTTCATATGCTCTCCTCTTTATAATTTCATAGTCAACTGAATACGCTGTTTTTTGAGATCAACACCCATTACTTTGACATCAACGATATCTCCGACACTGACAACATCCAACGGGTGTTTGACAAATTTCTTATCCGACATTTCGGACACATGTACCAATCCATCCTGATGAACGCCGATATCTACAAACGCACCAAAATCAATAACATTTCGAACTGTCCCCTTAAGGATCATGCCCTCTTTGAGATCTTTCATCTCTAACACATCTGTTCGAAGGATCGGTTTTGGCATTTCATCACGAGGATCTCTCGCAGGTTTCTCCAATTCCTTCAAGATATCAACCAGCGTGATCTCACCAATACCAAGCTCGTCAGCCATTTTCTTTTTGTCTTTCACACGCTTCTGCAAACTGCCGGAGGCTTTGTTCTCTGTCGGTGTTTCTTCCGTCTCACCGCTCGGCAGGTCTATCGAGCCAAAGGCTTCCGCAAAGGCTGCGCCAAAGGCTGTGTGCGTATTGCGTACAACAAACTGCTGTTTCTTTTTCTTTGGAGCGGTTTTCTTCTTGGCTAATGGGGACTGCTGTTTGGCCGCTTCCGTCTGGATCTTTTTGAGTTCTTCCGTGTCAATGCCAAGCTTATCTAATAATGCATTGGCTGCATCATAAGTCTCCGGATGAACGCTCGTTGCATCCAATGGATTTTTTCCATCCAAAATACGCATAAAACCTGCACACTGTTCAAAGGCTTTCGGTCCCAGTTTTGGTACTTTTAACAACTCTTTACGTGACGTAAACTTTCCGTTTTCTTCACGATACGTAACGATGTTCTTTGCGATCACTTTGCTGATACCGGAAATATACTCTAACAGTGAAGCGGATGCTGTATTCAGATCCACACCAACTTTATTTACACAATCTTCCACAACACCGGATAATGTTTCCCCTAACTTCTTCTGATTCATATCATGCTGATACTGTCCTACACCGATAGACTGTGGATCGATCTTCACCAACTCTGCCAGCGGATCCTGCAAACGTCTTGCGATCGACGCTGCACTTCGCTGTCCCACATCAAAATTCGGAAATTCCTCGGTGGCAAGTTTACTTGCGGAATAAACTGAAGCACCTGCTTCATTTACAATAATATACTGCACAGGTTCTTTGATCTCATGCAGCATATCCGCAATGATCATTTCCGACTCGCGGGATGCCGTTCCATTGCCGACGGAGATCAGAGAAATTCCGTATTTCTGGATCAGTTTTTTCACCTCACGTTTTGCCTCTTCGACCTTGTTCTGCGGTGCTGTCGGATAGATCACCTTCGTATCTAACACTTTACCGGTTGGGTCTACCACAGCAAGTTTACAACCGGTACGAAATGCAGGATCCCAGCCCAAAACTGTCTTACCGGCAATCGGCGGCTGCATCAAAAGCTGCTCTAGGTTTTTACCAAATACTTTGATCGCACCGTCTTCTGCCTGCTCAGTCAACTCATTACGAATCTCGCGCTCGATAGCAGGCGCGATCAAACGCTTATAACTGTCTGTCACTGCCTCTTCTAACACCGGCGTTACGATCTCATTTTCCTCTGTGATCGTCTTTTTGCATAGATACGTAAGAATACGTTCTTCCGGAGCCTCCAGTTTTACCACTAGGAATTTTTCCTTTTCACCACGATTTAACGCAAGAACACGATGACCGGCAATCTTTTTAACCGGCTCCTGATATTCATAATACATCTCATAAACAGACTGCGCCTTTTCATCCTTGGCAGTTGATGTAAGGATACCTTCTTCCCGTGTTATATCACGGATATATTTACGATAATCTGCATTATCAGAAATCTGCTCGGCAATAATATCTCTCGCTCCTGCAATCGCATCTGCAACATCTTTCACTTCTTTTTCCTCAGATACATACTGCTCGGCAATCGTTTCTAACGGCTCTGTCACTTCTTGTGCCAAAATGATCTGCGCTAATGGCTCTAATCCCTTTTCCTTGGCGATGATCGCTCTTGTACGGCGTTTTGGACGATACGGACGATACAAGTCCTCCACGAGCACCTGTGTCTCTGCTGCAAGGATCTGTGCCTTCAATTCATCGGTCAATTTTCCTTGTTCTTCAATCGTTGCAAGAACCTGTTCCTTTTTTTCTTCCAGTGTACGCAAATAAGTTAATCGCTCACTCAGATTACGGAGTTGTTCATCATTCAACGAACCATGTGCTTCTTTACGGTATCTGGCAATAAACGGGATCGTATTGCCCTCGTCGATCAGTTTTATGACCGCCTCTACCTGCTGCGGACGAATTTCTAACTCTGCTGCTATTTTCTTTACAATATCCATAGTATCCTACATTCCTTTCTATACGCACTTTGCCTATGCATCAAGAGTAAAATAGGCAGCCACTCGATACGCGGCTGCCCTTCTTTACCTTGAACTCTTAAATTTTCCGCGCTGACAATATTTGATGTTCTCCGTCAATTAACGAGACAATGCAAATGCATCATGAACTGCCTGTGCAGCCTCATTGACGTACTTCTCTTCTACGAGAACGCTGACGCGGATCTCGGAAGTAGAAATCTGCAAAATGTTTACTCCTGCATCATACAATGCTTCAAACATCTTAGCTGCAACACCTGCATTAGACATCATTCCGGCACCGACGATAGATACTTTGGCAACGTTAGTGTTCACTGTTGTCTTCTCGCATTTCAGACTTGTGTTAGCATGTCTTTCCAATGTCTCCATTGCCGTGTCTGCCTGATCTCTGGTTACTGTAAAGCTGATGTCCTGTGTTCCGCCATGCTCTACAGACTGTAAGATCATATCTACATTGATATTGTGATTTGCTAAATGCTGGAACAGCTTAAATGCTACGCCCGGCTTATTCTCTAATCCAACTACTGAAATCTGTGCTACATTTTTATCTGTGGCTACACCACTTACTAACATTTTCTCCATTTTACTTTCCTCCTTTACTACAGTTCCTTCACTTGTATTCAAACTAGAACGTACTACCAACTGTACGCCGTATTTTTTAGCCATCTCAACAGAACGATTGTGCAATACACCGGCACCAAGACTGGCTAATTCCAACATCTCATCGTACGTGATCTCGTCTAATTTACGAGCATTTGGTACGACGCGTGGATCTGCAGTAAAGACACCATCTACATCTGTATAAATCTCGCAGGCGTCTGCATGTAATGCAGCTGCCAATGCTACTGCTGTCGTATCGGAACCACCTCTTCCGAGTGTTGTGTAATCATCAAACTTATTGATTCCCTGAAATCCTGTAATTACTACGATACGACGATTATCCAACTCATTACGGATACGCTCCGTATCAATTCTCTTCAGACGAGCATTACCATACACTTCTGTCGTATGCATCTGCACCTGAAAAGCATTCATGGAAACTGCCGGAACACCAAGAGAGTCCATTGCCATTGCCATAAGTGCAACGGATGTCTGCTCACCTGTTGTAAGAAGCATATCCAACTCTCTGCGGGACGCCTTCGGATTAATATCCTTTGCCATATCCAACAAAACATCTGTCTGTTTGCCCATTGCAGAAAGAACGACTACTACCTGATTTCCTTTTTTGTAATCTTCAATACAACGCTTCGCCACATTAAAGATCCGCTCTTTGTTGGCAACGGAAGTACCACCAAATTTCTTAACAATTAACATATCTATCCTCTTTTCTGCTCATATTACTGAGCGGCTTATTATTTCGTCTCCGGAACACGGATCTTATTGATCACATTGCCGAGTGAATCTGCTGCTGATGCATAAGCTCCCTCTGTGATCTCTCCCGTGATAAATGCATATTCGTCCGCATATCCGGCATCAATCTCTGTCACATCGCCAAACGCTTCTTTGACCTTAGCTGCATTCTGTGACTTATCTCCACGCAAACGCACGAAGAAGCTGCTCTTGCTCTCCTCAAAAGGCTCTAAAGCAATCTTCTCGGCACTCCACTGTACCTCAACGCATTTTCCTATGTTTTTAGCGACTTCCATAACATCGGAAACGACCGCACTGGCTGTTGCCAGCTTGCCGGCGCCCTGTCCATAGAACATGACATCTCCAACCATATTTCCTTTTACTAAAATAGCGTTAAATACATCGTCTACGCTATATAATGGGTTCTCCGGATAGATCAGCACCGGTGCAACTTTTGCGCTGATGCGATCTCCATCTTTCTTGCTGGAACCAAAAATTTTTACTTTGGCCCCGATCTTACCGGCATATACGATATCACGGTCTGTGATTTTGGTAATTCCCTCTGTATAAACATCGTTAAAATCCAGTGTCTTGCCATAAGCAAGAGAAGTTAAGATTGCGATCTTGCGGCAGGCATCATATCCTTCCACATCTGCAGTCGGATCTGCCTCTGCATAACCAAGCTGCTGCGCCTCTTTGAGCACTGTGTCAAAATCAGCTCCCTTATTGGTCATCTCTGTCAAAATAAAGTTCGTTGTACCGTTTAAGATACCGGAAATCTCCAATATCTCATCCGGATTCAAAGAACTCTGCAGTGGGCGGATAATCGGAATACCACCACCAACACTGGCCTCAAACAAGAAACTTACATTGTGGTCTTTTGCTATCTGAATAAGCTCCGGTCCAAAATCAGCCACCAACGCTTTGTTGGATGTGCAAACACTCTTCCCGGCCTCCAAACTAGCCTTTACAAACTCATAGGCAGGGTGTAATCCTCCCATCGTTTCTACAACCACATGAACCTCCGGATCATTTTTGATCACTTCAAAATCATGTACCAGCACTTCCTCTACCGGATCTCCCGGAAAATCTCTCAAGTCCAGCACATATTTTGTACAGATCTCATCCCCGATGCGTTTTGCGATCATCGCATTGTTCTCACGAATAATATCAAAAACACCGGATCCGACTGTTCCGTAGCCTAACACACTTACGTTAATCATAGTTTCCTCCATTTCTCTGCCAATGTATTTTTATTTATGTCAGATGCCCCCTTACAAAAAGGAGCATAGAGCACACTGCTCATTTACTTTGTGATCCATGCTAAATATGCATTGATAAACGGATCCAGATTGCCATCCAAAACGTCTTGCACATTACCGATCTCAGCACCGGTACGATGATCTTTGACCATGGTATACGGCTGCAGCACATAGGAACGGATCTGGCTTCCCCAGCCAATCTCTTTGGATTCGCCTCGGATACCGCTCGCCTTTTCCAACTGCTCCTGCTGTTTTAAAATATACAGCTTTGCCTTGAGCATCTGCATTGCCTTATCCTTATTCATATGCTGTGAACGTTCATTTTGGCACTGTACCACGATCCCTGTCGGGAAATGGGTAATTCTAATTGCAGAAGAAGTCTTATTGATATGCTGACCACCCGCTCCACTGGAACGATATGTATCGATACGAATATCATCATCTGCGATCTCAACATCAAGATCTTCTTCGATATCCGGCATGACATCACAGGATACAAAGGATGTCTGCCGTTTGCCGGCTGCATTAAACGGTGAGATTCTCACCAAACGGTGCACTCCATGCTCTGATTTCAGATAACCATACGCATTTGCGCCATTGATCTGCAGCGTAACTGATTTATAACCCGCTTCATCACCATCCAGAAAATCCAGCATTTCAACTTCAAATCCATGCTTTTCTGCAAAGCGCTGATACATACGGCACAACATACTTGCCCAGTCGCAGCTTTCTGTTCCACCGGCACCGGCATGAAGCGTTAATATTGCATTGTCTTTGTCGTATTCTCCACTCAAAAGTGTTTCAATACGCAGGGATTCGTATTCCTGCTCAAATTGCTGCAGTGAATCTTCTACTTCCTCCAACACGCTGGCATCATTTTCTTCCTCTGCGATCTCGATCAACATCAAAATATCATCGCGGGCGCTCTCCAATGACTCATAGCGTTCTATCACGGATTTCAGCTTTTTGGACTCCTGCACGATCTTGGCAGAATGTTCCGGGTCATCCCAAAATCCCGGATCTTCCATTGTCTTGTCCAGTTCTTCCACTCGATCTCGTTTATTAGCGAGGTCAAAGTGAATTCCCCATTTCAAGCAGTGGCTGTTCATAGTTTGCAAGCGTCATTTTGACTCTGTCAAACTCTACCATACCAACTCACCTCTTTCTATATTTTATCAATTATATCCTTCCGGCTCACGATCCGTGAACCGGAAGGCACTATAATACTTATTATGCACGGCGTCCGCAGCACTGTTTGTACTTACGTCCGGAACCGCATGGGCACGGGTCGTTTGGCTGTACCTTCTTGGTTGTACGGCGCTTTGGCTGTGCCGGCTGAGACTCATCCTTATTCGTTCCGGTAACCTTAGCAACCTGCTCACGCTCTACTTTCTGCTCGATCTTGATATGTGTGAGCGCTTTTACAGTCTCCTCTGTGATCGAATCAATCATTGCATTGAACATATCAAATCCGGCGAATTTGTATTCCACAACCGGATCTCTCTGTCCATATGCCTGTAATCCGATACCTTCACGAAGCTGATCCATATCATCGATATGATCCATCCACTTGTTATCAATAACTCTCAACAGAATAATTCGCTCAACCTCACGGATCTGATCCGGATCAGGGAATTCTGCCTCTTTTGCCTCATATACCTTAACGGCTTCCTCTTTGAGTTTCTGTGCCAGATCCTCTCTGGTACCATGTTTTAACATCTCGTCGTCAAGCTGAATTCTCTTCAACGGTATGATCGGAAGCAAGACATTATTTAACTCCTGTACATCCCAGTCTTCTGCACTGCCATCCTCCGGAATGACTGAATTTACGCAATTTTCCACTTCATCGGTGATCATCTTGTAGATCGTATCACGCATACTCTCTCCATCCAGAACACGACGACGCTCTTTATAGATCACTTCACGCTGCTCATTATTAACACGGTCAAACTCCAGCAAATTCTTACGAATACCAAAGTTGTTACCCTCAATCTTCTTCTGTGCATTTTCGATCGCACTGGAAAGCATCTTGTGCTCTACCTGCTCTCCGTCCGGCATAGCATCAAACAGTCCCATGATTCGCTCTGAGCCGAAAAGACGCATCAGATCATCTTCCAAAGAAATGTAGAATCTGGATTCACCAGGATCTCCCTGACGTCCGGCACGACCGCGCAACTGGTTATCAATACGACGGGACTCATGTCGCTCCGTACCGATGATCTTCAGACCACCAAGTTCCGTAACCCCATCGCCAAGCTTAATATCGGTACCACGACCGGCCATATTCGTTGCGATTGTAACAGCACCCTTCTGTCCGGCATCCGCAATAATCTCTGCCTCCAACTCATGGAACTTCGCATTCAAGACTTTATGCGGAATGCCTGCTTTCTGAAGTTTAGCACTCAGATACTCAGAAGTATCAATTGTGATCGTACCGACCAAAACAGGCTGCCCCTTCTTGTGAGCCTCTACAATGTCAGCAACAACGGCATTGAACTTGTCCTCTTTGGTCTTATATACTGCATCATTATAGTCAATACGCGCAATCGGCTTGTTGGTAGGGACTTCAACAACGTCCATCTCGTAAATCTCACGGAACTCTTTTTCCTCAGTCAACGCAGTACCGGTCATACCGGATTTCTTCTCGTATTTATTAAAGAAGTTCTGGAACGTGATCGTTGCCAGTGTTTTACTCTCTCTCTTGACCTTAACATGCTCTTTCGCCTCGATCGCCTGGTGCAGACCATCCGAAAAACGGCGTCCCGGCATGATACGTCCCGTAAACTCATCAACGATCAAAACCTCATCGTCTTTTACCACATAATCTTTGTCGCGATGCATCAAAGAATGTGCACGAAGCGCTAAGTTGATATTATGCTGCAATTCCAAGTTGTCCGGATCTGCAAGGTTCTCTACCTGGAAGAAACGCTCTGCCTTGCGCACACCTTCTTCTGTCAGATTTGCATTTTTATCCTTTTCATCGACAACATAATCTCCGGTTTCCTGCTGTTCCTCATTCATGAGAATATCCATCTTGGAAAGTTCTTTTGCAGTACCTTTGGTCAACTGTCTTACGAAAATATCACACATCTCATACAATTTAGTGGACTTGCCACTTTGACCGGAAATGATAAGTGGTGTTCTCGCCTCATCGATCAATACCGAATCCACCTCATCGATGATCGCATAATGAAGACTTCTCTGTACAAGCTGCTCCTTGTATACAACCATGTTATCACGCAGATAATCAAATCCAAGTTCATTATTGGTTGCATACGTAATGTCACAGTTATATGCCTCACGGCGCTCATCATTATCCATATTATTTAAGATAACACCAACCGTGAGTCCCAAAAATTCATGTACTTTACCCATCCACTCAGCATCACGCTTTGCCAAGTAATCATTGACGGTAACGATATGGACACCTTTGCCCTCTAACGCATTCAAATATGCCGGCAATGTAGATACCAACGTCTTACCTTCACCGGTACGCATCTCTGTGATACGTCCCTGATGTAAAATAACGCCACCGATCAACTGTACTCTATAATGACGCATATCCAATACACGAGTAGCCGCCTCGCGGACAGTAGCATACGCTTCCGGCAGGATATCGTCCAATGTCTCACCGTTCGCCAAGCGCTCCTTAAATTCAGGCGTCTTAGCCTGTAGTTGCTCGTCTGTGAGCTTCTCAAATTCCGGTGCTAATGCTTCAATTTTATCAACAATCGGAATGATTCGCTTTACCTCACGCTCACTGTGAGTACCAAAAATCTTAGTAAATACACTCATAATTATCTCCTAATCTAAAATTTATAACAAACCAATCTAAAGTATATCATTATCCCCTTTCAAACGCAAGGGGTGCCAACAGCAATTTCTCGTTCTCAAAAAAAAAGAGAAGACTACTTATCGATTGCTCTCAAAATAGTCTTCTCACGCTTATCTTTCTCTTTACCTAATCCCTAAGGATCTTATACCTTACCTATAATCTTTCTAAAATTCCGGCTCGATCAATCCGAAAGTGTTACCTTTACGCTTATAAACAACATTGACTTCATCTGTCTCTGCGTTACGGAATACATAGAAATTATGTCCTAACAGATCCATCTGAATACATGCTTCTTCCGGATCCATCGGCTTCATTGCAAATCTCTTAGAACGGATGATCTTGATCTCATCATCATCGTGGATCTCTTCCTCAACAAACGCTTTACTAAGACTAGCTGCCGTCTGTTGCTGATCTACCAATTTATTTTTGTATTTGCGAAGCTGTCTCTCAATGATCTCCTCTACAAGATCAATGGATACATACATATCATTGCTTACCTGCTCGGCACGTACAATATTTCCTTTCATTGGAATCGTAATCTCGATCTTTTGTCTCTCCTTCTCGACACTTAACGTCACATGAACTTCGGTTTCCGGAGTAAAATAACGCTCTAATTTGCCAATCTTCTCATAGATGGCTTCCTTGAGTCCTTCTGTAACATCGATATTCTTTCCGCTGATAATATACTGCATAGTTACCACTCCTTTGCTGTTTAATGGTTATATTATACCCCAACTCGTCCATAGAATCAAGTGAAAATGCACAATTTTTATTTTGTAATAAGAAATTTATTATGCAATTTTTACAATTTCATATCATATAACGAATATAACCCGCGTTTTGCAATGCATCACATCGCCGAGCGTCGTGTTGCCACAAAGTAATTTTCTATTCAGACCATACGAAAAGACAGCGATCCCCACGTTATGTAGAAACCACTGTCTTTCTTTATGGAATGAAAAATACGAATTACCTATTTTGCAAACTGCCAGGATTCGAAGTCCAATACAGATCCATCAAATTCAATATACAGATCATGCTTGCCCTGCACTGCTGCAGCCGGCACTTCGATCTTGGCATCACCGTACTTATCAAAGTTTACGGTGGTATTCACGATCTCCGTGCCATCCAGCGCATCTGCACACACTTTCAAATTGACACTACCCAGTCCGTAGCCTTTCAGCTTCGCCTGAAACGTTTTTGGACCGTTATCGCCCAGATCAGCACCCTTGATGCTTAACCAGCTATATTTATATTTTGCACGGTCTTTGATCGTATGCATCTTAGCACCATCGATCGAATTTACATAATTAACTTTACCATTCTTGTGATATATTACATTTGTCTCAATTGCGCCCATTCCGGCATTATTCGAAGAAGTAAGACCGGAAACCGTCTGATATGGATCAAAATCAGCAAGCTGTGGTACGCCATCAAGATTCTGCTGTACAATATCAAAGGTTCCATCTGCCTTAACATTCAGCTTATTAACATGTGTACTTCGTCCTGCAAAATGGATTCCCATCGAAGTACGAAGTACCGTCGTATGGTAGAACATGTAATACTCACCCTTAAATTGTACGATGCTGTGGTGGTTATTAGCGAGATCGTCAGAGCCATCCGCTTTTTTGAACACGGTGCCACAGTTTGGAAGCACTTCTCCTACATATTTGTATGGTCCCATCGGTGAGTCTGCAACCATGTATGCGATAGAGCAAATATCCAGATCCTTGTACTGACCGGTTCTGGTGTCCCAATCGGTACAGTAAGAATATACATATTTGTCACCGACTTTATTAATACCACTATCTTCAAAGAAATATGGTGCCTCGATTGCTTTTTCCTCTCCATCAAAAGAGATCATGTTATCTGCCAATTTGCGAATACGGGGGTATTTCTTGCTTCCCTCCGGACGACCGCAGTCACCGCCCCATACGAGATAGGAGCTTCCATCGTCATCGGTAAATACAGCCGGATCTAAAGCATCTCCCGTCGACTCATTATCTGTCCAAGGTCCTAACAAGCTGGACTTTCTCTCATCATAAAATGGACCGGTCGGTGAATCTGCCGATGCAACGTTGATCTGATAACCACCGTTTGTATAGTAAATAAAGAATTTATCTTTGCCATTTACCTTTTTATAAGTAGCACATGGTGCCCAACAGCAATTGGAATAACTTTCCAGTCCATCTGCCTTCCCACCTGCCAGACTAAAGGTTCCGTGATCTGTCCAGTTAACCATATCCGCAGAAGAGATCACATGCATACTGGTGATATAACCAAATCCGTTCTCTCCGTCATCGCCCTGACCGTAATGCTCCTGTGTATCATTGGACATATACACATATACTCTGCCATTGTACTCGATGGCTGTCGGGTCAGAGGCAAAGCTATTGGCAAGAAGCGGATTATTCGCTGTCATGCCCTTGTACGAAGTCGCATAGGTCTGTGCCGGTGTTACTGCAGGATCATCCGGTGTCTCTGTTGGTGCCAGTGTTGGAACCGGCGTCGATGTCGGACTTAAGGTCGGTGCAGCCGTTGGCACTGTGGTCGGTGCAGCCGTTGGCACTGTGGTCGGTGTTACTACAGGAGTTTTCTGCGGTGCTTTTGTAACCACCGGTGCAGCCTTCGTATTTTTTTTAACAACAACCCGACACTTCAATGTCTTTGTTTTCGCTTTCTTAGAAGCTTTTGCAATGTATTTTACCTTGCAGCGGATCACTGCTTTGCCTGCCTTTTTAGCTGTGATCTTTCCCTTTTTGCTGACAGCAGCGACTGATTTCTTGGATGAAGTCCATTTCATAGACTTGATCTTCTTTACGTTCTTTTTCTTGAGTTTTAATGTCTTTTTGGCTCCAGCTTTCAATATCAGCTTGCCGGAAGACAATTTAACCGTTGCTTTTTTGCTTGACTTAGCTGCAGCACTTGCCGTAATTCCATCCAAAGAGGAACCGGTGACCACCATACTAAGTGCAAGCGTCATTCCCAAAACCGCTTTCTTATAATCTCTCATACTTTCCCTTTCTCCTTTTCGAACAAAGAGTTCACAGCATATTGTCCTATTCGGGCAACGCATGAGCATACTCTTCGTCTGGTCTTTGCATCAGCCATACCTTTTATACCGTATAACAGCTATGGTATATACCGCATCGCCAGGACTACGATTACGATAATTGCGTATACGATTGTATAAAATTCTATGGCATTTTTAGTTGTATCGTATCTTATATTATATTGATATGATTGTTATATTGCGTGGAATATTCGGACGGATAATAGCACAAAACGGACATTCCTGTTCGGAATGTCCGTTTCCATTTCGTATAAGATATAGTTTGAGATATTATATTCTAAAAATTATCCCAACTTAGCCTTTGCTGTCTCTACTAAGCTAGCAAATCCTTCCGGATCACTGATTGCCATCTCAGACAACATCTTACGATTGATATCAATCTCAGCCAATTTCAAACCATACATAAAACGGCTGTAAGATAAACCATTCATTCTAGCTGCTGCATTGATACGTGCGATCCAAAGTCTTCTGAACTGTCTCTTTCTCTGCTTTCTGCCTGCGAAGGAAGAGGTAAGTGCTCTCATGACAGACTGCTTTGCAACACGGTACTGTTTAGATCTTGCTCCTCTGTATCCCTTTGCCAGCTTTAATACTCTATTATGCTTCTTCTTTGCGTTTAATCCGCCTTTAATACGTGCCATTATTACGTTCCTCCTTCTATTATTTTGAATATGGAAGCATGCGCTTCATCATCTTTGCGTTTGTTGCATCAACCTCAACAGCCTTACGAAGAGTTCTCTTTCTCTTAGTAGACTTCTTGTTCAAGATGTGGCTCTTGTTTGCTTTCATCTTCATCAATTTACCTGTTCCAGTTGTTTTAAAACGCTTTGCTGCTGCACGCTTTGTTTTCATTTTTGGCATGATAAAATCCTCCTTAACATTTGTTTATTTATTAAAGAATGTTTCACAGAAACTTCTGCAAATAACACACTTTATTAGCGCTTCTTTGACAAAAACATTACCATGGATCTGCCTTCCATCTTCGGCGGCTTATCCACAACCGCAATATCCTCTACCTTTTCAAAGAAACTGTCCAGGATCTGCTTACTGTAATTGATATGTGTCATCTCTCTTCCGCGGAAACGAAGTGTAACTTTTACTTTATCTCCTTTTCCTAAGAACTTTCTTGCATGATTTGCTTTGGTGTTCAAATCATTGACATCAATATTTGGAGAGAGGCGAACTTCCTTAACTTCCATCGTTTTCTGCTTCTTCTTGGCCTCTTTTTCCTTGCGTGCCATTTCATAACGATATTTGCCGTAATCAATAATCTTACATACCGGTGGCTTTGCACCCGGAGCAATCTTTACTAAATCCAGATCTGCCTCTCGTGCAAGTTTCATCGCATCTCTAGCTGACATAATGCCAAGCTGCTCTCCGTCCTGTCCAATCAGACGAACCTCTTTGTCTCGGATTCTCTCGTTAATCATTAAATCGCTAATGGTCGTACACCTCCAACTTTCTTCATACTCTTTTTCATTTTACCCAAAGAAAAAAACGCGGGTTTCAAAGAGAAATCCACGTTCTTGCAAAAGGAAATAATATATCATAATACAATGATTATATATATTTTATACACTTTTTAGTAACCCAAGTCACTTGCTCGTGCTAAGGTGAGAGTGGATACTCTTCTTTGGTTGTGTATAATCACACAACAGTCATATATTAACACATCTTTTTTTTGGTGTCAACATCTTTTTTTTGGTGGCAGCACTCTTTTTTAGGCTACACTCTTTTCGGGGAGGCATCACATTTTTACGACTCTTTGTAATAGCTTTGTACGATCGCGATGATATCCCGCTCTGCACTTGGGGTCTGGGCAATGATCCGGTCGATCCCAGCTAACATAGATGCCTTTGCCTCATCATTTTCTGCCATGCGTTCCCGTAGTTTTTGGCGGCGTATATTTAAGGCATGACGCACCTCCACCATTTCTTTGGGATCTATGATCGCCAATGTCTGACTTAGCCAGATATCCGGTGTCGCGACATGATTATCACGCAGCAATTCCAGCAATTGATCCTGCACAAGCTGCAGTTGTTTTGTATTTTCCTGGAATTTGCGTTCATACTCCTTGGCACGCACATATTCCTGCCATATCTTTTCAAACTCCGCAGCATCTTTCACCTGAAACTTAGCCCGATCATAATCCAACAGACTGCGGTTATTAATGTATTTGATCTTGACACGGTTTAATAACGTCGTCGCCTTGTTGATCTTTTTGCCTAACAACGCCGCTTCTGTCCGATTACGCAATGATTCCACAAATATTACCGTGGCAGAAATTGCCGCCAGCAATATCGTTCCCAAATATGGATATGTCATATCTACTTCCATCGCATAGTACAACACAGCAAACAATACAAACAACGATATAATAAGAAGAATGACAAACTTTGCCATCTTTTTCAGCGTTCTCTGATTGGCGATTACCTGACGCTGCTGCCGGTGAAGATCTTTTTTCGTCTCATCCAGCTTTTCAATATCTCCATTGATCGATGTCTGATACATTTCGGCATCATACATTTTCTTTACTTCTCTGCCAAGAACTTCCTCATACGGATCTAATAATCGGATCTGTGCATCCGTGATCGTGAGGCTGCGATTTTTGTACTGATTGCGTTCACGAGTCAGGTTCATGATACGTTTGCTTAAGTCATGCAGCGTATCTTTTGCTTCGCCGGATATTTCATCGATCCGCTGAATATCCGTCAATCGCTCACTCACCTTGTCATACTCGACCGTCGCCAACTCACGCTGATGTTCTATTTCACGGATCGCCTCACAGCACTCTGTGACAAGTCGCTTGCTTTCTGCAACATCTCCCGGTATTAATTCATTATCATCAAACGCTTCCGGCAAAGATGTCCCCTCATTCGATACTGTTTTCTGTGTCTGTGCACGCCTGCGGTCAAATTCTTCCTGTGCCAAGCGCATCTGCTCTGCCAATTCTGCCGCTTCCTGCTCTTTCTTTTCCCTACGTCTACGATTCCAAAATGCCATACCTTCCGCCTTTCTGTATATTATATACTGATCTGCTGACGATACTCCTCTTTCCAATCTCGGATCATCTCATCGATACGATCATAATATTCCGGCAGCTTTCCATTACTCGCCGGAAAACGCATCTTTTTGATCTGTCGCACTTTTACAGCGATCGAACAGCGTTTTTTACACTCTTTGTACTGATCTTCGATAGAGACCAGCCGATCCGGTAATAACCGCAACGCACTTACCGCCTCCTGCCAGGCTTGTTCATTTCCGGACAGGTGCAGTGCCGCCAAATAACACTGTAGACTTTTCTCTTTTTTATTTGTCTCATATGCCCGCAAAAAATAATCCGATGCCTGCAAATACTCACCCAGCAGACCAAGTGCTACGCCGATATTATGATAAAGCGGTGCATATTCTGCCGGACTTGCCTGCATCATATCCTCACTACGTAAGATTGCCTGATATCCCTCGACCGCACTTTCATAGCAGCCGCTCTGCAACTGCGTATCAGCCTTGATCTTACGGCATTCTCTCTCCGGAAGATGCTCTGTTTCTTCCATAATATGCACCATTTCATTGATCTGAGGTTCATCAAAATAATCGCAGCTGCAGCAGATTGTCACAACAACATCTTTTAACGCATCCTCTCGTGTTGACATTGCCTCTAATTTATCAGCAAGTTCTGTCAATGCCAGTTCCTCCCTGACCCAGTTTACGAAGCCTTTGCCAAAAATATCCCTCTGCAACAGATAAATATTGTGCGCAATAAAATAACATACTTCTTCAATGGAATATACCCGCGTATCCCCTAATTGGAAGTGATACGGCCGTTTTGCAAGCCTGCCGCAGCACTGTATCAATCGTCCCATAAAAACCTTACCTTTCTGTGTCTTCAGTTACAGACTAAAAACACAACGAACACCTCTCATTTATAGACGGATACATCGTTCCCATATCCGGTTGCTCGTCGGTGATATTTCTCCGAATCCATTATCTTTCAGCGTGATCACTGCCGTCTCCCGATTCGAAAAACGTACCCGCACCGTAAATCGTGTCGTTTTATTTTCTCTTCCTTGAAAACCACTCAATGACAACATATGTATTTTGGTCTGATGTTTGATCACATCCTGGACCGCGATCTGAATCTCATATTCCTTATCCGGGATCACATCAACACTAGCATCAACCTCTTCCCAAAGACTTCCTGCTTTTGCCAAAACCACATCCTGCATCTGCGCCTCATGATAAACCCGCAGAGATACATTGGCCGTGATCATATCCTCATCTAACAAAATACATTGATCCAGCTTACCCTCTCCACTAAGTTCTCTAGCCGCATAACAGGCGCCTTTCGTAAAAATATTATTTCCCCGGAACACTCGACGGCCATTACATAACTTTTGCAATGCCTCTTTGGCCCACTCGCCATCAAATGCATCCCCCTGCGCATACAACGTTGTCACGGCCTGCTTATGCATTGCTGTCTCTGCAATATTCACGAATGCATACTGTGCATCTACCGACTCTTCCTCTAACATAGAGTAATCAAATACATTTGTCAGATTCTGCGTTGTAACGCCGACGATCCAAGGAATAGTACGCCTATCCACTGTAATCTGTGAATAGAGCAACTCCTCCTTATTGAATAAAAACAATCCTACATTATTCAGCCATAATTCTTTCGGCTGACTCACCGCATAATACATATAACTTAGACGATAATTTTGTATAGACATGCGCTCCGGATACAAATTAAGCTTTTTGCCAACCTGATGCAGCAATTTGGTAAGTTCCGGCGTCTTGTCATGCACTGTAATGACCAGATGTTTGATCCTTTGCTCCGGAAACTGCTGTGTCACTGCACTAAGCAGCTTGAGCAGATACCGTTCTAACACCATTTCCGTTTGAAAAGTGTGTCCCCCTGCTTCAAACGATGTTTTCTGAAAACGTTCCAACAGGTGATCCAATATGATCTCCTCACCACCGTCTCCCTCCTGATCCGGAAAGCGCCACGTTCCCGAAGCTTTTAACCACTTTAACGCCATCGGAAACTCATATACCATCTCACCATTAATTTCTCTGCCTAGTGGAACTGCCTCATATTCGGTGCGATCAAAGCAGGTGATCTGTGAAGCCTGTTTGCCGAGATCTATGCCCAATAATAATTGATTTTTTTCGTCCATCACACACCTCCTACAACGGTTCAAAGATCGACGCTGCTATCTCTCGCTCCATTGTGAATGATTCCATTAAGTCGATCAATTTTTCATCTTCTCCGGAATTTTTAGCCGCCATCATCTCATTTAACTTCGCATATCTGCTGCCGGTATCCGGATGAATATCGTCTTTGCCTGTCGTAATTTCCTGCACTTCACTACGATGATCCTTACCATTATAATGTTCTGTAATATAATACTCTAACCTTTCATCCTCGAACAGTACAAATTCCCTGACATGGATCCCCGCAAAAACATTGTGCATCTTCACTTCTGCATATTTTCCTTTGTCAGCTCCCACATAAATCCGGTAATGCAATGCCACATCATGATCCGGATTTGCGATATATTCCACATAAACCTGATCCAGCACATGCTCCGGCAGACTGATCTTGCCATAAAAATTCCGGTAAAAGGCAAATATCATCTTTTGATCATATAACTTTCCTACATGGTAATCTGCAAATTTTGCTTCCTCTTCAGAAAGCTCTGCTTTAGCGCTCATGTGCTTTAATACCGCCAGCAAACACGGCATATCCTCTTTCTTCTGCACATCCACAAAATAATCTGCGAACAGTTCTTCCGGCAATTCACGTCCACGCAGCAAATATTCATAAGCCATCCACTTCTTAAACGCACGTATGATCTGCTTATTGCCCGCATGCTCTTTATATTGTGCAAATACCGTAAAAACCTCCGGCACCACTTCTCCCGAGAAAATACTCTGTGCTAATAACCGCTCTTCCAAAGACTCTCTCGAAAGATCCCCTGCTGCCTGCCACAGACAAACTAACTCTGCAACGGTACCACTGAAAAAACGCATCAAATATTTAAGGACCGGCTCGCTATACGCATTTTCTGTAAATAATTTCCAAGCCAGGCATAACATTCTCTCATCCGGCACTGCAGAAGCATCCTGAAATGCCTGTTCAGAAATTGTCTGCAATCTCTTTATCGGAATCCCTTCAAAACCAAACTGTAAAATTCCTTCCATCGCTTTCGCAAAACATTCACACCAGGCACAATATTCAATCATGCGTCCCCTCTCGCCGGCTTCTACTGTCGTCCAGTCGAGCTGTTCCAATGCTTCCTCCAAACGACCCCGTTCTCCTCGCTGATAAAAATACTGCATCTGCTTTAACTCTAGCGCATGACGGTAGTTCTCACGAAGCCCCTCACACGCTAAAAGCTGTGCACGGAGTTCTACCGTTTCTGCAGTGTCCACCACCTGCTTTGAAGCCTGTTCTCCCAACGCCAGCAATAATGCCCGGTTCTGTTTATCAAAGCGGTAACATACCTCTTTCATCCCATCCATTTCCAATAATGGTTTCAACCGATACCAGGAATCATCTGCGTAGCGGTGATATTCCCGATCGATCAAAAAGAGCTTTGCCCGACTTGTAGCACAAGTTATAACCGCTTTCCCCTTTACAAACGGTGCAAAATGCTCCTCAGATAGTTCCGGATGGCTCACATAAACCCCCACCATATTCGGATTATCGCAGGTAATCTCATACTGAAGAAGAAACCCGGCCAATTGAACTGCCATCTCTTTGTCAAGTACTTCTTCCGTAACAAACTCATTGTATAACACACCAAGATTCGTACTGATCCTGCCCTCACGCAGTTGCTTCCACGTAAAGTTCTGCATCAGTGTGCGATAAGATTCATATGTCTCCGGATCTTTGTCCTTTTGCCGCACAACGTAAGCATATAACATCGCCTTTTTATCGACAGTCAGATGGTTATCATATAGGAAATACAAAAGCACAGAATGCGTAAATGCCATTGTTTCCTTCTCATCGATCGAATACATATAATATTCGTATAGTTCCGTAATTTTAAGATTATGATTCACACCACGCTCATACCAAACAAAGGCATCTTTCGTTGTGATCTGTCCCCTCATCAGCATCTTGCAGATCACTGTTAATATCTCATCCTCCGGATAACGATCGTACAGTAATGTCATATCCTCCAACACTCCTGCCGAATACTGACGCAGTCTTCCTGCCAGATACACATAGCGCAATGCCGTCTCTTTTTCAATAAAGTGGTTCTTGCAGCCCCAGTGAAGTGCCTGAACGATCACTTCAGAAAGTTCCGTTAAATACTTCGGTGTATCATTTAATATCTGACAGATTTCCAAATAAAAGATCGGACTGTAGCATCCATCAGTAAGCTGTTCTAATATTGTCGTAAACTTCTTTTTTTCAGACTGCAACTCCGGATCCAGATACAAAAGGCACCAGAGCACCTGTGCATCCTGTCCGGTCTCCTCATAGCAATCACGTATCTGTCGGATGCACTCTTCCTTTACTGACTCGTCATCCGTCCAGATCCCCTTCAGATAGCAAAATCCCGCATAGCGCTCCGGATGTTCTTTCCTTAACTCTTCCGCCTGCTCCTCCAGACTATTCAACCCTTTTGTCACAACATCTGCCTGATGTTCCATAATGGCAAGATGGATGCGATACAACTGTAGTCTGGTGCTGTTTTTTTCTAATCCACTCCCCTGCAAAAGCTGATCCATCTCCTGCAGATAGTCCTGCAGTGGAAGTCTGTTCATACAAAATGCCAAATGACGTTTCAACATTTGGCACAAAGTACGCTGCTCTCTGCGATTTTTCTGCGCCTTTTCATGCTGTACTCCCGGTTTGACTGCCACAACAGAAATCTTAATGGTCTGTCTCGTATTTTTTATCTCAATGCGGGCATAATTCTTCCCCATAACCATCTGTTCCGGGTCAATCTCATACTTGCAGACAAAACGATCCCCTACAAACTCTTCTGTTGTAATATGTTCATTCTCTATACGAAGAAAGGACGCATCAGAACATATCTGAAACTCCTCGTATCCCCAAGTGTTTTTCGTGATGCTGATCTCGTCCTGAAACGCTTCTCTACAAGCATCATACTGCCTATACACCTGTTCTACAGCAATCGTAACCGGCTTCTTTTTGCCGATCGACACCAAAAAATTGTCCAATGCGTTCTTACGCCCTGCAGACGCACGCAGTCCATCATAAATTGCCTGTTTCTGTGCGTCCTTCGCCAACAATCCATCGCGAAAGGCCGGCGTGTCAAACAACTTCACCCCGGCTTCTATATCTTTTTGTACCAGTGAGACAAACTGGCTTAAATCTTCAATCTGATGTCCAGATGCTTCTGCCTTCACAGACTCCTTTGGAATGCAAAGTGAAACTTTCTCATTACCGCAGTCTGAAATGATCTGCAATACACTTTCAAAATTCTCTCCGGGTTTCACCCGCTCCATGTCGACCGATACAACGATCGTACTGTCCACGCCACGAAAATTGACCGGATCGATCGTGATCTCCGGAGCATGCGTTGTCACTATACCTTTCATCAGGTGTCTCTTCTCGTTCGATATTACAAGGCTTGTCTGATACACCTGCTTTGTAACATGGTTCCAGTCGAGTACCTCCGGCGTCACGATCACCCGTGACTGTTCATATTCATAATTTCCTTCTGCCAACCGGTTAATCTTCTCTCGCATACCGTCCTCCATGCCTGTACTAATTCCCTCAAACACCACACACTCCGATCATCTCCCCAAACCACATAATAAGTAATATATGGCTGACCAACACTTTCTGAATGTGCGAAGTTTGTGCAATTTATAGTATAGTATACCATTTCTCTTGGTCTTGCACAACACCCGACACGGGTGTATACTACCCTCAAAGAAAGGAATGACAGTTATTATGAATAAACTAGAACCAAAAGAACATTTTCATGGCAGCGATCTCGAAAAGATCGAAGAGATCTACGGTATTCCCAAGGAGAATATCATCAGCTTCTCCGCCAATGTGAATCCGCTGGGGATCTCCTATGATCTGCGCAAAGAACTTCCAAAACACTTAGATGCAATAACGCGTTATCCTGATCGGGAGTATACCTCCCTTCGAAAGTGTATTGGTGAATACGTGCATACCGACTATGAAAACATTTTGGTCGGCAACGGTTCCACCGAACTGATTTCTTTGGTAGCTCAGATCATGCAGCCCAAAAATGCATTGATCGTAGGACCAACTTACTCGGAATATGAACACGAAATTTCTTTAGTCGGCGGACGTTCTCATTACTTCCGCCTGCAGGAGAGTGACCGTTTTCTCCTCGATATCAAGGCACTCAGCAAAGCATTGACCAAAGACGTCGATCTGCTCGTGTTGTGCAATCCCAACAACCCAACCTCTTCTCAGATTGACCGTCAGACAATGCGCATTATTTTGGATAACTGCAAGGAACACGGTATTTTCGTTATGGTTGATGAGACTTATGTGGAATTTGCACCTCACCCGGAAGAAATCACCTCGATCCCGCTGGCAGAATATTACAATAATCTGATCATTTTACGCGGTATTTCCAAGTTTTTTGCAGCTCCCGGACTGCGCCTGGGATACGCTGTATGCGGCAACCGTAAACTGCTGCATGAGATCGACAGCAAAAAGAATCCGTGGACGATCAATTCTCTCGCAGCTATCGCCGGCGAGATCATGTTCCGTGACAAAGCATATATTCACGATACGTATCAATTGATCGCAGGCGAACGGGAGCGTATCTGCCGGATCCTTGACACCCAAGATACTCTCACCTATTACCCGCCAAGTGCAAACTTTGTCCTTCTTAAAATACAAAAAGAAGGCGTCACTTCCGAGGATCTGTTTGACACTGCCATTCGACAGGGTCTTATGATCCGCGACTGTTCCACCTTCCCATTTCTAGATCAGAAGTTCATTCGATTCTGTTTTATGATGCCGGAAGACAACGACAAACTGCTTGATGTATTGCTCCACAAACTGCAATAAAAAAGCAAAGCCAGCGCTTTGCTTTGCAAGAATTGCTAAAGCAATTCAGTATTTCTATGATAGAAACGATCACCCAAGCGTGACCTTAAGAGATATCTTATTACGACCCCTAGAGGCTTTCCTCGATACGACAACCTTAACCGTATCGCCGGACTGATAGTTTCTAAGGGTCTCTTTTATTGCTGCAGGTGTAGAAACATCATTATCGCCGATACGCAAGATAACATCGGCTGTCCGCATCCCCCCCTTAAAGGCAGGAGAAACCGCATTTACATCATCGACGTAAACTCCCTGCGCCAAATTCAACTTTTTCGCCTCTGCTGTGTCCACCGCACTTCCCATCACTCCCAAATAAGCATCGGTATGTCCCTGTATCATCGTCTTGATATAACCTTGTAAACTCTCGATCGCAATAAAAGCAGACTCTGAAGTTCCGGTGATATTCGTATAATTTTTGGTTAAAACGCCAATCATTTCTCCTTTGGTATTCAGCACAAAACCCGCTCCATCCTTACAATATGGTATATTCATCGTACACAGAGCAAGAGAAGAATCCGGCACAGACACCGAAAGCTGATTATTCGTGATAATGCCGGAATTAACGGAATACATAACACCATTTGGCTGTCCGACCGCTAATATTCTCGACCCCAATGCATTTTCACGCACAACTTTGCGTGTGATGATCTTTAATTTATTCCGTGTATCCTGCGAAAGATCTGATTGTTTCACTCGGTATACTGCCATATTGATCCCGGTATCACAACCTGCCAACTCTACCGCGGCCTCACTGCCATCTGCAAATGTTGCTACCATCTTCAGATGTTCCTGTGACGTATTATATGAAGTCAATATATACAGATACCTCTTAGATTTTTGAAACAAAACACCACAAATATGCTTGCTGTCTGTAGAAAGCATCTGCTCCGAATCTTTGCGAAGCTGAACAAGCGAAGATTTTGCTGCATTCCCATTATCGATCAATTGCTGTGTGAGATGATCATATTGTTCTAGAGAGGATAATTGTGACCGATTACTTTTCTGCGCCGGATCCGTTTCCCGTGCGGCTGCTTCCGTCTCTTCCGTACTGTCAGGCTCTTGATCTGACGGTGCCGGCGTTACATAGATAATCTCCGTGTCCAACGCCTCCACCGGCATATATTTACGCATAATATAAAAAGAACTCATTGAAATAACAGCAAATAGTATCAAGATTCCGCAAAACAAGGCGATTCGTCTTACTATCTTACGCATCTTTTCTCTCCCCTGTGGGCGGATCTGCTCCTTGATAAACTGATATTTCCGTTCCTCATGTGATTTTACATTCTGATCGGAATCCTCCGTGTGATTTTCCTTCATTCCACATCCTCCATGCCATCTGTATTCCTATGCTTTCCTTCTATCTCTTAAAGCTGCATTTGTATGCAAAACTGTCTAAACCAAACTTTATTTTAACATATACTTATGAATAAGTTATGAACAATGCATGAACCAAACCCTATTTTTTGTAAAGTTTCGGACTGTCAACGTACTTCAGGAGTGACCGGATTTAAGGTGCAGCACTTGCAGTATAACCTATTTGTAGTGTATTATAATGTTGGGGTACGTTTTGAATAACCTTGATCTTTGGATCAATTAGCAGGACATAAGATGCCTGACACTCGAAATATACGGATCCGGAAAGGAATACCAAACAGCTATGAATAAAAAAGTTTTAAATACATTGGAATATGACAAGATCGTCGAGCAGCTTGCTAAGCTGGCGGGTTCTGATGGCGGCAAGAAACTGTGCCGCTCTCTGACACCGATGACAGACCGCGATGAGATCTTAGAAGCACAGCGCGAGACTTCCGATGCTTTGACGCATATTATGACACAGGGGCCAATCTCCTTCCAGGGCGTGACTCCCATTAAAGAAAGTCTAAAACGCTTAGAACTCGGTGCACCTCTTAGCATGCGGGAATTGTTAGACATTTCCTCTCTGTTAGCCTGCGCAGGGCAGACCAAGCACTACTTTCGCAAGAGCTTAAATGAAAACGAAGAGACAGGCGACTGCCTGAATGAACGTTATCAACTTCTCGAACCACTTGCACCTCTGATGCAGGAGATTCGTCGATGCATTATCGCGGAAGACGAAATGGCGGATGATGCCAGTGCCGGTTTGAATCAGGTACGCCGCAAATTAAAAAGTACCGGCGACCGTATCCACGAACAGCTTGGCGTTCTCCTCAACAGCCATCGTTCTATGCTGCAGGATGCCATCATTACTATGCGAAACGGACGCTATTGTCTGCCGGTCAAGGCAGAATACCGCTCCTCTTTTCACGGGATGCTGCATGATCAATCTGCGACGGGAGCCACGCTCTTTATTGAACCAAATTCCGTTGTCAAATTAAATAACGAGATCCGTGAATTAGAACGACTGGAGCAAGATGAAATAGATAAGGTGTTGGCGGATTTAAGCAATCAAACTGCTGAGCAAAGCTTCTTGGTCGAACAGGATCACCGAATCCTGACAGAGTTGGACTTTATCTTTGCCAAGGCAATGCTCGCCAAGCAAATGAAAGCAACCAAACCTCGTTTTCCGGAGGAGCGCTTTATCGAGATCAAACAAGGACGTCATCCTCTGATCGCAGCCGATAAAGTTGTTCCGATCGACGTGCATTTAGGTCGCGATTTTTCTTTATTGATCGTCACCGGTCCAAATACCGGTGGTAAGACTGTTTCCTTAAAAACCGTTGGACTGTTTTGTTTAATGGGACAGGCCGGTTTACACATTCCTGCTTTTGACGGATCAAGCTTACGCATCTTTCACGAAGTATACGCCGATATTGGTGATGAGCAAAGCATTGAACAAAGCTTAAGTACATTTTCCTCTCATATGGTAAATACCGTATCCATCTTAGAGCAGGCAGACGAAAACAGTCTGGCACTCTTTGATGAGCTCGGTGCCGGTACTGATCCGACAGAGGGTGCGGCACTCGCTACCGCAATTCTTGCGAATCTGCATAAGCGCCATACACTTACCATGGCAACAACACACTATAGCGAGCTCAAGCTCTATGCATTACAGACGCCGGACGTTGAAAACGCATGTTGCGAATTTGACGTTTCCACTCTACGCCCGACTTACCGTCTGTTGATCGGTGTTCCCGGTAAAAGTAATGCGTTTGCCATTTCTCACAAGCTGGGACTGTCCGACGATATTATCGAAGATGCCAAACACCACGTAGCAAGCGATGCCACACAGTTTGAAGATGTACTTGCAGATCTGGAGCAGACACGTATCCGTCTTGAAAAAGAGCTTGCCGATGCTTCGGAAAGCCGCAAAGAGATTTCCAGACTGCGCAAAGAATTACGCGAAAAAAACGACAAAATAGACAACTCCAAAGAACGCATCCTGCAAAATGCAAACGAAGAAGCAGGCCGGATCTTGGCAAAAGCCAAAGACTATGCGGATGAAACGATCCGCAAATACACAAAATGGGCAGAAAGCGATGCACATATCCGCGAAATGGAGGCAGAGCGCACCAAATTGCGGGAACAGATCAATAGCAAGCAATCCCATTCCTTAAAGCCTGCAAAACCAAAGAAAGCATCCGGTCTCAAAGCAAAAGATCTGTTCATTGGTGCTGACGTCCGCATTTTATCTTTAAATTCTGCGGGAACGGTCAGCACATTGCCTAACGATAAAGGCGATCTTTTTGTACAAGCCGGATTGCTGCGCACAAAAGTAAATATTCGGGATCTGGAGTTGATCAAACAACCAAAGCCGGAAAAAAATAAGCCGAAGAACACCGGAAGCGGCCGTATCGGTATGAGCAAAGCCGCTACCATGCATCAGGAAGTCAATTTGATCGGTATGACGGTCGATCAGGCAATGCCTGTCATGGAAAAATATCTGGATGATGCCTACCTTGCACATATGACACAGGTAACCGTGATCCATGGCCGCGGTACCGGAGCACTCCGCACAGCGGTACACAACCGTCTTAAAAAATTAAAATATGTCAAGTCGTATCGCTTAGGCGAATTTGGAGAGGGCGACATGGGCGTTACGATCGTCACCTTCAAATCCTGATGATCAACTTATGACATTGTCTATCTCATAAAGGAGGAAACACAACATCATGAAAGAAAAACAAAGAATACTCGTTGTCGATGATGATGAAAATATTGCAGAACTCATCGGATTATATCTCAACAAAGAATGTTTCGAAACAAAACTGGTCTATGACGGCGAGCAGGCACTAAAAGCCGTTAAAGACTTTGCGCCTAACCTTGTCCTGTTAGACATTATGCTTCCGGGAATTGACGGCTACGAAGTACTTCGAGAGATTCGCCGCGGCGGTTCCCTTCCTGTCATTATGCTGTCTGCCAAAGGAGAAACATTTGACCGCGTTTTGGGACTGGAACTTGGGGCAGATGATTACATTATGAAACCGTTTGACTCCAAAGAAATGGTTGCACGCGTCAAAGCCGTGCTTCGGCGAAGCACCAAAGCGACAGTCGGCGAAAGTACTCCGACACCGACACCGCAAGTGCCACAGCAGGAATTGGAGATCGTTACTTTTCCGGATCTTCAGATCAACCTGTCCGATTATTCGGTCCACTATAAAGACCAAATGATCGAGATGCCGCCAAAGGAATTAGAATTGTTCTATTTCCTGGCGTCCCATCCAAACCAGGTGTTTACCAGAGAACAACTCTTAGATCATATTTGGAGTTATGACTATATTGGTGATACTCGTACCGTCGACGTGCACATCAAACGTTTGCGCGAGAAATTCAAAGACCATGATCAGTGGAAATTGGCTACGGTATGGGGAATCGGCTATAAATTCGAATTTCACGAGAAAGGGAACGCATGAAAGTAACACTCCGTCTGCAGTTTATTACTGCATACTTATTGTTGGTAATCTGCATCTTTGTGCTGATCAATACGTACGGCTACTCCCTAACTTACAATTATTTAGAGACAAAAAAAGAGCAGCAGATTTCCAGTGAAGCCTATTATCTGACTTCACATTACGCCAGTACACAAGGCACTCCTGAGGATGGTGCATTTACACTGCAAAAACAAAGTACCATGCTCAGTTCTCTCTTTGATACTCGTGTCTGGCTTGTCAGCCCCACCGGAACGATCCTTTCAGATTCTTCCGATTACGACTATGTTGGCAAAAACATCACTGATTCCGACAGTGATTTTCTAAATCGGCAATCCGTTAAGGGAGCACGACCAAAGGGCATCATGAAATCCAATGTTCTCGCTGTCATCTGCCCTCTTACCGGTTCTAAAGAAACCAAGGGATATTTGGTCCTGTTGACACCGCAAAAAGCCATCAAGGAAGAAGCAACTCTGATCTTAGACACGATCCTGATCTGTTATTTATTATTACTTTTGGTATCTGCCATCGTATTTTTGCTGCTGTACTGGCGCAGTGTATATCCTCTCAAGCAGCTTGCACACAACGCCAAAGAGTACGCAGATGGACACTTTGACCAAAAGCCTGCAAAATTAGGCGGAGCTGAACAACTCGAACTCGCTTCTGCCGTAAAATATCTTGCGCAAAAAAACAAAAGCATGATCGAATACCAACGTCAGTTTTTAGCAAATGTATCTCACGATTTCCGCTCACCACTGACTTCGATCCGCGGTTATACTGAGGCTTTGGCAGATGGCACGATCCCACCGGAAATGCAGGAAAAATATCTGCACATTATCCTGTTTGAGACAGGCAGGCTGACAAAACTAACGTCAAATCTGCTGGATCTTAACCAGTTTGAGCATAGTGGCTTGATCGTAGAACTCGAACGATTTGACCTGCACAACACACTCAAAGAGACGATTGAAACATTTGAACCACAATGCGAAAAGAAGCATCTGTCCATTGATTTATTATTAGATGGCAAAGAATTATATGTCAAGGCGGATCAATCCAAGATACAACGCGTGATCCAGAACTTAGTCGACAATGCCATTAAGTTCAGCAATACTAATTCCGTTATTGAAATTCATACGGTCAAAAAGCATCACAAAGTTTTTGTTTCCGTCAAAGATCATGGCATTGGTATTACCAAAGAAGAAGCTTCTAAAATATGGGATCGATTTTACAAGAGCGACAGGTCCCGTGGCAAAGATAAGACCGGAACCGGCTTAGGGTTATCGATCACGAAAGAAATTATTGAAGCACACGGGGAACATATTAATGTGATCAGTACCGAAGGTGTTGGCACAGAATTTATCTTTTCCCTTCCGCTAGATGAAGAATAATACAAAACCAACGCGTTCCTTTGTAATGATGCTCCATAGTTTGGAACGTAATTACAAAGGAGTGCAACAAAGAAAGGTTCGTCATTTCAAATTGACGAACCTTTCTTCTTGATATAAATATTTGCTATATAGTCATGCCAAAATCTACACGGCTTACTCGCATCTGGTACCAAGAATACCAGCTACTTCGTATTCATAATCGTTGATATCTTTGGTCATTGCAAACGCCTCATCTACATCAACGTCATAAACTCTACCATTCTTATAACCGATCAAACGATTCTTCTTACCCTGCTCAATGACATCAATTGCATAAGCACCCATTACAGATGCATACACACGATCTCTTGCTGTCGGACTGCCACCACGCTGCATATGACCAAGGATCGTTGCACGTGTCTCAATGCCTGTCTCCTCCTCAATGCGCTTAGCAAGCCCATAAGAATGACCGATTCCTTCTGCATTCACGATCACCTGATGTGTCATGCCTGCTTCTCGGTTGCTCTTGATGATTCCCATCAAACGATCATAATCGTTATCAAATTTCTCCGGGATCAAGATCTGCTCTGCACCATTAGCAATACTACACCACAATGCAATATATCCTGCTGAGCGGCCCATAACCTCGACAACGCTGACACGCTCATGAGAGTTGGAAGTCTCGCGGATGCGGTCAATTGCTTCCATTGCTGTATTTACTGCAGTGTCAAAACCAATCGTATACTCAGTGTAAGCGATATCCAGATCGATCGTGCCCGGAATACCAACAATATTTACACCATATTTTGACAGATCACGTGCCCCCTTGAAAGAGCCGTCACCACCAATAACGATCAGAGTTTCAATACCGAGTTCTTTACAGATTCCTGCTGCTTTCTGCTTACCGGCGTCCTCACCAAACTCTGCACTTCTTGCTGTAAACAAAAATGTACCACCATGCTGTAACTTCTCTGATACATCGTGGAATGTCATCTTAGAGATTTCTTTATTTAATAATCCGTTATATCCTCTACGGATTCCATATACCTCATAACCCTTTGCAATACCCGTACGTACTACGGCACGCACTGCTGCGTTCATTCCAGGCGCATCTCCACCACTAGTCAATACGGCAATCTTGCCTTTACATTCACCCATAATATCCTCCATTTCTGTCATTTGTTTGACTGTCTGTGCCTGATTATATTTTGCACAACAGTATTATTCTATTATGTTCCCGCCCTTTTTTCAATATCTATTTGGAAAAAAGTAAGGTCTTTTCCATAAAAATAGATTATCACCTCATAATTTTATACAATATCCGGATTTTCCCAGCTAAGTCTATGTAAGTTTCCTTCGGTCTGCATCGAGAAAAAGTCATTTTGGCGTAACGCCTCATACAGTACGATCGCCACAGAATTCGATAAGTTCAAGGATCGGATCTGTGGATTCATAGGAATACGAATCGCAGTGTCCGGCGTCTGCACCAAAATTTCTTCCGGAATCCCTGCACTCTCCTTACCGAACATAATATACGCATCTTCCTCATAGGAGACATCTGTATATCGATGACGTGCCTTTGTCGTCGCCATATACATCTTGTCTCGTGCTTTTGGATTTTTTTCCAAAAAATCCTCATAGCTGTCATAAATAGTGACATCCAAATGTTCCCAGTAATCTAATCCTGCCCGTTTCAGCATTTTATCATTGATCCGAAAACCCATCGGCTCGATCAAATGCAGCCTCGTGCCGGTGGCACAACACGTCCTTCCGATATTACCGGTATTTGCCGGCATTTCCGGCTCCAAAAGTACAATATTTAACACAACAATCACTGATTCCTTTCTGGCATAGATCCAATATCTATAGCCATTGCTTCCTACTCATATATCTTGTATAACTCATCACTGCCTGCCGGCTCTAAAAATCTCGTTTCCTCTCCACTGCGTATCACACGGTCATTACCTTCCGTAGCGCGTCCGATCACCGCTGCCGGTATTCCTGCGTCCTGCAATCGCTCTACTAATAAATTACCATTCTCGCAGCCGATCAACATACAGCCACTCGATATGAGCAGATACGGATTGATATCAAAAACCTCACACAATTCTATTGTCTCCTGACGGATCGGTATTTTATCAAGATCTGCAACGATACCGACTCCGGATGCTGCGCCCATCTCCCACAGTGCGCCAAAAATACCACCTTCCGTCACGTCATGCATAGCATGTACCCCATGCTGCATTGCAATCTTCGCTTCCGGCACAACTGAAATATGCTTCAGAAAACTTTCTGCTGTATCAATAAGATGCGCCGGCAACGTTTGTTCCAAAACATCTCGTTTCTCAGCCGCTATGATCGCAGAACCTTCTAACCCTGCCCATTTCGTCATGACCAACTCATCGCCGGGCCGCATTCCTCCCGTCGAAAGGAGATCACCACGCGCAACCTTTCCAACCCCTGTCACTGTGATGACCGGTCGATTCACGGCGTCAGACACCTCCGTATGTCCGCCTAAGATCTCGATCTGCAACTCATCGCATGCCTGCTCCAATTCGCTCATAATTCGTCTGAGGTCCTGTTCCTCCGTCTCCGGCGGCAAAATAATGCTGCTTAAAATACCTATTGGCTCCGCTCCTGCCGTTGCCAGATCGTTCGCCGTAATATGTACGGCAAAGACCCCCATCTGCTTGTCTGCCCCAGTGATCGGATCCGTAGAAAGCACAAAAACCTCTCCCTGCTCCGGTGCGACTGCTGCACAGTCTTCTCCAACACCCGGATGCAGCAAAACCTCTTGTCGTCTATGGTGAATCTGCTTAAATACCGCTCTTTTCAGTATATTTTCCGGTACTTTTCCTATCTTCATATTCATTTGCTCCTTTGTTATCCCGCTCAATCTTATCCGCTAACGTATTCCATTTTAACGGCATAATAGTATATGTTTTACTCTTCCGTTACCGGCTTTGTAGTCTTTTTGGCTGCAGCTGTTGCTTTTGGCTTTGCCGTAGCGTTCTTGGCCGGTTTCTTTGTAGACTTTGGTTTTGCCGTCTTCTTCGGCTCCTTCGAACTCTTTGGCTTGCCTGTTGCTTTTGGATCCTTCGTTGCCTTTGGATCCGCTGACGCACTCGGCTTTGGTGAGCCTGCGGCACCTGCTCCCACCGTCACATGACGCGGTTCTGCCGCATAAGAACTGCTATTGAGCTGCACCTTGTCCGTTTGTTTGCCATTTACTTTAATGATCTTCCACAGCTTTGCCTTATATCCGACATGCGCAGACTGTGTTACCTCACGATACGATGCAGGCTTTGTCTCATCCACCGTCTCTTCATCATCTCCCGGTTGGATCGTCTCTAGGATCTCCGATTCAAAAGAAATCTCCCGACCGCTTTCTCTTGTCTCCTCACCGTAAATACGAAAAGAAAGTACACCGCCCTCGGCTGATGCCGCAATGTAAACTGGAGCATTGGTATTATTCTTAAATTTAAAATCCTTATAATCACCGGCAATCGCCGCGTCACGCGATACATCAACATAACTTACCACCATGGAATGTGGCGAGCGCTCTACTACCTCTAGCTCTGCATTGATCACCGCATTATATAATGTCGTGGAAACCTGGCATACGCCACCACCAACGCCATCAACCACTTTACCGCTGGAATATTCCGATGCACTTTTGTAACCATTTGCCTCTGTGCGCTCCTTGATCACCTTGATCGTGGAAAATGTTTTGCCCGGATATAAAATTGTTCCATTGATCCTTCCGGCCGCCGTCTGTACATTCGTCGCACGTGCCGCCGTTGATGTTGCATAAGACGTTGAATAACGTCCCAGCAGATCTTGGCATTTCGATACCATTTCCTGCGTGTACTTTGGCTCTGTTGTCTCCACAATCGCCTGTACTGTATAGGAATCCGACTGGTCTGATTCCTGCAGCGTCTTGCGGATACGATCGATCGTTTGGTCGACCTGCAATTCTCTGCCGGTACGTTCCTTAGATGCAACAAATCGTCCATTTTTTAAGGATAATTTGGAATTTTTGGCTTTCACATCAAACTGTGTGCACTCTTTTTCAACATATTCTTTGAGTTTCTGCTCATCAAACGAATACTTTAAGGCAAATGTTTTGCCGGATTGATGCGCATTCTCCACTTCGCGCATACGCTTTATCAAATTACCCTTTTTACCAACTGCATATGCCTGATCGATCAACTTTTCTTCCGAAAAGTGCATTCCGAGTGATTCAAAATCTGTTTCCAACTCATTCTCACCGATCTGGATAACAACCTTTCGGCTAAGCAGCCCTGCAATATGATCATCTACGGCATTCTCAGCCTCAGCTTTCGTCATTCCGCCAACTTCGACCTTGCTGATCTTAACCCCTTCACAGATCGTATGCTTTGATCCAAAGATCCCGGAAGAGGCAAGCTCTGCAGCCACTGCCACGCCGACAGCCAAAAGACAGCCAACTATAAAAATACCGGATAAACGTTTATTCTTGTTTGTCATAATCAATAAGCCTCCCAATTCACATTATATTTTGTCATAAATAAGAGTCCTTCGCAAGTCAAAGATTTCTTCATAATTTGACATTTTTTCAGTTATTTTGTATAGTCGATTTTAACCGGGAAAATGCAAGGTCAGTGTTTTGCGATGTATCGCACTACGCGGCAGCAATTTCCGAATCAACAAAAGCAAAAGGGCGTCCATTCTATCCTTATAGAATAAGCGCCCTTTATAACCCCGCCGATGAACTATTTTACTAAATACTCTAAGACCATAGGCAAAACCATTGCAATAATAACTAAAATACAGATTACTGATGCAATTCTTTTCTGGTTTTTACGATTAAAAAAGTTCATTGTTACCTCCTGTCTGTCCCCGGTACAGCCCCACCCGCGATGCAAGCTTGTCGGTTCGGCTGTCGGCTTGCAGGCTGAGAAAGGAATATGTGATCATCATGAATACTATACCTATATTTTTTGTCCTCTTCATTGTATTCATAATTTATGTGCAAGTCAAGATGAAACAAGGGGCAAAAAAACCACAGTGGAATCAATCTTTTTGGAGCAAAGAAAAAGCTTCTAACTTCGCCCGCAAAAAAGATATTTCCGAATTGGATTATCTCGAAGTCGATCAAAATCTGCTGCCATGGGACGATCAGGCAGACGGTGCTATACAAGACGCCCAGGATGATGTGCGCGAGATACTGAAACGTCCTATTTTGAACCTGCAGGGAATGAGCAATGCTGATATTAAACTCAACTACGGCATTGCCAATTTTGAGATTCTTTCTGCCTGCGATCAAAATTATACCCGACTGATCCGGGCACTAAATCAATGGGGAGAGGCACTCTATCAGTCGGAGAAGCTGGCAGACGCAGAGAGCATTTTTTCGTATGCACTGGATATCGGGAGCGATATATCAAGCACCTACATTACCCTTGGCAAAATATACGCTCAAACTGACCGCATTGAGCAGATCCAGCCTTTGATCGAACGCGTCAAAGAACAGGACTTCTTTATGCGGGACACTGTCATAGACAAACTGACCGGAATCGTCCGATCTTACCAATAGAAATGAGGTTAACCATGAATAGCAGAAAATCACTATATGACAAACAAGAGTTTTATCGCAAAGGAGCTATTCTGAAAGCAAGTTTTCAGGGGATGCGTTATCAGGTAGAAAAATGGCAAAAAGACAATGAGGAAGAATGTTTTCGCGCTGCCATATGGCCTGAGCCGTTTTGCTTTGAAAAGACACCGGAAGAAAATAAAACCTATGCGTATTTTCCGTATACCGAAGAAGGACTGGATGACGTCTATGATTGGCTCTGCACCCAATACGACGAGAAGAAAGACCGCTGGGACCAGGCAGGGGAATCTGCCATGATCTTTCCAAAAACATGAAAAGCTCCCAAAATATGACATAATTATTACATATTCTTTACAGAATCACCCTATTATGATAGAATATCAAAGGTTTTATCGTTGTTTTGGCGTGTTCTTATGCCGAACGATCGGCACTTCCATTCCAAAGCGGCATTGATCATATGAAATAGAAATGAGGAACATTATGCATCGCTTGATTCAATTATTAAAGCGGTACCGTCATTACAGACAGTATCAGAAATTATTAAAATACCGTAAATATTCACGCTATGGCGCTGACTTCCGCTCCATCGCACGTATCAAAGAATATATTAAGGACTGCATTTACCTGATCGTTCTGCGCGTCTTTTATATTTTCCCGATCAAGAAAAACCGGGTTATGTTTATGAGTTTTGAAGCCGGCAAATACGCCTGCAATCCTCGCCGCATCTCCGAATATCTGGCAAAAAATTATCCGGACGATGTAGAGATCATCTGGGCATTTAAAGGGGCGAACAACTTCCGCTGGCTTGCCGACTGGGGCGTATCGAAGACTGTGGAATACGGTACCTTTTCATTCTACCGTTACGCACTGTCTTCCCGCGTATTCGTATACAATATGCGTATACCAGCCATGATCCCGTTCCGCAAGAAACAGACAACAATTGGAACCGGACACGGTGGCGGTGCATATAAAAAATTGTTATTGGACAATCCAAGCATCCGCACGTCGGATCAGAAGATCCAAGAGCTCAGTGCTTCCCATACGGATATTTTAGTTTCCAGTTGTAAATACTATACCAAATATGTTGTCCGTGGTGCATTTGCTCACAAAGGTGAATGTTTGGAATGCGGAATGCCGCGTAATGATGAACTGGTCAATAATCACGACAACAAAACGGCAGCATATATTCGTAAATATTACAATATTCCTGCTGATAATAAGATCATCCTCTATGCCCCTACTTACCGCAAGGGCAAACGCAACGAGGCAACGGATTACAATTTGGATGTACGCGGTATCGTAGAAGCTGCCAAAGAACGTTTTGGCGGAGAATGGACTATCTTGTACCGCATGCATTACTTTATTAAGAAACGTCTTCCGGCAGACACAAAGGGGCAGCATATTATCGATGTCACAGATTATGGCGATATGCAGGATCTCCTTCTTGCCGCAGATATTTTGATTACAGACTACTCTTCGAGTGTATGGGATTATTCCCTGTTAAAACGTCCATGTTTCCTGTATACCACAGATTTGGACGAATATTTAGAGACACAAGGCTTTTACGTGGATGTGCGCGACTGGCCATTCCCACTTGCTAAAGACAATGCCGCATTGGTCGACAATATTGCTCACTTTGACGAGGAACAGTATCTCAAAGATGTTCACAAACATCACACCGATCTTGGCAGCTTTGACAACGGAAACGCAACCGAAACAATTTCCAAACGCATTCTGCAGGAATGCCAGAAATGAGGATAACTATGAAAGTTGGAATTATCAGTATTAATAAATATTCAAAACACTTGAATTTCGGTGCTGCATTGCATTCCTATGCATTTCAGCAGTATTTAGATAAACAGGGGATCGATAACGTCATCATCGACTACCTTCCCCGTTTCATGAAAACTTACAATATGAAATATCCGTTTCTTTCTGAACAGCCTAAAGAGAAAATAAAACGATTCTTTTTTTGGCTTGGATATTTCTTTCCGAATCTGACCAGATACAAAAAATTTATGAACTTTTTTGATACGAAGTACCGCATGACCAATTGTCAATATGACGAAGCACTGCTTAGCAAGGCATTGTTCGACTTTGATACGATCGTATGCGAAAGCGATGTTATCTGGAGTCCACACAGCACACAGGGCTTTGATAATGGATTTTTCTGCAATCTCCCATCTATGCGAGGCAAAAATAAGATATCTTATGCCGCCTGCATCGGTTATACAAACTTTTCCGAAAAGAGACAGGCGCGTTTCCGCGAACTGCTAAAGAACTTTGATTCCATTTCGGTACGTGAGATTCAGGGAACCGAGTTTACGCAGGAATATACGGATAAACCGGTCGTAAATGTGTTAGATCCTACCCTGTTATTAGATGCTGAGGACTATGCAAAGATCGCTGTAAAACCAAAAGAAAAACATTATCTGTTAGTGTATAACTGCCTCAAAAACAATCGAAAGATGTTAGAGGATGCACATAAAATTGCCAAAGAACGCGGTTTGGAAGTCATTGAGATCAGCGTTTTTTATACAAATATTTTCCGTAACAAAGTGAAATTATCCATTGGTATTGAAGAATTTTTAGGATATTTCATGCATGCAGATTTTATATTAACAAATGCTTTTCATGGGGTCTGCTTTTCTCTTATCAATAAGAAAAGCTTTTATACCTATGCACGTGGAACGAAAGATTCCCGCGTGACCAGTATTTTGCATTTGCTGCACCTAGATGACCGATTTTTGCAAAACGATCAAGAAATGCCTGCCGTAACCGAAATCGACTACGATGATGTTTACAAACACCTACAGGCGGAACGCGAAAAATCCGCAAAGTTTTTGACGGACGCGTTTGCAAAAAGTTTAGAGGCATGAGGAGCAACTTGACAGTAATCACGAGGGGGAAGTGAAGATGAAACCAAACATTTCAATTATTATACCGGTGTATAATGTCGAAGCATATTTAGCTGACTGTCTGGATTCGATATTAGTGCAGACATTTGAGAGCTTTGAAGTCATCTTAGTTGATGACGGTTCGACCGATGGCAGTCCTGCCATTGCACAAAAATACGCCGATGCGCATTCTGAACAGATCCGTTATTATCGCAAAGAAAACGGCGGTCCCGGGCTCGCCAGAAACTTCGGTATATCCAAAGCAAAGGGCGACTATTTGATGTTCGTCGATTCGGATGATATTGTAGATCCGGAAATGTTGACAGATCTATATGAGTCTGCCTTTGTACTGGAAAGCGACATTATCTTTTGTCCGTATTTTCGTCATGGACTGTATCAGGAAGTGACGATTGAAGGAACTTATGATTTCGATATGGATAAAGTATACACCGGAACAGATTTTCTAAAACAATCTGACTACACCGTAACAACTTGTTCTAAATTATACCGTACTGCATTTGTCAAACAATTTGCCTTCCCGGCACACTGGTTTGAAGATGTGGCGTGGCTTCCGGTCGTTATGTCTTATGCGAAGAAGATCAGTTATGTATCTACGCCTTATTACCACTATTTGCGTCATGATACTTCTATCGTCTCCAGCACATCCAACAAGCAGATTCTCGGTAGTCTGGATGCTATCCGTTTTATCGTACAAAATGCCAATCCGGAAGCAGCCACTGAGGTTGCCCCATTCACGGCAAGCCTTACTTTGTATATGTGCACACGCCGTCCGGCTTTTGCGGACCGATATGTAGATCTTCTGATGGAAAACAAAGATTTTATCCTTTCCAACACAAACTTTGAAGAGCACCCACGACTGAAAGTACGCTTGGATTATTATTACAATGCCTTTCAGGCAATTCCAAAACACATATACTACGATCACTTTGGAAAAACCACATTGACCGAACAAGAGCAGAATAACCTTGATACTCTGGTCGGCACTTTGGTCGAATTTGATGCAAAAATCACCTGCCTAAATGAAGAAAACTGTGATATCGATGAACATCCTGCCATTCGAAAAGCGTATGACGAAGGACGATATCATGTCGTTGGGCAATATTTCAAATGTAAAAAATTAATGGAAGAAGGCGGCATCGCTCTTTCCAAGCAGGTACGCGGCATTAAATATATCACACCGTTATTACTGCGCACACAGGCTCTGTTTGGTTTTCAAAACGATACTTCTATCACAGAGCGCATATACGCAGCTGTTGCCGGTCATCCTGTTATGCAGGAGATCTTCGATGTCTTTATGGCTCATATCGATCAAGACGATGCCATGACAATCGCAATGCGTGAGATTCTGATGCAGAAAAATCAGCTCACCTATTCTTACGACTTAGAATGTAACTTTAAGCAGAAATATCTCACTGCCTACAACGAAACCGTCCGCGTTTACGCTACCTGTGTACTCGCACACGATTACGGGATCGGCAGTGCTTACTCCGATTGTCACACCAAACCGCTTTCCAAAGAGATCAAAAACGGCACTGAGTACACGTTAGTTGACAGTTTTTACTTTGATACATTGCTGCGTATCACCAAGGACTATACGGTTTACCAGATGAACCGCGAACGACAGAATAAGGCAAACGAAACCTTTTTCCTGCACCGCAAGATCGGCAATCTACGCAACCGCATGCATCGCCAGGCAATGCGTATCACTGTATTAAAGGATCGCAGCGAAAATATCAAAATGCATTACGATGCCGTCACACGAATGAAAATTATTTGGTATCCATATCAGTTTCTGCGCAAACTATTCCCTGCAAAAGATGTAAAAGCTTGGATGACGCAGCGTGAGGCAGACAAAAAACTGGCTTATTTCCGTCAGATCATAGAACAACCAGAGGAAGAGGCTGAATAATTATTCAGCAAAAACTCCGCATAAATTTTGCATATTGCCTTTGCTGAGTTTTTGCTGAGATAGGCGTAGATTTTCTCAAAAAACTATTGACAAACTCCGATGAATTTTGTATACTATTATAGTCGCTTGCGAGTGACACATCGCATTTAGGGGTGTAGTTCATCGGTAGAATAAGAGTCTCCAAAACTCCAGAGCCGGGTTCGATTCCTGGCACCCCTGTTAACTGTAAAAGCTCAGAAGAAATTCTTCTGAGCTTTTTGTTATATTTCTGAATGTGTTTATATTGTAACTCAAATTTCGCACATCCAAAATTATCATATCATCACATATTGCCTATTATATCAAAGAATACTAAATATTTTGCAACCACAATATAGCGCTTTCTGCAGACAGCAAACTATAGTAATTGCCTTGCCGCATTTTCGTTTTTTGTGATTTCTAAATTTTGTTGTCTCTGATGATTGATTTACATGCCCTTCAGAAAACTCAAGGTCCCGTAAGCAAGGTATTCATCAGAGACTTAACAAAATAAGAAATCACGAAAAAACTCAGCGTTCAGCGGCAATTATCTTAGTTCGCTGCCGGCAGAACAAGTTAGCTTGTCGGTTGCAAAATATCATATTTATCGCTGACATAATAGGCAATATGTGACCTGACAGCAGCTTTGGATGTGCGAAATTTGAGTTACCAAATATATTTCATATTGCTCATGATCAATCAGCTAGGACTTCCAATAGCAACTCGCCAATCGTCTGGCGATACTGCATTTCTAATACTTCCTGCTTTGTCTGCGCATCCTTACACCGCTCCCGCAGTTCCCTCATCACAAGATGAATACAATGACAAACATCTTTGCGGCGATTTAATTCGCGTAAACTGCCAAGCTGTTCGCAGAGCTGTCCATATCCTAACTTCAACTGCTCATCTGAGGTGTGGTACGCATGTAATACGATCAGGATCGGATCTGCCAATACCTCCTCCACAAGATCTTTCGTACTGCGTCTATGCAATGTAAATGGATTATTCGAATCACACTGCATATACACAATGGCTGCCATAGCAACACCAAATATCAATAATACCGTACTCATACTCATAAGCTCATCCCCTTGTTATCAATCATTTGCATTTCTTTATATGTTTGCAAATATTGTAACCAAGGTGCGTAAAATCTACGAGCACACAGCTGTATAATTTATGTAAAATGTATGTAACGACACAATAATCTTAACGTGCAACGTTTGAATAAGTAACGTGACATAACGTTTGAGTTACTGATATTGCGATAAATTCTCTGCCGTAACCGGTTCAAATGGCACCCATACAAACAGGCCATTATGTTCCGCTCCATCAAGCGAAGCGACGGATTGTCCGGAAGCAAGTTTTTCTGCTGCTTTGACCGCTGCTTCTCCCTGCCCTTTCGCCGGCTGAAAAATTGTACATGCCATAGCACCCTGCGAAATCAAGTCTAATCCATCAGTTGTTGCATCGACACCAAGAATAGGTAATGTGTTTGTATCTATTTTAGCTTTCTGAACTTCCTGTGCAACGCCTACTGCCATCGAATCATTGTTACATATAACGGCATCAACCGGCTGTCCGGTCTGTAAAAACTGATGAAACATTTTGGCTGCGGTTTCTGTACTCCAATCCGCATAATCCTCATATACATAATGAATGGTTTTACCAGATGCCTCTAATGTTGCTTTATTTGCTTTGGTACGTCCCTTTGTTGCTGAATGCGTACTCTCTCCCTTGATGAGTACGATATTTAAGGAGTCCTTGGACGCATATTTATTAAGGACGTATTCTGCCTGAAGATTACCGGCCACCGCTTCATCAGATCCAACATAGATATATTTATTTTTTTGCAGGTATTCTTCTTCCGGACAACTGTTAATAAATACAATCGGTTTGTCTCCCGCCAATGCTTCCATTTGCTGTGCCGTTCCGGCATCACACAACGCACATATGATCACATCCGCGTCCTTTGCATTCTTAATCTGGTTCATCTGTGTCTCCGAAGAACCCGCTGCATCCTGAATATCTATTGTATAGCCGGCTTCTTCCGCTGCATTTTTAGCTGCCTCTGCGAGTGTGGCACGAAATGTGTCAGAACCATCAGATACAGTGAACATGATCTTAAGGTCTTTGCCGGAGCCCTGACCATCTTCTTTTTTTCCCGAACAGCCGACTGTCAATACACAGCACATGACAGCCAAACAATATAACACTATTTTTTTTGTCATAATCCTCTCCATTTCCGCATACAGCACCACACCAGTGCCGTCATGCTTACCCTAAAAACTTATTTGCACTTTTCTTTATACTTATCACATAGTATAGTATCCAAACAACGTTCCTTATATCTGAAATCTACCCATCTGCTCTGCAAGCTGCTCTGAAGTGTTCGTCAAAACTTTCGAGCTGTCTGCCACCTGCTCACTCTGGCCTGCTAAATTGTTAGCCTGACCAACCATAGCATCCGAAGTCTCACTGATCACGGTAGTCGAAGCAGCCTGCTCCTCTGAGATTGCTGATACGTCCATAGCAACATTATTTACAGCAGCGATCTGCGTGATCATATTATTGATACCATTTTTCATATCCTCAATGCATGTATAAATCTGCTCAAATGTCTCTTGTGCCACACGTATGCGGCCACCACTCTCACCAATATTTTGTACGCTGACATTCGCTTGATTTACAGCATCATCAACCAGACCGTCCACCTGGTCTATCAACTGTGAAATCTCTTCCACGGAGGATGCTGTGTTTTGTGCAAGTTTGCTGATCTCTGTGGCTACCACAGAGAATCCCTTTCCAGCCTCTCCGGCTCTCGCAGCCTCAATAGAAGCATTTAACGACAACAGTGAGGTTTCTTCTGAAATATTTGCGATCAAGCTTGTAATTCCTGTAATCTCTTTGGAGGCTTCCCCCACTTTACGAATAGCATCTACCAGTAACGACATAGAATCACGTATCTCGTCCATAGCAGTACCTACCAACTCCATATCACTCCGACCTTTACGTGCAATGCCGACAGTACTATCGATCTGCGATTTCACCTGTTCGCTGTCCCGAGACACATCAGAAACAACACCGCTAAGATCTGTTGCGCTCTCGGCGATTTCATTGATCGACTCCGAAATCTGCTCAACCGTCTCACTCAAAGCCGCCATAGAAGCTGCTTGCGCATTCGAAGCATCCTGCATACTCACTGACACAACACTGCTGCTATCAGCTTGGTTTCTAATACTATCTGATACATCATTAATTTTACAGATCATTTCACGCATATATTCTGTAAATATCTTTACACTCTGTTGGATCTGAGCGATCTCGTCCGTGCCTTTCGCTTCGATCTGTATTGTAAAATCACCATTTGACATCGCCTTGATCTTGTGGCTGAGTATTCGCAACGGCTTCACCGTAAGCGACACACCTATTGTATTAAGCAGCGTAAATACCAGCAGACCAACAATTGCAACTCCGATCAATATCGTTCTCAAATTATCTACTTCAGAAGTGATCAAACTAGTTGGCACATAGGAAACAAGGACCCAATCCGTTCCTGCAATTTCGCGCGTAACAACTACTTTATCACGTATTGTTGTCACCGACTCGTCGTCTTTGTTGATTTTATCTGCAACATTTTTAAGAAAACCATTGGACGTATCTTTTATAGATGTTGCGATCAATTCTGATTCACGCGATGCAAGAATATCACCTGTACTTTTGTCTACAAGCAACGACTCAGCCCCTTGCATGGATACACTGGAATTGACAATAATATTTACCGAATCAAGAGACAAGTTTGTTGACAATATACGAATGTTCGTTGCATCGTCCAACATGCCACATGCACTGATCATCATATGATTCTCATCATCTTCAAAAACAGGCGTATAACCCGGATTCATTCTGGTTAGCCCTTTTTGATACCATATCTGATCTTTTGCATTATTAATCTGTGTCGTATTGTCATCAGCTTTCATGACAGTTCCTGCTGTGTCCGTCACATAAAAACCACCAACAAAAGAATCATCCAACGCATAATAATCGTTTAATTTCTTCTGTAACAACTTTTGATCCTTCACTGCACCGGAATGTTCTAAGTCGTACTTTACTGTTTTAACTTCGTCCAGTTTACGATTCAACCACGCCTCGATCTGATTTCCTTGATCTTTTGCTGATGTTCGCAGCAAGCTCTGTGAAGATTTCATGATGTCTTTCTCCGAAACACTGTAAGCAATGGCGATCATTGCAATAACCATAATGATGGTAATTGGCAACGATATCCCCAATATCTTTGCTCGCAGTCCCATTCGAAATCCCTTTGGCTTTGGATGCTGCTTTGGCTTTTTCATTTTGTCATCTTTTGTTTGCTTAGTATTCTTCTTCATATTACCCACCTCTCCTTTGTTAATGAAATAATCACTAGGCATTGCTCGATATTCATGTTTCCTAATTTACGAGATCGACATAACGTACATATTTAAACCCATTATACAGAAGTATTCAACATTTCTCAACCCTCATGGCTACATTACTTTTCTCGGAAGTGCTCAATATGTGCGTTCTCGTTCCGTTTCCTTTTGCACCGAAACGGATTGTTGTTTTTTAGATGTCGTAATTTTAGAAACTAATTTGTCTATTGGATCAAATTTCCTTATCTAGATAGTGCACGTCACTACCTTGTTTCTTTGTTCTACATCTTAATTTTCCAGGAATTTGCATACAAACAGCAATATTACCCTTTTAAGGGATATTATAACTTTCAGGCGGTTGAAAAAAATTATTTTGTTGTCACGTGCGATTATCAGCTTAATTTGAACAACAAAAAACAGCCCCAGTATGAAACATCATAAAAGGACTGTTTATCTTACAAAGCATTAATATAATGTTCTTTCAAAATCTTCTGAATTATTCCGATTCATCAAGAATTTTCTGCACTTCGCTCTCTGTTATGCTCAGTTTCTCTGCAATCTCAGATACGGACATACCTAGTTCATGATAGAACACATCTATTTTGCCGGCAATTTTGCCGGCAATTCTTCCAGCATCATATCCTTTTTTCTCTACCCTATCCAATACCTCACACATATTCAACTCCTCCTTCTGTATCGCATCATTGTATGCATCCTCAAATCGATGGTCGCCCGTCATTATGCTCATCATTTGCAAAACTGCATGCACATGCTTCATTTTCTGTGGCGACGGTTTATATTCATGATTTAACCGTTTCTGCACAAAATAATCCGCTACAATGCGAAAATCACTCTGAAATAGTTTTACCTGTTCCGGCGTAAGATATGCGATTTCAAATACATTGATCCGATAGTCCTGCACATATGGTTTCAATGCATCTGAAACAGTTAGTCGATCCAAAAGACTCTTCGAGGAACTCCAAGGTTTCTCATAGCCAAAATACAGCACCAATGTCACAACCGGATAACGCTTTACATCACGCCTCTTCTTGGTAGATATTATATCATCATCTCCACCATCCTGTGAAGATATATCTCTAATTAACTGAGCACGATATTCTGCTCCATCATACGAAATAACTCTCAATGGCATATCCGCATCAGAATCTGTCTGATTTTCAATCCCCAAACAGGCGATGCGTATGGTGTCCTGATTCCAATTCTTTCCGACATCTCTCACTATTTCGCGTAATTTACCATCTACCTTATAAGAAGACCGTAATGTTTTATCCTCCAATTGCTCCGGCTTTACGATCTGTTCTCCCTGAAACAATAACACATTCACTATATCCGCAAAAACGTCATTGTAATCCTCCAGTACCTTCTCCGCAATGTCTTTCTCTCCCATGTTCCCTACCTTTCCCTGTTGGCAACAAGTTCTTCCTCTCTTAAGGATACGACCCTTGATTTACTATATCAAAACTGCGCCTATGGCAGGAATCTGCACCTATAAAGGATACAAATCCATGCTAGTAAATCTGTCCAACATATACACACTTCTCGTTTTAGAACATAAGAGCAAAAGAACTTGTTAGATTATTTGTATATATATAAATATATCATCTCATATGTCAATTGTCAATATGATTTGTTTTATAATCATTCATTTGTGCCGTTTTATGCTTTTGCTCGTTTCGGAACACTCTAGCATGATATGGTTCTATCATACATTCATGCTGTTTCGTTTTCTTATCATAATATGCAGTCCAAAAGCTTCCTTAAATTTGATTGTAAAATACAATTTATTCTTAGTTACCTTGAACGTATATGGATTTGCTTTTAACAGTTTCATTTCTTATGCAGTATATTCTTTCATTGCATCCTCTCCAATCTTGATTTTATTGTATCAGATGCCCTTGTTCTTAGAAATACTCATGTGTCCATTTTTATTAATTTATTGCCTTTAACCAGCGTCTACTTTATAGGATTTGATTCCTTTTTCACATGTCCACTTAATAGGGGCATCTCCCTTTTCATCGTGTCCACACTCTGGCCTTATAATTTTTAACAATAATGTCTATTTTTATGAATATCTCCCTTTGTTAAAGTGTTCACAATTAAGGCTCCTTTCAGTAATTTCAGACCTAGCAATTATTTATTATTTTCTCTAGCGATGATTAACATTCTAGACAATCCCTTTTTCTTACTGTGTCCACCTTATAAGGTACATTATATATAGGTAGGACTTACAAGGCATCTACGATCCTTTGCACCTCTTCTTCCGAAATCGCTAATTTCTCTGCGATCTCAACCACGGTCATATGAAGTTCCTCATATAAGGTCTCAATTTTTCCTACAATCTTTCCCTCCCTTAAACCTTCAATCTTACCTTCTTTAATGCCTTCGACCTTACCCTCCTGGAAGCGTTCTCTATATTCCTGCTGTAATGTCATATAATCCAACCTCCATTTCTCATTTTGACGGGCGGACTGTACCGCCTCTTCCAAATCTCTTGTGAAGGTATCCGATACGCCTTTTCCATCAACATAATCCAACAATCGTTTCATTTCAGGACTTACATCATCCAAAGTCCCTTTTGTGTTTAAGATTATCTTAACGGTGCCATCGTTTAATGTCAATGCTATATCTTCACTGCAGCGGTTTTCAAAGGTATAAATATGTCGTCCCAGACCAAACGGATCAAAGGTGCAGATGAAGATGACATAGCTTTTCTTCAAGTGATTATAATCATCACCTTTTTCCAAAATATTCAGATCGATCATTCCCTGATAATATCGCATCCGTTTGGGCAGATTTCTCGCAGTGGTTGTCTGCATTTCCAGGTTAAATACTGTGTGTTTTTCATCCTCGACATACACATCGAGGCGGATTCCTTTGGCACCCGCTGCAATGTCAATGTTTTTCTGCACCTCCGGATATTCGATCTTTGCGATCTTGATCCTTAGGATCGTTTCTAGAAACGGTTTTACATATTTCGGATCGCGCATGATCACGCTGAACATAAAATCGTCTTTGAGTTCCAATTCTTCGTACGCTTTCGCCATCGTTTTTCCTCCCTTATCCCTATACGCTTTTTCCTTTCGTATGTTGTATTATATGACACAACTTTTAGAATAGCTATAGGCAAAAGCGCCAAATTTTGGAGGATAAATTCACCAACCTAAACAATTTTTCAAGTTAAAAATCTTGCTGGCCTGGTGCACTTTGTACATTCGGCTATTGAATTTTCGTGAAAAACAAACAATGGGAACAGCAGCTGAATATGCTACCATTCCCATTTTACCTAGTGTTTTGACAATTTTTTCACGACATCCTTTGGATTGATTTTGTCTCCGTTTTTGGAAACCATTTTTTCAATTGTTTCAACGATTGCCGGTACATTATCTTTTACATAATCCTTAATAAAGTTTTCCACTTCATTATACTTGTCCAATGATATTTTCCCGGATTTGATGTTTTCAAACAACAGAATCGTCATTTGACCAAGCATTTCTACTACAGTAGCCGCCATCACCGCATTTAGCGCGGAAGCTGCAAGATTGATTCCGGGCAATGATTTTATAGCACTCAAACCTGTTTTAGCAATTGCACCAACTGTTCCTGCCGTAATTAGCGATTTAAATACCCTCTCTACCGTGTTCTCATCGTCTGTTTCCTCACTGATTTTATATGTTTTGCCAAGTTGATGTATCATGTGCGTCTCAAGCGCTGCCAATATTGGGGCATCTGCTAAAGGAATCGGAACCGCTCCAACCGTTCCCGCGCCTCCCGCATATGCTGTCACCAGCATCTCCGCTTTTTTTCTTCGCTGTTTATTGCGAAAACTTTCTTGCGCTGCCTTTTCATTGACCACTTTCAATATTTCATTGGTCTTTTCTATAAGTTGCTCTACACCATATTGAGACACTATGTAATCATCATCTACCTCATATGGTATTGCTACTATGGGAATGATCTCTTTCAAATTTGCAAATGGTCCATGTTTATCAAATTGTTCTTGCACCATTTTAATATTTTCAGCATTTTGTGGTTTCGCATAGGACTTCGTAAGCACTACAATCACCGGCACATCTTTCCACGGTTTTGTTAATTTTAACAGACTCTTTATATTTTCCTTGTGCAGTCTACCATTTGTCGCTTCCACACAATACCAGATGCAGCTGATAACTTCACTCTCTTCTTTTTCGTCATCTTCCGTTCCTAACCCTTTTTTGATCAACTTCGATAAACTCTTCATAATCTTGTTTTGATTCCAAACATTGAACTCGAATCCACGAGTGTCAACTATGTTAAAATCCAAAGAGTCATTCTTATATGTGGTAATTTCCTGTGTTACCGCATCCCCTTTTGTTACTTTCGCAACCGTCTGCCCTGCAATCGCATTTACCAATGTACTCTTTCCTGCACCAGAAACACCTACAATCAATACATTTTTCTTCATTGTGCATTCCTCACTTTTTTCATTATTTTTTTGGGTTAAATAGTTGATCTTTTGATTATAAATCCATTTGAGGTTAATTATAGCAGAAATAAACAAAAATGAACATTACTCATTTCAAGTCAGCATTAACTGCGCACGATATTCTGCTTAATATATTTTATAATCATTCATTTGCGCCGTTTTATACTTTTGCTCGTTTTGGAACACTCGAAAGACATTATCCTGAATTTTATAACACAAAAAAACAGCCTCATTATGTAATATCATAATGGGGCTGTTCCTTTTATGATGCATGATATGGTTCTATCATACATTCATGCTGTTTCGTTTTTTTATCATAATTTACAGCAATCAGCAATATATTACCAGTATACTGTGAGATCGACTCCGGATAATTCTTTTCCTTAATTTGATCAAGTGCAATTTGCACCGTCTTATTCCATTTTAATTCTATCACAAGAGCCGGGTAATCATTCTTATATTGTGGTTTTGGGATAAAAACAAAATCCTCAAAACCTCTACCAGTCGGAAGCTCTCTGACTGGCTTGAAGTAGTACCTCATCGCACTTAAATACGCAATCGTTATCACACTACTTAATGAATTCTCATTATTGTATTGAAGTGTGGAAACATATTCCATATGCATTTTTTCGATATAATCTGCCGCCGTATTTACATCCATATCTAATGTGGCCTCTAGTAAAGATTCCGATTGTCTCTGAAATGCAAAAAATTCATTCCACTTTGTACTTTTCATCGCATTTGCCAGTTCCAGTCTAAGTTCTTCATTTGGTACAAATGCCTGTGTAGAGCTTTGTTCATATCTTAAATAGCCTAAATGTATCAAATATGTTAAAGCATCATCTTTACTTGCAAAACTAACAGTATCATTACAGTAAGACAGCACATCAACTTCTACCGTATTCCCGGAAAGCAGGTTCTCCTTTATTTCTGGAGTTACCACCCGGCAAAGGTAACCGTCAAGAAACTGGTACACCGCTCTAACTATGCGGAACTCTGGATCTCTTTTCTAGAATCAGAGCGAATCTGTCCTCACTGCAGTTTTCATGACTGCATGATCAAGGACTTTTTTTACAGCCTCCATTTTGAATTCAGAAAATATCTATTTTCTTGAAAAAATTTTTTAAACCGGACAATACATCTGGTCTTCCTGGTCTTCCATTTCCTTCGTTATCACTCTTTAATGCCGCCAAATAGAGAGTACTTTGAATATCTGATAGACGCTTATACATATCAAACAGTTCTTCTTTCTTTTCTTTGTCATCAGTCTGTTTAATCAACTCTGAATAATCATTTGACAATTTTTCAAATTGCCCTAAAATAATTTTTCTTTCGTCGCTCTTCAAAGTTTGATTTTTGATATAGGTATTCAGTTCTCCATAATACATTGTTGCTTGTGTTTTGAAATAACCTACAGTTATGCCCCCTACTTCAGAAATCAACTGAGTTCCTAAAGTAGCCATCTGCGTACATATCTGCATTGATACCTCTGGAGACATTTCAATACTCTTGTCTCCCTTTGATATCGTCATACCCTTCTTATTTGTTTTTTCCACAATCTCATATTCATTATTTTCCATAATACCATTCTCCTCATATTCTCTTTTTTAATATTTTTTTCTGTGCTTTTATTCCTTTTTTCTTTTGGCTATCTAACTCGACAGAAATTTTATCATAATCTGGATTATAATATCCCATTTCTCTGTTCATTTTCTTTACATCGTTAAATCGCCTACGTTCATCACTGATAGTTTCATCTGCAAATATTGCATCATTTTTATCTGAAATTCTACTAATCTTTTTATTTAATTTGCCAACTTTAGTTTTCCAAACCGATGTACTCACACCAAACACAGCATCTTCCAAAGCAAACATATTTATACCTGATGAATTAAATCCATACCAAGCAAGATTAACTTTTCTTTTTTTTCGTACCTTATTAAAAAAGCCAAGTCCATTTCGAGCATTATATCTATCCACTCCCGATGAATACTTATCATATTCAGAATTAACACGAGAAATCAAATTGTTTAGCTTTGCTCGATACGCACTAGCAATTATGCAGTTCTTTACTCCGCCTAAGTTCCACATCATAAAGAAACTCATTATTAAAAACGAAGGAATTATGACATACCACCGTTTTATATAGTTATTTATCCATCCATATACTGTAGCACCTATATACATTACTACTAATATCCGTCTTACCCAGGTTATCCACCTAAACAAAACCATTAGTATAAAGCAGAAAACCATTCCACTAAGCATTGTTCCCATCATCAAACAGATGGTTCTCAGCCAGTCTTTGTCATACCAAAATTGAGAGATAGCTATTGCTAAACAGCAAAAGATGCAATATGGCAATAACCATGCCCTCTTACTTTCAAAAAGTAAATCCAAGAAAAACACCTCCAGATTTATGCAAAAGATATATTATATCCTTCTGCAATTAATGTATCTCCAATTTCCTCTAATACTGTTTTTACACTATTTGCCATTTGTTCAGTTCCCTAAGTAATTTTCTACAAACAATCAAAAGGATGATTGGCAAAATCTTACCAATATGCGATTTAAACAACTTCATTATACGAAATCGTCTCTTCCACTTCTTTTTCCATTTCTTAAAGCTTGTTTTATTTCCTTTTTTCATATCTCACCGCATCCTTTCTTTTATATTTACTCACGATTTCTAAAGTACGCATCCAAATCGTCCACCATATAAATATCCGATTCGGGTACTCCTGCCTTTCTTGCCATTCCTGCAGCAACAGCGACTGCATCTTGTGAGCCTTCATTCAAGATCGAATAACCATACAAATCATTCAAAAATGATTTATATTCTTTCAGTTGCTGTTCTAAAAATGTGTTAAAAGTTCTCTTCAATTCATGATTTGAGGCATCGATCACTGAATAGTATCCTTGCAAGTCTTCTCCCATCCAGCGCCTACAGCATTGTAACAGTTTGTGTGCAAATTCTTTCCCATAGCGTATTTTGATCTCGCTTAGAACCAATGCAAATAGTCTATACCACGCAATGATATTCATTCTCATAATGCAACAAAATGCATTCCCCTTAGACCGAATTACTGCATCCGCACCATCAAGCAAACATAATGTAGCATTTCCCACCAAGATCATAATCCGTAAATCACCATGAGATTTATTTGGTACACATTCTGCCAATGGTCTTTTCTTATAATATCTCGCCTTGATCGTCCAAAATATTTTAATCATAAGCTCCTGTAACACAACCGGAATACTCATGGCGACAGCATATCTTGCATCATATCCATTTACAAAAACCTCTTCCATAACTCTGGCAAGCGTTGTAGTTTCTTCATTTTTACCTCTTAGTTTCCCAAAATCACATAGTTGGAATAATTCCATAAACGGCACAGGTACACCCATCCCCCTGCCGCAATCTTGTTTCCCTCTACTTCCGGAACTTCCTGCAATGTCAGACATAATATGTCCCACCCAATTACAGAAGCCACAGTATAACCTGGAAATAAAATTATGTCCCTGCAATTCAAATTGTGTATCGCTATTTTGAATAGTAATCAATTTACCATTACTTACAAAGCTTGATGTATTGGTAAACTGGTTTAATATAGAAAAAAACAATCCAATAATATCCGGTGAATGTGCCAATGATTTTAAATGATGATTTTTCGGAGTTAATTGAAATTTTCGTCCCACTTGACCCGTATGAGACTGATCGTAATTGACACGATATTTGTTTTCCAAAAAACCAATGGCAGATGCTACATTGCCTTGCTTTCCATCTTTAGGTGACCATCCCACCGCCTTGGCAAATCTCATCACAATGTTATCCACCGCTTTATCTGTTGCTTTTCCTAATTTGCTAAACCCAGGCTCTCCAACAAAAAAAACATCTATTGCACCTGCACAACCACCTATACACACAGACGCCAAAAAATCATATTTATCGCATAGACTTATCGCATCATCATGCATGTCGCTAATGTCATAAATGTTATTTTCCATCAAACATCCCCCCTAAGCTCTTGTTGCAATGTTTGAATGCTATATACCATAGTCTTAAAATCGCTTTTTTGAGCCTCAGTCCATTCGCGATAATTAGTAACACCTGCTGTCTGTAATTTTTTTAAGTATTGAAACACCTTTGTGTTTAATGCTTCGATCTTTTTCGTTTTTTTCTGTATCAATACCGCCTGCTCTTTCATTTCCTCACATCGTTTTTGTAGTTCTAAAATTTCTTTGCAATTTTCGATACTCGCACGTTTGTTAGAATATTTCTCTTCATTCCTACCTTCAAGCGACTTTAACCTCTCCTGTAACATAGGTGTCAAGTCAAAGTCATCGAAAAAAAATTTTTGTGGTGTTCCGGATATGCGCCCCTGCAAAATTTCCGCTTGACTCATAATATTCGTAGCAGTTTGACAAGCTTTTTGAAGGCAACTAAGCTCTTGCATATTTTTTTGAAACTGTCGCATAGTCTGTGTCTTTATATCTTGCAAATCATATGCCGATTGTTTTCTTGTATTTTTATAAAACACAATCTCACACCTCATTTCTCCTCGCAGTATAGGAACTATTAGGTCATATTCTGTTTATTTTGACATCCAACCTTCTAGTACATTCATTACCGTTTCAACTGTTTCCTTTACCCTATGAGCGGCTATATCCGTCTGAGTTACTGTATCATTGATCTTATCAATCAATTCATCGGGCGTATACCTATCAACTGCCATTATCTTTTTTACCATTTCGGACAGTTTTTTTGCATTACATACATCTCCAAGTTTTCTTGCAACAATATCCTTATCTTTTGCGATATCCTTATATGCAATATACTCAGCTACACTTGAAGATTTACGATAATATATTCCCTCAACTGATAACAGCAGTCCTCTCTTTCCACTTCCAAATACCGAAACATCAATCAAGCCTAAAACATCCTCTTTACAAACATTCCCTGCGTAATTCTTCTTCGCATTATAAAATACCTTATCAGGCAAATTATCATAATAATATGCCTGATAAGAAGAACTCAGCGTACAAGATTCTATCGATTGCCTGACAATATCTCGTTTTTTGGAGATTTTCTCTTCTGTCTCCATCAAATATGACATGTCTACCATCTCCTTATGCCGTAACTAATACAAATTTTTATTCAGGTCGCTTATGCGTAAGTTTATAGAACCAGCCTTGTCGATCATAGTTTTCTATGTTAGACTTCCGAATTTCCTCTCTTGTTCGCTTTTGGGTTTCATTAAGAAGCTTTTTTCCAAGTGCCGCTCCTGCTGCAAGTACTCCAACAAACACCCCCGCCTTTCCTCCGTCTTCAAGCCGCTTAAAATCCTGTCTGTTTGCCATAAATCATCTCTCCTCTCCTTTGTGTTCTAACAAAAACACATTTTCACCTTGTAATTGATTTTCTACACCACACAAAACATCATATATCTTCTTAGGTCTATCTATCCAATACGGCTCCTCTGTGTAGGTATATATCCTGTTTCTCCCACCAATTGCAAAACATGATTGTAGAAAGTCTTTTCTTTTACCAATCACATATCGTGTTCTGCTAAAATCATTTAAATACAACAACTCCAGTTCAATAAATTTTGCAACTCCCTTACAATAACTCTCCAGCATCTCTTTCAAAAGAGATACTTTATCATCCATTATGTCCACTTTGCTTTTCATCGCATGTAATAAATAGTCTATTGCATTTTTTACACTAAGTTTTTCTGGAAAATTCGTTTCACAATATTGTACAATTTCTTTCATTTGCGTCTCCAAATTACGTATTCTTGTGCCAAAATCTTTATCTAAGACTTTCTTGTCTTCCAAAGTAAAAGGCGTATCGGATTGTATTGCACTTTTTTCAAAATGATCACAAATAGATAGCACATCGCTCATCGCTAAATGAGCATTTTGCTTGTAAACTTCCAAAATTTCGTTTTGCGTAATCTTAAAATCTTTATCAATACATTCAAACACCATCCCAACCGCTTTTACCACTACTTTCATTTCGCCTTGAAATGCCGCTGTAATTTCATCTAGAGAAATATCTTCCTCAGAAATTCCTGCAAATTCGCAAAAGGTTGCAAATCCATCTTGTATTGCCACCTCATCATCACTGCATATTTTTTCTACTATTTCGTCTACTGGAGCTTCTTTTCCTCGAATAGCTGTCTCAGCAGTTGCAACTAATGACTGATGTTCTTCTGGCAATTTGTTTGCAATACCTTGCAAAAGCATGCACACTAGTTCCTTATTTGCACTTGTATCCATGATGCTCACCTCCTGTTTGCTGTTAATAATTGCTATTCCCCGCCACCCCGAAACATGCAAATACCCATAATAGTTCCAACACATGCCAGAACAATGCACAATATAACTTTAAGTGCAATGGGTATATGTCCAGATTGTGTAATAACTACCAGCAAAATTATAATAATCGGATCAATTAACCATGCCATAATTCATTCCCCCTAGTATGTAATTATTCTGTAAATCTATACTCTAAATTCTTACCTCGAACTTCGGGCAAGTCATTTGCGACTGCATTTCCCGATTGTTTCTCAGCAAGCACGGTTTTTTAACACCTCTTTCATACTCCCACACGTCCTTCATCCCTCTTTTTGGGGCGATCACCTCGAAGGTTGGATCAAAATAGTGTTTACAAAAAGCACATTTTTTCATTCCGGTAGAGCCTTTCCGAGCTGTTAACCATGTCATTTCCCGCCTCCATTCTTAGATTTCCTTTGTATATGTATTCCTCTAAAAATACATGTCATTAGTCTTTCTATTTTTTTAATATAGATATATTATCACCGTATGTTCACTTCGTTTCTTAAAAATTTTCACATTAAAACAAAACCAGCGCATTGCTTTTATAAGATTAGGGTGTCAAAAGTCCATTTTCATGACGGAGATATTTTTTTGAAGATTTGCGCTACAATATCTTGAGGCGATGCGGCGCATCGTTGATAGATATTGTGGTCAAAGATTCGAGAAAATAGCCCGTCAGGGAAATTCAGACCTTTTGACACCCTAATCTTTATAACAAAAAAAGGATGTCAAAAGGTCTGAATTCCTCTGACATCCTAATCTGATCAACTATTATTTACTTTTCCTTACTTCCCGCTCTCAGCACTTGCGGTCGGTGTCGCGCTCGGCGCCGCCTGCAGGGAATCCCCGCCCACGATCGTCTGATCCAGCGGCTCCGGAGTCGGTGTCATTGTTGGCGCCGCATCGGACTGTTGATAGAACGGATCGCCGCCATGCCATATGAAGCAGTAATTTCCGATCATGCATACTGCCCCGACAATTACTGCCAGTATGATGATGTTACGTCCTCTGCCATGCATCCAGTCACGAAACTGATGCCACGTCTCACTCAATTTATGTTTCACGATATCTCATGTTCCTTTCCGTTGTTTCACCTGATCACGACAGTTTTCCAATATCTTTGACTAACACTGCCGTCTCTGGTGGGCAGTCTAAGATCAATTTGCCTGACTGTACCTGGTACACCTTTGTCTCTATGGAAAATCCGCCGGCATCGGTAAGGATCACACGTGCCATTCTGGTTGGCTGTGTCACACCCAAGCGCCATACCGGAATCTCCATATGTCTTGTATCCTGGCTGATATTAATTGCTACCACAATATGCTCATTGTCGTCAAAACGACCATAACTAATGCACTGATATTCCCCAAACAAAAATAGAATAGAGCCGGTTCGCAATACCTGATGTTCTTTGTGGATACGGATCAATTCTTTGTGATACTGGATCAGCTCTTCGTCTTCGTGGCCCCAAGGATACGCACGTCGGCTGTCCGGATCTGTCCATCCGCAAAGTCCTGCCTCATCGCCATAATAAATGGTCGGCGCACCCGGCCACGTCATCTGCATTAATACGGCCATTCGAAACAGGTTCTTATTAACGCCTTCATTCGCAGCATCTGCTCCACGCGAAGAGATACGGCCAACTTGATGGTTGGTTCGTGTCAGGAAACGGGAGTGGTCATGATTGGACAATTCATTCATCGCCACCTGCAAAGACTGCGTATTAAATCTCGTCATATAATGCCGCATGGAGCCAAAGAAAGCATCTGCATTCCCGATAAGATCTCCTCGGTATTCATCACTGTGTTTCTCCACACCGGTCAAAAACCAGGTGAGCGGTTCCATAAATGCATCGTAGTTCATCACGGTATCCCACTGATCACCCTTTAACCATTCTGTCGGATCACCATAGTGCTCTGCCAGCACGATCGCATTCGGATTGGCTTCTTTTACATTACGGCGGAATTCGTGCCAGAAATGATGGTTGTACTCTGCGGTCTGCCCCAAATCTGCTGCCACATCCAAACGCCATCCATCAACATTATAAGGTGGTGAAACCCATTTGCGTGCGATCCGCATAATATATTCATACAACTTTGGGGATTCCTCATAATTGAGCTTTGGCAGTGTATCGTGTCCCCACCAGCCGTCATAATTAACATTGTACGGCCACGTATCCTCGCGGAACTTAAAGAATGTGCGGTATGGGCTGTCTTTTGATACGAAAGCACCTTTTTCGTAACCAGGTGCATCTTCGTAAATACATTCACGGTCGAGCCATTTATTAAAGGATCCACAATGGTTAAATACGCCATCGAGTATGACCTTCATTCCGCGGCGATGTACTTCCTCTACAAATTCAATAAAAAGCTGATTACTTGCTTCCAGATTTTCTTTATCCGTCACTCTGCAAATATAGCGTGTAGCATCTTTATTCGGATGCTCCGGATCGTGAATGATCAGATTGCCATTTTCGTCACGCTGTAGATTTTCGCCGTCATTTTTGACAATACGTCCAAAATGCGGGTCGATATAATCATAGTCCTGAATATCATATTTGTGATTTGATGGAGAGACAAAGATCGGATTGAGGTAGATCGCCTCAACACCAAGATCCTGTAAATAATCTAATTTCTGCATAACGCCGGCGATATCACCACCGTAAAATTCACGCACATCCATCTCACGAGGATATTTCATCCAATCCGAATTTTTGTGCGTTCCCTCTCCGATGTAAAAATATTCGTCCGTCTCCACGTCGTTACTGCGATCTCCATTGTAAAAACGATCGACAAATATCTGATAAATAATGGCGCCTTTCGCCCAATCAGGGGTCTGAAACGATGGTGTAATGGAAAAGTTATAATAATTTTCTACGCTGCTGCACACACCAACGCTGTTGAAACAACATACCATATGTCCACTATGTACTTCGAAGTAGTATTCTACTCTGCTGTCTCCAAGTTTTACCGTATATTCGTAATAGTCAAACATTTTGTCATTGGCTACTTTCTGCATCGTGTAGCGCTGCTCGTCAAATACTAAAATGACCTCGTCAACGTTTTCCCGCCCTGTCCGAAAACGGAGATGTACCTCTTCGAAGCAATCCGGCTCAGACGGATTACGGTAAAACGCAGTTCCATCGCTGAATAATGCCTGTGGGTTAAAGATCACCGTCAGGTTATCCATGTATAGCTGCGTTTTCTGCGCCTTAGACATTTTATAAAATGGAATATTGATATCCATAAATGCTCCCCTTTTCTATTACATCAATTTACACACTTCACTCTATTTTATCAGAATATGCCGCTTTTGCCAATGATAAAAGTGTCTCGCGGTCATTTTGTTCCGGCTGGTCAAGCACCTGTTCCAGCAAATACTGTAACAGCTCTCCGATCTGCGGGCCCGGTTTAACCCCCAATTCCGTCATGATATCACGCCCCGTGACGGCAAGCTCTTTGATGGTAAGCGCCGGATGAAACTGTTCCATCTCCATAAATAGTCGATATACCGCTGTCACCCGCTGCAGTTTTTCTCCCGCTTTGTCTGGATTTTGCGCCAAAATATCCGCATACTGTACTAACGTTACAAGTGGCATGAATTCTCTGCCAATCCGTGCAGCCGCACGTCGGATCTGCCGTTTTTGCGGCTGCACACGCTCATCATGATGCTTGATCAGCGTCTTGACCCGATTCACCGTATCATTATCAAACGTCAGTCTACGCAAGATCTGTCCTGCCAACTTTGCTCCACTGTCCGGATGTCCATGGAAATGTCGTATTCCCTGCTCATCTTCCGTGGCGCAGTCCGGCTTGGCTACATCATGCAGAAGCATTGTGAGACAAAGCACCTGATGTGTCTTTTTGTCACACGCCGGAACGATCTCACGAATCACCTGTTCCATGTCATTCCAAGTGCCGTCATCAATCTGATCATCTATGATCCCTAAGCGTTCCTGCAATGAATCATGCCCTACTCTGTCTGTCGTTTCAGTCAGACTTTCCACCGCTTCGGCGTTTTTCTGACGCAGAAAATCATTCATGATCTCTACACTAACTATACTATGCTCACCCACGGTATAAATATGGTGCGGATTTTTCTGTTCAAAGGTCATCATGCGGTCTAATTCCGGCAAAAAATATGCTGTCATTCCTGTATCAACTACTTCCCGAAGCTGTCCGGAGTCTTTTGAGATCAATAACTTCGTCATTTCCACACGTATACGCTCCGCGCTGATATTTTGCAAATGCTCTGCCCGCTCTACGATCGCCTGTCTTGTTTTTTCCTCGATTGTAAACTGAAGCTGTCCCGAAAACCGTACAGCACGCAGCATACGCAGTGCATCCTCATCAAAACGCTTATCGGGATCTCCCACACAGCGAATGATTCTTCGTTTTAGGTCGCTGGTACCATCAAACGCATCGACCAGTCCGGTCTTCGGATTGTATGCCATCGCATTGATCGTAAAATCCCGCCGCTCCAGATCATCCACGAGATTACCGGTAAAAGAAACCTGCTTTGGATGTCTATTATCTTCATATTCTCCATCAATACGGTATGTCGTCACCTCGTAGCCAACATGATTTTTCATAACAGTAACGGTACCGTGCTCGATGCCCGTATCAATCGTCCTGTCAAACGCTTTTTTGACGGCTTCCGGTTTTGCCGAAGTCGTGATATCCCAATCCTCCGGCTCTCTTCCCAACAATGTGTCACGAACACATCCGCCCACTGCATACGCTTCATATCCCAGACTTTCCAATCGGTCGATGATCTCGACAACAGACCGTGGTAATCGCATTTCCATGAACTGCTCCTTTCTGTCAATGCATCTTTCACAGATTCTCTTCGAAAACTATTCCCGTTTTTTATTTGAAAAGACCCTCAAATCTTGATCGACAAAATTTGAAGGTCTTATTTCTAATGGATGTTTTCTGCAATCCTTTTGCAGATACTATCATCAAAATCCTGCATCATCTCTTTTTCTGACAAGACCATCCCTTGATCACTGCATCGCGCCCAGCAGTAAACTGGTAAGATCCAACCCGCAATTCTGCTTTAAGGTTGTAAGGAATGTAATCAGATCAATATTCTCGGCATACTCATTGATCGCATTCTCATCTGCAAAATCATATATTTTAGCATCGGCTGCCGGTGCACTGACCTTCGGATCTTCACCATCCTCCGAAGCAATGTTTAACGTAACCATTGCACTGCTGCCGCTAAGTACTTTGATCTCTGATCTCGCTTTCTTCGTATCGCCTTCAAACGTCCAGTCTAAGGAATACAGCGCAAATGCCGGCATCTTGTTTTCATCGGCTTTGATGATGATCTCACCTTTGCAACTGCCTTTTTCCAACGCCTGAACATCCATATTCTTTACTTCGATAGAAAGGAATTTCTCACCGTCTGTAATATATTCCTTGCTGACATCCTCAAGCAAAGAGGCATCCACGCTCGCATATAATTTTGCATTGACTTTGCCGGACTTCATCTCACCCTTGCCGGATAATTTAGCATATTCTGTCTTATCAACAACGAAACTCAACTCATAACCGAACTTGTTGCCTTTCTTCGGCAAAAAGCTTCTGATCTCAATCGTATTTCCTTCTTCTGTCTTGGCAGAATACGTTCTTCCGACAACTTCACCGCTCTTATCCACATACAAAGCAGCTTCTAAATTAATGTTTTCCTTGGAAGCATCTTCCGCAGCCAGCTCTTTTTCAAACTCGCTTACACCGTCCTTAAACTGTGTATAGGCAGATTTGTCCGCTTTTTCAATGATTGCCTTGATATCTTTATCTTTCTTTAACTGTTTTGCCATCTTCGCAGCAATATCACATACCTTTTTGCTGTCGGCTTTGGCAGTCAGTACAGTACACTCTTTACTGATCCCTTCTACCTTAACGGTCTGATTCTTCTTAGTCACACCGGTAAGATTATCATAAACAATATCGGAATATGTTGTTAATACATTTTCTAATGTATCTCCATCCGGTACTTTGTCCATGACAGCACCGGCTGCTTTAACATAATTAACCTGTCCGTCTACATCTCCCAAGTTGCTGTAATCCAAATAAGCATCCGAGAGCTCCGGTATCTGCATATACACCTTGCCATCTTTGTAGTCTGCATAAAGATTGTAGCTCAACGCATCTTTTCCGTTTACCTTGAGGACAGACTTCGACGTTGCAACTTTGTCCTTTGCTTTCACATTCGTCTCTATTTCCATAGACTCCAGCCCAACCGAAGAAAGCATTGGCTTTAACGCATCACCAGCCTCTACTTTGATCGTTGATTTCTTCTGCTGATCATTTAACTTGATCGACTTTGTCATTGCATTGTAAGACTTTACTACCTTATCTACTGCTTTATCACGATCTTTCTTGGCAATATAGCGATAGTAACTTTCCGGACTGCCTTTGCTTCGAATAAAATTGGACAATGTATCGTAGTTTGCAGCGGCTGCTCCTACTGCAACCAATAATACTGCGATCACTGCAGCAATAATATACTTTTTCTTGCTCTTTTTGGCCGGTGTTCCTACTGCCCCCTGCTCTGCTGACGCTGCTGCAGCCGCATCTTTCTGCTCTGTCGCAGTTTCAACGGTCACATCATCTGTCTTTTGCTCTAATCCGTCATTAACAGTTCCTTTTTCCATACTCATATTCTGTTTCCTCTCCTTCAAACCTTCATTAACAATGCCAAGTCATTAATATACCGTAACCGCACCAAAAAGTCAAAAATACCCTGCTATTCTTTGTGGTAGCATATCTCGAAATCCACACTTTCATCATCCGCCACCGTCATGATCGCATACGATTTTTTGCCATCCTCCTGTCTCGGAAGTGAAATACTGCCGGGATTTAATACTGTAACTCCAAAAACCTTTTTCAGATATGGCACATGGGTGTGGCCATACATTACAATGTCTGCTCCATTTTCCTTGGCGATGTCTGTCATAAGCGGCACGGAAGGTCTTGCTCCGTAAATGTGTCCATGCGTTATAAATACTTTATGACCGCCCAGTGCGATCAGAGCTGCCGCCGGAAGCTTACTCATACCATCACAATTACCACGCACCATATAAACCGGGCAGGTAAAGATGTTACGGATCTCTTGTTCTGTCTCGGCATTCTGACAGTCACCCAATTGAACAACACCGTCAAAATCGGTGCCGATCTGATCAAGCACTTCTTTTAGATATATATTAATTCCATGGTTGTCACTAAAGATCAGAAAACGTTTCATAATATTCTACTATTCCTTTCTTCTACAAACAGTTTTCACGTTTTAATTCTTCATACATTGCCGTCAATGCTTTTCCTCTATGGCTCACTTTATTTTTGTCTTCTGAAGACAACTCAGCAGTTGTGCATCCAAATTCCGGCACATAAAAGATCGGATCATAACCAAAGCCATTTTCACCCTTTTGCTCATAGCCAATACGTCCCTCGATCACACCACGAACCGTGATTGTCCGCCCATCCGGGAAAGCACAGGCAATGACGCAGACAAATCGAGCTGTACGCTGATCATCCGGTACGCCGGCTAACAGATCAATAATATGATTATTTTTAATATCATAAGAAGTATCCTCTCCTAAATAACGTGCAGAATATATTCCCGGCTCTCCATGCAGATAATCTACTTCCAGTCCGGAATCATCTGCCAGTACCATCTGTCCCGTCAAGTCTGAGATAGTTCTCGCCTTGATGATCGCATTTTCCTCAAAGGTGCTTCCATTCTCAATAATCTCTACATCCTGCAAATTTTCGTCTTTTAAGGAAACAAATTGGATATTCTCTCCTTGTAAGATCTGGCGGATCTCATCCATCTTGCCTTCATTTCCTGTTGCTACTATTATTTTTTTCATGATCTATTGATTCCTTTCTAAGATTAAGGACACAAACGTCCCATTTCTGCTTAATCTTTCTAATATTTCTCTAATGTCTCCATCACTGCCTGATAGATTCCCCAGGCGGTCTGCCTTATTCCTTTTTCCTGCCGCATATATAAATAGTCGGAAGGGTTGGTCAGATACCCTGTTTCTACAATAACTGCCGGGACTTTTGCATGATGCATCAAATACAGATCTTCTCTGCGGATCACACCACGTGCAGGCAACCCGGTCGCTGCGACAGTCTTTTTGAGCAGCTTCGCCGCAAGTTGTTTATTGGTATATCCGGCTCCATTATCCCGCTTGGAATACAGCACTTCTATGCCACGCACAAAATGCTTTCTTGCATCCGATGCGTTGCAATGTACGCTCACTAACATGTCTGCCTGCCGTTTATTGGCAAGCCGTACCCTCGCCTTTTTGGAAACTGTACGATCCGTTGTTCGCGTACAATATACCTTAACACCACTTTGTTCAAGCAGCCTGGCAATTTCCTTTACCACCGCCAGATTATACTCTTTTTCCTCCAGTTTTCCATCATCGCTGACAGCGCCCTCATCTTTGCCTCCATGTCCCGCATCCAAGACGATCACATACTGTGATTTCTTTGATGCATCGTCCTGTTTCGGATCGGACAACTTCTGTGCTCTCGTCCGTGTACTTTCTGATAGCACAGACTCTTTTGCCTCCTGCGCCTGCACTTTGGAAATGGAATCTATCGGCATTTCCTTCGAAAAGATCACACAAAAGACAAGCAGCAGCAATAGCACACATATGCTTTGTCCTGTCAGCATTCTCCATTGCTTTATCTCCATGTCCACCTCGAATCTAACGTTGCTCTCCGTCTGTATCCTGCCACAAATATTATCTTGTGTCTGTTCTAAACATATCCTCAAATATGCTATTCTCTGTGCCCCATTATATAAGAAATCGTTCTCTATTGCAATGTGCATTGACGTGTAAGCAATGATTGTAATTTATCCTACATTTCGTTATAATAAAATGAGTTGCTCAAACTTCCCATACCGGAAGTTATTGCTCAACCACATATTACTTATTATGTCAGCAATAAATAAACTATTTTGCAGCCAATACAGTAAATTGTTCTGTCATCAGAGTACTAAGATAATTGCCGCAGAACGCAGAGTTTTTGCGTGATTTCTTATTTTGTTAC